>Ga0181527_1002475_pt1 | contig 17380 bp, 14 predicted proteins | sample PEATcosm2014_Bin_30_FD_119762 | JGI IMG/M metagenome (GOLD analysis project Ga0181527, IMG submission 119762) | Peatland microbial communities from MTU Mesocosm Facility, Houghton, MI, USA - PEATcosm2014_Bin06_60_metaG | ecosystem: Environmental > Terrestrial > Soil > Wetlands > Peat | place...
AGACCGTTCCGCGGTTTGAAGAGGCGGGGCGGGGAGGATTCATGCGGCGGTTTTTGACGCTTGTCTGCTTGTTGTGCCTGGCCGTTCCGGCCGGGATATCGATCTCCGGTTGCACGCGCAATCCGGCGGCGCAATATTGCCCCGAAACCTCAGGCTACGGGTTGAAGATCACGGACGTGGCATCTATCGTTCTGCAGCCGCAAACCACCGGCATCTCGCTGGCCTTTGGCCAGACGCAACAGATTCAAGGGCCCTCGGCCTTCACGTGCACGGGCGCAAATGCTTCGATTTCAGGCTCCTACACCTATGGCACGACGAACAACCAGTTGGTGGATATCTCGCCTTCCGGTAACATGTGCGCGGGGACGTGGAACCGGAATACCGGTGGGGGGATAGCCAACTACACCCTATGCAGCAAGCCGAATCCGCTCGCCTCGACTGGAGGTTTGCCTTACGGGATCGCTTACATCACGGCTTCCGGCAATTCAGTCACTTCCAATCCCGTCAAGGTATTCGTCCATGCGCAGGTGACCTCTGTCACGCTTGTCGGGCCGCAGGCGTGCCTATCGCAGGGGCAGCAGGCGCAGTTGGACGCGCAGGCTTGTTTTGTGGGAAGCAGCAACCAGCAGCAACTGCTCTGTGCGCCAGCTTCTGTAGCCCAGGCCAACTATGCCTGCACACAGCCGACCACGATTGTGAACGGCGAGTCGGTGCCGATACCGGTTCCCAATTGCTCGGCGGCCCTTGGCACTCTCAGCTATAACGTCGCCAATTCGAGCATCGCCTTGATCAACAGCGAGACCAACCAGATCACCGCCGCGCAGCCTGGAACCACCGAAATATCCGCTTCAGTGGCCGGAGGGAGTTCATCGGCCGGCTACTTCTCCACCTGCCCGCCGAAGTCGATCAGCGTCACCCTGGCGAATGGCTCGGTGGCGGGCACCATCACGCAGGGAGTGACACAGAATCTGGTGACCACCGTTCTGGACACCAACAATCTGCCCATCACCGGACTTTCACTGGACTACCAGTCGACCGATCCGATCGACATCAGCGTCGCGGCCGGTGGTGGGATCACGACCAGCTTCCCGGGCGTGGCCTCGATCTATGCCGTCTGCCAGCCCTCCTCCTGCAATCCGTCTCCCATAAATGAGATCGGTTTGTATGGAACCGGCCTCTCGATTACCTCCAACCCGGTCACGGTGACCACCCCCGGCACCGCAAGCGAGTACGTTTGGTTCGGAGCGCCGGGTCAATCTCAATACTTCGTTCCCGTCGAGCTGCTCACCGGTACTATCGGCTCACCGGTGCGCCTGCCTTACGTGCCAAACTCGATGGTGATGGACCGGAGCGGCGTCAGTCTTTACTTCGGTTCAGCCCGCGAACTGATGATCTATAGCGCGTTAAGCAATGGGCTCAGCAAAGCGGACATATCTGTTCCTGGCGTGGTGCTGGCCGTGTCTCCAGACAGCTCGACGGTGGTGATCAACGATCAGCAGCGTCAGGTCTTCTATATCTATGGCTCGAGTTCCGGCACCATCTCGACCACGGGCGGCTTGGGCAATGCCGCCGCCTGGACACCGGATTCAAAGACGGTCTACATCACCGACAGCGCCAGCCTGGGCGCCGGCCATAGCGACACGTTGTACGTCTACAACCAGAACACCGGCTGGACGACCTACCCGAACGCGCTGCCGCCGAGCTCGCCGCCGTTGACGCCTACGGGTTCGCTGCCGTGGAGTTCGCTGGCGCCGAATGTGGCCGTTGCAAGCACCGTGCAGACGCCGGCACTTACCATCCCCAGCGTAGGCGCCTACCTCCGAGGCGCTCCCACCGAGGCTCACACCTGGTGCCCCTCCGGCGCGGTTGGCAGCGTAGCCTTCTATCCTTTGGGAGATACGGTTCTTGATGCGACCAACAACCCGGTGCAGACCGATACGCTTGCCGCCACCACCGACGGCCAGCACATTCTGGGCGCCGCTCTCATCGATGGCGGGGTGACGCTCTCCGATATCGGAGTCACCATTCCCAGCGGCGAATGCCCCGGCGCCGGATCGAACACGCTCTCGCCGCTCACCATTCCCCACACGCTCAATCAGACGCAGCTCACCAAGATCAATGCGACCGCCGTGAATCAGGTGGTGCCTTCGCCGGCGTCGAACCTGGCCTTCATCACCTATACCGGGTCAACGCCCGGCGCCACGTTGCCTTACTACATACCCGGCAGTTGCACTCCCGGCATTGGCGGCGCGCCCCCCACTTGCGCAGCAGGCACGGTGAACTACCTGCCGCTGGGCGGAAGCGCGGCGGCGGCGATCACTGCCCCCTTGGCGGGCGCTTTCAGTCCGGACAATAAGCTGTTCTTCGTCTCCACCGCGGGCGACAATCTGATTCACTACATCAGCGTGCCCCTGGTCACCAGCAACCCGGCGACGGCCGACACGCAGCAGATCGCTCCCAACCTGCCCGCATGCACGCCCGCTGCCGACGGTGGCGTCGATCCCGGCTGCATACTGGCCGCGCCGACCACGAACCCCGTGCCGGCCACGGTCGTTGCCGTCAAGCCGCGTTCCACCACGTAGCATTTGCCCCACCGAGGCGATGCACATAAAAGGCCGGCCCCCAGCCGGCCTCTTCTGTAAATGGGCACGGCGGAGCGTGAGAAGGCAGAGCCATCTCCGCACGATAGAATCGAAGCATGATCAAGGGAATCTCCTTTCTTCGTCCAGCAGGCAGCGTCGCGGCTTATGGCCGGCTGGCGAGCTTCTTTTCCGCGCTGGGATTCGAGCGGGGAAAGGGGTGGGCTGAAGATGAAAGACGCGGCGCGTCGTTTCTGGCTCCGTTGGGCAACCTGGAGTTTGTCTTGGGACAGTTCTCCTACCCCGCCGATGTGCTGGTGGAGGTGACCGCTCTGGATGCCGCGCATCAGGCAGCGCGCAGTTGGCTGTGCGCCCAGGGTGGCGATGCAGCGGTCGCGCGCCTCTCTTCCATCACGGAAACCCATTGGAAGTCGCGTATCTTTACCGTCGAGCCGGAGCCCGGCTTTTGGTTCAGCTTCTGGGCCTGGACCGATCCGATCAAGGGAAAGGCGGTGGCCGTCGAAGGCGACCTCTCCGCCGCGGGAATGCGTTTTACCATCGTGGTCGCGCGCTGGAATGCGGTCATTACCGAGCGCCTGCTGGAGGGAGCGCTGGACGCCCTGCTGCGCAGCGGGGCGATGCGCGCCGACATCGAAGTGGTCCGCGTTCCCGGCGCATGGGAGATTCCCGCCGCGGCGCGCACCGTGGCCAGCCTGGGCCGCGTGGAGGCCATCGTGACGCTCGGTTGCCTGCTGCGCGGCGAAACCGCCCACTACGAGGCCATCTACAACGAAGTGGCGCGCGGCATCGGCCAGTCGCAGCAGGAGACCGGCATCCCCCACAGTTTTGGCGTGCTGACTTGCGAGACTCTGGAGCAGGCCCTCAACCGCGCCGGCATCAAGGCCGGCAACAAGGGCTTCGAGGCTGCCCTGGCCGCCATTGAGATGGTGAGCCTCAGCCGCAAATTGAAGCCAGGCCGTGGCGTGGAAGGCGGTCCCGCTTGACCGCCGGACCGCGCCGCAAGTCGCGCGAACTGGCCATGCAGATGCTCTTTCAGGCGGACATCGGCAAGCAGACGCCTGACCAGGTGCGCGCCACCTTTTGGAAGGCCGGCGACGAGGTCGAGCCGGAAGTGCGCGGCTTTGCCGAGGATCTCTTCCGAGTAGCCACTACCCACCAGGAGAAGATCGACGAGCTGATCGTGGCCAACTCAAAGCATTGGCGGCTGGAGCGCATGCCGGCTGTGGATCGCAACCTGCTGCGTATGGCGGTGGGCGAGATGCTGGGCTTTAAGAGCACGCCCTTCCCCATCGTCATCAACGAGGCGCTGGAGATTGGCCGCCGCTTCTCCGCGCCGGAGTCGATCAACTTCCTGAACGGAATGCTGGATGCGATCGCGCGCGGACTGATCGGCAAGTAGGCGCCGGTCGCCGCGTCTACGCCAGCTTCCAGCCGCTGTGCCGCCCTGCTATCCTTGATAGGTGATTCAGTGCGCACAGATCAGGGGATTCGCGGCCATGGTCCTGCTGCTGGCCGTGGCCTTGGCGGCCTGCCACAAGGAAGAGCAGGCGGTGGTTGGCGTAGCGCACGACGCAGTGAACGCCGAGCATCAGGCTCAGGCCGCTGCCCAGGCCTCTGCCAGCGAGCGCGACCGGCAGCGGGCCGAGCTTGCCCGCATCCCGTTGCCCACCAAGAGCCTTTACGTGGATGTGCATGAACCCGGCGCGTGGGCCAACCCATTTCTCTCCGTCGATGCGGACACGCTCAACCTGCGCGTGACCATGACCGACGCCAACCCCAGCAGCCTGGGCCAGGGAACGATGCTGCGGCCTGAGGCGGCGCGGCGGCGTGAGATTCAATTGCGCCCCGCCGACCTGGCCGAAGCGCTGGCCGCTCTGCCCCCGGGCGCATGGCGATATGGGCGCGTGATCGCCGTAGCCGAGTCGCCGCAGGCCAACCCCAAGGACCGACCCAAGGTCCGCCGCAACGTCGAAGCCGCCATCCAGCAGCTTAACGACCTGGGGCTGGTGGTCGAAGAGTGGCCCACGCGCTAGTTTCCCGCAAACGGAAGCAGTCATTGCGCGTGTTACCTTTCCGGGCAACCCCTTTCGCTCTTGCTGGTTCTCTGCTTGAAGGCGGACTGCGGCTCTGCTACTCTTCAACTCAAGTGAGACCGGAACCCCAGAAACGCCATGAGGAACAAGGGCCAATGGCTTCGAGCACACCCATGGCCACTCCGATGCGCGTCGCGGTTCTTATGCCCCTGCGCGCGATTTCGGAAATCCATCGTGCCGCGAAAGCGATCCTTGCCGAACGCAGCCGCCGCAAGGAGTCTCTCGTTTTTCAGGTTTCATATAAATCATGTAAGATACTGAATCGCATTTTGGCGGACATCGGTGCGCGTGCGGAAAACTTCTGTGTTTCTCCATCCGGCTGCCTGAGTGCGCCGGTTGCAGTGTCCGGACTGCGGAGTCGATGGCCGGCTTGCAATCCTCATTTGTTTCGTTGCGATAGTGACCTGCTTTGCCTTCGCTATGCTGTCCCGTCGGCCTACCCTGAAGATTGCGGCGCTCCGCGGCTGCGAAACCTGTGTTCAGGAGAGCCTGGAGGCTCCGATCTTTGAGTGACTTCAAGTATGTTGGCAAAGAGTTGCACATGGTCGCGCTGTTTCATAACTGGAAGTCCTATTGGTCGGGGAAAATCCGGCCCTTTGTGGCCGGCGACGTTCTCGAGGTAGGCGCCGGCATCGGATCCAATACGCCGTTTCTCGATCCAGGCGGAGGTGGACGATGGGTTTGCCTGGAACCGGATGCGGGGCTCGCCGCCCAGTTGACAGCCAATCTGAAGAAAGCCGGCTTGAGGCGCGAGCACGAGACCGTTACGGGCACTCTTCAGAGCCTTGACCCCAGCTTGGAATTCGACACCATCGTCTACATCGACGTCCTCGAACACGTCGAGGACGATCGGAGAGAATTGGAGAATGCGGCGTCGCGGCTTCGGGCCGGCGGCCGGCTGATTGTTCTTTCACCGGCCCACCAGTGGCTTTTCAGCCCGCTCGACACTGCGTTTGGACATTTCAGAAGGTACAACCGCACCACGCTGTGCCGAGTTTCTCCGCCAAGCCTGCGCCTCGATCGCTTGTTTTATCTCGACTCCGTCGGCCTCTTACTCTCCTCCGCAAACCTCTTGCTGCTTCGCCAGTCCATGCCAACCAAGACGCAAATGCACATCTGGGATGGACTTACCATCCCCATCTCGCGAATCCTCGACCGATGCCTGGCTAACTCAGTCGGCAAGTCCATCGTAGGCATTTGGCGGCGGGAGCTTCGGTGATCGCGGCAGCTGCGGAATTGCTCTGCGGGAAGACAAGCAACCATTCCCGCGGCGCGGAACGATGTTGCATCGGGCGCCATCGCGGACAGCCAGAGGGGGAGTCATGACCGCAAGAAGATCGCTTGAGACCCGACAAACCATGGAAACAGGAATGAGTTGCAGCTATCTGTTTGCGCTGCTCATCTTTTTGCCTTTTCTTTTTCTGGCGATCTTTTATCTGAAGACATCTTTTCAACAGATCTTCGTGCGCAACGATACGAGTTACCCTGAAGGGGCATGCGTCTACGCATTTCTGACGGCCTTTCGAACTGGACGGCTATATTCCTCCCCATACAACTATCCTTGGAATGCAGAAATGTACGGGCCCGTCTTCTATCTTGTCGGAGCGGCCTGCGCGAAGGTGGCGCGTGGTGATCCCACGTTGACAACAGTGCTTGCGCGCTGGCTCTCTTTCCTGTCATTTCTCGGATCGGCAGGGCTCGTTGGCTTCCTTTCCTGGAGACTGGGAGGGCTTAAGCTTTGGACAGCGATCACAGTCGTTTTGGGCCTGGCTTGCGCTTGGGCTGCGCCATTCGCCAGCGCCAGGCCGGACAATATATCCATATTTCTCATTCTCGGGGCACTGACGATTTACGAAGTGGCCCAGGGAAGAAGCCGTCTCATGCTCTGGGTTGGCGTTTTGGGGACGCTTTCATGCCTGACGAAACAAAGCACAGCTCCGGTCCTATTGGCACTGGCGATCGACTGCTTGATCGCCAGGAGATTCCGAAATTGCGCGGCTCTGGTTGCGGGCAGTATGCCTGTCCCATTTCTCATTCTCGCGATGCTATGGTTGCGGCACGAGCCATTCCTTCCGAATTTTCTTGTGGTGGGACACGCGGTATTCAACTGGCCGGGGGCGGTCCTTGCCGCCTTTAATCTGGTGCGCACAAACCAGATAGCTGTTATTCCCATTGCCCTGGGCTTGCTGGGAGCGGGATTGAGTTGGAAAAGCGTGAAGTACCGCCCGATTCTGCTGGTGGGCGCCTTCGCGTGGCTCGCCAATCTCGCTGCGCTGGCAAACACGGGGGGCGCGGCGAATTACCTGATACTGCCCTGGCTTCTGACTATGTTGCTGGCGCCGACCGGCTTGGCCAGGATCGAGGAATGGACGCGGTACTCGATCCTGATTCCGTTGGGGCTGACTCTCCTCGGCGGATTCTTTTTGATCCACCAGCGGAATCTCCTGCCAAAGCTCCCCGCCGATCTCGATACTTATAATGTTGAGAAGCTGAAGATGTTATCCTCCCTGTCCTATTTGGAAATGCGCAGCCGCGAACCGCAACTGCTCGACCCGCTCCTCTATCATCATTTATCTTTGCAAAACGTAGGGTCGATCGCACCGATTGTTCAGCAGATAGACAATGAGGAATATGACCTTATCGTGATTGAGGGCGAGGATGGCCCAAGCGATTCGGAGTTCCTGGTTAAGAGCTTTCGCGGGGTCTCCTTTTGGGGAGCGGACACGCTGGTCCCAATGGCGAGTCATTATCGGGCGCTTTGCGAGGTGCAACACTTCATTGCGCTCGTACCGCGGGATCGATCCAGCATCTTGCAGGACAAGGATATTGGACACATCTTCGGGCAACCATGCCGTGCGACGGTCCGCGTGCCGCAACTGGCGCCCGGCGAGCGTTGATCGCTCCCGGCCGCCGATCGCTGGGAATTGTTCCCTTTTCATGGAGACACCGGCTATGAAGCCGCCCCTCATCGGCCCAATCCGCGCATGGAGATGGAACAACTCGCCAAGCTCAGTCGCGGGTTCTTCCGGCGATCCGTGTGCCACGCGGAGAGTTCCTGCTCGGTTGCACATGGCATTGAAGCAAGAAAGATGCCCCTTGTTCAACCTCTTTGTCGCGAATAAGGAGGAATCGCACCGATGAGAGCTACAAAGGCCAGTTCCAATCGCGAAACAACGGCAGCAGACCAGGGGGGCGAAAGAAAGCGGAAGCTGCCGCGACGGGGCTGGACAGGGAGGCTCTCGGCAGCGGCATTGCTCATCTTGACTCTCCTTATCCTTGCCCTTGCTCCTCCCGTTCGCATACGGCTTAAAAGTTACCTCACCGGCAACCGCGCGCAGGCTGTATCGGCAAGACTTGCGCGCCTTTTTCTCGCGGGCCGTTACCGCTTCTATGACGTTGACCCCGCCATGGTCTGGAACAATGGGCGGCAAATCGACCATTCGCATGTGACCGTCGATTTTCTAAGTAGTGTCGTTCTGCGCACCGACTCGCGGTCTCTTCTTGTGTTCGCGCGCTTCGATCAATTTGGGCCGGAAGATCCGCCCCGGTTCGTTGTCTCCATCGATGGCGGCGTTAGCAAGCCGGTCCTTTGGCGCTCGGTGCTGATGCCGCAACGCCTGTCTCTTGGAGCGGCAGGTGAACACACTATCGTAATTCGCGCCAACTCTCTTCGTTATTATGAGATTGGCTCTCCATTTCCGCTCAAACAAAACGTGATAACGGGATTTGCCGTTCCCGCCAAGTATCGCATCAGCGTGAAGCCAGAGCCTGTCCGTCGTCAAATCCTGCTTACAGTGACTGACTCGATCGGCCAAGGTTATGGAACTCCCGATCCAGCCCACGACGCCTGGACAGCACGGCTCGCCGACTCTGGACGCTGGCCGGGCGCAGTAATGAATCGAGGCTTTGTGGGGGCGCGGCTGGTGGACTTCTGCCAAGGCGCGGTCAGTTGCGCCGCCTATGCTGGAGACCTCGATCGGGACTATCCCACTGCCGCCGCCTACTATTTTGCGCTTGGTACAAACGACTTCGGCGCCGGTCAGAAATGCGCGCCGCCGAGCTTGTTTGCAGAAAGTCTTTTGAGTCTGCTGCAGGTACTCCACGGACGCAATCCCCGGGCTGCCTTGTATCTGCAGACTCCGCTTCACCGCGCGGATGAAGCCCGGCCGAATCCGTGCGGCAACACGCTGTCGCAATTCCGGGATGCGGAACTACGCATGTCGCACACTTTTTCCTGGATCACTCCGATTGACGGATTCTCACAGCCCTTTCCGCAGACTACTGGGGACAAATCGGTTTTTGTGGATGGCGTACACCTTACAGTACAAGGGCAGGAACAGTATGTTCATGCCGTGATGCAAAGCTTGCATTTGGGATACTGATTGCACAAGAGGTTTGCATCGGAGATCGTCTGCAAGGTGTTCCGGGCGATTCTTCAATTCATCGAAGGCCGCGGAGAGTTATGAGAGACAGCGTCTTGATTCCGTTCTTTGTTCCGCAACACGCTACTATTGCACCGTGAGCACTTCACCTTTTTCCGTTCTCATGAGCCAGCCTCCGCTCCAGCATGAACGTTTTGCCGCGCACCGCGAACTGGAGGCCCTTCTCAAGGCAACGCTGCGCGGCGACGTTCGCTTCGACCTGGGCTCTCGCGCCCTCTACGCCGCAGACTCTTCTAACTACCGCCAGCTCCCCATCGGAGTGGTCCTGCCCAGGGACGCCGCCGACGTGGAGGCTGCTCTGGCCGCTTGCAGGGCCACCGGAGCCGCCGTTCTGCCTCGTGGCGCGGGCACCAGCCTGGCCGGCCAGTGCGCCAACGTGGCTGTGGTCTTCGATTTCTCCCGGTACATGCATGGGCTCGACTCCATCGATCCAGCAGCCAAACTGGCGCGCGTCGAGCCGGGCATCGTCCTCGACCGCTTGCGCGAGGCCGCCGAGCTTCACCACCTGACCTACGCTCCCGACCCCGCCACGCACAGCCGCTGCACGCTGGGCGGCATGATCGGAAACAACAGTTGCGGCATTCACGGCTTGATGGGCGGCAAGGTGGCCGACAATGTCGATTCCCTCGACATCGTGCTCTACGACGGCACGCGCATGACCGTTGGCCGCACCGGCCCCGAACAGCTTGAAGCCGCGATCCGCGCCGGAGGCCGGGCCGGGCAGATCTACGCCGGGCTCGCCAGCCTGCGCGACCGCTATGCAAGCCTCATCCGGGAGAGGTTTCCGCGCATCCCCCGCCGCGTCTCCGGCTACAACCTGGATGAACTGCTCGACGAGAACGGCTTCCACGCGGCCCGCGCGCTGGTGGGGAGCGAAGGCACTTGCGCCACCGTCGTTTCCGCCACGCTGAACCTCACCGCCAGCCCGCCCTTCCGCGTGCTTACCGTGCTGGCCTTCGACGACGCTTTTCTCGCCGCCGATGCTGTCCCGCGCGCACTGGAACACACGCCCATCGGTTTGGAAGGCTTCGACGGCATGCTGGTCGATTTCATGCGCCGCAAGCGCCTGGCTGTCGATGACGTTGCTCTGCTGCCGCCCGGCGGTGGCTTTCTCCTGGTCGAGATGGGTGCCTGGGAGGCCGCCGAAGCCGAGGCCCAGGCCGAATCCCTGATTCGCGCATCCCAAGCCTGGCCTAACCCCCCGTCGGCCCGCATCTACTTGGCCGCCGAGGCTGCTCGCGTCTGGCACGTGCGCGAATCCGCGCTTGGCGCCATGGTCTTTGTTCCCGGCGAGCCCGACCGCTTCGAAGGCTGGGAAGACGCTGCCGTCCCGCCCGCTCAACTGGGCGCCTATCTCCGCGGCATCTCCGCCCTGATGGCCGAATACGGCTACCGCAGCCCGCTCTACGGCCATTATGGCCAGGGCTGCGTCCACATGCGCGTCAACTTCGACTTCCGCAGCGCCGAGGGACTGCGCCGCTACCGCGAGTTCATTGAGCGCGCCGCCGATCTGGTGCTCAGCTTCGGCGGATCGCTCAGCGGCGAACACGGCGACGGCCAGTCGCGCGCCGCGCTGCTGCCCAAAATGTTCGGCCCGGAGCTGATGGGCGCCTTTCGGGAGTTCAAGGCCCTGTGGGATCCGGACAATCGCATGAATCCCGGCAAGCTGGTGGATGCGGTACGCGTCTACGACCCCCTGGAAAACCTCCGCCACGGCCTGCTGACTACCCACAGCTCTCCTCCAAGAGTGCAGAGAGCGGAGCTCGCTTTCGCCGCCGATGGCGGCTCGATGGAGCGCGCCACCGAGCGTTGCGTCGGCGTTGGCGCCTGCCGCAAGGCCGAGGGCGGCGTCATGTGCCCCAGCTTCCGCGCCACCGGCGAGGAGCGGCACTCGACGCGCGGCCGAGCGCGCCTGCTGTGGGAGATGCTGGCCGGCGCCCTGCGGGATGAAGGCTTCCAAAGCCAGGCCGTCTGCGAGGCTCTCGACCTTTGCCTCAGTTGCAAGGCCTGCAAATCCGAGTGCCCGGTGCAGGTGGATATGGCCGCGTACAAGTCGGAGTTCCTGGCCCAGCGCTACAAGGGCCGCCTTCACCCCCTGCACCACTACCTTTTCGGCTTTGCCGACCGGTTGGCGCGCTGGGGTTCGCTCACTCCGGCCCTGACCAACGCGCTGCTCACCGGCCCCGTCACCAGCCCGCTCATCAAGCGAATGACTGGAGTAGCGCAAGAGCGCCAGTTGCCACGCCTAGCACCGCACAGCTACCAGAAAGGAAGAGCCACAACCGCAAGGCCCGAAGGGCAGTTGGCCCCACCGCAGGTGGTCCTTCTCTGGCCGGATACCTGGAACAACTACTATCACCCGCAAACCCTCACTGCCGCAGAATCGGTCCTCGCACAGGCAGGCTTCCGGGTTGAAACCCCGCGCGGACACATCTGCTGCGGCCGCCCGCTCTACGACTTCGGCCTGCTCGGCGCCGCCCGCCGCTATCTGACCAAAATCCTCGACCGCATGGCGCCGCAGATCGATGCGGGTCTGCCCTTTATCTTTCTGGAGCCAAGTTGCGCCAGCGTTTTCAAGGACGAGCTGCTCGAACTCTTTCCAAACCACCCCCGCGCGCAACGCTTGAGCAGGCAGGTCTGGCTGCTGGCCGACTGGTTGGCCGCCAAGGCCCCGGAATGGGCCACGGGCCGGCTCCAGGGCGCGCGCGTCCTGCTCCACGGCCACTGCCACCACAAGGCGGTCTTCGGCGGTCCGGCCAGCGAGATCGCGCTGCTCCGCCAGGCCGGAGCCACCGTCGAACCCATCCAGGCAGGCTGCTGCGGCATGGCTGGCCCCTTCGGATTCGAGGCCGATAAGTATGAAGTCTCCAAGGCCATTGCAAACGACGGCCTGCTGCCGGCCGTCGAGAGGGCCGGCCCAACGACGCTGATCGTCGCCGACGGTTTCAGTTGCCGCGAACAGATCGCCCAGCTTTCCCGCCGCAAAGCCATGCACCTTGCCGAGGCGCTGAATCGAAGCTGCGGTTGCGCGAAATGATAAGATCGCAGATTAATTCTCGACCCAAAAATGAACAGACGTCCGCATTGTGAATTGTTAAGGGCAGGCGGGAAAATCAATCGGCACGCGCATGGGATTTGCTGTATTGTGTTGAGGAGGAGTCGCTTAGCTGGTTCCATTGGAGGCCTTTGCAACTCCGGATGCGAAAAATGCGTCCAATCGGTTAGGACACCGCGGAGTTTGGCTTCGATCGGGTGTGTGCGCCGAGCCTTGCACCGCCGATCTTCGGAATCGCCGATGCTTGAATCGGACGCCGCAATGGGATCGCGATTTGCGGCAGGGTAGGGAATTTTGATAGGCTCAGGCATTCTTCAGGCTGAGCGGAGGGAGACGGTTCGTCATGGCAGAGGATAACAAGGTACATCATTTGGGTTGGTTTTTGGCAGGGCTGGGCGTGGGCGCCCTGGCGGGGATTTTGTATGCCCCCAAGAGCGGCCGTGAAACCCGCGAAAGGATCGCGAGCGGAGCCCGCGAGGGAACGGAGTACCTGCGCGCGCGCTCCCAGCAGGCCGCTGAGAAGGTAGGCACCCTGGTGGACAAGGGCAAGGTGCAGGCGGGCGAATTCGTTGATCGCGGACGGGCGCAGTGGGAAGAGTTTGTGGAGCGAGGCAAGAACCTCGTCAACGACCAGACCACCAGGGTAAGCGCAGCCGTCGATGCGGGGCGCGAGGCCTATCGGACCACCGTTGGCCCCGTCGATCCCGAGCACCTGTGAGCAGCCCTTTTCCCGGAATCCATTCCGGCGCGGCCTCATTTTGTTCGATCGTCCGCTTCGGAGTTGAGCGCGCGAGGGACGGAATTCGGCGTGCGCAGGCTCCGGGCAACCGGCTCCAATCTGCCCTGGGGAGCGCGTCAAGAGCGTTGTTGGAAGTGCGCAGAAGACCTGCGCGAGATCGTTCCGATGCCAAAGTTGGACAATGAAGCCATCGAGTTAGTCTGTATCGCCGTCACGGCGCTGGCCGTGTTGCTGCAGGCGATCGTTCTGTCGGCAATCTATGTGGCCCTGCGCAAGGCAATCGGTTCCCTGCGCGGTGAGGTCGAGGATCTGCGTTCCTCGCTGATGCCGGTCGCCAACAACACGCGGGAAGTCATTGGAGAAGCGCGGGCGCTCATCGACAACATGCGGCGTCTCTTTGCCCGCATCGCTCCGAAGGCCGAAACGACTGTCGGCGACGTGGCAAGGGTGGCGCGCGGCTTGCGCGAGCAGACCGAAGAACTGGAAGAGGCAGCCCAGGAGGTTCTTGCGCGAGTGCGCTTCCAGACCGGCCGGGTGGACGCTATGACCACCAGCGGTTTGGATGCCGTCGATCGGGCCGGCAGCTATGTGGCCGAGACCGTCGGCAAGCCAGCAAGGCAACTTGCCGGTCTGCTGGCGGCGGCCAAGGCGATCGTCGAATCGCTGCGCGCCCCCGCGCGCGAACCGCGGCATGCACGCTTTTCCGGCGACGAGGATACATTCGTTTAGCAGAATGCGTTCGAGTCTCGGCGTCGGATCACCTCATCGATGGCAGCGCGCTGGCCGCGCCGCCGCCTCGCCTTCGCACACGATCTCTGTTGGGAGCGGCCGCACCGGCGCCGTCGCGCGTGAGTCGTATATCATGAGAGACGGTGCGGCTCCCCAAAGCCTGGGGACAATGCGGGCTTTGGAAACGCGAATATGCCACCAGAATGCAACCACGGAAGCTGAACGCGAAGATCAAGTCCTAGCAGGGCGTTCAGGACGAATAGGTTCTGCGAAGCGGAGGGATGGGTGAGCGGTTGATACCGGCGGTCTTGAAAACCGTTGTGCCTGAAAGGGTACCGGGGGTTCGAATCCCTCTCCCTCCGCCAAGACCCCTTCCCAGAACGTCTCAGATGGAAATTGCTTATTGAGCGATAGCAGGCTGCATTGCGGCCACAATCGAAATCCCGGCTAGTTTAACTGACGTCTTTCCATCGAGTCGAAACCCGGAATCTGCGCCTGGGGCTGGAGATAAGAGGGGAATTCCAATGACAAGCAAGCTGCGGTCGGGAGTCGGCATTGCAGTGACTTGGGCACTGATGCTGGCGGGCTTGGTTGCGCGCGGACAGGAGCAGGTTCAACTCGTTCCCCAGATGGGAACGGGCGGTCTCTGGTCTGTGGCATTCTCACACGATGGCCGCTTACTTGTGACGGGAAGCGAAGAAAATGTCGCACAGTTGTGGGAGATGGCGACGGAGCGGCTACTTCGGTCGTTCGTAGGGCACAGTAGACGTGTTGAATCCGTCGCGTTCTCTCCGGATGCGCCCTTTGTATTGACGGGCAGCGCAGATACCACGGCGCGGCTCTGGAATGCGGCAACCGGGGAGTCTGTTCTTTCGTTTGAAGGACCAGCGGTGCAGTTAACTCTGTCGCATATTCTCCCAACGGCCGGCTCATAGCGACGGGAAGCGAAGATAAGACAGCACGCCTGTGGGACGCGAAGACAGGCCAGCAGGTAGGTTCTGCGATGGAACACCCGCCCCATGTTTATGCCGTCGCCGTTGGCTTTTTGCGTCGAATTGGGGAGCGTCTTGTGCAAACCAGGCACGGGCTGAAGCTCGCGCCTTTCAGCATGTTCAGATTCATCCGCCCTGCCCTGTGACCGCCGTTACACCGTGCGCCGCCCCCGGGTTTGCTAAAATCCAGAGGGTAGATAACCCACTCTTGAGGGCTGGACGGAGAGGAGATTCCGAACGTGCAGGAGCTTCTGGAAACGATACGAAGCGCCGCCGGAGAAGCTCTTGCCGTGGATCGCCGTCCCCAACTGAATGACCGGCTACAGCACCGCATTGCGAGGACCGATATGACTGAGATTGTTGCCATTCGCGCCCGCGAGGTTTTGGACTCGCGCGGCAATCCGACCGTGGAAGCGGATGTAATTCTGGAGAGCGGCGCTTTGGGCCGCGCCATCGTGCCTTCGGGCGCATCCACCGGCGAACATGAGGCCGTGGAGTTGCGCGACGGCGACAAGAGCCACTTTCTGGGCAAGGGCGTGCTGCAGGCCGTGGCCAACGTGGAAACCGTGATCGGGCCCGAGCTGGAGGGCATGGACGCGGCCAACCAGCGGCTGATCGACCAGACCATGATTGCGCTGGACGGCACGCCGAACAAGGCCAAGCTGGGCGCCAACGCCATTCTCGCCGTCTCCATGGCCGCCAGCCGCGCCGTGGCTCAGACGCTGGAGCTTCCGCTCTATCGTTATCTGGGTGGCGTGAACGCCAGCATCCTGCCCACGCCCATGCTGAACGTCCTGAACGGCGGCGCGCACGCCGACAACAATGTGGACTTTCAGGAGTTCATGATTATGCCGGTGGGCGCGGAGCGCTTCAGCGAGGCGCTGCGCTGGGCCGCCGAGACCTTCCACACCCTCAAGAGCGTGCTCAAGAAGAAGGGTTACAACACATCTGTCGGCGACGAGGGCGGCTTTGCTCCCTCGCTGAAATCCAACACCGAGGCCATCGAAGTGATCCTCGAAGCTATCGAGGCGGCAGGCTACAAGCCCGGCGAGCAGATTGCCATTGCGCTCGACCCGGCCTCCAGCGAGTTCTACAACAAGGAGAACGGCAAGTACGTCTTCAAGAAGAGCGACAAGCGCGAGTTGACGAGCGAAGAGATGGTCAGCTTCTACGACAACTGGACCCGCCAGTATCCCATCGTCTCGCTTGAAGACGGCCTGGCCGAGGACGACTGGGCGGGCTGGCGCATCCTGACCGAGAAGCTCGGCAGCCGCATTCAGTTGGTCGGCGACGACATCTTCGTCACCAACCTCAAGCGCTTGCAGCGCGGCATCGACGAGGGCATCGCCAACTCCATCCTCATTAAGCTCAACCAGATCGGCACTGTCACAGAGACCCTGGAGGCGATCGACCTGGGCCGCCGCTACGGCTACACTTCGGTCATCTCCCACCGCTCCGGCGAGACCGAGGACACGTATATCGCCGACCTGGCCGTGGCCACCGGCGTGGGCCAGATCAAAACCGGCTCGGTCAGCCGCACCGACCGCATCGCCAAGTACAACCAGTTGCTCCGCATTGAGGAAGAATTGGGCTCCGGCGCGGTATTTCTTGGGCTGGAAGGGTTGAACTACAACGACTAACAAGATCGAGCGATTAAGAAACGGATGCCGCCCAAGCCCTACTAGACGGCATCCGCAAATTCTTCCGCTGTAGAGAGTAATTCCTCAGCAACTTCCAAGTACATCAGCGAGGGCTAGAATGCTTTTTCTTCGCCGCTTAACATACACGTCTGTGGCCTTTGTGCTGTCCATCGTGTTTGTTCAGTTTGATGTTGCACAATCCACGTCTCCAACTCCAACTGCGCCGTCATCAACATCCAGCGTTGTTCCGCCTGAGCCTCCAGTATCGCACTCTGTACTTGAGAACTATTTGAGGTCGGCTGGAACACTGGAAGAAAACAAGGTTCTTGCAGTAGCACAATTAGATGCAACGCGAAAAACACTTCCCGCCTGGTTTCCGCAAACTGTTTGGGATGAAGTCGTGCGTAAAGTACTGACAATTGATTTGGTCGAAGTCTACTTGCCTGTTTACCAGAAATATTTGAGTGCCGATACCGTAAGCGCCCTTACGCTTCTATATCAAGGTCCTACAGGAGAGGAGATTGCGCGCATTTCTTCCCGGCGGGTCATGACAGCTATCCGAAATGGCTCAAAGGGATATTCTGCGGATATGCAAGCAGCCGATACAATGGAAGCGAATGGTGAGGATGTCCTTGTCGACAAGCGAATGAAAGAATTGACGCCGGAACAACAAGACAGATTCATCAAAGCGGAAACCCTGCTGAAATCTGTGCTACAGCAGCTAGACAACGAACAGAACGCAGCCTTTTCTCGGAAGGTAGATGAGGTGTGGCGAGCAACTTTGACAGCTCGCAATGCTGAGGTAATGGCAGCGCAGAATGCTGCTTCACATACTCATTCTGTGAAACAATAACGGAGGACTTATTGCAAAACATAATGCAAGCACAAATCAGTTCCGGCAACATGTTCACAGAACTTGGCATGTCACCTGACCCTTACGCGTCCACTTTTCTTCTTCCACAAACCCCGCACCCAAGAAAGAGAGTATTGAGATGTACAAAGTCGTACTGCTTCGCCATGGAGAGAGCATCTGGAATAAGGAAAACCTGTTTACCGGTTGGACGGATGTTGACCTATCGGAGAAGGGCAG
>Ga0181527_1002480_pt1 | contig 17354 bp, 13 predicted proteins | sample PEATcosm2014_Bin_30_FD_119762 | JGI IMG/M metagenome (GOLD analysis project Ga0181527, IMG submission 119762) | Peatland microbial communities from MTU Mesocosm Facility, Houghton, MI, USA - PEATcosm2014_Bin06_60_metaG | ecosystem: Environmental > Terrestrial > Soil > Wetlands > Peat | place...
CCCTCCCCCCAGCGGTCGAGCTTGATGGCGGAATCCCCGTAGTCGAAGACGAACGCCGGTATCCGCTGGGCGCCGAGACGGACGAGGGCCTGATACCGGTGGTGGCCGTTGAGGATCACGTCGAACCCGTTCATGCGGGCGACCCAGATCGGTTCCCAGAGGACCCCGTCGGCACGGATCTCCCGCTCGAGGTACTCGACGTGTTCCGGTTTGACCTCTTCGTGGATACGGAGACGACACACACTCACGAACTCAAAGGCAGGGCACCCGGTCATGACGCCTCGGGCGGGCGCACGGATGCCTGAAGCATTACTCGTACAAAGACCTCACGGCCCCCCCTTTGGAAGCGGGGGAGGAGGAACTCGGCCGGACGGCCCCGCCTCCACCGTCTCTGGGCGCCGCCGCTCCGTATAACCGATGCGCCACGGACGGCCTCGCTGGGCGGGGTATCGCCCGTACGACTCCTACCGTTCGGATTCGCCCTCGCACCGTCGCCCTGGTCCAGCATGCCCAGCGGGGTGTCGCACCCGAGCACCGAGACCCCACGGTTGCGGGAGTATCCACCGCTAGCGGGGCCAGGAGGGCGGGCGCGATCCGGACGGACCGTTCCGTCGAGGTGGCGAGGGCTCGCCAACTCGGGAGAGCCTATCCCGCTGGCACGGCGCGATCGATCCCATCCTCGCCTCCATGGCGGGCGAGATCGGTCTCCCCCGGAAGACGCGGGCTCGACATCCCCGGCGACCGTCAACAAGATGTTCTCAGCTGCGCTCGAGCAACACCGTACAGGGAGCGGTGCGGGAAGATGACGGTAGTTCTGGACGGCCATTCACTGAAGGTGGAGGACGTAGTCAAGGTGGCCCGGGGCGGAGAGAGGATCTCGATCCACAAGGACGCGCAGGGGCGCATCGACAAGTGCCGCGCCCTCCTCGAGCGCAAGATCAAGGCGAAGGAGATCATGTACGGTGTCAACACCGGCATCGGTGAGCTTTCCGAGGTCGTTCTCGCGCCGGACCAGGTGGAGAAGTTCCAGCGATACCTCGTCTACTCCCACGCGGCCGGCTACGGGGAGCCCATCGCGGAGGAGGACGCCCGCGCCGCGATGCTCTCCCGTCTCAACACCCATTGCTGGGGCCACTCCGGAATCCGGCGCGAGCTCGTGGAGACGATGGTCGAGATGCTCAACAAGGGCGTCAACCCCGTCATGTGCCAGAAGGGTTCCGTGGGCGCCTGCGGGGACCTGGCCCCGATGGCCCAGATGGCCCTCGTGTTGATCGGAGAAGGGGAGGCGTTCTACAAGGGCAGGCGGCTGCCGGGAACGGAGGCGATGAAGGCGGCCGGGATCCCCACCGTCGTGTTCAGGGAACGGGACGGTCTCTCCTGCATCAACGGTTCCAACGTGATCACCGGCATGGGTTGCCTGCAGGTCCACGACGCCGAACGGTGGCTCCGGACGCAGGAGGTCGCCCTGGCCATGACCCTGGAGGCGCTGAACGCGAACATGAAGGCCTACGACCCGAGGGTGCACGAGGTCCGGGGGTACCCGGGTGCGCAGACCTGTGCGGCGAACGTGAGGACGATCACCGAAGGCTCCGAGCTCCTCCAGAGGCCGGGCAAGAAGGTGCAGGATGCGTACTCGTTGAGGTCCAGCCCGCAGGTCATCGGCGCGGCGAAGGATGCGCTCGTCTGGTCGAGGTACATGCTCGAGATCGAGCTCAACCACGCCGCGGACAACCCCACCTTCTTCCCGGACGAGGAACTCGTGCTCACGGGCGCGAACTTCCAGGGCACTCCCATGGCGTTCGCTCTGGAGATGCTCGGGCTGGCCGTCACGACCGTGGGCGTCCTGTCCGAGCGGCGGCTGAACCGGCTCATGAACGCCCACCTCTCCGCCGGACTGCCCGCGTTCCTCACCAAGGGCGCCGGAATGTTCTCGGGTCTCATGCTCTCCCAGTACACCGCGGGATCGCTCATCGCGGAGAACCGGATCCTGGCCGCACCGGCAGCCACGGGATCCATCCCCGCCGCGGCCGATCAGGAGGACTTCGTCTCGATGGGCATGACCTCCGCGATCAAGTCGAGGCAGATCCTCGAGAACTCGTGGGCGATCGTCGCGATCGAGATGATGGCCGCGGCGCAGGCCTTCGATTTCCGCCTGCCCGCGAAGCCCTCCCGGGGCTGCCGGGCGGCCTTCGAGGTCATCCGCAAGCATGTCCAGAAGCTGGAAGAGGACCGACCGATCTACAATGACATCAACAACCTGGCCAAGGTCCTGCGGAGCGGCGAGGTCCTGAACGCGGTCGAGACGGTAGTGGGGAAGCTCAAGTAGGCCCCGACGGACGCCCCCGAGCGGCTCGCACCCGTGGGCCGGTGCAGAGCCCTCGGAGGCTCAGAGGTCGTACTGGTCGCGGTCCTCGGCCACCGTCGAGTCGGGGAATCCGGCCCGCACTTCGCGGAGGACCTCGGCTTCGGTGCCTTCGAGGCTGCCGATATGGGTCAGGAACAGCCGACGGGCCCGGATCGCGGAGGCCGCCCGGGCGGCCTGCGACGCCGTCGAGTGTCCGAAGGCGTGGGCCAGGTGAGCGTTTCGGTCGGCGTACGTCGATTCGTGGATGACGAAATCGGCGCGCAGTCCCTCCGGAACCGACGGCTGCCGGGTATCGCCGGTGTAGAAGACCGCGGTGTCGTCCGATGTGAGCAGGTAGCCGAGGTTGTACACCGTGTGGTTCAGGGGGACGCCCCGGGCCCGCCAGGGGCCGATCGTCACCTCGGGCCGAAGCCCCTCGACCAGCCGGAGGTCATAGAGGTCGGCAGGGTCCTTCACCATCGCCTCGGCGTCGATCAGCGCTCGGAGGATGGGCGAGAGTCCCGGGGGAGAAACGATCGTCAGCGGACGCTTCCGCTCGGTGATGACGGTGTGAAGAAGGAGGTCGAAGAGCCCGGCGATGTGGTCGGTGTGGAGGTGGGAGATCACGACGCCGTCCACCCGGTCGAACAGCGCCGCATCGTGGAGCCGGCCGGTCGCTCCCGCCCCGCAATCGAGCAGGACCCCCTCGACGAGCGCACTGCTCATCTGCCGCCGGCTCCCGCGGAAGTTCCCGGCGCCCGTGCCGAGGAATGTGAGTTTCATGGATCGATCCGCTCTCGCCGTTCTTCGGGGGCCCACAGGGCGGGGGTATTTCATCCTCCGTGCGCGCGCGGGGGCCGACGCGGGGGGTCGGCCGGGCGCGGTGCGACCCCGGCCCTCACGGACCACGGGCGGGATCCCCGATCGACCGTAAGGGACGCCGGGGTAGATCCGGGATCGGCTCGAAGGTCGGTCGCGATGGAGACCCCCATGTCTTCCCGCCCGAAGGTCGCGTCACGCGGGAGGGGTCTTCGGACGGACCCCGTCCGGACCGTCGGAAGTCAACTGGGTCCTCGAGCAGTATTCCAGAATACGGTTCAGGCCCGCCAAGGAGATCCGGTGGCCTCGGGCCTCGAGTTCGCCGAGGATCTTGCGTCGGCGCATCGGCCCCGGACTCGATCGGAGAACGGAGAGGACCGCCTCGACGGAGCCCGGAGGAATGCCGGCCATTGCCCACCCCGAACAGGCGATTCGCTTCCCTTAAGTTCGTCTCCGCCGCCCGCACCGCTCGAAGTCGGCCAGCCGTCTCGCCAACGATGGCCCTCGCCTCGCCCAGCGGTCCTGGGCGTCGGGTCGTCACGAGGGCTGGTCACGTTCGTCCGGGCAAGCGGTGGTCGGTCGGCCAGAGCCCCGATGAGCCCTCCGAGCGTTTCGTTCGTCCAGGATCCCCGTGGGTCGATGGTTGCCGAGAGCGCTCGGCACGGCACGGGTAACCCGTTCCCTGAGCCGCCCTCGCCCTTAGGCTGCAAGTCCCGGGGGTCGCATCTACTGGGCGGCAACCCGCACCTCCTCAGACAAACGAGGATTATTAGACCGGGTCCGACATACTTCCTCGATGGTGGGCGCCCGGGCCAGGCGTCACGCCGCCTCCGCCCCGCTGTTCGGACGCGAGGAGATCCTCGAGGAGGTAGACCGGCTTCTCGCCCAGGCCCGAGAGGGTCACGGTCACGGACTCCTTCTCGTCGGCGCCGGTGGAGCGGGAAAGACCCGCGTTCTCGGCGCGGTGGCGGATCGGTGGACCGACCGCGAGTTCCGCATCCTGTCGGGGCGCGCATTGCCGGAGGAACTTCCGGCCCCGTTCTCCCTGGTCCGCGATCTGCTCGGGTCGATGAGAGAGGAAGACACATCGACGCCCGCGGACGTCGACCAAGCGGTCGGGCTGCCGATCTTCTTTGCACCGCTCGAGGAGGAGGCCGGCGCTCACCCCCGGGTTCCGACCGCCGCACCCGAGACGACGGTCGCGCAGGATGACCTCGAACGGATCCTCGCTCCGCTCGGACTGAGCACGGCGGAGGGCCTCGGGGCGGGTCGTCAGAAGCTGCTCGGAGGGGTCGAGGAGTACTTCCACGCTCTCGCGCGGGACCGGCCCCTTCTCCTGCTCATCGACGACCTCGAGTTCGCGGACACCTCGTCCCTCGACTTCCTGGGGCGATTTGCCACCGATCTGCCCGAGACCCCCGCGGTCGTAGTGGCGACCGTCGGCGCGGGCGACCAGATCCCCGAGCGGACCCGCACCCGGCTGGACGGCCTGAGCCGCTCGCCGGCGTTCCATTCCATGCCCCTGCGGCCGCTCGCCTTTCCCGAGGTGACGGAGCTCGTGAGCTGGATCCTCGGCGGCCACGCTCCGGACCCTCAGGACGTGCTTCGCTGGCATGCCCAGACCGAGGGGAACCCCCTGTTCATCGAGCAACTGGTTCGCACGGCCACGGGCTACGGGCCGACGGCGGGGCGCGGCTCGCAGAACGACAGCCGGGACGTGACCGAGATCCTGGTCGCCCGGGCCCGGGCGCTCGGCGAGAACGAACGGCGGGTGCTGACGTACGCGGCCGTGCTCGGCAAGGAGTTCGAATTCTCCGACCTTGCCGCCGTCGCGGGTCTCGGGGAGGAACGCGTCACCGAGAGCCTCGACCGCCTGGTCCAGAGCGGCCTGCTCCGGGAGAAGGGAGACGAGGTCTACGAGTTCATCACGGAAGCGGTGCGGGCGAGCGTCTACGCCGAGCTGACGGACACGCGACGGCGGATCCTGCACCGGAAGGCGGGGCTGGCGCTCGAGGCCAAGGGGAACGTCGGCGACCCCGAGCTCGCCCGGCAGTTCTACCTCGGACGCGACGATGACCGCACGGTCCGGTACAACGTCGCGGCCGCGCAGGGCGCGACCCGCGCCTTCGCGTTCGAGACCGCCCTCACGTACCTCGCCCGGGCCCTCGAGGCGGAACGCCGGCGACCCGAGCGCGACCCGCGCGCCGAGATACGGTTCCTGACCGAGGAGGGACGGTTGCTGACCGAGTTGGACCGCCTCGGCCGTTCCGAGGAGGTGTTCGCCGAAGCGATCGCCCTCGCCCGGTCCCATCCCGGTCACGACCTCGAGCTCGGACGCGCGCTGCTCGGCCTCGCGCACGCCCGGTACGAGCGCGGCGAGTACCCCGACGCGGAGGTGCTCGCCACCGAAGCGTGGCCCCTGCTGACGAAGGCCGGGACGATGCGGGACCTGATGGCCGCGCACCGCGTGCTCGGCGTGGTCCGCTGGCGGCGGGGCGACCTACGACAGGCGGAGAAGCATCACCGGGCCGTGCTCGAGATCGCCGAGCGCGAGGGAACCCCGCTCGAGCAGGGACACGCGCTGATCGACGTGGCCAACCTGCTGGTGCCTTCCGCCCGCGTGCGCTTCGAGCCGGCGCTCGAACTCTACACGCGGGCCGCGGACCTCTTCGCCAAGGCGGAGGACTTCGGGGCCCGCGCCCGGGTGCTGATGAACCGCGGCGTGCTCGAGTGGATGGCGGGGCGCACCGACGATGCGCTCCAGGACCTCGCGCTCGCGATCGAGGCCGCCGAGCGCTCGCATTCTCCCCGCTGGATCGGCTACTGCCACATCAACCTGGCCCAGTTGCAGGTGGAGCTGGGGCGGCCGGAGCTGGCCCGACCCCCGCTCGAGCGCGCCGTTCGGGTCCTCACGCCGATTGGGGACGGGTTCGCCGAGCAGCAGATCCAGATGACCCGGGGGATGGTCGCCCACGCCGAACGCTCTTTCGATACGGCCGAGGAGGACTACCAGGAATCGCTCCGCATGGCCCGCAACCTTCACCTGCCGTCCGAGACCGCGGAGATCCTGTTCCGCCTGGCCCAGCTTTCCCACGACCGCGGCAACGACGCCGAGGCACGGGAACGGCTGGCGGAGGCCCGCGCGAGCGACCTTCTGGACCACCGTCCCGACTACGCGCCCCGGGTCGCCGCCCTCGATCAGTCGCTCGCCGCGCCGCCGGACCCCAGGCGTTAATCCCGAACGACCCGTGCGCTGTCGCGGGCCTCGCGGGACGGAGCGCCCCCCCACCCTTTCGTTCCGAGAAGCCCCTGGCCGACCTGCTTTCGCACCATCCAGGCCACTCCGGTGGACGGCCGGGTGCGAAACGGACCGCACCGGTAAGCCTTCTGGCTATAAGTCCGAGATGCGTTCTCCCCTGCCGGACCATGACGCTTTCACCACGGAAGAAGCGTGCGCGGGCCGGGGGCTCCCCCCGAATCGCCCCCATCCCCGCCGGCTACCCGACGGTCGTTCCCTACCTCGCCGTGGCCGACGGAGTGGCGGCGCTCGACTTCTACGAGAAGGCGTTCGGCGCCAAGGTGCAGGCCCGGGAGCTGACCCCGGACGGAAAGCTGATCCACGGCCGCCTGCGCATCGGCGATGCGATCCTGATGCTCTCGGACGTGTTCCCCGGCTCGGACGTCACCGCGCCGTCGACCGTCGGGACCACGACGGTGACCCTGCACATCTACTCGAGGAACGTCGATGCGCTCTGGGACCGGGCGATCGCCGCCGGTGCCACGGTGGCGATGCCGCTCGAGAACCAGTATTGGGGGGAGCGGTATGGCCACCTCCGCGACCCGTTCGGGCATCACTGGTCGCTGTCGATGCGGGTGCGCATGAGCCGCGCGGAGAAGGACGCGAAGCGGAAGGACGCGATGGCGGCGTTCCTTCGCGGAGAGCACCCCAGTCGAGAGCCCCCGTTCGGCGACGCGTAGGGGGGGTCCAGCGTTGGGCGGACCCTCCATGAGCGGAGTCGAGACCGCCACGGGTGCGGCGAACCTCACGACGCCCTTGGGGCCCCGGGTGCCCATCGACTCGCCGGTCCGTCACCACGGGACGGTCCACGTCATCGAGAGTCGCTGCAAGGAGTGCAACTTCTGTGTCGTGTTCTGCCCGGAGAAAGTGCTGGAGATCTCCGACCATTACACCCCCCGGGGGTATCGACCCGCTCGCGTGAAGTCCGGGAAGGCGGGCGACTGCATCGCCTGCCGATTCTGCGAGGACGTCTGCCCGGAGTACTCGATCTACGTGGTGGAGGACCCGCCGTGACCGAGGTCCAGAACCTGATCCTGGCTCCCGTGTGGGACCACGTCCGAACCGGCATAAACTTCCTGTCCGGGGACCACGCCTGCGCCGAGGGGGCCGTCTACGCCGGCTGCCGGTTCTTCGCGGGCTACCCCATCACCCCGGCGACCGAGATCGCCGAACATCTCTCGGAGCGACTTCCGGAGCTCGGGGGCCAGTACATCCAGATGGAGGACGAGATCGCCTCCATGGCGGCGATCCTCGGAGCGAGCGCGGCCGGGGCCAAGAGCATGACCGCGACCTCCGGCCCGGGCTTCTCCCTGATGATGGAGAACCTCGGCCTGGGCTACATGATGGAGGTGCCCACCGTGGTCGTCAACGTCCAGCGAGGCGGGCCGAGCACGGGCCTCCCGACCACCGTGGGTCAGCAGGACATGATGCAGGCCCGCTTCGGCACGCACGGCGACTTCACCTCGATCGCGCTCTCTCCCCAGTCTCCCCAGGAGGCGTTCGACCTCACCGTCCACTCGTTCAACGTGGCGGAGCGGCTGAGGACCCCCGTCCTTCTGATGATGGACGAGGTCGTCGGCCACATGCACGAGCGGGTCGTCATTCCGCCTCCCGGAGAACTCCCGCTGGTCGGCCGGCCGAAGCCCACGGTTCCCCCGGAAGAGTACCGGCCCTACCGGCCGGGACCCGACCTCGTGCCCCCGATGGCGTCGGCCGGAGAGGGCTACTCGGTCCTGTTCACCGGGCTGACCCACGACGAGACCGGCCGGGCCGTCACGACCTACGAGGGCCAAAAGGCGCTGGTCCCGCGGCTCCGGGAGAAGATCCTGAGGAACCGGGAGGTCTACGAACGCGTCGGGCTCTACCGGACCGAGGACGCGACCACCCTGGTGGTCGCCTACGGGATTACGGCGAGGTCGGCCCGCCGGGCGGTCGACCTCGGCCGGTCGAAGGGCCTCGCCGTCGGGCTGTTCCGGCCGATCACCGTCTGGCCGTTTCCGGCCGAGCGGCTCACGTCGCACCGGAACGTCGCGAGGATCGTCGTGGCGGAGGTGAACCTGGGCCAGGTCTCCCTCGAGGTCGAGAGGATCGCCGGGGCCTACGCCGACGTGGTCCACGTCGGCAGCGCGGGAGGGAACGTCCTCGCGCCGGAGACGATCCTGGAGGCGTGCACGTCGCCTCCGGAGGCGAGGCCGTGACGGCGAACGGAGCCATTGCGGCGGCGATCCCTCCGGCGGCGCCCGCCGTGGCGCCCGCGGGTCCCCATCCCTACGACCATCTCCTCCGTAGAGAGGCCCTGCCCCACATCTGGTGCCCGGGCTGCGGCATCGGCACCGCGCTGGGGGCGCTCGTCTACGGCTTCGAGCAAGCGGCGGTCCCGAGGGAGAAGCGGGTGGTCGTGAGCGGGATCGGCTGCTCCTCTCGGGTCGTCTTCTACATCCGGACGGACGCCTACCACACGACCCACGGCCGCGCCATACCCTTCGCCACGGGACTGAAGCTCAGCAACCCCGGCCTCAACGTGGTCGTGTTCGCCGGGGACGGGGATCTCTTCGCCATCGGCGGCAACCACTTCATCCACGCGGCACGGCGGAACATGGACCTGCTCGTCGTCTGCATCAACAATTTCAACTACGGCATGACCGGCGGGCAGGGCGGGCCGACGACGCCTCCGGGGGCCCTCTCGACGACCACTCCGTACGGGAACGCGGAGTTCCCGTTCAACCTTCCCGACCTCGCCGCCGCGGCCGGGGCGACGTACGTCGCCCGCTGGACGACGCTGGACGTGCGGAGGCTCCGGACGACCTTTGCCGAGGTGCTGGGTCGCCACGGGTTCCGCTTCGTCGAGGTGCTCGCCCCCTGCCCCGTGAGTTTCGGCAAGACCAACAAGATCGGCAGCGGCGCGGAGGAGATGGAATATTACCGGGGCCTCGAGGTCCTGAAGTCCCGCGTCGAGAGCAAGGAGGTCGCGGCGACCGACATCGTGCTGGGCAAGCCGATCGTCGTCGGCACGTTCGTGGACCGGGCGCGGGAGACGTTCCGCGACCGGTACGTGCGGGTCGTCGCCAAGGCGAGGGGGGCGGGCCCGTGAGAAAGGAGGTCCGGTTCGCCGGGTTCGGCGGCCAGGGCGTGATCCTGGCGGCGTTCGTCCTGGGAAGGGCGGTATCGGTCCACACCCCGATGCACGCCACGATGACCCAGAGCTACGGGCCCGAGGCCCGCGGCGGGTCCTGCGAGGCCGACGTGGTCGTGGGCGACACCGAGATCGACATGCCGGTGGTCACCCGGCCGGACGTCCTGGTCCTGATGTCGCAGGAGGCCGCGGCCAAGAACCGGGACGGCGCGCGGGCGGCGTCGCTCCTCCTCAGCGATGTCGACCTGGTGCGGCTCGACGACGAGCTGGCCGCGAAGGCCATCTCGCTCCCGTTCACCCGGGCGGCGGACGCCCTCGGCCGGCGCATCGTCGCGAACATGGTGATGCTCGGCGCGTTCACGAAGGCGTCCGGGATGGTGCCCCGGGAGGCCATGGAGGCCGCGCTCCGGGAGACGGTCAAGCCGTCCACCCGGGAGCTGAACCTGAAGGCCTTCGACGCGGGGGTGCGGCTGTGAACTCGGCCCCCGTGATGGTCATCGGCGGGGGGATCGCGGGGGTCCAGGCGACGCTCGACCTGGCCGAGGCCGGCTGCCGGGTGGTGCTCGTCGAGAGGACCCACTCCCTCGGCGGCGTGATGGCGGCACTGGACAAGAACTTCCCCACGCTCGACTGCAGCATCTGCATCGAGGCCCCGAAGCTGAGCGAGGTCGCCGAGAACGGCAACGTGGAGATCCTCACCGACGCCGACGTCGTGGGTCTGGAGAAGAAGGGCGACGGCTACGAGGTCACGATCCGGCAGCGGGGGAACCTCGTCAGCAACGAGTGCACCCGCTGCGACCTCTGCGCCCAGGCGTGTCCGGTCGTGCTTCCGAACGCCTTCGACCAGGGGCTGGCGTCGAGGAAGGCGATCTACACCCCGTTTCCCCAGGCGGTGCCCGGGCCGTACTTCCTGGACGTCGAGCAGTGCGTCAACGACTACCCCATCCTCCTCCCGTGCACCCGGTGCTACGAGGCGTGCGGGCCGAAGGCCATCCACTACGACCGCCCGCTCGACGTCCGGCTGAAGCGGGAGGTCTCGTCGGTCATCGTCTCCGCCGGGTTCGAGCTGCTGGACGCCCGGCTCCTGTCCGAGTACGGGTACGGGACGCACCCGGACATCCTCACCTCGCTGGAGCTGGAGCGGTTGCTCTCCTCGGCCGGTCCGAGCGGCGGCGAGATCGTCTGTCCCTCGGACGGGCGGCACGCCCGCCGCATCGTCTTCGTGCTGTGCGCGGGGTCCCGCGACGTGCGGAACATCCCCCAGTGCTCCCGGTTCTGCTGCATGTACTCCATCAAGGAGGCCGTCCAGGCCCGCGACCACGGCGTCGAGGACGTGACGGTCCTCTACATGGACATCCGCAGCTACGGCAAGGGGTTCGACGGCTTCTACCAGCGCGCGAAGGACCAGGGGGTCCGCTTCCTCCGCGGGCGGCCGTCCCGGGTCCGGTTCGACGGCACGGAGCTCAAGGTCCGCGTCGCCGACCCGGCGACCGGCGACGTCCAGGAGGTCGGCACCGACCTCGTCGTGCTCGCCACGGGCGCCAAGCCTCCCGAGGGGCTCGCGGAGCTGGCCCGGGTCCTGGGCCTAAAGACCGGGCGGGACGGCTTCGTGGTCGAGGAGGGCGCCCCGCCCGGCGTGTTCGTCGCCGGCAGCGCGGCCGGACCGAAGGACATCCCGGACAGCGTGATCGAGGCCGGGGCCGCGGCGGCGCGATCGATGGAGCGGGCGAAGGAGCGCTTCTGGGCGAAGCCGGAGATCGGCGCTCCGCTCCCGACCGACGGCGAGCCCCGGGTGGGGGTGTTCCTCTGCGACTGCGGCAGCAACATCGCCGGGACCGTGGACGTGCCGGGGACGGCCCAGTACGCGGCCGCGCTTCCCCACGTCGTGCACGCGGAGGAGGTCCGCTTCGCGTGCGCCGCGAACACCCAGGCGGACATGGCGAAGAAGATCGTCGACCTCAAGCTCAACCGCCTCGTGGTGGCCGCCTGCTCCCCCAAGACCCACGAGGGAACGTTCAAGCGCGTCTGCCTGCGCGCGGGCCTCAACCCCTACCTCCTCGAGATGGCCAACGTCCGGAACCTCGACTCCTGGGTCCACAAGAACGAGAAGGTCCAGGCCACGGCCAAGGCCCGGGACTTCGTCCGGATGGGCGTCGAGAAGGCCGTCCGGCTGAAGCCGTTGGTCCCGCTCGAGCAGAAGGTCGTGCGGGCGGCCCTCGTGGTCGGCGGCGGGCCGGCGGGAATGGCCGCCGCCTCGAGCCTGGCCCGGCAGGGCTACGAGGTCCATCTCGTCGAGCAGAGCGAGCGGCTCGGCGGGGCGTTGCGCTTCATGTCGCACGTCGATCCGTACGGGATCGAGGCCGGCCCGCTGCTCGAGACGATGGTCCGCGAGGTGGGGTCCTCCGGGGCCCGCGTCCACCTCTCCTCGGTCGTCGCCCAGATCGACGGCCACGTGGGCGACTTCCGGGCCCGCCTCTCCACCGGGGAGATCGTCGAGGCCGGGACCGTGATCCTCGCGACGGGGGGCCGAACCTCGACCCGGGCGACGGTCGAGGGCCCGCTCTCGAGCCCGGCGGCGCCGCTCAGCATCACCAACGAGAGGCTGCACGAGATGGTCCGCGACGGCCACGTGCCCGGAGAGCGGGTCACGCTGGTGGGGTGCGTCGGGTCGAGGAACGGCACGCTCGAGTGCTCCCGCTACTGCTGCGGCTCGATGATCGGCCAGGCGCTGCGTCTGAGGCGGATGGGAAAGAAGGTGCGGGTCCTCTTCCGCGAGATGCGCACCTATGCCCCGGGCGCCGAGGACCTCTACCGGGAGGCCGCCGAGGCGGGGGTCGCGTTCTTCCGGTATCCCGACGCGACGCCCGAGAGCGCCCTCCGGCTCCGGGACGGGTGCGTCGTCTTCCGGGACGAGATGCTAGGAAGGGAGGTGGAGCTCCCGACCGACCTCCTGGTCCTGATGAGCGCCATCGAGCCGGCCGAGGAGAACCTCTCCAAGATGCTGAAGGTCACCCGGGACTCCGCCGGCTTCCTCCTCGAGCGCCACCCGAAGCTTGGACCGGTCGAGGCGGCCAGCGCGGGGATCTACCTGTGCGGCACTGCCCAGGGTCCCAAGGACGTCAAGGAGGCGATCGCGCAGGGCCTGGCGGCGGCGTCGAAGGCGAGCGGACTCCTCTCGCACGAGATCATCGAGAAGGAACCCCTCGTCGCGCTCATCGACCTCGAGAAGTGCAACGGCTGCGGCCGGTGCGTCACCGTCTGCCCGTACCAGGCGATCGAGCCGATCGTCGTGGACGGCAAGAAGAAGGTCCGGGTGGTCGGACCGGCGTGCATGGGGTGCGGGACGTGCGGCGCCGACTGCTACCGCGACGCCATCACGAACCCCGGGTTCACGGACGATCAGATCCTGGCGCAGATCGACGCCGCGCTCGAGGACGATCCCGAGCACAAGGTGGTGGTCTTCGCGTGCAACTGGTGCAGCTACGCCGGAGCCGACCAGGCCGGGATCGAGAAGATCCAGTACCCGGCCGTCCCGCGCACCGTCCGCACCATGTGTTCCGGCCGGGTCACGGAGGACTTCGTGAAGCACGCCTTCGAGAAAGGGGCCGGCGCCGTCCTCCTGACCGGCTGCCACCCCGGCGACTGCCACTACATCAACGCCAACGCGTGGACGGAGAAGCGGTTCAAGACGTGGAGCCGGATGCTGGAGCGCAAGGGGATCGTCCCCGAGCGGTTCCAGCTCGAGTGGATCTCCGCCGCGGAGGGAAAGGAGTTCGCACGGAAGATCCGCGAGATGGCGGCGGTCCTCGACCGCTACGACGCGTCGCGGAGGACCGCCGCGTCGCCGCCGGCGCCCCCGGTGCCGGGGGAGGGCTGAGGAGGGAACCATGGCCCAAGTTTCCGAGCCGGCCGCCGCGGTCCGCTTCGACGACGGGGCCTGGGAGGTCCTGACGGCCACGACCAACGCGAACCTCTGCTTCCAGTGCGGCACGTGCACCTCCGCCTGCCCCCTGGCGGAGCGCACCTCGATGCGGGTCCGCCAACTGGTCCGCGAGGCGCAGTTCGGCGAGACCGACCCGCTGGTCTGGAAGTGCATGACGTGCGGAGAGTGCAACGCCTCCTGCCCGCGGGGGGTGGACATCGTCGGACTCGTGCGGAGCCTCCGGGGGCGCGCGTGGCGCACCCGGGAGGTGCCCCCGGGGCTCCCGACGCTCCTGTGGGGGATCTACTCGGACGGGAACACCTTCCGCCTGCCGCCGAGCCAGCGCGCCTCCTGGATGCAGGACGTGAAGGTTCCCGGAAAGGGCTCCACGCTCCTCTACGTCGGCTGCGCGGGCTCCTACGACCCCCGGGCCCAGCGGACCGCCCGCTCGGTGGCGAAGCTCCTCAATCTCGCGGGCGTCGACTACCAGGTCCTGGGCAACGAGGAGGTCTGCTGCGGGGAGGCGGCCCGCTCGATCGGGCACGAGGCGCTGTTCCGGGACCTCCAGCAGCGGAACACGGAGTCGTTCAAGCAACGGGGGGTCGAGCGGGTGATCGCCCTCTCGCCCCACTCGTTCGACGCGTTGAAGGCGGGCCAGGCGGCGAACGGAGGGCCGGAGGTCGTCCACTACACCCAGGCCCTCGAGGAGCTCCTGGACGCGGGGAAGCTCCGGGGAGAGCCCGAGAAGCGCACCATCACCTACCACGACCCGTGCTACCTGGGCCGGCAGAACGGGGTCTACGAGGCCCCCCGCCGGCTGCTCGAGCTGTCGGGCCTCACGGTGGTCGAGATGCGGAACAACCGCGGCCGGTCGCTCTGTTGCGGCGGCGGCGGAGGACGGATGTGGATGGAGACCGACCCGCTCGAGCGGCCCGGGGCCCGGCGCGTTCAGGAAGCGGGGGAGACCGGGGCGGAGCTCCTGGCCACCGCGTGCCCGTACTGCATCAGCGTCTTCGAGTCCGAGCGGGGCTCCGAGACGATCCCCGTCACGGACGTCGCCGAGGTCATCGCCGGTCGAGCGAGGGCCTGAGCGATGGCATCCCGGGACGACGGGGGCCTCTGGGTCTACGCCGAGCGGCGGGGGGCGTCGTCGTTCACGCCGGTGAGCCTGGAGATCCTCGGCAAGGCCCGCGAGCTCTCGGACCGGCTCTCCGTCGAGCTGACCGTGGTGACCGTGGGCGCCGACGGCGGAGCGGCCTCCGAGCTGAGGCGGTACGGTCCCGACCACGTTCTCGAACTCGTCCACCCGTTGCTGGACCGTCACGACGGGAAGGCCTATGCCAAGGCGATCGGCGCGGAGATCCAGAAGGCGCGTCCCTCGACGCTCCTCCTCGGCGCGACGAGGAACGGCCAGGACCTCGCCGGGAGGCTGGCGGTGCGGCTGCGCACGGGCCTCACCGCGCACATCACTTCACTGGAGCTGGACGGGAACAGCCACCTCGTCGGCTGGGTGCCCGGATTCGGCGGCGGGATCGAGGCCGGGATCACTTGCCCGGCGAAGCGGCCCCAGATGGTCACGGTCCGGCCCGGGGTGTTCCCGTCGCCTCCTCGAGGCTCCCCCGTCGGGAAGGTGAAGGCCGTGACCCCCGACCTCTCGGAGGAGGACCTGGGGTCGCGCCGGGTTTCCTTCGAACCGAAGGGCGCCTCCGTCGATCTCACCCGGGCCGACGTCCTGGTCGTCGGGGGAAGGGGAACGGGCGGGGACTTCGGCCGCCTCGAGGAGCTGGCCCGCCGCCTCGGGGGCGAGGTCGGCGCGACGCGCGTCGCGACGGACGCCGGGTGGGTCGATCGGGACCGGATGATCGGCCAGACGGGGGTCATCGCCCGGCCGAAGCTCGCCCTCGTGCTGGGCGTCAGCGGCGCCGTGCAGTTCACCGTCGGCATCGAGCGCGCGGGGACGGTGGTCGCGGTGAACCGGGACCCCCACGCTCCCATCTTCGACCACGCCGACCTCGGGATCGTGGGGGACCTCGGTCCCATCGTCGATTCGCTCCTCCGGACGCTGGGGGCGGCCTGACGATGCGGATCGTCGTCTGCATGAAGGTCGTGCCCCGACCGGAGGAGGTCAAGGTCGATCCCGAGACCAAGACGCTCGACCGGGCCGGCGCGCGGTCGGTGATCAACTCCTCGGACATGAACGCCCTCGAGACCGCCCTCGCCTTCCGCGAGGCCCACGGGGGGACGGTGACCGTCCTCTCCATGGGGCCTCCCCAGTTCGAGCCGTACCTGCGGGTGGCCCTCGCCGTCGGCGCGGACGAGGCGGTCCTCTTGAGCGACCGGGCGTTCGGCGGCGCCGACACGCTGGCCACCTCCTACACGCTGGCGACCGGGATCCGGAAGATCGGCGACGTCGACCTGGTCCTCTGCGGAGAGGAGTCGTCGGACGGCGGGACGAGCCAGGTGCCCCCCAGCATCGCCGAGTGGCTCGACGCCTCCCAGGCGACGTACGTGGAGCGGCTCGTCGCCGCGAAGAACTCGACCGTCCGGGCGACGCGGGCCCTCGAGGACGGGAAGGAGACCGTCGAGCTGTCGGTCCCGGCCGTCATCTCCGTGATCGTCGGTTCCAACGAGCCCCGGTTCATCGACTACGACCGGTGGGCGTTCGCCCAGAGCGCGAAGGTGCAGGTGTGGGACGCGGCGGCGCTGGGCGGGGACCCGCAGTACCTGGGTCTCAAGGGCTCCCCGACCACGGTGGCGGGACTGCGCGAGGTACGGAAGGCCGGGCGGCGCCACGAGACGCTCTCCGTGACCCCCGAGGAAGCGGCCTCGCGGATCAAGGCCGAGATCGACCGGGTCCGGTCGGCCCGGGGCTGACGGATAGAGCGGACTCCCGCGCGCGGTCGCCGACTCCCGATTCCGCCCTGGCCGTCCTCGGAACGCGGGCTCGGCTCCGCGGCGGGTCCGGGTCGTCTCATCACCTCCAAGTACGGAGCCTCCCTCGCCCCCCTTGTGACGCTCTGGAACGACCGGCCCGAGGCCTGGCACGAGATCCTCCCCGGCGTGAGGCGCCGAATCCTGGCGCATGGCGACGGGGTCATGCTCGTCCTCTTCGAGATCGCCCCGAACACGACGCTGCCCCACCATACCCACCCGCACGTCCAGGCGGGGACGTTCCTCGAGGGAGGAGGGGTGTTCCGCGTCGGCAAGAAGACCTACCGGATGCGCAAGGGCTCGGCGTACTCCATCCCGGGCGGGGTGCCTCACGAGCTCGTGACCGACCCGGGAGGACCGAGCCGCGTCCTCGACGTGTTCGTCCCCGAACGACAGGACCTCCTCGGGGAGACGGTGCCGGCGGACGCGGAGTGAGCCGGTCGCCTATCCCACGGACCGTAGGAGGCCCCCGTCCACCGGGAGAAGCGCCCCGCTGACGTAGCTCGACATCTCGCTCCCCAGGAAGACGACGGCGCGGGCGAGCTCCTCGGGGGTGCCCGCCCGTCCGAGAGGGATCTCGCGTTCGAGGGCGGTGCGCTCGGCCCCGACGGTCGTCCCGTGACGGTGGGCGGCCTCGGCGAGCAACTCCTCCAGACGGTCCGTCCGGACGTACCCCGGAAGGATCCCGTTCACCCGGATCCCCTTCGGGCCGAGCTCCCGGGCGAGCGTCCGCACGAGCCCGGCGACCGCGATCCGGCAGACGTTCGACGTGGCGATGTTGGGAGTCGGCTCCCGGATCGCGAACGAGGCGAGAAAGACCATTCGGCCCCCCCGACCGCCGGCCAGCATCGCCTCCGCGGCCCGTCGGGCCAGGTACGCCGGACTCACGACGAGGAGGGCCGCGGCG
>Ga0181527_1002482_pt1 | contig 17350 bp, 5 predicted proteins | sample PEATcosm2014_Bin_30_FD_119762 | JGI IMG/M metagenome (GOLD analysis project Ga0181527, IMG submission 119762) | Peatland microbial communities from MTU Mesocosm Facility, Houghton, MI, USA - PEATcosm2014_Bin06_60_metaG | ecosystem: Environmental > Terrestrial > Soil > Wetlands > Peat | place...
CCAGGTGTGGACGCGGGTGGAGTCTGCTGTGAACGGCACGGGGGCCGCCGCATCAGCGCCGTGTGCCGACTCGCATCTCAAGCAGGAGATGTCCTGGGGGGTAGCGAGCAACGGCATTCAGATGGGAATCTGCCTCGACGACAAACCGCAAGCTTCTCCGGCCGTGCCGGCTTTTCTGGTGGCGTTCCGCAACGTTGGAACCGACGACGCCATGCTCAACTTGGGAATCATGCTCGGCAACGGAAAGGTGCAGTTTCCGGAAGCCATCCGGCTCACGCTGAAGGATACCCAAGGCCAAACGCGGGAATTGGAGTTTTCGGACAAGAGGTATCCGGGCGGTGCCGGCCGTGTGGACGACCTCGTCGTGGCGCTTCGGGCCGGCACAACCTACGTTGTACAAGTCAACCTCAGTCAGTATTGGTGCCCGAGCACGAAGGAGTTTGAACTGAAGCTGCCCAAGGGTCGTTACCGGGTTGCGGCCAAGTTCGATGGCAAGGGTGCGAGCCACATCAACCTGGACACGAACGGGATGGCCCGGACGAACTTTTGGCAGGGGGCACTGCAATCGAATGAGCTGGAATTCGAAATCGGCGGCGCAAACCCATCCGCCGGGGAGCCAGCGGCCGGCCACGACGCGCACATCGAGCTGCTTCGCGCGCAACTTCGCCAGGCCGAAGAAGCCCTCCCTGCTTGGGAGGCCCAGTATCGAGCGGGCCTGGTTGACCAGGCCCCGTTGCTCGCTGCCAAGGACAACGTGGAGATTCTGAAAGCGCGGATTGCCGGGGATGCCGTGCAGGTCGCCCGGCTCCGACTGGCCGCGGCGGAGCACCAACTCGAGATCGCCGATCGCAAGTACAAGACGGGAAACATTAGCGCCCTGGAATATCAGGCCGCCCAGGACGCCGTGCGGCTGCGGCAGCTCGAGCTCTGCGATATGCTGGCGCAGGTCCCTGCGAAAGCGGCAGGGGCCTCGACGGGCGCAGCGACTTCCTCTCCGCAGCGCGTGCGCCGCTTCGATCCGGGTATTGACGTGGGAACCATGGCCTACTCGGCGGACGGCAAGCTGATCGCCATTGCGAATGGTCACCCAACGCTCATTATGATGCAGGGAGGATGGACGAGGCCAAGCAATGCTTGGAAGCCGATGGTGGAAATCTTGGACGCCAACACGGGGAAAATCGTCGTCTTGCTAAAGCTCACCACGGCCGCTGAAGACGAGGTGCTCGCCCAGACCGAACGACTTCCCGATTTCGAGGTCGTGGCTCTCGCGTTCTCACCGGACGGGAGCGTGCTGGCGGTCGGGACCACCGTTGGTCAAGTGAAACTGTTCAACGCGCGGACCGGCGAACTCGTCCGGTCGCTTGACGATCAGCAGGCGAAACTCGCGGACAAGAAGACCCCGGAGGAGCTGAAGTCGCTCAAGCGAGCGATGGGGAGCGTCGCTTCGTTGGCGTTCTCGCCCAACGGCAGCCTGTTGGCCACCTGCGGGGGCTCGTTTGCCGACGGCCCGCTGGTGCGTGAGCAATTCACGCGGACCACCCTGAAAGTCACAGGTCCGGGCCGGCTGAAGGTCTGGGAGGTCAACAGCGGAACGCTCAAACATGACCTCGTCGGACATGCCTGGGTGCTTGCCGTCTCCTTTTCTCCGGACGGGAACTTGCTGGCCAGCGCCGGGACTTGGAGGAGCGACCGCGACAACGGGACTGGCGTGATTCTCTGGAATCCCCAGAGCGGCGCGAAGATCCGCACCATCCCGCAAGAGGCTAACGGCAACACAGACGCGGTCGCATTCTCGCCGGACAGCAAATTGCTGGCGATCAGGGTCGGCGAGACCAGCACGACGGTGGTCAGCGTGGCCAATGCCTTGTCCGGCATCGCGCAGTGGAAGCAAAGCATCCCGGGCTGGGCGAAGCCCAAAACATTCTCGCCCGACGGAAGAAGCGTGCTCGTTCTGCGTGGCGGAGACGCGCTCACGCTCCTGGACGCGAGCACGGGCAAACTGCAAAGCGAGATCTCTGCCGGCGGTGGGCGGTGGAACGATATGTCCCTTGCGCCGCAAGCGGGTGTCCTGGTCATCGGCGGAGTGGACAAGGACAAACAAGGGTGCTGTGTCCAGATGACCTTCCCGCCGGCGCTGCCGGCCGGAACAACGGCAATGCCCAACGAAGGGAGCCATCCCGCGGCGGCGGCCGGCGCCCCCGATACCTCCAGCCCCAAGCAGGCCGCGATTGCCTTCGCCAGGGCGCTGGAAGCCGGTGACCTGGAGGCTGCCCGGGCGCTGGCCGTGGGCAGCGACGTGGAGTTTGCCTGGGCGAAGAGCTTGAGTGAGCTGCTGCAGGCATCCAAACGTCTCCACGCCGCCGCAACCAAGAGGTTCGGCGAAGTCACTCCGCACATTTTCTTGCCGGCTTCGGGGCACTTCGCCGAGCGTTTCGAGCGCTTGGAAGAGAAAGAAGAGAAAATCGAAGGCGACAACGCGACGCTCGTGCCGAAGACCGGGCAAGTCGGTCGGCACACGCCCAGGCTGAAGAAAGTCGGCGACGGCTGGAAGATGGACCTTTCCGGCCTTGGCCCGCCGCGGGGGCTGATCGAGGCGCAGATCGAGAAGAACGTGAAGATGGCCAAAGCCATGGACGCGATGACCAAGAACCTGGAAGCCGGGAAGTACAAGAATGTCGATGAAGCGCTGGAAGGCTGGAGGGCCGAGGTGCGGGCCCGCTTTCCCGCGGCCGGGCAGCCCCAGGACAGTTCTCCGGGTGGGCAGCAGCCGCGTCCCCCGCCGTCCGATCCCCGCAAGTCGTCGCGGGCCGCCCAGATGCGGACGATCGCCCTGGCCGCCCTGGCCTACGCCACCGAGCATCCGGGCTGGCCGCAGAACTTCACAGAACTCCAGCTAGAGTACGTCCGCAACGGCGAAGTTGACGTCAGCCGATTCGTCTACCATTCCGTAGGCCCGGAGTCGCTCGGCAAAAACCCGCAATTGGTGCCCCTGGTGTCGGAGAAGCAACCGGCCTTCGCCGGCGGCCAGTTGGTGGGCTATGCCGACGGCTATGTCGATTTCATCCCCAGCGACCGCGCGGAGCAGTTGTTTCCCGCGGAGGCCGGAACTTCTCAACCAAAGGAACAGCCATGAGCGCCATTTCCCTGCAAGAACTCCTGTTTTGGATTGCGCTGGTTCTCTCGCCGCCCGACACCTCGCAGATCCTCGTCAAGGGGCCCGAGGGCACCTGGGCGTGGACGCGACAAGCCTCAGCTTGGAGTTTCTCCGAGGACCGATCGCTGTGGTCGGTCAAGGGAAACAGCGTGCTCAAGGCGGTCGGCGGGAAGACCGGAGAGATCGACCTCGGGGACCTCGTGGCCGGCGTCCGGGAGCACGACTGGACTAAGGCGGCGGCCCTCAAGCTCTCCGGCGGCGACACGCTCTCGAAGACCGACAAGGGTTTCATTTTCCACCATGAAGGCACGCCGCATTTGCGTTCCACCATTCGCTACCGCCGCGCGGCGGGGGCGCTCTCCGCGCCGGCTTTCGGCCCGGTGATCGAGCGCGTCCCTGGCGACTACCAATCCGGCAAGGAGTGGATGCTTAATTTGGACACGGGAGAACTGTTCTCCCCGCCACCAGAGCTGAACTGGGAGAGAGACGCTGAGGCGGTCTGGAAATGGGCCGAGCGGCACGGCGTCGGCCTTACCGGATTGGGCGTCGTAAGTCAGCAGGGCTTGTATGGCTTCCGCACGAAAGGAGCATACTTCCTGGACCAGGGCGTGACGTTCGACAGCGTTACGCCGGAAATCGTGCGCGCGTGCATCGAGTCGGGGCGTTCTGTGGCTCAGGCCAGCCACAACGATGGCCCCATGTTGTCGTTCTTCGGCGACCGGAACGACCCCGGGCGATTGTACGCGTTCCAGACCGCGGCGGGCGGCCAGGGCGTGCTGCAGTTACTCGCGGTCGGCAAGCAGCCGCCCACCCTGAAGTTGCGTTACAAGCTCGTCAGCGTCAAGGCACCGCAACCGCAGGCACCGGCGGCGGAATCCGCCCGCGAGGCGGCCCGCAAAGCCCAGTCGACGTTGGCACCAGCGGCAAGCGCGGCGGCCGCGACGCCGAATTCCCCGTCGGAGCCGCCGACGCCGCCAGCCTCCGCCGCCCGCAAGCAGTACGCCCAGCAAGTCTTGGAGTACGAGACGAGGCAGCTTGCCCGGGTGCAAGAGCTTCACAAGAGGCACGCCGTGGCCGAGGACAAGTGGGAGCAGCAGCAACTGAAAGTGGCCGAGGCACGGATGCACCTCGTTGAGGCGACTGAGCAGGCAGACGCGGTGGCCGCCGCTCGCAAGCAGTATGCTGAGCAAGTTCTCGAGTATGAGACGGGGCAGCTTGCCAGACTGCAAGAGTTTCGCAAGAGCCATGCGGTGGCTCAGGACGAGGTAGAGCGACAGCAACTGAAAGTCGCCGAGGCACGGATGCGCCTGGTCGAGGCGACCGGGTCCGGAGGCGCCATCGACCTCCGCGACAAGCTGGCGCAGGGCGATGCTAAGGGCGAAGCGGGAGGGAAATCGCTCGCGCAGCTTCGGCCCGAGCACGCCGAGGCGGATGCCCGGCGCGACCTGGAGCGCAACACTCCGAAGTATTTCTTCGTTGGCAGGCCAATCCGGCATGAGGAGAATTGGCGGGCGATCCTCCAGCGCGACTACAACGTCGAGCTGGTGACGCTGGGTTGCGTAGCCGCGCCGCCGGTAGGGCAGTACGCAACCAGCTACAACGCCGTGGTGTTGCCGGGATTGAAGAAAAAATACGGGCAGGATTTCCTGGAATCGTCGGAAGCCAAGGCCCGGTCCGAGTTTGACCGCACCCGCCCGCAACCGTCGGCCAAAGCATCTCCGACGGGCCAATCGGCCTCCGCTCCGCAGCGCGTGCAACGCTTCGACCCCGGCATCCGCGTGGGCCCCGACTCCGCGGCCGGCGTCCCCGACCTGTCCAGCCCCAAGCAGGCGGCGATTGCCTTCGCAAAAGCGGTGGCAGCCGGCGATCTTAAGTCTGCGCGATCGCTGGCCATCGGCACTGACGCGGAGTTTGCCGTGTGGAAGAGCATGAGTGAACTGCTGCAAGCCTCCAAACGTCTCCAGGCCGTCGCAACCAAGAGGTTCGGCGAGTTCCCTCCGCAGTTTGATCTCAATTTTTGGGAGCACTTCGCCGACCAATACGAGCCCTTGGAAGAGAAAATTGAAGGCGACAGGGCGTACCTTGTGCGGAAGACCGACCGGCGACATTACGGGCCCACACTGAAGAGAGTCGGCGATGGCTGGAAGATAGACCTTTCGGGCACTGCCAAAAGGCTAACGCAGCTCGAGAAGAACGTGAAAACCGCCAAAGCCATGGATGCGGTGGCCAAGAACCTGGAAAGCGGGAAGTACCAGAACGTCAATGAAGCGCTGGAGGCCTGGAGGGCCGAGGTGAGGGCCCGCCTGTCCGCTGCCGCCCCGGGCAAATAGCCGCCCATCCAGCGGGCCGTGGTGAAGTCGAACTCCTCGCTTTGGCTTGGCCCCCGCTGTCCGGGGCGCGTCGAGCCCTGCACGACCCCTCAGGACCGCTTCTCCACGATCCACACGTTCTGGAAAAACGCCGGGAAGCCGTGCTCCTGGAGGTAGATGCCGCCGGGCTGCGGGCTTTCCGGGATGCCCGACGGCGTAGACCCCTTGATCTCGACGTCGTCGAGGATCGTTACACCGTTGAACTTGACCGTCGTGCGGCCCAGCTTGCTCTTCTTGCCCGCGGCGTCATAGCGGGCGGCCGTGAAGTCGATGTCGTAGGTCTGCCAGGTCAGGGGCGGATAGCACATGTTGATCTTGGGCGTGATCTGCGCGTAGAGCACGCCGCAGTCGTGCTGCCGCTCCACGATGCCGAACGAATCGAGGATCTGGATCTCATAGCGCTCCTGGAGGAACACGCCGCTGTTGGGCCGTACCCAGATGGTCCGCGTCTGCGGCACGTAGGAGATCATGAATTCCACGTGCAGCGTGAAGTCCTGGAACTTGCGGCGGGTGGTCGCGCCGCCGATGAGCCATTTCTGCGGCGTCAGCTTGGCGCCGGGCCGCCATTCGTCCACGTTGCTGCCGTCGAAGAGCACGATCGCCCCGGCCGGCGGCTTGGCCCCCAGCGTCGGACTGCGGCGGTGGACCCGCGCCAACTCGAATTTCACGCCCTCGTCGGTCTGGCCGGCCAGCGTGCGGCCGTCGCAAACCGCCTTGTAGACCTGGTCGATGACCACCTTGTTCCCCTCGCGCTTGGCGTCCTCGGGCGTCGAGTCGTCGGTGCTGGGGGCCTTCTGGATGATCGTCTTGCCGTCCCAGCCGTCGCCGGGCAGGCCGCCGGCGAAGAACATCGTGCGAAAGACCCCGTCCCCCAACGCGCGGACCTGCGCGCCCAGCCGGGTCTTGCCGCCGCCGGGCTGCGAAACCGTGCCTGTGTACTCGCCCTGGAACTGGAAGTCGGCGTCCACGTGTTCCGGGTTGGTATAAAGTTTCAAGGCGGGCTCCTTGGCTGCCGCCGTGATGTCGCATACGGCGACAACGACGCACGCCATTAGCACCCACGCAACTCGCCTCGAAACACTCTTACGTCGCTCACTCATTTCTCCCATCCTTTCCGATACGTTGTTGAAATCCGAAATAGTAGGGTGGGTCGAGTCCTACGAGACCCACCATGAACCGCCGCATGGCTGTTGGTGGGGCTCGCTGCGCTCGACCCACCCTACGCTCTGTTGCCTCTGTTCGCTCCTGTTCCTTGTTGTTTTTTCTACGGTTCTGCCGGGCCGCGGAGGATGGAACTGCCGAAGGTGGTCAGGATGATCTGGTCGGGGTGCGCCGGGTCGAAGGCCACCCGCTGGATGTTGCGGAACGGGAGCGTCGTGGTGAAGGGAGTCCAGGTGGCACCGTCGTCCCGGCTCAGGTAGAGGCCCGCCTCGGGGGCGTCTTCGGTCAGGGTCATGTAGATCCAGCCGGGATGGCGAGGGTGATAAAACGCGCCGAAGTGCTCGCGCCCCTTCTGGGCCAATAGCGTCCAGGTCTGGCCGCCGTCGGTGGTGCGGTAGAGGCCGCCGTCCTCCGGGCGTCCGTGGATGCCGGCCACCGAGAGCAGGATGGTGTTCGGGTCGCCCGGCTTGGCGGTGAAATCCTTGGGCCAGCGGAGGTCCAGCGGGCCGGTGATCTTCGTCCAGCTTGCCGCGGCGTCCGTCGAGCGATACAGCCCCACGCCGTCCGTGGTGTACTGACGGCCGACCATCATGCCGGTCACGAGCACCAGCAGCGTGCCGTCCTCGCACCGTTGCAGCTTGCAGCAGCGCATGTTCTTGGGGTGGCCGAGGCCGCGGCTGGCCGGGGCCCAGGTCTTGCTGCCGTCGCTCGATTTGTACACGCCTTTCTCGAAAAGCGAGGCGTAGAGCACGCGGCGGTCCGGCGGGCTGCTCGGGTCGAGCACCACGGAGAGCGCCGGCGCCTCGGGCAGCGCCAGCTTCTTCCAGGAAATCCCGTAATCGTCGCTCACGGCCACCCCGCCCTGCATGATCGTGCGGTGATTGCCGCCGATGGCGTTGTTGTTGGGAATGTCGTGCTGATTGGACATGGCGCCCCAAATACGGCCGGGCACCGCCGGGTCGAAGGCCAGCTCGTAGACCGTGTTGTGCCAGGGCAGCGAGAGGGCCTGCCAGATCCAGGTCTGGCCGGCGTCGAGGCTGCGGGCAAAACCGATGTCGGTGTAGCAGATGTAATGCCGGCGGGGCTGATGCGGGTCGATATAATAGTTCCAGGTGGTGGTCACGACCAAGCCGTTGCAGGCCCAGGCCTGGCCGCCGGCGTCGCCGTCGGAGGCCGGGCCGGTCATGCAGCTCCGCCAGCTCTTGCCGCCGTCGTCGGTCCGCAGCAGCCAGGCGCTGGTGCACATGGCCAGCACGTCCGGGTCGCCGCCGCTCAGGACCATGCTCCGTGGCGGGCATTGTTCCCGCTGCCCCCATTTCCGCGTGACGTAGTCGTCCGCGACGTTGTACCGCGTCTTCTCGGCGAAGCGGGGATCGGAGAAGAGCACGGCCGCCCAGGTCTTCCCGCCGTCGTCGCTGCGGTAGACCGTCGAATGGTTCGGGGGGTAGTAGCTCGTGCCGGTCGAGTAGACGTAGACGCGCAACGGGTCCTTATCGGTCGTGGCGATGAAGCGATACTGCGGGATGTCGCCCTGGGCGAACGGGCTGCTGCGGTGGGTTTCGAGGTTCAGCCCGCCGTGCATGCAGCTTTGCCAGGTGCCGCCGCCGTCTTCGGACGCATAGACGCCGCCGGTGAGTTTGCCGTCAACCAGCGAGCATTCGACCGTGGCATAAAGCCGCCGAACAGCTCCCTTCGCTCCGCCGGAGAAGCTCGTGATGGTCCCCTTGGGAAGGCCGGAGCCGTAAGGCGCATAGCCCTTGGCTCGGTTCGTCCCGTGCTTGAGGAGATCCGGGCTCCGGAAAATCCCTTCACTGGTGGCGATCACGACGTATGCCCGCTCTGCAAGATCGTTGCCGTGCGAGAGCAAGCTCGCGCCGGCCATCTTCCCTTTGACGCCTTCCAGGCGCTCGGGGGGACAGATGAGACCGGGCGGCGCACTTATGCCTCCCGCGCGCAGGATAAGATAAGCCTGTCCGTCGACGCCCAGCAGCAGGGAATCCGGCCAGGTTGCGAGCATCGACAGGAAGTCGATCTGGCCGGTCCAGGGGGCCTTGCCCGCCAGCACCGGCCGCCAGGTCACGCCAGCGTCGTTGCTCACCCGCAACTCGTTGCTTCCCCCGACTGCGTAAATGCAATTGACGATCGTCGGGTGATAGACCGGCGAGCAGCGGGTGTTGCCGCCGAGCATTTTGTGATGGATCATCCGCCAGGTGCGGCCGCCGTCGTGGGTGACGTAGGCCCCGCTCATGTCGCAATTGACCATCATCCGCTGCGGGTCCACGGGCGAGACGGCCATGGCGAACATGCCGCCGCTGCCCCCAAGGCCCACAGGCTGCCAGACCTCCTCCGCCCTCGCGGCGGAGACGGCCAGGACCGCCGCCCACAGACCGGCGAGAATTGCTCGCACGATATACTTCATCGTTCATCTCCATTGTGGTGCAGGCGTCCCGCCTGTGTCGTAATGTCTGGGCTCCAGCCGCGGAGCGGCGGCAGTTCATAGCCAGGGGCGCGAGCCCCTGGGAGCAGACTCATGTCCCAGGGGCTCACGCCCCTGGCTATGGACTGCCGTGCCTCCGGCACTAACACATCGGCAATGTCCGCGCCACACCCTTGGCGCGTGCTTGTTACTCCGCCAATTGCAATTCCATCGACCTCATCAGCGGCTTGGCGTCGCAGTGGATAGCATAGGTCTCGGCGGCGGCACGGGCGACGTGCTCGTCCCGTTTCTGCGTCCCGCCCTCCTCCCACACGTACGTGATCCGCACCGGCCGAAAACCGCCGTGCGGCAGCCGGTAGTCGGCGTCGATGCGGTGATTGAAGATCGCGGTCGCGTTCCAGCCGGTCGTGCCGGCCCAGCGGACCACGGCCGAGCGGGTGCCGGCAGGGACGTCCTTCACTTCCACGTAGTCGCCGGCGAAGACCGTCGGGCCCGCACAGCGGCTGACCTTCTTGAACGTCTTTCCGCCGTCAAACGATACCGCCACGTCCCAGCCGCCGCGGGTATCGCGGGCCCGATAGTGGGTCGAGATGGTCAAGCGCGTCATGTCGCCGGGCGTTTGGATCGTATGCGCGAGCTGGCCGTCGGGCTTCGTCGGGTCGATCATCAGCAGGCCCGCCGCCGGGATGTTCCGCGTGGTCGGGTGGAAGTCGGTGTAGACCAGTTGGCGGCCCTTGCTGGCCAGGTCCGACGAGCCCTCGATGGTGACGCAACCTTCCGGCGGACCGGCCGAGAAGGTGATGCTGTTGTCGCCCGCGGCCAGCGCGGGCAGCGGCCGCTGCGAGTGTTGGATGGCGTGGTGGAAGGCCAGACCGGTCAGCTCCGTGCCCGCTCCGTCCAGCACCAGCCGCAGCCGGTAGTCGTAGCGGCGGAGGATCAGCTTGCCCAGCGCAATCTTCTCTCGGCCGGAGCGGTCGATCCGCGGCAATTCCCGCCAATCAAGGCCGTTGTTATCGCTGAAGGAGACGCCGATCCGGCCGCCGGCCAGGCTGGCCTGAAGCGTCACGTCCCCGTCGAGGTACACGTAGCTGGAGGGGTTGCGGATTTCCAGGATGCCCGGGCGGCTGGCATCGGCCGCGCGGAGCGTTCCGCCCGCCGCTTGCAGGTTTTCAAACCGCCAGGCGCTCTGCTCCAGGCCGGCCCCGAGCGGCACCTCGTAGTCGATCGTGCCGTTGCCGATCCGCCCCGGCGCCAGGTCGCCGAACTTGGGGCAATAGGCCATGAAGTCTTGGCCGATCTTGCCCCCCAGCGCGCCGGGCTGCCCGCCCGTGCCGTCCATGTTCGCGTACAGGCCGCGGTTGGACCAGTTGCGGGTGAGCCGCTCGCCCGGCCGAAGCTGCAAGTTCACCTTGTAGCCCAGCGAGTAGCCGGCCTCGTAGGGAAAACACGTGCTGCCGTCGTATTCCTGCATGGTGGAGTACCAGCCGTGGGTGTGCGCCGGGAGCCAGCCGTCCCAGCCGTAGAGCGGGCAATCGGTCAAGAGCTGCGGGCCGCCCCGCCAGCCCAGCCAGCCGTTGGCTGCGTGGAACTTGCGGAGCTTGGCATCGTCGCCCGTGGGTTTGGCCCCGCCGCCGTGCTGCACGAGAAAGTCCGGGTGCGCGGCGTACCACTCCTTCACCGCGGCCATGATCTCGGCGATCGAGGCGATCTTGCCGTTGGGCACCGCGTAGTTGCTCAGCGCCCGCGAGAACCGGCCGTTGACCGCGCCGGCCGGTTGGTCCTTGAGCACGAAGAAGTTCACCAGCGAGGCGTCGAGCATGTGCCACTGGCCGTCCCACTCGATCTCCGGCACGAGGTGCAGGGAGATGGTGGTCACCCGGGCCTTCAGCCCCACGTACCGCGCCAAACTGGCCACCTCGCACGCCGCTACGCCGCAATACGAGTAGCCGTAGACGTTGAACATCTTCAGCGCGTCGCACACGTCCGCCCCATTGTGCAGGAACTCCTTCGGCGGCGTGTCCTGGTACTGGTGGGCGACGACCGATTCCCAGATGGCCAGCGCCTTGTCGCAGTCGCTCATCCCGGGCCGGATATACGACGCCTTCCAGGCCTCCAGGCTGGAAACGTCGCGGACCTTGTCGGAGAGCACTTTGACGTTTGCCACGACGCCGACCGCCGGATCCTCCGCCCGGGCGGAGGCAGCCGTCAGCAGCGCCGAGCCTAAGAAGAAGGCAGCGCAGGCCCAAATCCCAAATCCCAAAGCCCAAAGCCCAGACAAATTCAAAAGCCCAAATCCAAAGGTTCTAAACGAAGGCGCTCGGGTTTCCGCCGGTGGTGATAACGCCACCTTGGTTGTAAGTGTTTCTGTCATTGGTGTTTGGTCCTTCGAATTTGTCTGGAATTTGCTGCTTGGAATTTGGGATTTCGCCCTTCACTTCCCCGCCAGCGTGTGCTTCGGCAGATACTCCGTGATGTCGGAGCGGTCCTTGCCGTCCGGCAGGGCGATCCGGAGGTCGAACGGCTCGAAGCGGACCAAGTCCAGCACCTGCACCTCGCTCACCGACAGGAACCGCGCCGGCGTGATGTCGAAGCGGACGTAGCGGGCCTCGACCGGCGCGGCTGCCACCAGCAGATAGTTCGGGCCGCACAGCGTCTCTTCGTCGGGCCAGGCGAAGTTGGCCGGGATGTCCTTCCAGCGGAGGCGAAAATCGAAGAAGCCCTGGCTGGTGTATTGCTTGCCGTCCGTGGAAGTCAGCACCTCGACCTTGTCCTTCACCTCGCCGCGGAGGGCGTCCCAGAACGGCCAGCCGCCCGTCTGGATGCGGAACGCCGCACACCGCTCGACCTTGCCCAGATCGACCGTCACTACCGGCTTATCGCCCTGTTGCCAGAGCGCGCCGAACTGGTAGGCACCGCCGCCCACGTAGGGCGAGCCTACCACGCCGTCGGTGAGGATCTTGCCCTGCGGATCGCCGGCGCCCCAGTTCGTGCGGGAAGGCACGCTGCAAGTATAGGGCTTGCCTTCGGCCAGGTTCTTGCCGTAAGTGGCCCAGCGGTCGTGGAACTTCTCGCCGCCGGGATCTTTGCCGTCCGAGTAGCCGTATTTCGCCGTGGGCGCCGCGCCCTTGAGATTCACTTTGAGCGAGTGCACGATCGGATGATCGACGCCGCCCACGTCGATCGTGTAGGTTGCGGGCAACGTTTCGACGAGTTGCGTGTGGCTGCGGGTCACGAGCGAATCGTCCGCCTGCCGCTCCTTCCAAGTGAAGGTGACCTCCAGCGGCTGCGGGGCCGCGGCCGGCAGCCGCGGCCTACAGGGCGGCAAATAGTTGGCCTCCATCCGCACGGCATACAGGCCGCACGAATCGCGGCCCGCGACGTCGGCGTTCCACAAGTATTTTAAGAGCACGGAGCGGGTGCCGGCTGGGATGCCTTCCACCTTCTCGTAGTGGATCACGTCCCAGGGCTGCGTGGTGTCGCTGAGCGAGTAGCTGCGCTTCCAGGTCTTGCCGCCGTCGAAGGAGTGCAGGAAATCAATATGGGCGTGCGGGCCGCGGTTATAGAGCCGCCCGCCGTAGGTCACCCGCGTGATGTCCCGCGGGCAGTCGAGCTTGAAAACCACGTAGGCCTCTTCGCCCGGCTTGTCGGCGTACATCACGGCCTGATATCCGGGGTGCTGCGCGGCCGTCTTGATGTTCTTTGCTTCCACAACGTAGGGCCGGTAGCGGTCCGCCTGCAATTCCGGCCACAGGACCTTGGACTCGGTTTGCTCGCCGGCGCCGACATAGATGGTGTTCTTGCCGAGCCGCAGCCCGGGCTGGGTCTTGCTGTTGAGCATGGTGGTGGTTTCAAAGGAGATCGCTTCCAGCCGGGCGTCCGCCGCGGCGGCATCGCCCACCAGGTCTACCCTGACCAGGACTTCGTAGGCCCCGTTGACCTCCTCCCGCAGTTCGATTTCCGTGGGCGACCGGTTGGTCTTCGCGTTCCTCCAGACTTCCTTCCACACTTCGCCGTCGGTCGTACTGACGGAGATCCCAGCGAGGTCGCTCTCAGTGGCGAGGTGCACGGTGGCCTTGATTTTCATGCTGGTGATGACGTTGGCCCCTTCGACCTTGAAGGTCACCCCTCCCGGCAGGGCCGCGCGCCGGGGCACGACGCCCCCGGGGCCTGCCCGAGCGCCGGCCATGATGTAGGCATTGGCCGCCAGCCCCTCGGCCGTCAGCGCCCAGACGCGGACGCCGTTGCCGCGGATGCGATACCGCGGATTGGCGGCCTCCGGGTCCTTGCCTTCGTTGGGCACGAAATAGGCCGGATCGGAGTGAAACTCCTGCGGGCCGCCCTCCGCCTTACGCTCAGGCCCCGCGTCCAGGCGATGATAATAACGCGTATAGACTTCGCCGTCCCGCAGGTTAAGGATATAGCGATGCCCCAGGTCCCAGTTGTTCAGATAGGTGCGGTACTTCAAGCCGTTGGGGTTGAAGCAGCGGTACTCGTCCATCATGGACCGGGCCGTGTCGGCCCCCGTCAAGAAGCCGTTGGGGCTGGTGGCGTTCAGGCAGTGGTAGCGTGCGATGTGTCCCGGCTCGCTCTTGCCGCCGCTGGCCTCGCAAGCCCCGGCGGCGCCGATGTCCTGGACGCCTGCCACCGTCTTGCCGTCGCAGAGGGTGTAGATGGCCGAGAGCGAGCTGTCGTACATGTGGTAGCGGCCGTCGTAGAACACCTCGGGCACGGTGTGCATGCTGATGTCCCAGAACTTGACGTCCAGTCCCATCGCGCCCCAGATGCCGCAGTTCACCCCGGCGACCGTGCTGCACATCGTATAACCGTAGTCGTTGAACTGCCGGATCGGGTCGGTCAGCTCCAGGCCGTGCAGAATCATGGGGGCGGTCTGGCGGCGGGCGATGTGGTTCCAGTACCAGATGGCCCAGCACTTGTCCTTCGTCTCCGGCCAGTTGGAGGTGATGCTGTGGATCATGCTGCCGATGTCGGAATAATCGGGGTTGGCATCGGTGACGACCTTGATGTTGCAGACCTCCGCCCGGGCCCAGGCGCTCAGGCCCAAGGCTGCGGCGGCAAACCAGAGGAAGGCCCGCGGGAGGCAACTTCCCGGCCGGCACGCTGCGGAGCTGGATGCGGACATGGCATTTCTCCTGGTTGGTAACTGGCGCAATCGCAGGGCAGCACGCGGGGGGGGACTGGCCCGCAGCAGACGCTCATCAGGAAAGCCGGAGGGATGTTCGCGGGCAGGGCGGCCTTTCTCGGCCTGCGTGGCAGTACTGCCCGATTGTCGCACCCTGGCCGGGGGTTGTCAAGAAGCATGTGCCATGGCAGGGGCGGGTCGGCCGGTGTCGCCGAAACTTGCAAGCCCGATTTCCGGAGGGTATCTTAATGCTGCCCGCCGGGACTGGCACACGCGGCACAGGCTAGGCCCGGCCGGCGCCTCCCACCGACACGTCTCACCAGAAAGGACGGCAGCATGATGTCCCTCAAGAGGATCGCGTTTCTGCTGGTAGCGGCCGTTTCCACACAGGCGGCGGCCGCCGAGCTCAAAGTGCTCCTGCCACAAGGCCGCGTGGCGTACCAGACCAACGAGCCGATCGCCGTCTCCGTGGTCCGCAGCGACACGCAGCCCCTCCCGGCCGGCGCGCTCAGCCTGACGCTGACCGGCGAGGACGGCGGCCAACTGGTCTTTACGTTTCCTTTGACCGCGGTCGCCGCAGACGGCAAGACGGCCGCGGCAACCGAGCACCTGACGGTCAACGCCAACCTGCTCCGGCCGGGCCGATACATCATCGAGGCGGCCGCCCACGGCGCCGCCGCCAAGACCCAGGTGGAAGTTTACAGCCACGTCCGCAAGAGCACTTATCGCGTCGTGTACTGGGCGTGCGGGGCGGCCAAAGAACAACAGGGCCTGCTGGGCGAAGACGGCATGGGCTACAACCTGCTCTTGAACACCCAGCCGCCCAGCGATTTCCTGCTCCGCGCCGGCGTGGATTTCATGGGCAACTGCCTGATGGGCGGCATGCACCAGCACGACGGCCGCGCCGAGTGCGATTGGTCCGACCCCTACGCCACCGGCGGCGCGGTTCAGCGGGCGATGGTCCGCAGCTATGCCTTCCGCACCTGGGGCAACGCCGTCGGCGCGCACCTGCACGACGAGCCGGGGCTGACCTATGCCAAGAATCCGCACACCGGCAAATTCACCGCCGCCGACGTTCCCGCCCAGCGGGCGGCCTACCAGCGGGCCTTCGGGCAGGAACCCATCTGGCAGGACCAGGTGGACGTGAACGATCCCGCCTCGCTGGCCCAATGGGTCCGTGCCAGCGACTTCAAGCTCGGCTACATGGAGGCGCTGTGGCGGCAGGCGCGGTTCGCGGTGGAGAAGATGAAGCCCGGCTTCCTGGCGGTCACGCAGAGCCAGTATGGCTGGAACGCCCTGGCCGACGGTTATTATTTCAACGTGGTGCGGAGCCTGCCGGTGGTGTGCGGCCACGGCGGCTACGACGACTACGGCCTGCGGACGCTCAACCCGCTGTGGTACATGGCGTTCGCGCTGCCGCGGCAGACGGAAACGCCCACCTGGTATCTGCCCGAGTGGTTCAGCCAGACCAGCGAGCAGTTCCGCTGCGAGCACTATGCTTGTTTTGCCGAGGGGATCCAAGGGCTGTGCACGCCGCCGATGTCCGTGTGGAGTCCAACGGCCCAGCCCTGCACGGACGGCATCGTCGAGGCCAACAAGGTGCTTTTGTCGCTGGGCACGTTCTTTGCCCGGCCCGCCGTTACCCGCCACGACCTGGCCATCCTCTACTCGAAGTCTTCTTCCCACTACGCCATGGGGAAAGACCGCTCGAACCGCGACGACGAGCAGTGGGAGAAGCTGGCCCAGCTCTACCTGGCCACGAAAATGACGCAGTACCCGGCCACAGTGGTGCTGGACGAAGACGTTATTGACGGGACGCTGGCGGCCGGCCACAAGGCGGTGGTGCTCACCGGCATCCACTATCTGGACCCGGCGGTTCGTGCCGGGCTGGAGGGCTTTGCCGCCGGCGGCGGCGCGGTGCTCGTGACCGACGATTGCACGGTCCCGATTGCCGGGGCGATCAAACTGGGCAAGGGTCTCGATCGGTATTTCAGCAACAGCACCCAGCAGGCCAACCGCATCGCCGACCCCAAGCAAAAGCAGGAAGCCACGACCCGGCTGACCTCGTTGGCCTCGGTCGCCAAGGTGGTCGAGCCGCTGGCCGGCGCGCTGCGGGCCGCCCTGGTCCGGCGGGGCATCAAGCCCGCATTCGAGACCGACGCCGCGGGCCTGGCCGCGGGCCGCCAAACCCGCGGCGAGATCGACTACCTGTTTGCCATCAATTTCTCCCCGACCGACAATCCGGCGATGCCCCTGCGGGCCGTCCAGGCCGCCCTCACCCTGCCGGCCGAGGGCCGCGCGGTCTACGACGCGGTCCGCGGCGGCCCCTGCCGCGAGCTGGCCGCCGGCAACAAGGGCACGTTCCGCTTAGGGGCCGGGCAAATGCGGGTCTTCGCCCTGACGCCGCGGCCCATCGGCAGCGTCCAGGTCTCCCCGCCCGTGGTCTCGGCCGATTTCTCACGCAGTGCCGACCCGATCGTCGTCCAGATTGGGGCGGCCCTGCTGGATACCAAGGGCGGCCTGTTGGTCGGCACCGCGCCCATGCAGGTCCGCGTGACGGATCCCCTGGGCCAAGTCCGCTACACCCTGTATCGCGCGTGCGAGCAAGGCGTGCTGCAACTGAATCTGCCGCTGGCCGTCAACGATCCCGCCGGCCAATGGAAGGTGACCGTCAGGGAGCTGCTCAATAATATGGAGGGCAGCAATAGCTTCACCTACCGGCCGGCCGCGGTGTGCGGCGCAGCCGCCGGTGCGGTGCCGCGGGCCATGATGTTCCTGCCCGACCGCAAGACCATCTATGAACTGTTTCAGTCGCATAAGGCGTTCACCATCGTCCGCGGGACCGGCCCGGACGTGGCCGCGGCCGCCAAGCGGCTGGCCGAGATCCTCGAACCCTACGACGTACACTGCACGATCGTAGACGCCACGGCCGTCAAAACCCGCGACCTCAGCAAGGAAGAAGCCAAGACGTGGACTTCCTACGGCGGCGGGGCGGGCGGGCCGCTGGCCAACGGCTACGACTTGCCGGGACCGGCCATTCTGATCGGCAACGCGCAGAACAACCCGCTGCTGGCCGTCGTCGCACAGCC
>Ga0181527_1002484_pt1 | contig 17345 bp, 12 predicted proteins | sample PEATcosm2014_Bin_30_FD_119762 | JGI IMG/M metagenome (GOLD analysis project Ga0181527, IMG submission 119762) | Peatland microbial communities from MTU Mesocosm Facility, Houghton, MI, USA - PEATcosm2014_Bin06_60_metaG | ecosystem: Environmental > Terrestrial > Soil > Wetlands > Peat | place...
ACCGATGCGGCTCGAATCATCGCAGAGGTGAAGCGCCACAACTGCGAGATCCTGATCATCGACCCGGCGCCCACATTGTTGGACAAGGACCACTCGTCCAACAACGACGCCAACGTCCGGCAATCTTTCTGTGAGCTTGCGACGACGTGCCGTGAGCTTGGCTGCGCGCTGATTCTTGTCCGACACACGAACAAGCGACAAACCGGAACCGCAATGGATCGCGGCGGTGGTTCGATTGGGTGGAGTGGCATGGCTCGCATTGAGCTGATGCTCGGCCGACGAGTAGCCAACGAGGATGCAACGACTGTCGACGTTGACGAATCCGTCGTCACTCTCGCGACCGTTAAGAACAACCTTGGGAAGTGGGCACCATCACTGAATTGCCGGATCGTTGAGGCCGGCGAGTCGGCGCGCCTGGAGATCATCGGCGAAACACAAACAAAGGCTGACGATCTGTTCGCCCAGGAAAAGCCACGCACGTCCCACAAGAGTGCCGACGCTGAGAAGGTGATCCGCCATGCCCTAGCAAACGGCGAGTGGCACCGCCAGACCGAAGTCGATGACGCTGCAAAGGATGCTGGTATTTCTCGCGGCACGTTGAACCGCGCCAAGAGATCGCTCTGCGTCGAAACCCGAAAACTGGGTGCCGTATTTTGGTGGCGTCTACCCCGGCAAGATGATCATCGGGGCCAGTGTGATGGTCATGATCACCATGATCATGATGCGACAGGCGAAGGGGAGGCTGATCATCATCATTCTAATAATATCAGTAAGTTAGAAGTCCAAGATGATCATGGTGATCAAGGTACTCACACACCCCAAGGTGATCATCTTCCCGAAGACGACGCCGACCTAGACGCCGACTTCCGCGGCGACCTGAACCCGGAGGACGCGGTATGACCGCCCTCGACATCATCGCCACTTGCCAGGCCCGCGGCGTGCAGCTTGTCGCGGACGGTGCCCGTATCATCCTGAAGGGACCGCAGCGCGCACGCGATGAGTTGCGGCCCCTGATAGCGGCGCACAAGCTCGAACTCTTGGCGGAGTTGCGGAACCCCGCCACGCCCACCCGCCAGCCCTTGCCGCCCGATGAGCATGACGAGCGCTGGGCCTACGACTGGCAAGGCCGACCGGTGAACCTTTTCGGACTGCGCCCGGGCGACGACGGACGCTCTCCGATCTTCGTGCTGCCCAAGCCGGAAGGGCTGCAGTGACCGTCCTGCTGGCAGCACGACACTCCTCCTGCGCGGCAATCGCGACGATCGAGTCATTGCGGATCATTGATCCGATGCTCTATCCACCCATCCTCCGGCGGAAACGGCCCGAAGAGGACGAAGCGTTCTGCCCATCTCTGCCCAAATTCGCCCGAAGCGGACAGCGGCAGAAGGAGGGTGGATTTGATTGGATTTGATGAGCCAAACGAGGCCCAGTCTGGAGTGCGCCAACAATTCGCCGGCCGCGAGCCGCGCCCAACCCTCCACAAGAAAGCAGCGCCACTGCAATGGCCTGCCCCGCGGTCAGCAAACCCGTGAAGGAGAGATGACGATGAGAAATCTACCACGCAGGAGCACCGGAACCGCGCGCATCGAGCGCGTGAACGAAGAGAGCCATCATGGCTCGTAGAAAACCGCGGCGCCGGAACTGGGGCGCAGGCACGATCACCACGAGCGGCAAGCGGTGGGGTGTACGATGGTACGAAAACGGCAGACGCCGCTTCAAGACCTACGCCAGTCGGGAACTGGCCGAACAGGTGCTTGCCAAGATCGTGAAGGAGATGGCAGTCGATGATGCGGGCCTGCACCGCGACTACAACAAGTCCCCGAACCTCGATACCTTGGCGGCAGCATGGCTGGAACGCAGGCAGAAGACTCATCGGTCAGCCAGGGACGACCGATGCCGGTGGAAACTTCACCTTGGACCGGCCTTCGGGAGCATGAAGCCCTACGAGGTCGACGCGGCCAAGCTGCGCAGGTTCATCGAGAACAAACTCGCTGAGAGATTGAATCCAACGACGGTAGGCCACTGCATCCGCCAGTTGAGCACCTTCTTCTCGGACATCATCGAGGCTGGCCACGCCCCATCCAATCCGGTGGGCAGCTTGCCCCGGTCCACCCGCAGGCTCTACAAGTCCACCTACGACGTGCGATCAACACCGTTCTTGGAACGGCCAGTGGACATCCGCCGCCTCTACCTGGCGCTGCCGGAGCCGCACAACACGATCTTCATCTTCGGCGAGCAGACCGGGTGCCGGGTGGGAGAGGTTCTCGGCATGCACTGGCGAGACATCGACCTGCCAGGCAGGAAGATCCACGTGCGACAGCAGATGCAAGACGGGAAGCTCTGCATGCTCAAAGACCGCGAGTCGCGCATCGTGCCGCTCGCTACGTCACTGGCGCCCATCCTCGAGGCCTGGAAGTTGAAGACCGGCGGCGCGGGACCGCTCTTCACGCCGATGCACCCAACCCGCGGCGGGCGGCCCGACATCGGACACCCTGCCCTGTTCATCCGCCCCTGCACGGTTCACAAAGCGCTGGCCAAGGCGCTGGAGGCCTGCGAGCTGCCCAAGATGACGCTGTACCAATGCACTCGTCACACGTTCGCATCGCAATGGGTGATGAATGGCGGCTCCATGGAGGAGCTCGCCAAGATCCTGGGCCACTCGTCCACGTCCACGACCCAGCACTACGCCCACCTTGCCCCGGATTTTTTCGGTCCCAAGGCGTTCGACATGGTCGCGGTGGACCTTAGCCCTCCGACCGGGAACGTGGTACAGCTTGCGCACTCTGGCGGTAAACTTGGGCAGAGAATAGGCAGAGAGCAGGAATTCACTGAAGAGAAAAACCAGTCTAAGTCCGCGTAACTGAAACGTTTGCGCCCGTAGCTCAAGTGGATAGAGCATCGGCCTTCTAAGCCGAGGGCTGGGGGTTCGATTCCCTCCGGGCGCGCTGACTATTTTCATTTGAACGATATGTATCCGTTCTCACGTATCATGGCAATGGCAAAGGTGAAATTCTTGAAGCTGTCCAGTGGCCAGCCGAAGTCCGATGGCTCAAAAAAGATCTCATCGCAGGTCCGCGCCCAAGAAGCCCTGCAGCCCGAGACTTCGTGAGCCGCTAAAGCGCCATCGCGACACTGCGGTATGAAAGAAGACTCCTGTGCCTGTAGGAACCCAACGCAACGTGTGGCCCCTAACCTGGCATACTGGTACCATAGGATCTGTGGCTGATCGGACCATTCACGATGGCGGTTCCGGTTCTGTGTCGCTGTCCGTCAACGAACGGACCACGGGTGCCGCTGGGCGAGACGAGCGCGTGGGTGCCGATACCGACGACGCCATCTTGGCCCGGGCAGCCCTGGTAGGCCAGGTCTGGGCCCAACGCGAGATCTGGTTCCGTTTCGCGCAGATGGTGTATGGCCTTTTTCGCCGGGCACTCGGCCCGCGCCACGACCATGACGATCTGACCCAGGAGGTGTTCCTCAGGGTTTTCCGCAGGCTACATACGCTGGAAAAAGCATCGGCCCTTCGCAGCTTCGTGTATTCCGTGGCGGTGCGCGTGCTGAGTGAGGAGATCCGCCGTTTGCGCATGCGCCGTCGGATCGTGGCTGAGCGGCAGGATTCTGCGATGGTCTCATCGTCGTCACCGGCCGATTTTGAGATGCGCGAGACGCTGTTGTCCGTCCAGCGGATGCTGGATCGGATGCGCGACAAGTACAGGGCCGTGTTCGTTCTCCGATATGTGGATGGCATGGAGTTGCAGGAGATCGCTTTGGGCCTGGACATCTCGCTGGCCACGGTAAAGCGGTATCTGAACAAAGCCTTGGCTTCCGTCCACAAGTCTGTGTCTCAAGAGGAAGATCAAGGACGGACGGGCTTGGGCACGGCGGCGCCGTCTCGTTTCTTCGGGGGTGGGCGATGACAAACACGCGGGAAGCCAGGATCATTGAGTATGTCGCCTCTGTGGCCAGGCAGGGACTGGGGCAGGTGACCGAGACCGAACTGGAGCAGGGCTGGCAGCGCCTGGCGAGCCGACTCGCACAGGGGCAGCATTTGGAGCCGGCGATTTCCCTGCGTCCCCGGTTTCCATGGGGCCGATGGGCGCTGGCCGGGGTGGCTGCCGTGGTGCTGGTTATTGCAGCCTATCGCCTGCCGCTCGCCCCGTCGGACAGGCCCCTGCACTGCATTGTCGAGGGAGCGACCGTGGGACCGGCTGAAACCATCACCGCCGCCACGAGCGCGCGCGTGCTCTTCTCGGACGAGTCCCGCCTGGGAATCGAACCATCCGCCAAGATCAGGCTGCTGGGCACCGACGCGCACGGCGCCCAGGTGGCCATTGCCGACGGCGAGATCGACGTGTACGTCAAGCCCCGCAAGGATTCGTCCTGGCGCTTCGAGGCCGGTCCTTTTTCGGTTTTGGTGAAGGGCACGGCTTTCCGTCTTGGCTTCGACGCGGCAAAGGGCCGCCTGGACTTGCACGTGAAGAACGGGGTGGTCGACGTGCGTGGCCCACGCGAGGATCGCGTCTTGACCCTGCGGGGGGGCGAATCGCTGGAACTGTTCGCGAACCCGCCGCGCGAGGTGCCCGTCGCCGCGCCTGCCCAGGTGACGACGGCGCCGCCGGTTGCCGCGCCACCGGAAAGCCCGCAGGCCGCCCCGACCGCGGCGAAGCACCCCGCACATGGCGGGGCGGCCCGGCTCGCACTGCACGACGGGGCAAGCCATCCGGTGCTCTGGTCGGACCTGATCGCAAAGGGGGACTTCTCCGCCGTCGTGCGAGATGCGGAAAGGCGCGGACTGGACGTCACCCTGGCACGCGGCTCGGCGCTGGATCTCATTACGCTGGCGGATGCGGCCCGCTACACCAGGAAGTACGAGATAGCCCGCCAGGCGTTGCTGGCCCTGCGTGCGCGGTTCGCGGGAAGCGATCGCGCCAAGGATGCCGCGTTCTTCCTGGGCCGTCTTTCCGAGGTTGGGCCTGCGTCATCCGACGCCGCCTTGACCTGGTATGACACCTACCTTGCCGAGGCCGGCCGGGGATCCTATGCCTCCGAGGCGCTCGGACGAAAGCTGACCTTGCTCGTTCCCCTGGACCGCGAACGGGCGCGCAAGGCTGCCTGGACCTACCTGCAACGCTTTCCCCAGGGGAATCAGGCCGAACTCGCTCGTTCCGTTGTAGACTCAGCGGCTGAGTGACCGCGCAGCTTGCCTCTTTGCTTCTGGCCGTTGCATCTCCCCCGGCCGACGTCGGGACAGGCACGCCTGCGGATTCGGGTCCTGCGGTGATCGCCGTGGCGATCCCCGAGGGACAGAACAGCGCTATGCAGGAGGCTCTCAACCGCTTGCGCGGCGAAGCCCTTTCGGTGGGCTTCGAGGTGCGCTTCATCCGCGGGGACACTCTCAACACACCCGACGCGCAACTCGCGACTCTCGCGCCCGGACCGCGAACCGCCGCGGTGGTGGTATTCGCCAATGCCTCCGACGCGGCCAGCGCGGAGTCCGGCTCCCGGCAACTCGACGTCTGGTTCCTCGATCGGTCGAGCGGCAAGACCTCGATGGCTCACCTGCGCGTCTCGGACGAGGACATGGATCGAGCGGACGTCGTCATCGCGGTGCGCGCCGTCGACTTCATCCGGGCCCGCATGTTCGATACCCTCGCGGCCAGACTGGCGACGGTAAAACCGTCGCCTCCGCCATCCGCACCAACGCCCGCCATACGAGATCGCACTTTCTTGGCCGGCGGTCTGGCGATTCTCGCCACCGCTTCGGGCTTTTCGCCGTCGCTGCTGCCCTATCTCGAGGGTGGGTATCAGCTGTACTCCTGGTTTCGCGTCACGGCCAGCGCATTCGGCTTGGGAACGCGCCCGCAGCTGCAGACCCAGGAAGGAACCGTGCGCGTCGATCAGCGCTTCCTCGGGTTTGGTGTTACCTTCACGCGCTGGCATTGGTGGCGACTTCTCCCCCATGCCGAAGCCGGCGCGGGCGCGTATCAGATGGTAGCCGAAGGAATCGCCAAGACCGGCTTTCAGGGACAAAACCTCACTGCCTGGTCGCTGGGCGGACGGGCCTCGGTGGGCGTCATGGCTTCCCTTGCCCGCCACTGGTTTGTTGACGTCACTGCGGGCACCTTGTGGCTCACACCGGAGCCACGCGTCTATAGCCTGCGGACTTTTGTCGCGAGCACGGGCCAACCTTCGTGGATGGGCTCCGCAGTCGTGGGAGCGCGATTCTAGTGAAGCGCGCGGCTGTCATTCTGCTGGGCCTTTGTCTCGGGTGCGACTCCCGAGATCTGGTCGTCATCACGCCGTTGGCGCCCGCCCTGGGCGAGCACTATCACATGGAGTACCTGGACCGTGGACTGGTCGCGGTCAGCGTGCCCAATGGGGTTTACCTGGGCTGGCGCATGTTCGGCTACGAATACGACGACACGGATCCCGCGCGGGTTGCCTACGCTGTCTACCGGGACAGCGCGCTGCTGGCGACCGTGCCCGACAGCACGAACTTCCTGGACCCCATGGGCAGCGCCGACGTTGAATATCAGGTGGCTGCGGTCATCGACGGAGAGACGCAGGAGCTGTCCCCCAAGGTGACCGCGTGGCCGCAAGACTACCTGCGGATTCCCCTGCAGGTTCCCCCGCCGGGCGTAACCCCGGCGACCTGCCCAACCCCCAACGAACGCTACACCTACAACGCCGGCGACGGCTCCGTCGGGGATCTCGACGGAGACGGACGCTACGAGATCGTCCTCAAATGGGATCCGTCAAACGCCAAAGACAATGCAGTGCCCGGTTGTACCGGCGACGTGCTTCTGGATGCCTACACGCTGGATGGGCAGTTTCTCTGGCGTATCGATCTGGGCCCCAACATCCGGGCAGGTGAACACTACACCCAGCACCTGGTCTATGACTTCGACGGTGACGGGAAAGCCGAAGTGGTGGTCAAGACCGCGCCCGGCACGCTCGACGGAACCGGAAGCTACCTGCAGACAGGACCGGCAGCAACCGACGACGACAGCGCTGACTACCGCAATTCATCCGGCTACATCCTCACCGGGCCCGAATACCTGACCGTGTTTGAAGGGGACACGGGCGCCGAGCTGGCAACGGTCGACTTTCAGCCTGCGAGGGGAGTGGTCGCTGCTTGGGGCGACGACTACGGCAATCGCGTGGACATCTTCCTTTCCACAGCGGCGTTTGTCGCCGATCAGCCCGATGGAACCGCCAGCGGTCGCCCGAGCATCATCATGGCGCGCGGGGTGTACACGCGCAACGTCCTTGGCGCCTGGAATTGGCGGGACGGCGCTCTCACGCTGATGTGGATGGCGGATAGCGATCAGGGCACCGCGTACGCAGGTCAGGGCGCCGACAGCATGATGGTGACGGACGCGGATGGCGACGGGGCCCAGGAGATCGTATACGGTTCGTCGACCATCGCCAGCAACGGAACACGGCTGTGTTCGACCGGCTTTGGCCACGGCGACACGCTCCACGTGGGCGTACTGGCTCCATCGCTTCAGATCAACGACATAGGCACGCAAGTCTTCATGGTCCACGGGGCCGGGGCCGCGGCTGCCTACGATGTGCACGATGCATTCGCTTGCGAACTGATCGTGAAGGGTCCGCGCACTGGTATCGACAACCGTGCTGGCGTGGCCGATGACATCTGGCCGGGCAATCCAGGCGCGGAGATGTGGAGCGACGCGAGCCCGGATCTCTTTTCGGCGACCGACGGCCATGCCCTTGGCGCCAAGCCGACTTCGACCAACTTCCTCATCTACTGGGACGCGGACGAATCGCGTGAACTGGAAGATGGCACGTCGATCACCAAGTACGGCGCTGGCACACTGCTGAGCTGTGCCCAGTGCGCGCCGGACAACTCCAACCGGACCCCCACCTTGACCGCGGACCTGCTGGGCGACTGGCGTGAGGAGATCGTCTGGCGCGAGGCGGACAACTCGGCCTTGCGTCTGTACACAACCACGGATGTGACCACGCGCCGAATCTACACTCTGATGCACGATCCTCAGTACCGCATGCAGGTGTCTTCCGAGCAGACTGGTTTCAATCAGCCTCCTCACCCGGGTTTTCACATCGGCAACGGCATGACGATGCCTCCCAAGCCAGACATCTTCGTGCGGCGGTAGCCCTGCTACGCCGGCATGCCCATGGTTTGGCGCACGGCCACGAACTCGGGCGGGCGCCGGCCTTCGCGGTCGCGCACAACCAGCGGCGGCTGGTTGACCAGGGGTCCAACCCCTGGGGCCGCGGTCATGGCAAAGACGACGAAGAGCGGGGCCTTGCCTTCGCGCGGGATCACCTCGCGCCAGTGGCTAAGCGCCAGGCCAGCCGCGCGCCCTGCGGGTTCGACACGCTCGCGCTGGATCCACGCCTCACACGCGACCAAGGGCGCGGCGGGCGCCAGCACGCGGGCGGCCGCCTCACAGTACGCCTCCACACCACCGTGATGCTCGAAGCGGCACGGGGCGCGCTGCTCCCGATCGGACTGCGGGCCAGTCCCGACGGGAAAGTACGGTGGCGTGCCGGTCACCAGATCAAAGGACCCCTGCCCTGCCAGCGACGCCGGATCGCGGAAATCGCCGTCACGGATTTCCACCCGACCAGCGGCACCGTTCCAGGCAAGGCTCCGCCGCGCCATCGCTGCGGAGATCTCCTGCACCTCCACGCCCAGCCCGCGCGCCTGCGGAAAGCGCCAGGCCAGGAACAAGGCGACACTGCCGATGCCTGTCCCCAGATCGAGCCAGCGCGCGGACGCCGGGTTGGCGAGCAGCGACGCGGCCATGTGTGCCGTCACCAGATCGTCGAGCGAAGTGCGATGGCCATCGAGCCGCTGCAAGATGCGCCAGTTTCCCGCCAGCCAGCACAGATCCTCGCCCGGGCCCGGCCACAGATCCCCGGGATCCTCGGGCGTCTCGGGCGGTGGCCCGGCCGCGACCCACCCGGCGGGCCGGCGCGCAGCACGCAAGATTCCGCCGCGAGGCGAGAGACTATCCGTCGGACTGGGCTCGAACACGCCCTATGTGATACCGCTATCCGCCGGCTTCGTCGAAGTGATAGCCAGCTTCGCCATGGTCCGCATCGTCGAGGCCCATCTCTTCCGAATCAGGAGCCGGCCGCAGGCCGATCACGGCCTTCACCAGATAGGCGAGGACGAGTGTGCCGCTCAGGGCGAGCACGATGGTCAGGCCCATGGCCTTGAGTTGCTCCAGCCACAGCGTCTTTCCCACGATCTGCGCCAGGTTGGTGTTGAGGTTCGGGTTGGCCTCGGGCGTGGCCAAAAAGCCGGTCAGCAGCGCGCCCATGGTTCCTCCCACCCCGTGGACGCCGAAGGTGTCGAGCGCGTCGTCGTACTTGAGCCAGGCTTTCAGCTTGGTGCAGGCCAGGTAGGGAATGCTTCCGGCCAGCAGGCCGATGAGCACGGCGCCGGTGGAGGTGACGAAGCCGGCGGCGGGCGTGATGACAACCAGGCCCGCGACTGCGCCCGAACAGAAACCGAGTATGGTGGGCTTGCCGCGCGTGATCCACTCAATGGCCGGCCACACCGCGCAGGCCACCGCCGTCGCCAAGGTGGTCGCGGTGAAGGCGTTGGCCGCGATCCCGTCGGCCGCGACCGCGCTGCCTGCATTGAAGCCGTACCAGCCCACCCACAGCATCCCGGTGCCCACCATGGTCAGCACCATGCTGTGAGGCATGAAGGGCCGGTGGCCCCAGCCCTTGCGGCGGCCGAGGATGATGGCCAGCAAGAGGGCCGACCAGCCCGATGACATGTGCACAACGGTGCCGCCGGCAAAATCGATGGCCCTGATGCCTGCCTTGGCGTTGCCCAGGCCATTCATGAAACCGTCGCTGCCCCACACCATGTGAGCCAGCGGGAAATACACCAGCAGCATCCAGCCCACGATGAAAGCCATGATGGCCGAGTACTTCATGCGCTCGGCGATGGCGCCCACGATGAGCGCGGGCGTGATGATGGCAAACATCATCTGGTACATGGAAAACACGTTGTGCGAAACCCACGCCCCGTAGTCCGGGTTGGGCGTGTTTCCCACGCCCTTCAGAAAGGCGAACTTGAGCGACCCCAGGATGGGCGACCCGCTGCCAAAGGCCAGGCTGTAACCGAACGCCCACCACAAGATGGTGACGACGCCAGCGGTTCCCAGGCACTGCGCCAGCACCGACAGCACGTTCTTGCGCCGGACCAGGCCGCCGTAGAACAGGGCCAGCCCCGGCAAGGTCATGAAGAGCACCAGCGCGGCGGAGGTCATCATCCAGGCATTGTGGCCGGGGCCCGCCACGCTGAGCGCCTTGGGCGCGGTGTTGTTCAGGTAGGCTTCCAGATCGGCGACGCGGGTGGCGAGGTCGGGACCGCTGGCTGCGGCCGGGGCTGCGGCCGGGACCGCACCCTGCTCTTCGGCTCGCGCCCGCGATGGCGACAGGGTGCTCACGGCCAACGCCACGACGACGGGGAGGAGCCAGTCACGTCCAGTGCGACTTGATTTCATGGAAGTCTTCCTTTCACATGGCAAGGTAGGAGCGTAACGAAATTGCGGCAAGACTCTTCCCGTGAGGCATGCGTGATTTAGCGCTGGGGACACCAACCGCTTGCGGCCGAGAAACTGGTAACTTTCCCCGAAGTAACTGCATGGAAACGTCAGCGAAACAGGGGCACGAGGGGATATGACGATCCGCGAACAACTGGAAGCCGACGAGGACAAGGTTCTATCGCCCTTCGCGCAGAAGAGCCTCCTGTCGCGTGGCCGCGATCGACAGGAACCGGCCGACGACACGCGGCCCATCTTCCAGCACGACCGCGACCGCATTCTGCACTCGAAGGCGTTCAGACGGCTAGCCGGAAAGACACAGGTTTTCCTAGCGCCCGCGGGCGATCACTACCGCACCCGCCTGACCCATACCCTCGAGGTGTCGCAGATTGCGCGCACCATCGCGCGCGCTTTGCGCCTCAACGAATCGCTGACCGAGGCCATTGCCATGGGCCACGATCTGGGGCACACGCCTTTTGGCCACGCTGGCGAGCGGGCCCTAGCCAAATTGGTCCCCGGTGGGTTTCATCATGGCCGCCAGTCGGTGCGCGTGGTGGAGGTGCTGGAGCACGACGGGATGGGCCTGAATCTGAGCGTCGAAGTGCGCGACGGCATCCTCAAGCACTCCAAGGGAAAGGGCGAGATCATCTCGGACAACCCCGAACTCTGCGCTCTGACTCTGGAGGGGCAGATCGCGCGCATCGCGGACATCGCCGCCTACGTGAACCACGACCTCGACGACGCCATTCGCGGGCGCATCCTATCGGAGCACGACTTGCCCGCTGAGGTCGTGGGGGTGTTGGGTCCCTCGCACAGCCAGCGCATCGGCCGGCTGGTCACCGACGCGGTCGAGTCCTCAGCCCTGAAGGAAAAACGTCAAATTCGCCTGAGCCCCAAGGTGATGCACGCCCTGGTCGCCTTGCGGGATGTACTTTTCGAGCGCGTGTACGAGCGCGCCGACATCCGCCAGGAGTTCGAGCGCGCGGAGCGGGTGATAAGCGAGATGTGGGCCCACTTCCATCTCCACGCCGACGAGTTCCATGCGCGCCACTGGCCCAAGGGCATTCCCGACACCGAGGATCTCTCGCGCGCGGTCGCCGATTTTCTGACCGGGATGACCGACCGCTACGCCCTGCGTACCTACCAGGAGTGCTTTCTGCCGCGCCCCTGGACGGTGGTGTAGCTAGTGCTGGGGAACCAGGCGCACGACGAACCCCCCGAAGGGCGCCAGCTTGACGGCCTGCACGTCGGTGGCGTTGCGTTGCCGTTTCGTGATCAGCAGTTCGGTCGGGGTGGGGCCATCCGCCAGGAGCGTCATGTTGAAGATGCCGGTGCCAAGAAGCTCCAGCGGGACAGAACGTATCTTGGCAGTTGCGTCGCCGTTCAGCCCGCCTATGTACCAGGTACGGCCCTTGCGCCGGGCGATGATGACGGTGTGGCCAGGATCGCCGTCGAGGAACCGGGTTTCGTCCCAGGCGCTGGGCAGGGTGGACAGCACGTCCAATGCCTCTTTGGGAATCACGCCGTCGCTATCGGCAAAACCGCGCAGGCCAGATTCGAGAACTACCGTCATCCCCAGCCCATGACCCCAGGTCAAACGGGACGAGTGCGCCGGGCTGTGAAATGCGATGGGCATGGATTCCATGGGGCCCACCACATTGCGGGTGAACGGCTCAATGGTGTTCTGTCGCGCCTGCCGGGCGCCGTCGCGCTCGGGCGCGTCGCTGCCCCGAATGCTGGCTGACAGAAGGTGAGGATAGGTGCGATCCCACCCTGCGCCGGGAATGCGTCCCTCTAACTCCACCAACAAGTGGCGCTTGCCTGTCTCTTCCAACAGCGCAAGCAGGGATCCCACCACGTGGGGCTTGCCACTGGGCGAAACCGAGACCCGTACACCCTTCAGGCCGGCGGCCGCGAACTCGGCGAGTGGCAGCCCGGCCGCGTCGCGAGGCCCGATGAGCAGTCCGACCTTCTTGCTGGCGGCAGTGCGCACGAGCTTGTGCCACGCGCCCCCGCCTCCGCTTGGCCATTCGGCAGAAAGCAGCGCATAGCCCCAGCCCATGGACGCCGTGTCCTCCGCCAGGCCCGAACCCTGAGCGAGGCTGGCCTGATCGATCCCGCCGGCGGCCACGCGCCGGAGCAGGTTGTCCGGCCTGACCCAATCTCCCGCGCCCACCGGCGCCGGTGTGCCGAGGTCGGTCACCAGACTCGATTCCACGATGCCGCCCAGCCGATCCGACATGATCGCGACCCACCAGGGCGTGGACCAGGGCAAGGCGGATCTCGGCTGCACGTCTCCGCGCCCCGCTTCCTCGTCGGGATGGGGGAAGCGGACGCGATAGATCTCGTTGTCTGACTTGGCGGCCAACCCAAGAGCCGCGTGGCCGGCGGCCAGTCCGGCCTCGGCCAGCAAGGCCCAGTGCGACCCATCCGCCGAAGCAAACAGGGCGGGCAACGCCCAGCTCGCCCCTGCGGGCGCCGCCCTGCCCGCTGGCACATCACCCACCCACTCGGCCGGGCCGCCTTCTCCTTGGCTCGCGCCGGGGTCAAACTGGGGCAGCAGGGTCGCGCGCGCGCCAGGGAGGAAACGAAAACCGGTGGCCTCGCCGGTAACCGTAAACTGTCCTGAATCGGTTTCGGGAAAATGATAGCGAAAAGCAAACCCGTCGTCGTAGGCGCGCACGACGAGATCCATGCGCGCCTTCTGGGGCGTTTCAAACGAGAGCACGTGCTCAACGCCGGTGTTGCTGAAGTGGCTGCGCTTCCCACGCGGCAGCGTGTAGTCGTCCGTCACGCGACGCTGGCTTTCGCCCAGGTAGACGAGGTCGTCGGTGAAGTCCGCGTCCTTGCGGGTGATGCCGAGCGGTGACCAGCGCAGCATCTCGACGCGAGCGTCGCCACCTCCAAATCCCGCGCGATAGTACAGACGGGGCTGCGCGGGATAGTTGGCCGTCCCGCCCAGGGAGAAGTATCGAACTTGAACCTCCACCAACCCGCCCGGGGACGCGATCACCCAGCCATCCGGGGGCATGACGGGCAAGCCTTGCTTGACCGTCGCGGCGCAGCCGCCAAGCCCGAGGAGAAGTGCGAGGATAATCCCCGTACCGGGTTTGGCTTGGACTCTCGTCATCGGCGGACGATTACACCCGAAAGCTGGCCTGACCTCAAGCGGGTATCGAATTTCACCGCAGCCTCCGCCTTCGTCGTGGCGAGATCCGGACTGACGGCCGACGAAAGACCAAGGCTCAAGACAGGTACGCTATCACCCTATTGGTACAGTTCCGCGCTCGCGAGATCCTTGGTGCCGTCGATCCGTCCGCCGGCAATCAGCACCGTCCCATTGCCCAACAGGCTCGCCGTGTGCCCATTCCGCCGCGCGGTCATGTTGCTGGTTGTGGTGAATGCCCCGGCCGCTGGGTCGTAAAGTTCCGCGCTGCCGATAGATATGTCGCCACTTTCGAGTCCGCCGGCGACCAGCACACTGCCGCTCGACAGCGAAGTCGCCGTGTGCTCCGCCCTCGCCACGCTCATGCTGCCCGTGGGTGCGAATGTCCCGATGCTCGGGTCATACAGCTCAGCGCTGGCGAGCGCCACCACGCTGCCACCCAGTCCGCCGACAGCGGGAGCCGCGCCATCGGTCTCGTTGCCGGCCACGCTGCCATCGACTTCGCCGGCGTCGGCCGCCCCACCATCATCGACTGCGCTGGAGACCTCGCCGCCACCGAATCCACCGACCAAGAGCACCAGGCCGCTCGACAACAAGGCCGCCGTGTGGCCAGTTCTGGCCACCCTCGTCTCGCCGGTGGCGGTGAACGTCCCCGCCGCCGGATCGTACAGCTCCGCACTGACATTGCCGAGTCCGCCAGCGATGAGCACCAGCCCGCCCTGCAACAGGGTCGCCGTATGGCCAGTTCTGGCCACGCTCATCTTTCCAGTGGCCGTGAACGTACCCGCCACTGGGTCGTATAGCTCCGCGCTCGCGATTGACCCATGGCTACTGTCGAGTCCGCCGGCGATGAGCACCAGCCCGTTCTGCAACAGAGTCGCCGTGTGACCGGCCCTTGCCACGTTCAGGCTACCGGTCGCCGTGAATGTCCCCGCCACCGGGGCGTACAGCTCTGCGCTCGCGAGCGAGTCTTCACTGGTGTCGAATCCGCCGGCGATGAGCACCGTCCCATCGGGCAACAGTGTCGCCGAGTGACCAACCCTCGCCGCGGTCATGCTGCCGGTGGGCGTGAAGGTCCCGACGTTCGGGTCGTAGAGATCTACGTTTCCAATGGAAGCGTAGCTCTTGTCGAGTCCGCCGGCGATGAGCACTGTCCCGTCGGGCAACAGCGTCGCACTGGGCTGGAACCTTGCCAAGGTCATGCTGCCCGTCGCTGCAAAACACCCAACGCTGACGCCGGGAATGCACTTGGCGGCCTGACTCCCGCTACTGCAACCGCCAAGCAGGGCGAAGGAAAGGCTCGAAAGTGCGATGCTCAGCTTTGCTACCATTTGGCCATGGTGGCTTAACTTGGGCTTCGTCGCAAACAGTTCCGGGTTGGGGTCGCGACCGGACCGGGTGGTCCGCGAGCCACGTTCTTGCGACGGCTGTTTCCAGGTAGACTGCCCTCCGTGGTCGAGGAAGCGCCCATGGCTCGCACGCCACCTGCGGGTCGAGATTCGGTCTCGAACCGCGTCTGTCGTATTCTCGCGAGGCTGGAGGTACTACCCATGTTCGTCGTCCTCGCTGCCGCAGCCGGATGCGGCGGAAGTGCTACGCGTTTCGCGCCGACGGGCAGCATGACCGTGGCGAGAGACGGCCATACCGCGACGCTGTTGCCCGACGGGACAGTCCTCATCGCTGGCGGAGCCAATTCCGGCGCGGCGCTCGCAAGCGCGGAACTATACGATCCAGCGACCGGTTCATTCAGCGCCACCGGCAGCATGTCCGTGGTGAGGATGTGGCACACGGCGACGTTGCTACCCAACGGCACGGTGCTCATCGCCGGCGGCGACTACGTCAGCGGCGGATCCGAACAGGTTCTCGCCAGCGCGGAGCTATTCGACTCACGCGCCGGGACATTCACAGCGACGGGCAGCATGACCGTGGCAAGAGACGATCACACCGCGACGCTGCTGCCCGACGGGACAGTCTTCATCGCCGGCGGGGGAAACCACACCGCCGCTCTCACCAGCACCGAGGTGTATGACCCAGCGACCGGGACATTCACCGGTGCCGGCAGCATGTCAGTGGGAGGGGAGCAACATACGGCGACTCTTTTGGGCAACGGGACGGTGCTCGTGGCCGGCGGATTTGTCGGTGGCAACGGCGTACCCCTGGCCAGCGCCGAGCTATACGATCCCGCGTCCGGAACATTCATCGCGACCGGCAGCATGTCCGCAGCCAGGGTGGATCACACGGCGACGCTGTTGTCTGACGCGACAGTCCTCATCGCTGGCGGATACGACGGCAGCCACGGTCTCGCGAGCGCGGACCAATACGCCCCGGCGGCCGAGACATTCACGGCAACGGGCAGCATGACCGTGGCAAGAGACGGCCACACCGCGACGCTGTTGCCCGACGGAACCGTCCTCATCGCTGGCGGAGGGGACGGCAACATCGCTCTTTCGAGCACGGAGCTATACGACCCAGCAGCAGCGACATTCGCCGCCAGCGACAGCATGTCAGTCGGCAGGCATCACCACACAGCCACGCTGTTGGCCGACGGGACTGTTCTGATTGCCGGCGGATACGGTGGCAGCGACGGGTTTTCCCTGGCCAGCGCGGAGCTGTACCGATAGCGTTCACACGTTGAAACGGAAGTCGTCGCGGAAGTGCTCGAAAAGATGCATGTTTTGTTTCAGGCGTGACGCAAAACTCGGTTTCGTACCCCCATTTGTACCCACAAAAACCGTCGATACCCCCCCCAGGGCCAGCCACCAACGCAGCGTTGCGCAGAACCCCGACGCCGCACGGCTGCGAACCGTCTACCCTGTACTACTTTACTATACTAACCATACCAACCGTGAAGGGTTCGGCAGACGTCGAACAGGACCGCGGCGTTGGCGCTGCTCCACGTCAGAAGCGCCGTGATCGATAGGCAGGGTTTCGCCGCGAAGGTCTTGCTCGACTGTCGGTCAAAATGTCCCTTTCTCTCGCTGGGGTCGCCGGATTGTGTCGAAGGCTGCCAGTTCTTCGCCCGCAGATGCTTCCGGCTGCGCCCTCACCTCTATCGCATCGATCACACCAGGCCCGGCCGCTTCCTGGGCCTGGATCTCCTGACAGATTCGCGTGGCTCGCAAGAAACGCGAGGCCATCTCCTCAGCTGTCAGGTTCTCCGTCTCGGACCCGATGGGGTCGCCGTTGGCGCCAGTGACTTCGAGACGCGCTTCGAGCTGTGCCAGTCGCGCCACCATTCCGTCGATCTCAAGCAGCTTGCTGGCGCCCTCCACAACCGCGCGGCAGGCGGACACGCGCGCAGAGTCCGCCACGGCTTCGCCGCTGGCCATGGCCACCAGCGCCGTGGCGGCCTTGCTCATGCCAGCGGCCAGGATTGCGCGGCCCACAGAAATGTTCTCGGTCATGCGTACCCGGATGGCGGCTGCAATCTCGGGCTTGGTCTTCCATCTTCGCCCGCTACGTGCCGAGATGCGGGCAGCCGTGGCCGCATCGCCGAGTGTGTGCCCCAGGGCCAGGGCGTCGACGAACAGGATTTCGCGCGGGTTCAGGTTCTCGCCGGCCGCGTCGTCGTCGTCCTGAATCTGGCCATCCGAGGCCACCGGATGCGCGTCAGTCATGCAACTCCC
>Ga0181527_1002486_pt1 | contig 17325 bp, 13 predicted proteins | sample PEATcosm2014_Bin_30_FD_119762 | JGI IMG/M metagenome (GOLD analysis project Ga0181527, IMG submission 119762) | Peatland microbial communities from MTU Mesocosm Facility, Houghton, MI, USA - PEATcosm2014_Bin06_60_metaG | ecosystem: Environmental > Terrestrial > Soil > Wetlands > Peat | place...
AGGGGAGGCCGGCGGCATAACCCAGCACATTGCAGCATACGAAGTGGTCACCCCGCACGGCACCGTCACCTTTCTCGACACTCCGGGCCACGAAGCGTTTACCGCCATGCGTGCGCGCGGATCGCAGATCACCGATGTCATTGTTCTGATCGTCGCAGCCGATGCGGGCGTCATGCCGCAGACCAAGGAAGCCATCGACCACGCGCGCGCCGCAAACGTGCCGCTCGTCGTTGCCATCAACAAGGTGGATTTGCCTACCGCCAATATCGACCGTGTGAAGAGCGAACTTGCGCAATACAATGTACTTGTCGAGGATTACGGCGGCCAGGTGACGTGTGTGGAAATGTCGGCCAAGACCGGCAAGGGCGTAGACAAACTGCTGGAGATATTGTCTCTCGAAACGCAGATCATGGAACTCAGGGCCAACCCCGAGGGACAGGCGCGAGGCGTTGTGATAGAATCGGAACTTGACAAAGGCAGGGGTCCCGTGGCGACGGTGCTGATCCAGAAGGGCACACTTGTCAAAGGCGACGCGTTTGTCACGGGCATGCATTACGGACGCGTGCGCGACCTGTTCAACGACCGCGGCGCCGTGGTCGATAAGGCGCGCCCCTCGCAGCCGGTGCTCGTGCTCGGGCTGTCGGGCACGCCGCAGGCCGGCGATTCGTTCCGGGTGGTGGCCGACGAAAAAGAGGCGCGCGAGATCGGGGCGCGCCGGCGGCTGGCGCAGAAGGAACGTGAGCTCCGCAAGATGGGCGGCGTATCGCTCGATCACCTGTACGAGCAGATCAAGGCGGGAAGCGTCAAAACGCTCAATCTCATCATCAAGGGAGACGTTGACGGATCGGTTGAGGCGCTCGCCTCGTCGCTGGAGAAACTGTCCACCGACGAGATCAAGATCCGCGTCATCCACAAAAGCGTAGGCGCGATCAAGGAATCGGACATCAACCTCGCGGTCGCGTCGACGGCAATCATCATCGGTTTCCATTTGAGCCCCAACAGCAAGATCCGCGAACTTGCTAAAAAAGAGGGCGTCGACATCCGCACCTACCGCATCATCTACGAGGCGATCGAGGCGATGAAGAAGGCCATGGAGGGAATGCTCGAGCCGGAAATCAAGGAGAACGTCACGGCCCAGATCGAGGTGCGGCAGGTCTTCAAGGTGTCGAAAGTGGGCACTATCGCCGGTTGCTTTGTGGTGTCGGGAACCGTCAAGAACGGCAGCAAGGCCCGCCTGATCCGCGACGACGTGGAAATCGCCGACTCCAAGATTTCCTCGCTGCGCAGGCTCAAGGACGACGTGCGAGAAGTGGCTGCCGGCTTCGAATGCGGATTGACGTTGGACGGTTTTTCGGAGTACCGGGAAAAGGACCGCGTCGAAGTATACGAGGAAGTGCAGGTTGCCAGGAAGTTGTCACTGTAGGATCGGCGATCCCATGAACTGGCATGTTGAACGGTTGCGCGAAGAAATCCGCAAAGAACTCGGCCTGGCAATTGCCGAGCAGATGCGCGATCCCCGGATCCCGGACGTGGTGACGATCACCGAGGTCCGCCTCGCCCCCGACTGCCGCAACGCAACCGTGCTGGTGAGCGTGTTGGGCGACGACAAGGCGAAAAAAGAGGCCATCGGCGTGCTCAACCATGCGGCGCCGTTTCTCCAGCACATCGTTGCGAAGCGGATCGTCATGAAATTCATCCCCAAATTGTACTTCAAGCTCGACAAATCGCTTGAAGACAGCGAACGCATGAGCAACCTCTTCAAAGAAATCCAAGATGACCTGGTCTGAACTCGATTCCGCCATCGCGTCGAACACCACCTTCCTTCTTTCGTCCCATGAGGGCCTCGACGGCGACTCCATCGGATCGCAACTGGCGGTGTACTGGTACCTCACGTCGCTTTCCAAGCGCGTGACGGTGTACAACAGCGACGCGCTGCCGGACAAATTCAAATTTCTCACCAACGGCGGCGTGCTTGCCAACCAGCGGCCGCGGGGCCCGTTCGACGTGTGCGTCGTGCTCGACTGCTCCAATCCTGCCCGCCTGGGCTGGGAGCGGCTTTCGGACATGGGTTCCTATATTGTCAACATCGACCATCACCGCGACAACGTGCTGTTCGGCTCGATTAATATCGTGAAGAAAGACGGCGCGGCAACCGGCCAGATCATCTACGACTATTTGACGTACAAGAAGGTTGCGTATCCGCCGCACGTGGCCGAGGCCCTGTACGCGGCCGTCATGACCGACACCGGCGCATTCCGGTTTTCCAACACTACCGGCACCATTCTGCGGATGTGCGCCGACCTGGCCGACCGCGGCGCGGACCCGTCCCGCATCTACGACAAGGTGTACGCATCGTTTTCGGCGGGCGGGCTGCTCCTGCAGTCGAGGATCTGGTCGACGCTCGCGTTTCACCACTGCGGCGCCATATGCTCCATGGAAATGCCGTACGGGCTCATCGAGGAACTGGGCGCAACCTACGGCGATTCCGAAGGCATGGCCGATTTCACGATCATGGGCGCGGGCGTCGAGGTGGGGATGCTCATCAAATACGACGAGAAGGAAACGCACTTTTCCCTTCGGTCAAAAGGCCGCGTCGACGTGGGAAGGATCGCGGCCGGCATCCGGGGAGGCGGCGGCCATCCGGGCGCGGCCGGGTGTACCATGACGCAGCCGTGTAAAGAGGCCAAGGCCCGCATGCTCGACATCATTACTCGGGAGCTTTCCTAGCCCGTGGACGGTTTCCTTTTTGTCGACAAGGCCCCCGGTCCCACGTCGTTCGACGTGGTGCGGCAGGTGCGCAGGCTGCTGGGGGGCGTCAAAACGGGCCACGCGGGCACGCTCGATCCCCTGGCAAGCGGGCTGCTTATCTGCGCGGTCGGCAACGCCACGAGGCTCCTGCCCTACGTACCCGCGGAACCCAAACGTTACGCGTTCGGCATGACGTTCGGCGCCGAAACCGACACGCTTGACAGCGAGGGAGCCGTGGTCGCCCGTGGCGGCAGGGTCCCCGGCGGCAGCGAGGTTGAGGAAATCCTTGCGCGGTTTTCCGGGGCGCTTTCCCAGGTTCCGCCGAAATTCTCTGCTGTAAATGTCGGCGGCGAGCGTGCCTACCGTCTGGCGAGGAAGAAGCGCGACTTCCACCTTGCGCCTCGCACCATAACGGTCTTCTCGCTCGCGCTCACGGCGTTCGACGAGGCCGCGGGAGATGCGGCCCTCGACGTGACGTGCTCCGGCGGCACCTATGTGCGCTCCCTGGTAAAAGACATCGCAGGCGCGCTGGGGACGCTGGCTTACGCGTCGCGTATCCGGCGGCTGGCCATAGGGCCGTTCACGGTGGATAATGCCGTCCCGCTCGACACGCTGACCGCAGACGCCGGCCGGCGCGTGATGCCCGTCAGGCAGGCGCTTGCGGCGCTTCCGGCAGTTACGGTGAACGTAGAGCAGTGCGGCGCGCTGGCCATGGGGCGGAACATCAGGCTTGACATAGCGGACAAGACCGTGATCGCCTACGGTGAGAACGGCGAGGTCGCGGCGGTGCTGTCAAAAGGTGATGAGGGATCGTTTCATCCGACGAAAGTTTTCGTGCGAAGGTGACATCATTCGCAGATGCCAGTCCGAGCCCCCTAAATCTCCCGAAGGGGGACTTATTGGAAGAGATGTTCTATGCAAAGTCAAACCTTCCCAAGTCCCCCTTCGGGGGATTTAGGGGGCGAGCAAGACGTGGAGAAGGGAAAATCTAATCTTGACATGGGCAGGGAACGCCCTTGATTAATTAAGAATATTAGAACATTATGAATCTCATACATTATCAGAATCTCCCCAAATCCGTCACCGCCTCCGTCGTGTCCGTCGGCAACTTCGACGGCATTCACCGCGGCCACGAGGTCCTCATCAAGGAAGTGGTGAAACGGGCCAAAGGAAACGGCATCGCCAGCATCATCGTGACCTTTGAGCCGCACACCAGGTCGGTGCTGCTGCCGGGCTCCTTTCCGCCCGTGCTTTCGACTCTGGAAGAGAAGGCGTTTCTCCTGCGTCCGTACGACGTCGATTATCTGGCTTACATTCCGTTCAACGAATCGTTTGCCAAAACTTCGCCCCAGGACTTTGTGCAAAAGGTCCTGGTTGAAACCCTGCGCGCAAAGGAGTGGGTGATGGGCGAGCACCATACCTTCGGCAGGGAGCACTTGGGGAACAAAAACTTTTTGCAGTCGGACGTGGGCAGGAACCATATTACTATATTTCCCGTCGGTTCCCTCATGCTGCGGGAAACCGTTGTTTCCTCCACGGAGATACGCAAAAGGATCGTGGACGGCGAAGTAGAGGAAGCGGTTGCATTGCTCGGGCGCCCGTATCTCGTGTCCGCACAAAGAGTGGCCGGGATTCAAAAAGGATCGCAACTGGGGATTCCAACCCTGAATTTTGCCAGACCTTCCGCGAATAAAGTGCTTCCGCCGCCCGGTGTGTACGCCGCCATGCTGGAGCATGGGGCAAAGAAATGGCGGGGGGCTTTCTATTGCGGAGACTGTCCGACCTTTTCCAACCGTGATTTTCACCTCGAATTCCACGAGTTCGATTTCACCGGCGAGGTTCCCGGCGAAGGCGAGACGGCCCACCTGTGGGTGCATTCCCTTGTACGCAGGGACGCCGCGTTTGCCACGGAAGGCGAGCTGGTACGGCAGATGAAAAAAGACGTGACCGACATACAAAACTTTTTTGCAGGAGATGGACTATGCCGATAACCAAGGATCGTAATCGGGCGATCGTCAAAGAGTTCGGAAAAAGCGAGACCGACACGGGAGACGCGGGAGTTCAGATCGCGCTGCTCACCGAACGGATCAATTTTCTTACCGGTCATGCCAAAGACCACGTCAAGGACCATCATTCGCGTCATGGGTTGCTCAAGCTGGTGGGACAGAGAAAATCCATGCTTGACTTCCTCAAAAACCGCGATGTCGAAAAGTACAGAGTGCTCATCAAAAAACTTAACATCAGAAAGTAGACCCGGTATCGGACGAACTGCTTTCAGGAGAGATTCATGAGTTATCAGAAAGTCGATGCAATCATCGGCGGAGTAAACGTTTCCATCGAGACCGGTCGTTTCGCAAAACAGGCCGGCGGCGCCGCCATGGCCAGGATAGGCGACACCATGGTGCTGTCAACCGCCTGCGCGGGCAACGAGCTCGCGAATTCCGATTTCTTCCCCCTCACCGTTGAGTACATTGCGAAAACGTACGCAGCCGGAAAGATCCCCGGCGGGTATTTCAAACGCGAAGGGAAGCCGACCGAAAAAGAAGTGCTGAGCGCGCGGCTCATCGACCGGCCCATCCGCCCGCTCTTCCCCAAGACGTACAAAAACGAATTGCAGGTCATCAACCTCGTGATCTCGGCCGACGAAACCTACGACGCCGACGTCATGGCGATCACCGCAGCCTCGTGCGCGCTGTGCCTGTCCGACATCCCGTTCCTCATGCCCATCGCGGCCGTCCGCGTGGGCCTCATCGACGGCGCGCTCAAGGTGTTTCCCACGCTTGCCGAATCGGAAACCGGCGCGCTGTCGCTCATCGTGGCCGGCTCCGAGGATTCCATCGTGATGGTCGAAGGGCACGGCTCCGAGGTGAAGGAAGCCGTCATCGTCGACGCCATCACGCTTGCGCATGTCGAAATAAAGAAGCTCGTGGCGATGCAAAAGGAACTTGTGGCAAAGGCAGGCGTCACGCGCGTGCCCTATAGTGCGCCCGCAGCCGCCGACGAATCCGCGATCCGCGCCGACGTGTGGGAAATTGTCAAGGACCGGTTCCACGGCATCAGCTTCAACGGGGACAAGAAAACGCGCTACAAGGGCATCAAGCTGCTTCTCGCCGAAGTGCAGGAGAAGCTCAAGGAGAAATACCCGGAAAAAGAAAAAGTGATGGCGGAGGCCCTGCACGACATCGAAAAAGAGGACCTGCGCAAAACCATCCTTGAAACGGGCACGCGCATCGGCGGACGGGACTGCGACACGGTTCGCGACATCACGGTGGAGCTCGACATCCTCCCGCGCGCGCACGGCGCGGCCCTGTTCACGCGGGGAGAGACGCAGTCGCTTGTGTCGACAACGCTCGGCACCAAGCTCGACCAGCAGCACATCGAAGACATCCAGGGCGAGTACGAAAAATCGTACATGCTGCACTACAATTTCCCGCCGTTCTCCGTGGGCGAGGTAAAGCGCCTCGGCTCGGTGAGCAGGCGCGAAGTGGGGCACGGCCACCTGGCCGAAGTGTCGCTGGCGCCCATCCTTCCTGATGAAAAGAGTTTCCCGTACACGATCCGCATCGTGTCCGAAATTCTGGAATCCAACGGATCGTCGTCCATGGCAACCGTGTGCGGCGGCTCGCTGTCGCTCATGGCGGCAGGCGTGCCGGTCAAAACGCACGTGGCGGGCGTGGCCATGGGACTCGTCATGGACGGTTCGCGCCATGCGATCCTCACCGACATCCTGGGCACCGAAGACCACGTGGGCGACATGGACTTCAAGGTGGCGGGCACGCGGGACGGCGTCACCGCCATCCAGATGGACATCAAGATCGCGGGCGTGACGCCTGAGCTCCTGCGCGAGGCGCTCGCCAAGGCCAACACCGCCCGGCTGCACATTATCGGCATCATGGAAAAGGCGATCCCCGCGCCGCGCAAGGAGATGTCCGAATACGCGCCGCGCATCACCACCATCATGATCGACAAAGACAAGATCCGCGAGATCATCGGCCCCGGCGGCAAAGTGGTCCGCGACATCCAGGAAACCACGGGCACCACCATCTTCATCGAAGACGACGGGAGCGTCCAGGTCGCGGCCGCCAACAAGCAGCAGCGCGACGCGGCGCTTGCCAGGATCAGGGGCATCGTCGCCGAGCCCGAGCTCGGTGCCATCTACGACGCAAAAGTCAAGTCCATCGTGGACTTCGGCGCGTTCGTGGAGTATTTGCCGGGCAAGGAGGGCCTGGTGCATATTTCGGAGCTCGACACCAAGCGCGTTGCGCGCACCGAAGACGTCGTCCAGATGGGCGAGATCATACGCGTCAAGCTCATCGGGTTCGACCGTTTCGGAAAAGTAAAGCTTTCGAAAAAGGCGCTGCTCACGCAGCAGCCCCAACAGCCGCCGGCGCCGAGTCTGAATCCGCAAGCTGTGCCGCCGCAGCAATAACCGAATCCGATTTGTCGCAATTGAAAAGGGCGCTTGTTCTTAAGCGTCCTTTTTTTATTCCAAGGATTAGTCGATGAGATCCGGTAATTTTGTCTAAATAAAGAATTGGGCGCTCTGGTGCAGATTGGAAGAGAAGAGTTGGGCGTTCCCCAACACTATCAAGATAATATCATGGATTGCTAAGCGGGTGCAGCGTGGATGGCTCGGTTGCAAACCCGAACCTCTCCATCCGGATGCATTTGACTTGTATCTAGGCCTGTTCATTTCGCCATCGGCTGCAAGAGTCTACTTCAGGGCATGACGACTATCCGGCGCGCAATCGTTCCTGCGCCCTTTCGCGCGACGGAGAGAAAAACCGCTGCGGAGCATTCCCGCTTTGAGTCTGGTCGCCAAAACGTTTCGCCTCGCGGCAAGTCAAATGACGCCACGCAACGTCCCCGTACATCGAAAAGCGACACGGAGACCGGCTGGCTGCATTCGAACCGGATGCCGTGTGCCGTCGGCGATGCGGAGTATCGAATCGGCTTTCCGCCGAGCCCGGGCAAAATCGCGGGTGGCACAGCGGTTGACGAAGCGGTAACCAGCAGGGACCCGAGTGTCAGCCAACCGGCCGAATCCTGGGCCCACAAAGCGTTGCTGAAGCAGAGCGGCTTACCATTAGTCAATGGATTGACCGCGCGCATCAGCACGGTATAGCGCCCGTCGGCAAGCCCGTGCGGCGCCTGGGAAAACGTCCAGGTGAGGTCGACATCTTTGTCGATTACCGACGTGAGCTTCCATAATGTTTGCCAGGTGCCCGCACCATGACGGGAGCTGTCGAGCAGAGCGATCTGCACCGGCCAATCGTAGTAGAAAGGCGCGACCCCGCGGTTCTGGATTTTCATTGCGATTGCAAGCGAATCTCCGGAAACGGTGTCGGGGATGTTTACGGCCGAAACGAACAAATCGTAGCCCAATCGTTGGCTTCCCGCAAGCGCGCGAGTGTGCTCCGTGGAGGTGTTCCCGGGTGAGAACAGGGCATGGGCGATCATCCAACTGGCGTGCGTGGTGTCAACAGCGGCGTCAAAGCATTCTTGCGTGCCGTTGCCGTCGTCGCTCGTGACGCATTCGTTGTCGCTTTGCCATGTTGTCAATTGAATCTCCGGTCGAAGCTCGCCGCCGATTGCCTGGGTGCGCCATTTGGATTGGCAGCCTGCCGCGACGATCAAGGGCTCAAAGAACCAATTTGTGGGGCCATAGGTTTCGTAGTTGAAGGAATCGTCGTGATAGCCGATGGATCGATTTGCCGGATTCGTTCCCTTGGGCTCGCGCATAAGAATTTTCGTGGTGGAAAAAGCCGAGTCGAAAGCGCTCAAGACTTCGTCCTGCGTGGCGGTCGACGGCATCCAGGTGTCGCAGCTGCAGCTTGGACGATAGGTGTGCCATTCGCCCCAGAATCCGATCAGCCCCACGGTAATGAACGCGATCCGCGGGTCTCCATCGTACCGTTTGCCCAGAGCCGCGATGAGATTACGCATGGCGCTGCGGAGATTCGGATCGTCGTAATCCGGAGAAAAACTGGTGGTGTTGCCATAGTCGGTATAGCTGTTCTTCGCAACGCCGGACAAGAAGCCGGGCACGCCGTAAGGCAAGGTCGGGTAATCGGCATAAATGCGGAAGACCAATTGATGACCGCGCCCGGCGACGTCGGCCAGCACAGTATCCAAAGGAGCCCACGTGAACGTGGTGGGTCCGGATTGTAAATCCTTCCACCCCAAGTACTGCCATTCCATGCTGTAGGGGAATGTCGAATAACTTCCCTGATACGGCATGAATCCTTTGAGCGGGTTGTCGACAGGCCCGGCCTTGTAGGTTTGCGAAATCCAGGCAGCACCTACCTGAGCCGGAATCATGAGCAAAAGAACCAGGCCCAGCAGGCAGACCGCTCTGCGGCTGATCGAGAGACGGTAATAGGGGCGCATGATCACCTCCTGACATTTGGATATAGACCGCGAAGTACGCCAGACATCGAGTTGCCTCCGCCGTACTCTTCAGGAAAAATTGATCTTTTTAAGCACCCAGGCCATATTCTGGCCAAGGCTCCGCATGGTGGCAATTCCCTCTGCGTCGTTCTCGACATCACCGACATCACGCCCGACCCCGACATTCCAACCCAGCGCGCCCGGGAGAATCATCTGCGAGATATGCATAAAATGGTTGATCGAATCCAGTGTATGAAGCGCTCCGCGCCGCCGGACGGCAACCACCGCCGCCCCGACCTTGTGCTTATAAAGATGCCCGTTTGCTCCACCAACTCTGCCGCTTCGGTCGATAAGCGCCAGAAGCTCGGGTGTAATGTTGGCAACATAGATCGGTGAACCAAGGATAATCCCGTCTGAGGCGGCCATCTTCGCGATGCATTCATTCACCGGATCGTTCCCGATAACACATTTTCCATTCTTTAGCTCCTTGCATTTGTCGCATCCATTGCACCCACGAATTGCGTGTCCGGCCAGCTGAATGAGTTCCGTTTCGATTCCCTCTTTCGTCAGTTCCTCGAAAATATGTCGAATCAAAATTGCCGTGTTACCATCTTTGCGTGCGCTGCCGTTGATTGCGATAACTTTCATCTTTTACTCCTACTTTTTGGAACTCAACCTGATTTTAACCATTTAATTAATTTTGGTCCCACTTCGCCACACCTCAAGAATTGATAGTGTGGCGTTGATATCTCTGGTCGGGTCGCCGTCAACCAACACCACGTCCGCGCGGGCTCCCGCGATTATCCGGCCACGGTCCGCAAGTCCGAACCTTCGCGCCGGAGTGGATGTTGCCGCCCGCAGCGCTTCAATCGGCGTCAATCCGGCCGCTACAAGAAGTTGCAGTTCGTGATGCAAACTGGCGCCGTGGGCAAGACCGCCGAGGATGGGAATAGGCTCCGACACGTCGCTGCCAGCTAAAATGTCAACGCCCGCGTTGTGGAGTGCCATGACGCTGGCGTAAGCATCTTTGAGATTTCCCTGAGGGTAGACATTCATGCTTCTGGAAAGTGAGCCGAGCCACTTCCTGCTCAGTCTGGAACGTACCCGTTTGTCGGCGGCCAGTGCTGCTGCGCTATTGCCGAAGGCGGTTGAGAGCGTCACCAGGGTCGGGGTAACAAACAATCCGGAAGAGGCAATGGCAGCGACAAGTTCCGGGGTAGCCCGGCTGTCGAAAAACAAGTGCGCCAATCCATCCACTCCGGCCGAAAGGGCTTTCCGGCCGCCGTCAACAGTCGTTACATGGGCGATGGCCATTTTCCCGAGGCGATGAGCTTCGTTCACAGCCGCACGGAGGATCTCGTCGCTTGTGACCCGAAGGCCGGGAAAACCGACAGTGGATCCATCTTCAATGAAGATCTTGACAAAGTCGGAGCCATTGGCAACCTGCTTGTTGACGAATTTCACCGTCTCCGCAGGAGTCGAAACAAACGGATAGCGAAAGAATAATCTCAGAAGCAAATTACTGCTGGATTTCATATACTGTGACGGATGCCCGCCCGGAGGAGTGACACCCATGCCGGCAGAGCGGATGTCGGCAACATCATGTCGTTCGGCGATTTTTCTACGTTCCCTGGCAGACCATTGCCCCATCATCTCAAGCTCGGTAGTGACACCGAATAACAGCGCGTCATGAAGACCGTCCAGATCGGTATGCACATGAGCATCGATGAGTCCGGGCATCAGGGTCGCGCCATGAGCATCGATGACATTTGCACCGGCCGGCGCAGTGCCGCCAACGGCACGGATAATCGCCCCTTCGATTACGACAGTGCGGTCGTCGATGACTCGTTCTCCGTCAAAAATATTCGCGTTGATGATGGCGGTAATCATAGCTGTATTCTTATTTCGCACGAACAAGCCAATACCCAATGCGATGATACTATTCTTCGTCTGCTGGGTTTGGCTTTTATCTCCCCAAAAAGTTATCGGTGCTTTATAAGCTTTGTCGAAATCATCACGTGAAACTGGCGCATCTGATTTACTGTCCATTTTTCTCATCGTACAATGATGGATAAAAGAATATCAATTATCTTTGCACTCTTATAGACGATAATGGTGGATATTTATTGCAAATCTGTTGTTGGAAAGATAGATTCTCTTGTCAAGCGTATCATGAGTATTAAGCAATTATAGTATCTTTCTGAATCTGCAGCACCCGCCGGATTTTGGTTTTGTGCGGCATCGGCCTTAATTCAATCCAAAATCGTACTATTTGTTATTCGCATTATTTACAGGAAATTGACTTTTTTCCGCTCACATCGTAATTTGGTCATACTTTCTCGCTCAAATTAACCAAAAACGGAACCCCCATGCCCAAGAAAACTCCCCCCCGTATTATCGTCCAACGCCTTGCGCACGCTGCCGGCCTGCCCATACCCGTTCGCATGACAAAAGGCTCCAGCGGCTGCGACGTGTGTGCGGCCGTCGCCGTGGACGTTGAGTTGCAGCCGTCAAGCCGGGCCCTTGTCCCCACCGGACTGTGTTTCCAAATCCCGCAGGGGTACGAAGTGCAGGTGCGGTCCAGAAGCGGCCTCGCGATCAACCACGGCGTGTTCGTGCTCAATTCGCCCGGGACCATCGATTCCGACTACCGCGGCGAGGTCAAAGTCATCCTCGCCAATGCCGGCAACGCCCCGTTCACCATCAAACGCGGGGACCGCATCGCCCAGCTCGTGGTTGCTCCCGTGGCGGCCAATGTTGACTTTACGGAAAGCGGCGCGATCTCGGAGACGGGCAGGGGAGCGGGCGGGTTTGGGCATACCGGGGTATAAGAAAGAAGAAATAATCAAAAATTATCTGGTTTGCAGCGCTGGAAATAATAATCCGGCAGGCGTTTCGGTCTCGCCACTACCGGCACCCGGCCGCACACGCTCAGCAATCCAATAGAGAACTTGCATATCGCAGCCCCGCAGCAAACGATTCCGGCACAGGCGCCTCAACGGTCTTCTCCTCGCCGGACGACAATTTGAACGTGATCGTCTGCGCATGAAGCATCATTCGCGGAAACGCGGCCTGCGCCGCCGTGTCGCCGTAGAGCCTGTCGCCCACGATGGGGTGGCCGATGCTGTAAAAATGCACGCGTATCTGGTGCGTGCGGCCTGTAAGGGGCAAAGCCTTGACAAGAGTATATTTCGCCAAGCGCTCCAGCGCCTCAAAGTTCGTGCTGCTCGGTTTTCCCCGCAACTGGTCGACGCCCATGCGGCCCGATCCGAACCGGTGGATGGGCTTGTGGATGCAGCCTTTTTCCGTGTCGAGCGTTCCATGGACAAGCGCGAGATACGCTTTGTGCACGGTGTGCGCGGCAAACTGGCCGTTGAGGCATTTGTGGGCGGCCGCGCTGGCGGCAAACAGCATCACCCCGCTCACGTCTTTGTCAAGACGGTGCACAACGAAGAGTTTCTGACGGTACTGTTTGGAAAGCAGCTCCAGAAGCGTCTCTTTTCCTTTTTCCGAGCCGGGAATGGACGTGAGGCCTTCCTGTTTGTCAACGGCAATTATGTCGGCGGATTCGAAGAGGATGGGGACCAACGTCGGCATTGTCATTGTTCAAAAATACTATCCGAACTCTCGTAATGATCCGATTTCAATTTTCGTGAACAGAATCTTTACGGTTGGCCGAGCCGCTCGCGTTGTGAGCCCGGATATCGAGGATTTCGTATCCAATCACAGCAGGAATTGGGCGCCCCGCCGCTTCGCGGCGGCGGGCATCGGTTTGAACGCAGGCCGACTCTGTCGGCACCGGGCGCCCGACGTGTCGCAGTTGACAAAAGCCGCCGGAGACCGTATACTCTTGGGAGTTCCACGCCCGTGGTCCGCCGGTGTTGCCATGAGGTTGTCCGGCCGACCGTCCGCTCACGTTCCAAGCACGAAGGGGGTCTCCATGAGGTTTGCGTTCGGGCTCAAAGGCAAGGACTGGTTCGGCCTGTACCTGGCCGTCTTGATGGTGTATGCGGTGCCCAACATAGCCATGCATGTACTATCCGCACACCTGCGGGCTGAGCCCCGGAACCTTTCCAACCTTTTGTATTTTGTTCTCCTGTTTGCGTTCATGATGGCGGCCCTGCTCGTCCTTGTGGTGCCGGTACTCACCAGGATTGTCGGGAGCGTCCGGCTCGACAATGAACCGTTCGGGTACAAAGGCACCATCGGCGGTTTTGTACTTCTTAACATCGGGAATATCCTTTTGTCGATAGTCACCCTCGGGATCTTTTATCCCTGGTACATCAGGAACGTGCTGCGGCATATTTCGTCCAATATCGAATACAAAGGAAGCAGGTTCGGCTTCGGCGGAAAAGGGCTGCATCTTTTCGCCATTCTCCTTCTGACGGGGATCCTGCCCATGATCGTGTGGGGCGCCTGGTATGCGTATATGATCAAGGCGTTCCAGGCATCCGTTCCTTTACGAATCGTTTCCTTTGCAATTATCTACGTTGCGTTGGTGCCCTATCTCTATATGTATTACAAATGGATGATGTGCATTACCTACAAGGGTCACACGGTGGAATGGAACACCGCAGCGGGGCCTTCCATGCTCACCATTCTGCTGCAGGTCCTGTTGACCATGATCACGGCCGGCATCTACTTTCCAATTGCGATTGCAAAGCTCTATGATTATTTCGTCAACAGGACCGTGATCTCACGCGACGGCGCGGCGACGCATTCTCTGCGAGTAAAGCTTGAGTATTTCCACGTGTGGAAGGTTACCTGGGCGCAGGTACTCCTGACGCTGGTCTCCCTGGGCGTGTACGGCGCATGGGCATACTGCAGGATCGCCGCGCTCTATGTTGATGCGACATCCATCGAAAGTCCGACGCAAATGCATTTGGAGGGCTGAGCCGGATCATTATAGATTACTATTCCTCTGGATAGCGGTGCCGGGTGAATCGGTACCTTTGCCAGCTTTAGTGATTATGAACTTGTCGGAAACAAGGATATTGATCCGGACACGCTCATCCCGTGGGGCAAAAGATAGAGACCCAACACATGCAAATATTTCACGAATACCTGTAACATGAAGGCCCAAACCGTTGTCGAATTATGTGAACGCCGGGAGGATTGAGGGCGAATTAAACATGGATCGTGAAAGGGTGGTGATGTTATGCATCTTATCTTTGCTTTAGTTGCAGCGTCTTTTCTGGTGGGTTTCGGCTATTTTGCTCTGTGGAGTTCCACCCAGCCGGCAACGCCCAAGGGAGTGGCTTCCTTTGGAAGGATATTGGCGATAATCCTGTTTGTCATAGCAGGACTCACGCTCGTATCTCCTGTTGCAGCAAGGCATTTCCATAGAGGTCAGGCAGCGTGCTGCATGATGGACCGGACGCAGTTCCGGGGGCATCCCGGTTTCATGGGACAGGGCCCGTGGATGAACAGGATGCAGATGCGCGGTGATAGGAACTGTCCGGCGGGAACGGCGCCTGCGCCTCAGGAAAAACCTGAACCTCCGGCCCCGGCCGCTAAGTAGAAGTTTCCAATCTATGCACGTCGGGGGAGAAGCGTCTCCCCCGGCCTCGGCCTGCTTTACGTTCCTCGGCACACCCCTCTCTTGGGTGACCCCCAAGCAAGTTTATTTGCGAGAAAAATCCAATCCTTTGCTGTTCAGTATTCGCCGCACCTATCCCAAAGTTGACACAAAGTCCGCAAAACCGTATACTCTCAAGTGAGGCAGGCTCTCCTCATGCGACCAATTGGATTCCCGCAGGTCGCCAAACACGAAAGGACCGATTATGGCTTTTCTACCTGCAATCCCGGCGCGCCGTAAGGCGACGCGAGTCACGGTTCTTGCCGCGTGCGCATTGATCCCCCTTATTGCCGCCCTGGGCGCCTTCGGCCAGCCATGGTCGGGCATTCTGAGCCCCGTCCGCGCGGTCGACTGGAGCGGCGCGGGAGTGCAGGGCGGCATCGTCGACCGGACCACCGTGTATCAGACGTTGAGTCCCGGCGTCACGGCCGACCAGATCAATGCCGCCATTACCGCCTGCCCGGAGGGCCAGGTGGTGTTTTTGGCCGCCGGGACATACAATTTGTCAAGCGGCATCGTGCTGAAAAGCAACGTCACGGTGCGCGGCGCCGGCGCCGACAAGACCTTTCTGGTCTTTTCCGGCGTCAATGCCTGCTTCGGCGGGTACAGCGTAGTCTGCTTTACGGTAGAGAACCACGTGTGGGGCGGCGACCCCGACGCATTGCCCGGCGGGTCCAACGCCGCGGTCTGGACCGCGGGGTTCGCCCGGGGAACCACGCAGATCACCCTCACCCGAGTCGGCAGCTCGGGTCTGGCCGTGGGGCAATATATCATGCTCGACCAGGCGAACCTTGCCGCGGACAACGGCGAATTTTTCGTGTGCGACAACACCAATTTTCCCTGCTCGCTCCAGGGAGGCAACGGAGGCCGCGTGATGAACGGAATCCAGCACGGCCAGACCCAAATAGTGAAGATCACGGCAATCAACGGGAGCACGTACACCATCACGCCGGGGCTGTATGCTCCCAACTGGAGCGCTACGTTGTCTCCCGGCGCGTGGTGGGTGCACATGATCCAGTTTGCCGGGCTCGAAGACGTTTCCCTCGATCACAGCAACGCCGCCGGCGAGATCAACGGGATCAGCATGTACGGCGCAATCAACTGCTGGGTGAGGGGAATCCGCTCGATACGGCCCAACCGCAATCACGTTCAGTTCTGCGTGTCCGCGCACAACACGGTGGCAGACTGCTATTTCAACGGCACGCAGCACGGAGTTTCGGAGAGCTACGGCGTGGAGACATACCTCGGGTCGGATAATCTTGTGGTCAACAATATCTTTCAGCAGGTTACCGCGCCGCAGCTGCTGCAACTGGGCGTGGGAAACGTGGTCGCGTTTAACTTTTCCATCAAAGACTCCGAGGTCGCCTCCGCGGATTTTTTGTATGGAAGCGCCACCGACCACAACGAGGGCAATGAGTACGACCTGCTTGAAGGAAACGACGGGTCCATGTTCGGCGCCGACCTCTTCCACGGCACCGGCGGCCTCAACACCCTCTTCCGCAACCGCTTTACAGGATGGGAGGCGGGCAAGCTGAATAACCTGATACCCGTCCGCCTCGACTCATACAAACGGTATTGCAACGTGGTCGGGAATGTCCTGGGCACGGCCGGAATCACCACACAGTACCAGACGCCGGCCCCCTATGGGAGCGGCTCCGTGTATTCCCTGGGCAACGGAAATTCCGAGGGCGCGGTCACCGTTCCTGCCGACCCGATGGTGGCCACCACCCTCATGCGCTGGGGCAACTACGATGTTGTCAATGACTCCGCCCGGTGGGAGGCGTCGGAGGTGCCGAGCGGGATCGCCAAGTACGCCAACCCCGTTCCCGCCAACAAGACCCTTCCGGCCTCGTTTTTCTTGTCTGCAAAGCCTTCCTGGTGGCCGTCAGGCATCGCATGGCCGCCCATCGGCCCGGACGTTACCGGCGGCACCCTTGCCGGCCTGGCGGGCCACGCGCACCAGATCCCCGCGTGCAACTGCTACGCAAACGTCATGAACGGGCCGGCGGACGGCAGCGGTGTGCCGCTGAGCTTCAACGCGGATTCCTGTTACGGGAGCCTGTCGGCGGTAATGGTCGCTCCGCGGCCCCGGTACGAGGGCGCTTCCTTTTCAATCCGCCGGGCCTCCTCGGGCCGCGAATGGATAATCACCGTGCGGAACGCGTCCGCGCCGTTCCCGGTGTGCGTGTACGACCTGCGTGGGCGGCTACAAAGGGCCCTTTCCCCCAGCAGCGAATCGCGCGGCGGCTTCGCCTACGTCTGGGATGGGACCGACGCTCAGGGGCAGAAGTTGACAAAAGGTGTATATGTGATCCGGGGGAACGCGGGGGAAGCCGGGAAAATGGTGACCGTGTTCTAATGCTCTTGGTTGGCTGAGCCGGAAAATATAGATCAAATAATTTTGGATAGCGGTGCCGGGTGACCCCCAAGTTGGTTTGGTAGCGAGAATCCAGTCTTCGGCCCGGGGCACCCGCGAAGTGTCGCTGTAAAGGCTTTGATTCAATTTGAAGGCATTGTCTAATAATAAATGAAATTGACAATTGTGGAGTTGCTCTTCTGCCAGGCGTTAGGGGCGACCGGAGCGGTGCGCTGGAGCGCAGGGCTGCCTG
>Ga0181527_1002491_pt1 | contig 17311 bp, 12 predicted proteins | sample PEATcosm2014_Bin_30_FD_119762 | JGI IMG/M metagenome (GOLD analysis project Ga0181527, IMG submission 119762) | Peatland microbial communities from MTU Mesocosm Facility, Houghton, MI, USA - PEATcosm2014_Bin06_60_metaG | ecosystem: Environmental > Terrestrial > Soil > Wetlands > Peat | place...
AATTGACGCCGGCAATGTCTGCGAAGGCCAGCGTCCCGGAGTAGAGCACTGTAGGCAAGAAAATGAAGATGTACGCGATTAACATGATGTAAGTGTAAAACTGCGCACAGAAGGGGCCGAATCGGCGAGCCAAGAAATCCGGAATTGTAGTAATCCGAGCTTTAGCGTAGAGGGGGATAAATAAAGTCAGCAATAGAGTCAGCGTGGGCCACGAAAACCACTCCCAGTTGGCCACGCCCATCCCGGCTTTATAAGCCATTCCCACCGTACCGACGATCTGTTCGCTAGACACACTGGTGGCAACCCAAGAGGCGCCAATCGCATACCACGGCAACTGCTCCGAAGCCAGGAAATAGGCTCCCGCGGTCTTCGCTTCACCGCTGCCAGCGTACCAACCCACGACCATGACGACAGCGAGACAGAGAAGAATGATGGTCCCATCCACCCAATGCAGCGCCACGCCTTGCACCCTCCAATCTGCCAGTCCAGACTTGGGACTTTCACAATGTCAAAAGGAATTGGCCATCAGCAATCTTGCAGAAAGCGGATTAACATACAGACATTCCTCACCATTTGTCTACATCGCGCATCGTCATCTTCGCTTAACCATCGGATTGGCAAAGCCCAATGCAATTTGCCAGTGCTTGGTCTTGTCCCACCGCTCCGGGTTCCGGCAAATCTCATCCTGCAACCCCAGGATTACTGTTCTCGCGTCAAAGAGCGGAAGTGGATTCGTGCGTCCGCGGAACCACAAAATCCCAGTGTGCGCACTTACTTATCGCGCATATGATTTCCGAATGGATCCCTAACGCTAGCGGAGGCGAGTCGCAAATCGCGTCCCGGACCAGCCGTATGTTCATCGCCCAGGAGTCTGCGAAGAAGACGCAGGTTTTCTTCGACAAGAACATCATCGATATTCTCGGAAAAGATGTAAGCGCCCAAGGCTTTGGCGACGGATACCTCATACCCCCCTCGATGCCGAGATTCACGTGTCACAAAGTAGCCGTTTGAACCGTTTGTGGTACTGGCACAAAGTGTGTGTTGGAAGGGGCTGTAATGGCGGAGGCGGAGGACAGTCTCAGCGAAGGGTTCGCCGGGAAAAGGAACCAACACAACGGGACCCAACCGCGTCAGAGTCTGAGCGAGGGTTTTGCCTTTCAAATGTGGCCGGCTATGAGCATCCAAGACTGCCTTCCAATGGAAGTAGTTGCACATGGGACCACCCCACTTGTCCTTATGGGGTTCTGCAAGTGCCATTTCCGAGCGCGCTTCCTCCAGCGTTGGCAGTGGGGAATAGGGCAGAAAGATCTCGTCTGTCCGTGCAGCCAATTCGACATCCCGAAACTCCTTAACCGAATTGAATGCAGAAAGGGCATGCGTGGCGGCACGGGATCCCACCTCGACCGCGGCCGGTAGGCCGTCGCCTACCACATCATGAATGTTCGTCCGCGGCGCCACATCTCCGACGGCGCCGTTGATGAACAAAGTCATTGCGCCAGTGATCTTCTCGAGGCGGTCGATCATCACGCCCGGCCAATCACGGGAGACTACAGGTTCCGGTCCGATGGCAGTAGGGTGGGCGCCATAGTGAACCACTGTAACGATGGGGCCGTTCTCACCTTCGAAGCGAAGCACGGTCATCTCCGGATCGTAGGCACCCCAGGGATTAAACCCGAGTGTAACCGAATGGTCCTCCAAGATTTCGCGCCGATTGATGCCGACATCGCTGTGAACTGTCCCAATTCCCAGGCGTGCCGCGTCCAAGCGCGTTGCGGCTTTCGCCACCGAATCGACAATCTTCGGGAGCGCTGCTTCAACATAAGCCTCATCTTTGTCGCCCCACCCGAAAACCGACTGGGTTGCCGGCGCACAGTGGTTCTGAATGGAACAAACGGTAACGTTTGCAGGATCAATGCCGGTTTTCGCTTGGACTCCGGCACGTATCATTTCCACCTCTTCATCCTCAACAATGGCCAAATCAAGCGAGACCCACGCCACCTTCAAGCCATCGCGTTCCAGGACCAAAGCCGTCGAATGCAGAGGATCCGCAATCTTCTCCGCTACCCGGCCTTCCACAGCATAGCCTTGCAGCCTCGTGCCCAGGGGTGGTGTTAGATCTGTTCGTCCTACGCCCACGTGCAACTGACTCTTAACCATAGGTATTACCTCCAATAGATCTGCCCGCCCATCGCCCAGTTGGGGGCCCAATTCCGGGCGTCGTTCTTTTATCCGCTGCAGCAGGGTTTCTACGCGAGGGTTCTCCACTTCTTTGAGTTTCCCCCATCCCGATTCTATCCGAATGAGACCGCAGAATGGTCGCCTGACCTCCGACAATTTGCGGGGCACCGTCATGGGCAGCATCATATTTCAAAACAGCAGTTAACGCCGTAAAAGTATGGCGATAATCTGAGCACATATATAACTTAATGCACGAATATTAGAAAATATCACGTCATATCTTAATATTTAAGATGGTTTATGAAAAAATATATTGACAGGCCTTATTCCCTCGTGATACAAGCACGTGCATTTGGAGATGCAGCACGCAGTGTCGTGCTGGGTTCTGGAATCAAGAACTGGGATTTGTCGATCTCCAAGAATTCCCGTATGGAGGAGCAAGCTTCATTCAATTTCGGACAGAAATGCACAACGCATTCATCCATGCCCAGCTCAGAGGAGTTAACACTAACATCGACCCGGCGCTTGTGGGCGTCATGGGGACATCGTCATCGAACCGAGGCCCGCGAAACATTCTGTTCGGTCTGAGGATCGCATTCTAACACTAACCCGTTTTTCTCCGACTCCGGATTGCCGGGGCCGGGGTTCTCTTCCGGGGCCGTCCGGCAGTCGCTCTGGCACGAAGCAGGTAATTGTCCCCAAGTATGCTCATCTTGTCCAGAAAGCTTTGACGGTCTACATGACCACCGCAGGCAGGTACTCTTTCCTGATAGTTGAATTTGACTCGGGTATGAGTGTGCGAGTCACCTGAGGTCACCGCCAGTGTCCAAAAACTGACGTAGGCGGCAGGACCGGGGTACACGCTCACCCTGAAGCAGGCGACCCTTCGGAAGGAAACGTTTGAGTAGCCAAGTTCTAGTTTTAGCGGAAAAATCCCCACCCCCTACGAACCACGGCATCATGCACCTCGTCATGCTGCTGGCGACAGTTTGCTGGGCAGGAAACATTGTGGTCGTCAAGGAGGCCCTGGTGGGGTTTGGGCCTCTAGCACTGGCACAATGGCGCGTACTAGGCACGGCGGTGATTTATTTAGCATACTTTCTGGCTAGCGGCCGGGTTCGGCGGCTGAGACTATCACCCCGAGGTTGGCTCTTAATGGCGGCCACGTCGTTGTGCGGCGTTACCCTGAATCAACTTTTTATCATTGACGGGCTTGCCCTCAGCTCTGTGGGGCACACGGGGCTGATCGTGGCTCTGGGCCCGGTGATGGTGCTGGTTATTGCGGTCTTGGTCCGGATGGAATCACTAACGACATGGAAAATGGCAGGAATGCTGGTCTCTTTTGGTGGAGTTGGCATGCTGGCGGTCGATAAAACAGCGGGCGGTAATGGTACACACTGGAGGGGTGACCTCCTCCTGCTGGCGGGCACGACAGTGTTTGCGGTTTACGTGGTCCTGATGAAAGATCTGGCAAACAGATGCGATCCCCTCACCCTGAACACGCTGATATTCGTTCTGGGCGCGATGATGTTAGCTCCTTTCTGCGCCCGGGCCCTGGCGGCAACTCCTTGGTCAAGACTGCGCCTGGAAGCGTGGTGGGAATTGGTGTTCATGGTTGTGTTCGGATCAGTCCTACCGTACTCTCTCTTTGCGTATGCACTCACAGGCTTGGCGGCCTCGCGAGTTGCCGCTTTCAACTACCTTCAGCCGGTCATCGCGAGCAGCCTGGCCATTTGGTTACTTTCGGAGAGACTAACAGCGCATGTTCTGATTGGCGGCACGCTTGTTTTGGCAGGCGTCTATTTGATAGAACGCGAACGAGGAAACGAAATACCCATGGAGAGGAAGGAGAATGAAAACCATGGCAACCAAACCTTTGCCCTGCACGACGCGGACAGATGAACCACTCATCCCTTACGAATGGCCGGGGTCATACTTCCTGGGAGAGGAGGAACTGGCCGCCGCCGCTTCCGTCTTGAAGGCGCGAAGCCCCTTTCGTTTTTATGGTCACGATTTGCAGGGGTATACCGATCGTTTGGAGGAGGCGTACTGCGAACGGCTGGGAAGGAAATTCGCGCTCGCCGTCAATAGCGGCACCTCTGCTCTCTGTCTTGCCATGAGCGCGCTGGGCATGGGCCCGGGGGACGAAGTGCTGCTTCCGGGTTACCTGTGGGTCTCCTGCATCGCCGCGATCATCCGCGCGGGGGCGATTCCCCAGTTGGTGGATGTGGATGACACCTTCTGCATGGACCCTGCCGACCTGGAGAGAAAGATTGGTGTCCACTCGCGCGCCGTGCTGCTGATTCACATGAGCGGAGCGCCCGGAGCCGTGGAGAAGATCGCGGCGATCTGCCGCGCCCACAAGCTTTCTCTGATTGAGGACTGCGCGCAAGCCAACGGCGCCTCCTTCCACAGTAAACCTGTGGGTTCATTTGGAGACCTGGCGATCTTCAGTTTTCAACTGAACAAAAACATCACGGCGGGTGAAGGCGGCTTGGTGGTTTGTGATGAAGAAACCCTCTACCGGCGCGCCTGGGCTTGTCACGACCTAGGGTACACACGCAACTCCAAGGGCCGCTTGGATCCCAGCGATCCGTCCTTGCAGCTTTGGGGGCAGGGATCACGGTACCCGGAACTGTTGGCGGCCGTTGTCTACACCCAATTGAAGAAGTTGGATACCATTACCGGAGCCATGCGCAAAGCCAAATACTCCTTGCGCAGCAAGCTGGAAGGTATCCCGGGCCTGGCTTTTCGGCGTATCGTTGACCCCGACGGTGACAGCGGGCCGTTCCTTCTGATGATCTGGAAAGACCGGGAAACTTGCCTGCGCGTTGTGGTGGAAACACGCGCGGCAGGAATCCAAACCGGCAGCCTGGGAATCAACAACATCCCCATGACCGACTGGGGACTGCACATCTACTACAACAACCTCAGCTTGGTGGAAAAACGATCCCTGAGCGCCGCGGGCCGCCCCTGGACAGACCCCTTAAACTCCTTTGCCGCGAACTATGAATACAAAAAAGGAACGCTGCCGGTGCTTGACGACCTGATCGAGCGTTCCAGCCTCCTTTCCATCCCGCCGATGCTGAGCCAGGAAGCCATTGACATCATCGGAGCGGAATTTGCGCGGGCCGCCCAGTTGGGGTGACCAGCGCCCAACCTTCCGCCGTAGCAAACGCCCGGGGTACTAACCCGACAGATCACGCGAAAGAAATTCCCGGAGCGAGAAAGGGAGGAATAGCATGAGCGAGGACAACCAAGAGGTCATCCTAATCGCGCGGGCCGACGACATGGGTTATACCCATACGGGAAATCTTGCCACGATCGAATGCCTACGCAACGGAATTATTCGATCTGCCGCTATCCTGGTGATCTCGCCCTGGTTCGAAGAAGCGGCCAAACTGGCGAGCGAGAATCCCGACCTCTGCTTTGGGGTGCATCTCGGGATCATCGGTGAATGGCGGGGTTACCGCTGGCGGCCGGTGCTCCCCTACTCCGCGGTCCTGACACTGGTTGACGAAGACGGTTTCCTCTGGCAGTCGCCGCGGGACTTCTGGGGCCACCATCCTGACATGGCCGAGGTGGAAAAGGAATTCAACGCTCAAATCGAGCTGGCGCAAAAGAAGGGTGTGCGGCTCAGCTACCTCGACACTCACTACGTTATGCCTTACAACGAGCATTTCCGGCCCGTGGTGGAGCGCCTGGGAAAGAAGCACGAACTCCCTGTTTCCTGCCTTCTCGGCGAACGCGAACTGGATGACTTCGGCATTTACTCCGTACCTCCGGAGCAGAAGGAAAAGGCCCTGGAGCAAGTGCTGCGAAACTTGAAACCCGGTGTCAATCTGCTCATCGGACATCCCGGACTTTCCTCACTGGAGAATGATGCTCTGGTGCATTCCGAACCCAGCGACGTCCAGGTGCTGGGTACGGGCAGCCTCCGCGCCGCCGAGACACTGGCTTATACCAGCCCCCGGATCAAACGATTGGTCAATGAGTTGGGGATCAAGCTGATGAGTTATGCGGAGTTCTGCCAGCGGTAGGAGATGGTGCCGCCCTAAGGGGGTGCGACTGGAGTTTCTGCATTTTTCACGCAGCGCCGGCCTGGGTGAGGGTGCGATCAGTGTGTGGAAAATGGGAAACCTGTAACCCCGGCTTTCCTACCGGTAGGAAAGGGAGAGCCCATTTTGTAAAATCTTTTCCTACCGATAGGAAATTAGGCAAGAATTCTGTTGACAAGACCCCTGGGCTCTGGCTTAGTGGGGGAGGGTAGGGACGGGCGCGGAACGGGGCAGCCCCACCGGGTCGCCCGGAGGATATTGACGAATGCCCAGAACGATGCGGAAAACGCACGACAAATCATCCGATGCAGGGAGGTCCAATCGTCGAAGTGGAGGAGAAAAGTCGCGCGGGGAGCGAGCGCGAAAAAAAAGATGTTAATAAATGACGAGCGAAGCCAGTATATGTATGAAAACAAACAAAAAGACGATAATTTGTCCACTGCAAAAGGCGAAAATTTTGCATAAGTGCATGCTATATGTATGACATTTTGTACAGAAGCAAACGTATTTTGCAGGAACCGTAGGTCTTTTGTCACTATTCGAGCGCTGGGGAACGAACCGCTCGCTTCAAAATGTGGAAACTCGAGGCGCCGGACTAAAGCCCGGTGCTACAAGTACCAATATCTCTGACGCTTTACACTAGTGCTTTGGCGACCTTTGAAATCACCAAATCGCATATGCTTGGTGAAATGGAGGGATTGAGTGAGGGAGTGAGCTGGCGATTCTTGCGATTACCCATTCGCCAAATCACTAAATCACCAAATCGCAAATGTCTATGACACGGTTTATTCCCTTACTCGGCATACTGGCGATACTGTTGGCGGCCGTGCTGCTTTCAAAAAACCGTAAGGCCATTCCTTGGCGCACGGTGGGCATTGGATTGGGGTTACAAATCCTCGTAGCGTTATTTGTGCTGCGCACGGGTTTGGGCTATAGGCTGATGTCCGTGATCTCGAACGCGTTCGTGAAGGTCCTGAATTGTTCCTTTGCCGGCTCGGAGTTCGTATTCGGCGAGCTGGGGAAAAATCATGGAAGCTTTGGGTTTGTCTTTGGTTTTCAAGCCTTGCCCATGATTATCTTCGTGGCTTCGCTGTTTTCCATTCTTTACTACGTGCGCATTATTCCCACACTGGTCCTGCTGACCGGTAAGGCGATGATGAAATTGCTGGGGACGAGCGGGGCCGAATCCTTGGAAGTCGCCGCCAGCATTCTGATGGGGCAAACAGAAGCGCCATTGGTGATCCGGCCGTATATAAAGGACCTGACGGAATCTGAGCTAATGACCATCATGACCGCCGGCATGGCACATATTGCCGGCTCGGTGTTCGGCGCGTATGTCCTGTTCGGAGCGGAGGCGCGCCACCTGTTGACGGCGGTGGTGATGACCGCTCCCGGAACCATTGTGCTGGCCAAGATGCTGGTTCCGGAAACCGGCATTCCCATAACCTCAGGCAAGGTCAAACTCACGGAGGAAGATAAGCCCATTAACCTTTTGGATGCTGCATCTCGCGGGGTATCGGACGGCCTCCACTTGGCGCTGAACGTCGCCGCCATGCTGATCGCGTTTGTCGCGCTCATTTACCTGATCAACTTGGGCTTGGGGGTATTTCACACCAGCTTTCAAACCCTGCTCGGTTATCCCCTCGCGCCCGTGGCATGGCTACTGGGTGTTCCTTGGCAGGACGCCGCGACGATCGGGAATTTGATGGGAACCAAAGTGGTGGTGAATGAGTTCGTGGCCTTTTCCATGCTTGGTCCGCTCAAGGGCCACATCGCCGAGCGCTCATTCACAATTGCCACTTTCGCCCTTTGCGGGTTTGCCAACTTCTCCTCCATCGGGATTCAAATCGGCGGTATCGGCGCCCTGGCTCCTACGCGGAAGCAAGACTTGGCCCGGCTGGGATTCAGGGCGCTCCTCGCGGGTACTTTAGCTAATTACCTGGCGGCAGCTATCGCCGGGCTGCTGCTGGCGTGAACATGAGACGAAAATCGAAAATCGAAACTCGAAATTCGATGAATGGGCGATTTTCGAGTTTCGAGTTTCGAGTTTCGCGCCACCTTGATTTTGGAAAGCAGAAATGGTGAAAACAATGACTCGCCGCTCGCCGCACGGTTATGAAGAGGCAGAGCAAGCCGCTGCGTACATTCGCTCTCGCGGCTCCGTGCCGCGCGTTGCCATCACTCTCGGTTCCGGTTTGGACGAGGTTGTAGGCCGGTTGCATACGCAAGTGCAAATTCCCTACAAACTCATCCCCCATTTCCCCGGGACGACCGTGCAGGGGCACGGCGGCACCCTCCATCTGGGAATCTGGAAAGGTGTTTCCGTGGCCATTCTGGAAGGTCGCGCGCACTGTTACGAAGGTCATGCACCGGCCACCGTTGTCTTTCCCGTGCGCGCCCTGGCGCTGGCGGGGGTCGAGACTTTCATCTTGACGTGCGCCGCGGGTGGCATTGCAGCGAAATCAAAGCCCGGTGGCTTCATGGTTTTCTCCGACCACCTGCACCTGCAAGGAGTGAATCCTCTCGTGGGGGTTCACGACCCGCGCTGGGGAGCGCAATTCGTGGATTTGACCGAAGCCTATGATCGCCGCTTGCGCCGCATCACACGGAAAGCGGCTAGCAAGTTGCGTGTGCCGTGCTTCGAAGGTGTTTACGCTTCCTTGCTCGGACCCACGTATGAAACGCCGGCGGAAATCCGCGCCTTGAAGGGCATGGGCGCAGATGCGGTGGGAATGTCCACCGTGCCGGAGGTGATGGCGGCCCGGCAACTAAAACGCCGCGTGCTGGCCATTGCCACGATTGCCAATCGCGCCGCGGGACTGGCGGGAAAGCCCTTGTCGCACGAAGAGGTGCTCACCGCCGGGCGTGCCGCTTCGCGCCACCTCGCGGATATTCTCGATGCGGTCCTGCCGCAATTGTAGCGGCGGTCTCCGACCGCCGTCGTCGATCGGAGATCGACGCTACAATCCGGCGGTCGGAGACCGCCGCTACAGCAAAGGGAGTGAGCGGCCATGAATCCTGAAGAACTCATCGCACGCGCCGTGGAAGTGCGGGAAAACGCCTGCGCCGGCTATTCCCAATACAAGGTGGGGGCGGCATTGCTGGCCTCGAGCGGCAAGGTTTACACGGGATGCAACGTCGAGAATTCCACTTACGGCCTGACCGTATGCGCCGAACGCGTCGCACTGTGGAAAGCCCTTTCCGAGGGCGAAAGGACGTTCACGCAAATTGCCGTCGCGACTTCTAGCGAGCCTCCTGCCTCACCCTGCGGCGCCTGCCGCCAACTCCTCTGGGAATACTGTGGCGACATCGAAATCATTCTCGCCAACCTGCAAGGCTTCCGGAAGATCCTCCGGCTCGCGGAAATCTTTCCCCGTCCGTTTGACCAGAGTTTTCTCTGAGAGGGGGCGCGCTAATAGTCGGGAAGGGCTCGCCCTTCCAAACCCTTTGTGAGAAATCCGGCCTAAATCCCGCCGACAGGAGGCAAATTTTCGGGGTAACGGACTCTGGCGTAACCCGGTTTGATAGCCGTATAGATAATGCGGCAGCGCTCGGCGTAAGGGAGGAAAGCGCTCTTCATGGAGTTGAGGGTAATCTTTTCGAAATCATCCAAACCCAAACCAAACGTGTCCATTGCCACCTGAAATTCATTGCTCATACTGGTGCGGCTCATCAGCCGATTGTCGGTGTTGAGGGTAACCCGGAACTGTTGTTGATAAAGCACCTTGAAGGGGTGATCCGCGAGAGTGGGAATTGCGCCGGTGTGAACGTTGCTGGAAAGGCAGATTTCCAGGGGAATGCGTTTGTCGAGGACGTACTGAGCCAGCCCGCCTAACTTCACCCCTGCTCCGTCCGCCACTGCGATGTCGTCAATCAGCCGTGTCCCGTGACCGATGCGATGTGCCCCGCAATACTGGATGGCCTGCCAGATGGATTCCTTTCCGTAGCCCTCGCCCGCGTGCACGGTAATATTGAAATTCTGGCGCTGGATGTAATGGAACGCGTCGACATGTTTCTTGGGGGGATAGCCGCCCTCTTCACCCGCCAGATCAAATCCCACCACTCCGCGGTCGCGGAAATCCACGGCCAGTTCCGCCATCTCGAGCGATATTTTCATATTGCGCATGGCGCAGACGATCAATCCCGCCGGAATTTTGAAGTCTCTTCGTCCCCGCCCCAACCCTTTGAGCACGGCCGAGACCACGTCCATGTTGGTCAGCCCCTTCTTGGTGTGGAAAACGGGAGCAAACCGCGTCTCAAAGTAGACCACGCCATCATTCTTCAAATCCTCCGCCTGTTCGTAGGCGACTCGCTCCAGCGCCTCAGCCGTCTGGGTTACCGCGATGGTGTGGGCAAAGCCCTCCAGGTAGCCGGCCAAATCCCCACGATAGGCTCCTTGATAGAACCAATCCGCCAGCGCCGCCGGATCGGCCGTCGGCAGCTTGGTGTATTTGGCGTCCTTGGCCAATTCAATGATGGTCTGCGGACGCAGGGAGCCGTCCAAATGCTCATGCAATAAAACTTTGGGAAGAGCCTGCAACGTGGACTTGTCCAGGAACATTAAGGGTTACCTCCACTGCCCAGTGGGGCAATAACCATTATATGTAATTGCGCCCAACCTGGAGCAGAATTAACTCCGCATAGCTCTGTATTCATGAGCCTCTCTGCACCAATCCCCATTTGCGTTGGCTTCCAACGTAAACGGGGGTAACCTAATCATTTCGAGCGATGGGAATCTCGACATGGAATTCGTAACGGGACTCCAATGCGTTTTTTGCGGCGCGACGTATTCGACGCGCGTTCCTTACACGTGTCCGGTGTGTGGAATCACCGGCATGCTGGATGTTCAATACGACTACCCGGCGATTGCCCAGCGCCTGACTCGCCGGAGCCTGGCCAAGCGCGCCGAATTCTCGCACTGGCGATACCGCGAATTGTTGCCCATCCGCAAAGATGCCGTGCTGCCAAGCCTTCCGGTGGGGTGGACGCCGGTGGTGCGGGCGGATTCCCTGGCACGGCACTTGGGATTGAAGACTCTCTATCTCAAAGATGACGGGCGCAATCCCACCGGCTCGTTGAAGGACCGCGCCAGCGCTGTGGGCGTAGTCAAAGCGCGCGAGAAACGTCAGAAGATTATCGCCTGTGCCAGCACCGGGAACGCGGCCTCCTCGCTGGCAGGCATGGCGGCGTCGCTGGGGTTGCGAAGCGTCATTTTTGTGCCCGAGCGCGCGCCCGAACCCAAGGTCACACAACTGCTCATTTTCGGCGCCACCGTCCTGCGCGTGCGGGGCAGTTATGAGGACGCGTTTCAGATGTGCCAGGGCGCCTGCGAGCGCTGGGGTTGGTACAACCGCAACAGCGCCATCAATCCCTACCTGGTCGAAGGCAAGAAGACCGTGGGACTGGAAATCTGCGAACAGCTTGATTGGCAGGTCCCCGACTGGGTCGCGGTGTCGGTGGGCGACGGCTGCACAATCGCCGGCGTGTGGAAGGCCTTCCACGAAATGAAGACGCTGGGGCTCATCGAGCGCACTCCCAAAATGCTGGGCGTGCAGGCAGCGGGCGCAGCACCGGTGACCACCGCTTTTCTCACCGGCGAGCCGCTGAAGCCCATCGAGCCGCAGACGATTGCCGACAGCATTGCGGTGGGTGTTCCCCGCAACTGGAAAAAAGCGGTGCTGGCAATTCAAGCGTCCGGCGGGACGATGATCAATGTGGAGGATGAGGAAATTCTCGAGGCCATGCGCTGCACAGGCCGCTTGACCGGCATCTTCGCCGAACCCGCCGCGGCCACAGCAGTGGCCGGCGTGCGCCGCGCCGTGGAAGAGGGAATCATCGGACGCAAGCAGAGCGTTCTCGCCGTGGTCACCGGCAATGGACTGAAAGACATTCGCAGCGCCCAGTCCGCGGTCACGAAACCCTTCGACATTGCGCCGGATGGAGCCGGGCTGGAGGCGATTCTGCGCGACCGACGATTGATTTCGTAGGGGGGCTCCTCACCGCAGAGGCGCGGAGGCGCAGAGAGATTCAATCTGAAGTCCAAAATGGCTCGATGACCCGATGACCAAATCACTCAATCTCCTCTGCGTCTCAGCGTCTCTGCGGTATAAACAGCTATGACCAAACCTAATCCCGCCAACACATCCCTGCTCATTCGTGACATCCACACGGTGATTACGATGGATGCGCAAGACACCATTCTGCGCGGCGGATTCATTTACGCCGAGGGTGGCGAAATCAAGCAGATTGGAGTGAGTCCGCCCGAGCGGCTGCGGGCTGACCGCACGATCAGCGCTCGATATGCGGTGGCACTGCCGGGACTGATCAACACCCACCACCATCTCTGTCAGACTCTGACGCGCGCTTGCGCCGCTGCCGCTGATATGGAACTCTTCGACTGGCTCCGCACCCTTTATCCCATGTGGGCGCGCCTGGAGGAAGAATCGATGCTTGTGGCCGCGCTGGTAGGCATGGCGGAGTTGCTGCTCTCCGGCTGCACCACCACCACGGACCATCACTATGTATTTCCACGTGGCCAAACCAAGCTGATCGATGCGGAAATCGCCGCCGCGCGCAGAATCGGCATGCGATTTCATCCCACGCGGGGAAGCATGAGCGTGGGCCAAAGCCGGGGAGGCCTCCCGCCGGATTCCGTGGTGCAAAGCGAGGACGAAATCCTGGAGGATTGCGAGCGGGTGATTCAGAAATATCACGATCCCACGCCGGGCTCGATGCTGCGGATGGGGTTGGCGCCCTGCTCGCCGTTTTCCGTGTCGCAAGAACTGATGCGCCAAACCGCCGCGATGGCCGAGCGCCACCACGTACGGATGCACACCCATCTTGCTGAGACCCGCGACGAACAGGACTATTGCCTGAAACATTTCGGCAAGCGCCCTCTGGATTTTATGGCGGATGTGGGCTGGCTGGGCGAAACCACCTGGGTCGCGCACGGGATTCATTTCAATTCCCGCGAGGTCAAGCGCCTGGGGCGCGCTCGCGTGGGGATCGCGCATTGCCCCAGTTCGAATATGCGATTGGGCTCCGGCATCGCTCCGGTGTTGGCCTTGCGCCGCGCCGGCTCGCCGGTGGGCCTGGGTGTTGACGGTAGCGCCTCCAATGACAGTTCCAACATGCTAGCGGAAGCGCGCCAGGCATTGTTGCTCAATCGCCTGGCGCACGGCGCGGCGGCCCTCAAGGCACGCGAGGCACTGCGCATGGCGACGGTGGGAGGCGCCGCGTGCCTCGGCCGCGACGACATTGGAAGTCTCGCCGCGGGCAAGCGCGCGGACATCGCGCTGTTCGATCTCCGTGACGTTGGATACAGCGGTGCAGAAGATGTGGGGGCGGCCCTGGTGCTGTGTGCTCCCACTCGCGTGGAAACCCTGATCGTGGAAGGAAGGGTGGTGGTGGAAAACCACGAGCTCAGGACCGTCGCCCTAGCCCCTGTGCTGGCTCGCCATCGCCGTTTTGCCGCCAAATTGGTTGGAAGCCCCCAGTGGCTTTGATATACTCCTGTACATTAATGAGAGTGAAGAGTGACGAGTGAAGAGTGAAGAGCAAGGAACGGACCCACTTGCTTGTCGCTCGTCACCCGTTTCTAATGGGAGTGACCAGTGACGAGTGAAGAGTGACGAGCAAGAACGAATGCACGGGGCTTCGTGCTCGTCACTCGTCACTCATCACTCTTCACTTCTTTTAGCCGCCATGTTTGACCACATTGAGCAGTTCTACCAGCCCACCACCCTACGCGAAGCGTTGCTATTGCTGCGCAAGGTGGGGAAGCACGGACGGATTGTGGCCGGCGCGACGGACATCGTCACGCAGGCCGACCGGTCGACTCGTTTCCTCATCGACATCACTCGTCTGGGCTTGAATTATGTCCGGGGAAATAATAGGGAATGCCTGATCGGCGCCACGACGACGATGGCGACGCTCGAACATTCGTGGGTACTTCGCACTTTCGCCGGCGGCATTCTGGCCAAGGCTGCCGCCACGTGCGGTTCGATTCAAAACCGCAACATGGCGACGGTGGGAGGCAATCTGGCGAACGGCTCTCCCGCTGCGGATACTGCTGCGGTGCTTCTGGCGCTCGACGCACAGGTAGTGGTGGCCAGTTCGCGCCGCAAGCGCAAAATTGCCCTGGCCGAATTCTACGCTGGCCCGCACCGGACCGTCTTAAATGGCGAACTGCTGGAGGAAGTGGTTATCCCCGCTTTGCCCGGCGGCGGGCGCATGGGTTGGTCATTTCAAAAGCTCGGACGCACGGAGACCGACATTTCCTTGGTAAACGTTGCGGCGGGGCTACAGGCCGACGCACGGGGTCGCATCAAGTGGGCGCGACTCGCTCTGGGAGCGGTGGGCCCCACTCCGCTGCGCGCCCGGAAGGCAGAAACCTTGCTGCTGGGGAACACTCCCCACGAAGACTTGCTGACGGCTGCGGGCCAAGCGGTAATGAAAGAGGTCAATCCCATCAGCGACAGCCGGGCGTCCGCCGAGTACCGTCGCGAGATGAGCGGGGTGCTGGCGCGGCGAGCTCTGCGCGAGTGCGCTGCCCAAGCCGGGTGCAAGATGTAGAGGCGGCTTTACGCCGCCATATGGCGAGGTAAACTCGCCGCTGCAATCGGACTTATGGCTATGAACAGTATGCAATTGGACCTCCAGTTGAACGGCGAATTCAAACGGTGGACCATCGCGCCCGGCGACCTCCTGCTGGATGTATTGCGCCGCGAGGGTTACTTCGGTGTGAAGCGGGGCTGTGAAACGGGTGAATGCGGCGCCTGCACGGTTCTGGTGAACGGCAAACCCATTAACTCCTGCTTGATGTTTGCGGCGCAGACGGACGGGTGCGAGGTCCTGACCATCGAAGGCGTTGAGCAGGGCGGGAAATTGGATCCCCTTCAGGAAGCTTTTTTGGAATACGGCGCCGTGCAATGCGGGTATTGCACACCCGGAATGATTCTCAGCGCGAAAGCACTGTTGGCGGAGCACCCCGATCCTACGGAAGCGGAAGTGCGAGAAGCGCTGGCGGGAAACTTTTGCCGTTGCACGGGCTACCTTAAGCCGGTGGAAGCGGTGTTGGCGGCGGCGCGGGTTTACCGCACGCAAGCGGCAAAGCCACAGAAGGGAAGAACAAGTCAAAAGTCAAAACGCAAAAGTCAAAAGTCAAAGCCGGCGGAAGGACTGTGATGATCCTGGTAAGTCGGAATCAGTGAGCGCTCCTGTTGGGTCGCTACTTTTGCCTTTTGACTTTTGCGTTTTGACTTTTGACTTGTTCTTCGCTCCATATCGACCAGCGCATGCGGGAGCAACGATTCGATGAGTACGAAGCATTCCATCGTCGGCCACAACCTTAAAAAGGTGGACGGGGTAAAGCTCGTCACCGGCCGTCCGGCGTTCACCGACGATATTCACATTCCCGGATTGCTCTACGGCAAGATTCTTCCCAGCCCGCACGCGCACGCACGCATCAAGCGGATTGACACCCGCAAAGCCAAAGAACTTCGGGGCGTGCTCGCCGTCCTGACCTACAAGGATGTTCCGCGCGTACCCCACACCACCGCCGGTCAAAGCTGGCCGGAGCCTTCGCCTTACGACACCTATCTGCTCGACTCGAAGATGCGCCTGGTGGGCGATCGCGTGGCGGCAGTCGCGGCGGAGAGCCGCGCCATCGCCGAGGAGGCGCTACGGCTCATTGAAGTCGAGTATGAAGTTCTGCCTGCCATCCTCGAAATTGAGCAGGCCATGGCCGCGGGTGCGCCGGTGATTCATGATGAGCCGGATTCCAAGGGCATCTACGACGCTCAGCACAACCTTGCCGGATATATTCTGAAAGAAATCGGCAACGTGGAAGACGGATTCCGCGAGTCTGACCTTATCATCGAGCGCGAGTTCCGCACCCAGCGCGTGCAGCATTGCATGATCGAGCCGCACGTAACCATCAGTTGGCTGGACTCCGACGACCGCCTGGTGATTCGGAGCAGCACGCAGGTGCCCTATCACACTCGCCGCCAGGTGGCGATGATCCTTCAGATTCCCGTGCAGCGGGTACATGTAATCAAACCCCGAATTGGGGGCGGCTTCGGCGGCAAGCAGGAAATGCTGCTCGAGGACATCTGCGGGGCGCTCACCCTGGCCACGCGCCGGCCGGTGAAAATCGAATACACGCGCGAAGAAGAGTTCTACATGGCGCGCAGCCGGCACCCGCAAATTCTGAACATCAAGATGGGCGTGAAGCGCGACGGAACCCTGATGGCCAACAAGATGACGGTCCTCGCCACCACCGGCGCTTACGGCAGCCACGCCAACACCGTTCAGGGGAATACGGGGAGCAAGGTTCTTCCGATATACCGCACTCCCAACATGCGGTTTGAGTGTCACGTCGTTTACACCAACACTCCGGTGGCGGGCGCGTTCCGCGGGTATGGGTGCCCCCAAGGTTACTTCGCCCAGGAATCGGTGATGGACGAGATTGCGTACACGTTGGGGATGGACCCCGTCGAACTCCGCAAGAAGAACATGATCCGGCTCGGCGATATTGACGAGCTCTCCGCGCAACTCGGCGAGGGACGCAAAGGCCTGCCACGTCACATTCGAAGTTGTGGCCTGCCGGAATGCCTGGAGCGCGGTGCCGCGGCGATTGATTGGGTGCGCAAACGCCAGGAATACGCTGTAGCGTCGATCTCCGATCGACGGTCCGGCGGTCAGAGACCGCCGCTACAAGCTCCCAGCCACCTGCGGCGCGGCGTGGGTGTGGCCTGCTCGATGCAGGGCAGCGGCATTGCCGGCGTCGATTGGGCCGCGGCCTTGCTGAAGCTTAATGAAGACGGCTCCTTCAACCTGCAAGTGGGCGCCGCCGACCTGGGGACGGGGGCGGACACGGTCCTGGGGCAAATCGCGGCGGAAACCTTGGGCGTCACCCTGGACAAGATGATTGTCTACTCTGGTGACACGGACTTCACACCCTTTGACGTCGGCGCCTATGCTTCCAGCACCACCATCATTTCCGGGGGCGCGGTGAAGAAGGCGTCGGAAAAGGTGCGCGACCACCTGCTGCGCATCACTTCCAAAATGCTCGA
>Ga0181527_1002495_pt1 | contig 17282 bp, 15 predicted proteins | sample PEATcosm2014_Bin_30_FD_119762 | JGI IMG/M metagenome (GOLD analysis project Ga0181527, IMG submission 119762) | Peatland microbial communities from MTU Mesocosm Facility, Houghton, MI, USA - PEATcosm2014_Bin06_60_metaG | ecosystem: Environmental > Terrestrial > Soil > Wetlands > Peat | place...
ATCTCGCCCATTCATAGAACTCAAATCTCATCTCCCCTCGAAGATCTCAAATCTCATCTTGAATTGCGGCGCCTTCAAACAGAGTCTGCAATCTGCGTTCGCCCATTCGCAGAACTCCAATCTAATTCCCAGTGTGCAAAACCTTCGAGCAACGCCTCTAAATCAGCTTTCGCCCATTGTCTTTTACCTGTTGTCCCTCTACATGTACGATGCACCCTGACATGTTGATTGTCAACATCTCATCTCCAAAATAACTACTGAATGATTTGCTGCTGGTGATCCGATTTTCGGTAACCTCCACCTCTCCGGTGTTCGAAAAACCAGAAAGCTTGAGCTTTTCACTTTCCCGATAACCGGCAAGCTACAGCTTCACATTTCCCCGAAATCGGTGCGCTATAGCTTCACATTTTCCACAATCCGATAAGCTAGAACGCACCATTTTCCAATCTCCTGTCCCCCGCCGCACACCTCGTTCTGGATGCTCTAAACTCAAATCTGGAACCCTTCGCGATGACGCTGTTTGGCGGCAGAAACGACACCCCGGCCATCCCCGAATCCGGCCTCTTCAGCCGCATGAAGCAGGCCGTCGCGCGCACTCGCGAATCGCTCTCGGCGCGCATTGAAACGGTTGTCGCCCTGACCCGCACGGTCGATGAGCAAACGCTGGAAAGCCTTGAATCCGTGCTGCTTACCAGCGACATCGGGGTGCAGACAACCACCACTGTCCTCACCGCTTTGCGCGACCGCGCCCGCCGCCAGGCCATCGCGGGCGGCGAAGAGTTGCGCGCCCTATTGAAGGAGCAATTGATCGCAATTCTCAGTGCCCCGCAAGGGGCGGCTGCCACACCGCAGGTGTCGCCACACGAAGGCCCCTTCGTCACCTTCCTCGTCGGCGTCAACGGCACCGGTAAAACCACCTCCGCCGGCAAGCTGGCCGCCTTATATCGCGCTCAAAACAACTCAGTTCTCCTCTGCGCCGCCGACACCTTTCGCGCCGCGGCCATCGAGCAGCTTGAAATCTGGGCCGCCCGCTCCGGCGTGGAAATGATCAAGACCCGCCACGGCGGCGACCCAGCTGCTGTGCTCTACGACGCCATCTCCGCCGCCAAAGCGCACAAAATAGACGAGTTGATTGTGGACACCGCCGGCCGTCTGCACACCAAAACCGGCCTCATGGACGAGCTGGACAAGATGCGCCGCACTGCGGCAAAATTGATTCCCGGCGCGCCGCATGAAGTCCTGCTGGTCATGGACGCCACCACTGGCCAGAACGGCCTTAACCAGGCCCGCCAATTCACTCAATCCGCAGGGGCTACAGGCATCGTGCTGACCAAGCTCGACGGCACGGCCAAAGGCGGCATCTGTGTGGCTATCGCCCAGGAACTCAATCTGCCAGTGCGCTTCGTCGGCGTAGGCGAGCAAATGACTGACCTGCTGGAGTTTTCGCCGGCGGAGTTTGTGGATTCGATGCTGGGATAGGAAGAGCAACGAGAGGTGCTTGTATGTGGAAGATTGTTATCGTGCTTCTTGAATTCGACATTTACATCGCTGTACCTGCGGTGATTGTCTGGGGGTGGTTGCGTTGGACGAACCTCAAGAAGCAGTGGACAGCTTTCCCTATTCTGTCGTTGGTTGGTTTTGCTGTTGCAACAATATCAGGTCTATTAGCGATTACGGGAGCTATATTTGCGCGTGCCGTCGGTGGATTCTCATTTTTTAACCCTACACTTTTGGAAATCTATTGGTGTGGGCCGTTACTCTCCGTTACGGGGATGATATTCGCTATCATCGGTCTATGGCGACCGAATTCGCTACGCTGGCATGCACCTATTTGTGCTTTTGGAACTCTCCTGTTCTGGATCGCAATGGCAACTGCAGAATAAAAGCAGCCCTTTCGTACCAGTAAAGAAGATCACAGGCAACAAATTGCCGAAAGGTACATGGATGACTTCGGAGGATCAAGACCGGCACTGGATGGAGCGAGCTCTCGAGCTGGCGCGGCACGGGATTGCTGTCAGTTCGCCCAATCCCGCCGTGGGCTGCGTGATACTCGACAGCGCCGGACAACTGGCGGGAGAGGGCTGGCATGAGTACGACCTACTGGACCACGCCGAGGTTGTCGCCCTCAAGGCCGCGGGCGAACATGCGCGAGGCGGCACGGTCTATGTGACCCTCGAGCCTTGCAACCACACTGGCCGCACTCCGCCCTGCACCGAAGCGCTGATCGCGGTGGGAATCAAGCGCGTAGTAGCCGCCACCATCGATCCCAACCCATCCGTTGCTGGCCACGGTCTCGAAGCATTGCATGCGGCAGGCCAAGAAGTTCTTCTGGGAGTATGCCAGGCCGAAGCGCGGCGGCTGAATGAGGGCTTTGCGCGCTGGAGCCAGCATCATCGGCCATTTGTCCTGATGAAGGTAGCCATGACGCTGGACGGCCGCATCGCTCCGCCACCCGGTGTGCAAGCGCCGCGCGAGCCTTACTGGATCACCTCGGAAGCCGCCCGCGCCGCCGTGCAGCCGCTGCGCTGGCAGGCCGACGCCGTCATGGTCGGCGTGGACACGGTGCTGGCCGACGATCCGCTGCTGACCGACCGCAGCGGATTGCGCCGCCGGCGGCCGCTGCTGAGAATTGTTTTAGACTCGGCGCTGCGCATGCCGCTCGTCTCCAAAATGGTAGCCACGGCTAAGAATGATCTGGTCATCTTCACCGTTTCGAAGGACGAAGGCCGCATTCGAGAGTTGACTAGCCGCGGCGTCCGTGTTGAAGTGCTGCCCACGGAGTCGGGCCGCGTTCCGCTCACGCTACTGCTGGACAAGCTCGGCGAGGAGGGAATCCTGACGCTGCTTACCGAGGCCGGCACGCGCCTGAATACGTCTTTGCTCGCCGGTGGCCACGTGGACCGCATTCACCTCTTCGTCTCTCCGCAGATCATGGGCTCGGACGCCGTTCCCGCCTTCAAAGGCCTGGCCAGCGCCATCCACATGGCCGAGGTTGAGGTCGAGCGCTACGGGAACGATATGGGGTTGTGTTCGCTACTCCGCGATCCCTGGCCGGAAAAACAGTGATCTGTGGTCAGTGATCAGTATTTGACTTGCATATTCCTTCCCGATGACCTATTTTGTTGACGGAGTGAGGCTGCGCGCACGGAGGATTCCCCCTGAAAGCGCGCTCAAACCAAACATGATCATTGATTGTCCGTAGCCCATCATCTACACGGGCGCGGGCGGCGAATTTCAAACCGCCATAGGAGGGAACCATGTCAGCCGAAACAAAGTGCCCGTTTACGGGCAGCATGCTCAAGCACACCACAGCAGGGGCAAAGGATCCTGGGGATTGGTGGCCCAATCAGTTGAACCTGAAGATCTTGCACCAGCATTCGCAATTGTCCAATCCCATGGGCGAGGAGTTCAACTACGCCGAAGAATTCAAGAGCCTTGACCTCAACGCGGTGGTCAAAGATCTCCATGCCCTGATGACGGATTCTCAGGAGTGGTGGCCCGCCGACTTCGGCCACTATGGGCCGCTCTTCATCCGTATGGCCTGGCATTCCGCGGGCACGTACCGCATTCACGACGGGCGCGGCGGCGCCGGCAACGGAACACAGCGGTTCGCGCCGCTCAATAGCTGGCCGGACAACGTCAATCTGGACAAGGCGCGCCGGCTGCTCTGGCCAATCAAGCAGAAGTACGGCCGCAAAATCTCCTGGGCGGATCTGATGATCCTGGCCGGCAACGTGGCGCTCGATTCGATGGGCTTCAAGACCTTCGGCTTCGGCGGCGGCCGCGTGGACGTCTGGGAGCCGGAGGAGGACATCGATTGGGGCCCGGAGGCAACCTGGCTCGGCGACCAACGCTACAGCGGCGACCGTGAACTGGCGAATCCGCTGGCGGCCGTGCAGATGGGCCTGATCTACGTCAACCCCGAAGGACCAAATGGCAATCCTGACCCGGTAGCCGCGGCACGCGACATCCGCGAGACCTTTGCCCGCATGGCCATGAACGACGAAGAGACGGTTGCCTTGATCGCCGGCGGACATACCTTTGGCAAAACTCATGGCGCCGGTCCTGCCAGCCACGTAGGACCCGAGCCAGAAGCCGCGCCCATCGAGGAGCAGGGGCTGGGCTGGAAGAGCAGCTTTGGCACTGGCAAAGGCGGCGACGCCATCGGCAGCGGCCTGGAAGTCATCTGGACTACAACGCCAACCAAGTGGAGCAGCAACTTCTTCTGGAACCTCTTCGGCTACGAGTGGGAGTTGACCAAGAGCCCGGCCGGTGCGCATCAATGGATACCGAAGAATGGCGCCGGCGCCGGTACGGTGCCGGATGCGCACGACCCATCCAAGCATCACGCGCCTACCATGCTGACCACCGACCTGTCTCTGCGGTTTGACCCGGCCTACGAGAAGATTTCACGGCGCTTCATGGAGCATCCGGAGGAGTTCGCGGATGCCTTCGCACGGGCCTGGTTTAAGTTGACGCATCGTGACATGGGCCCGCGCGCGCGCTACCTTGGCCCGCTGGTGCCGAAGGAAGAGCTGATCTGGCAGGACCCGATCCCCGCTGTAAACCACAAGCTGGTTGATGACAAGGATGTCGAAGCCTTGAAGGCCAAGGTTCTGGCGTCTGGCCTCTCGATCTCGCAACTGGTTACCACCGCGTGGGCATCGGCGGCGACCTTCCGCGGAAGCGATAAGCGCGGCGGCGCGAATGGCGCGCGCATTCGCCTTGCGCCACAGAAGGACTGGGAGGTGAACCAGCCGGCGGAACTGGCGAAGGTTCTATCGAAGCTGGAAGCCATCCAGAAGGAGTTCAATGGTTCGCAGTCCGGCGGCAAGAAGGTCTCGCTCGCCGACCTGATCGTTCTGGGCGGCTCGGCAGCTGTCGAGGCGGCTGCCAGGAAAGCCGGTCACAATCTGAAAGTCCCCTTCTCGTCCGGCCGCATGGACGCCTCGCAGGAGCAGACCGATGTGGAGTCGTTCGCCGTGCTGGAGCCGATGGCGGACGGGTTCCGCAATTACACCCGCAAGGGGCTCGAGGGATGCGCGGCGAATTTGCTGCTGGACAAAGCGCAACTGCTCACCCTGACCGCCCCTGAGATGACGGTTCTGATCGGCGGCATGCGCGTACTGGGCGCAAATTTTGGGCAGTCCCGGCTAGGCGTCTTCACCAAGCGACCTGGGACCTTGACCAATGATTTCTTCGTGAATCTCCTCGACATGAAGACGAAGTGGCAGAAGTCCGCAACCTCGGAAGGCGTGTTGGAAGGGCGTGATCGGGCGACCGGCGAGCTCAAGGGTACGGGCACCGTAGTCGATCTTGTCTTCGGTTCGAACTCTCAACTCCGGGCTCTCGCGGAAGTCTATGCGTGCGGCGATGGGCAGCAGGCGTTCGTGCGCGACTTTGTGGCGGCCTGGAGCAAGGTGATGAACCTTGACCGCTTCGATCTCCGGTGATCTCACGGGAAAGGTCCTGGATAGCGCAGCCTCGACGGGCCATCGGGTTATCCCGGACCAGACCGGGAAGAGGCTGCGCTCATCCCACAGTAAAGCCGACCCGGCTTCGGCGCAGGCGTCCGCGACGCGCTGATGGCGGCAGGAAAGCAGGGAAAGAGGCCGGAAACTCGCGACGATACACAGCATGAGCGATAGAAATCGTTTTTATCGCTCATGCGAGGAACTAATTACTGATCTTCGATCTCTGTAGAATAGAACCATGTTCACCGGCATCATCGAACAAACCGGCACGCTGGTTGGCCTGGAGAACCGGGGTGGCGTGCGGCGCATTACGGTGGAGGCTCCGGGCCTGGCCGGGCGGCTGCGCGAGGGCGACTCGCTGGGTGTCTCCGGCGTCTGTCTGACGGCGCTTGACGTGCACCCCACGCTCTTCCACGCCGATTTGGCGCGGGAGACGCTTGACTGCACATCGCTGGGCGCGCTCGCTCCGGGATCGAAGGTAAACCTGGAACTGCCCACCGCTGCCGGAAGCCCGCTGGGCGGGCACATCGTGCAAGGCCACGTGGACGGCTGCGGAACGATGACCGCGCTCGACCCTGTGATTCCGGAATCCAGCCCCAACTTCGACCGGCAGACTACCGACTGGACGCTCAAGGTGCGTGTCCCCGAGAATGTGCGTCCCTGGATGGTGCACAAAGGCTCGGTGGCCGTGGAGGGAATTAGCCTGACCATCGCTGGTTTCGACGGCGAGACGATCTCCATTGCGATTCTGCCGCTGACCTATTGGCGGACAAACCTGCACACGTTAGCTGTTGGCGCTCCGGTGAACGTGGAGGCCGATGTGCTGGTGAAGCTGGCCCATGCGCAGATGGCGGCACAGAAGAAGCCAGAACCGGAACTGACAGAAACCTGGCTGGTGGCTAACGGATACTGACCAGCTGATGGAATGTATCCGAGAATCTGATAAACAAAAATACCTACCGGACGGCGAAGCCCCTCGGGACACCGCCAGTCGCTCACGGCAGACCGGAAAAGAGCGAATTATTTAATATTTGTGACCATGTCCCAGGCCCAGTAGCAGACCACAAACACAGTCGCGATAGCTACCAGCCAGCCCAGGACGCGAATCACCGGCTGGATTTTGTTCACCTTGGCGGCAATAGCCTCATTTTCGGCCCTCTCTCTTGCGAAGGTTTCATCCAGAGAGACCACGTCCGTTTCATTGCCTTGCAGCTTGGCGCGATACAGCATTAAGGCGCCGGTAATCACCACCAGCGCTCCCCAGCAAATCATCATAACTGTAGCAAATTGCGTCATGCTCCACCTCAAATAACTTTCCAGCCCCGGAGACCGGCGGACCCAAATAGTATTTCCGGTCCCGTCAAGCAGAGGAGCCGTCCCGCTGACCATCATACCTCTGATAAGGCGGGGCTGTGCGAATAAAATTAAGGATATTTCTGGAAATCATTGACTTTTCAGGTCCGGGCATGCCGTACTTTCGCGCTCGTCAAGCCATCGGCCACGAAAAACCGCCGCCCGCCCATCCGCCGCTTCTGCGACTTTGTCCTCCCCCATTGCATCTAATGGGATGAAACCGCCCGGGGACTTGTATCTTCGCGGGCGGGGCTGTACAGTACCATTTACGGCAAGCAATTCATTTTATTGGGAGATTCCATGGCCACAGCTACCCCCGCACCTGCACAGGAAACCGTCAAGAAAGCGCCCCTCACCCTCACCCCCCCGGCCATTGCCAAGGTGCGCGAGATCATGGCCACCCAGGACCCCCTGCCCGCCGGTCTGCGCATCGGCGTCCAGGGCGGCGGCTGCTCCGGATTCCAGTACTCCATGGCCTTTGAAAACCAGGCCGGCATGATGGATAAAGTCTTCAATTTTGAGGACCTCAAGGTCTTTGTGGACGCCACCTCGCTGATGTACCTGAACGGCTGCACGGTGGACTACGTCGAAACCCTGGAGGCCGCCGGCTTCAAGTTCGAAAACCCCAATGTGAAGAGCACCTGCGGCTGCGGCTCCTCGTTCAACACTTAACGGTCCTGCGTTTCACCTTGGTTCGCTCACTTAACTAACAAGGCCCGTCCCTTTCGCGGGGGCGGGCCTTGTTGCGTATGGGCGATAGGAGAAGCGGGCTGGTTTGCCGCCTCCGTTATTGCGGCGTGGATGGAGACTGAGGCGTGGAGGGAGGCGTTGTAGACGTTCCGCCTGGATTTGTCCCGCTTGTAGAGCCGCCGGAACCCGAGCCGCTGCCAGAGCCTGAACCAATGCCCGAACCGCCGCCGATGGGTGTAGTGGTGGAGCTGGCTGGGTTGCCGATGGCTCCCGTATTGCCGCCTTGCTGCAACATCTGCTCGGCGATCGGATCATAGACAAACTCCCACTCGTTGTAATGGTTCTTTGTCTTGTAGACCAAGATGGATTGCTTGGGGCTGTTAGGCGAGAAGCCGATAATGGGTCCGCCACCGAAGGTCTGGCCGCTCAAGCCGGTGGCCGATCCGGTGGCTGAACCAGTGGTCGCACCGGTAGTTGAGCTGGTAGTGGTATTTGCATTAGCGGCATTCGGATCCGTGGGGGACGTTCCGCTGGCGCTGGTCGAAGTGTCGCTGCTCGTGTTCAGGCCGGTTGGAGCGCAGTTTGAACTGCTGCCGGTCGAGGTTCCGGCCGTGCCTCCGATGGTCGAGGGGTTAGGAGTGCCTCCGCCGAACGAGGGGCTGGGTGAATTATTTCCGCCGAATGGGTTAACTGGGCAGCCGCCGGTTCCGCCCAGCGGCTTTCCGAAGAAGCCCATGACCGTCGGAGCCTTGTTCTGGCCGTACCGGACGGGCTTCCAATCCTCCTTGCCGGTCGTCGAGTCCACATACTTCTTGCGCAGGAAGCGGATGTTGTTGGTGGGCTTGACCAGGGCATCGACGTTGGGCGGATAGGCCCCGAATTTCTTGTAATAGAGCCTCACTGCCCGCGCGTATTGCTTGCCGCGGTGCATGGTCTCCAGCTCGCGGTCGCGTTGAATCTCCCTGATGACTTTGGGCAGGGCGACTGCCAGCGCGATAGTGAACAGCGCCAGCAGGAAGATGGCCGCTATCAGGATGTAACCCTCCTCGGAGGGGCGGGGGCGGCGGATTGGGGCGGGCGTTGTCATACAGCTACCAGAAGCTTTTAATTTGGCTGGAAATGCAGGGTTTGAGTATTGTTGTAGCCCAGGTCAGTGACCTCGACACTGCCCGGCATGATGGAGCCCACCTTGTAGCGATGGTCGATAATATCGCCTGAACGGGCGATAAAAATGTCTTCCCCGTGGCTGAAAAAAGCCTGCAAGGATTTGTCTTTGGCCTGGGTGTAGCCGAAATACTTCAGATCGATGGCCGGCGGCTTGGGTTTTTCAGGCACTGCCGGAGCCGCGTTTACGGCGGGCTGTCCGGGCTGGCCGGGCCGAGCGCCGGCTACCGGAGATTCGATGCGCGCGGGCGCCGACTCGGCAGAGAAGATGTTTCTGCCGGTTCCCAGGTACTCCACCTGCTCGCTCAGCGCTAGCTTGTCGAGGCGCAGGGTGGGATCGATGCCGGCGTTGGATAGCTTCTGGGCCTCCGGTCCGCCGGATGCGGAGGGGGTTGAGGCCGTCGCGCGGCCACTAGGCGGGACAGGCTGGGTAACTGCGGGCCGGGCTGCCGCCGCTGGCGCAGGACGCGCGGGCGCTGGCGCGCTTCCAAAAAAATTATCCTTGATCTCGTATCCGCCAACGCAGACGATCACTGCGATGAGGCCGGTCAGGATGTAGACCTGGCGCTTGTTTTCCGCTCCCACTGGGATGGCCATGGCTATTGACCCTCCTTTGCAGTTTTGGAGGGCGCGGCAGCCGCATCGCCGGGTTTCGGAGTGGGTGGCAATCCGCTGGGCACATCGGCCGGCCGGAGCCAGGTGGAGACCCGCAGCCGCAGATTCACCATGCCGCTCTGCTGGCCGGTCAGCGCCATGCCGCGAATAACAAAGAAGGTCTGGTCGCGCTCCAGGCTGTTCACAAAGCGCATGATCTGCTGATAATCGCCGGTGATGCCCGCGTCCATGGTAATCTCCGTGAGATCGGCGCTGGCAGCGCCCTGCGTGTACTGCACGCGGGTGAGCCGGACGGGGCCTTTCAGCGCCAACTCGCCGACGCGCGTGGCGATGGAGGAATAGCTGGGCGGGATGCGCTTGGAGTAGAAGGCGCGCATCTGGGCGCGGGAGTCCTCGACGCGCTTGTCCAGACCGCGCAAGGGGGCGGTTTGCAGGTCGGCGGCTTTCAAATCAACTTGTTTAGCAGCCAGCGCGCGGGTGGAGCTGAGGTCGGTAGCGGACCAGTCCATTCCAAAGCGGGTAGCGAGAACAACGACCGCGGCCAGCAGCACAACAAAGGCGGCGTAGTGCCAGGTGAGCGGGGAGATCAGTCGCTCGCGCCACAGGGATGGAGTGCGGCTGCTCATCGCGGACCTCCCGGTTTCAAATTCGATTTCGGATTCAGGGCCGGATTCGGATTCAGGGTTGGTTTCGGATTCAGGGCCGGATTCGGATTCAGGGTTGGTTTCGGATTCAGGGCCGGTTTCGGATTCGGGTTCGGATTCGGTATCGGATTAAGGCGATTGAGCGTATGCGGCCCTGGAGCGGTATTGGGCGGCTGGACAGGCTTCTGTCCGGGAGAGCTCGGTGCATGGGCCGCGTGAGGCGGCGGCGCACTTTGGCGGACGTGCTCTCCGGCGGCGGGCTTCTCATTCTCCTGCCTTTTTTGCGCCTTGCGATCTTCCGTCACGGCCGGGTTGTACTGCGCCAGCAACTCGAAGTTGACGCGTGTGGAGGCGCTGGGCGGCGCCAGTTTTTCTCCGGGGCCACCGGTGGACTCCGTGCTCTCGCCCACGATGGTGGGCAACAGGAAGTGCCTGGAGTGCTCCAGGTTCTCGACCAGATCGACAGCGCGGTCGCGGGGTCCAACCACGCGCAGCTTCAGGGTGATGATGCCCGTCTTCGGGTCGCGCACCGGCTCCAGCGTGGTCGCCTGCACGCCGCCGGGCAAAACGGTTTCCAGGTCTTCCATGGCCAGCGTCCAGGAGAATGTTTTTTCGTCGAAGAGCTGGTTGAGCGCCGTTACCTGTTTCAGCAGCGTGTCGTTGGCTGGTTGGCGCATCAGATCCTGGTAGCCCTGCCGTTCCTGATTGATGGCGTCGATCTTGCTCTGCACGAGCTGCAATGTGGCGCGAGCCTCTTCGGCCTGCTGGTGCGTGGCATGCAGGCCCAGGCCGAAGCCCAGGCCGAGCACCACCAGCACCGCCATGGCGATGCGCAGGCGCTTGAGGGCCGGCCTGATGTCGGCGTAGGGGCGGGTGGCGAGATTGAGCGAGATTCTCATGTTTTCAGGCTGCTCCCGCCAGCGCGCCGAACACGCCCGCCAGGCTAACCAGGTTTCCAAGTGGCGTTGCCGCTCCGGTTTCAGGCCGTGGCGCCAGGTCGACGACGGTCAGTCCCGGATCGTTGATCCAGCCGGCAAAGTCTTCCGCGGCGCTGTTGCCGCCCGCCCCGATGCCGGCATAATGCAGGTACCGGGGACGAAAGCCGAGCTTGTCTTCAAAGTAAGCGGCGGCCACGCTGATGCCGCGCTGTACCTCCTGCAGGCGCAGGCCGGGCTCTTCGGGCAGATCGAGCGTGCGATAGAGCAGCAGATCCTCGCCCATGGTGATGGAAGTAGTGAGCGCCAGCGCGCTCAGGTTGGCGGCCAGAACGGGCTCCGTCGAATCGATGGCTCCAAGCGCCACAAGGCTGGCCGGCAGCACGACGCCGGGCTCGTAGCCTGCCTCGCGCACCACGGCCTCGTACTCCGCCAGAACGGGACCGGGCAGTACGGCGGCCAGCACCTTACATTCGTTCTTATTCTCGGCCAGCACCTGGTAGCTCACACCGGCGTGCTCCACTTCAAAGGGAATCATCTTGCGCAAGCGGAAGCGAAGAACGGGGATTGCCTCGGAAGCCTTGGCGGGCAGCGAATCGAAGTCCAGAAAAAAGACGCGGATCACGGTGTCGGGAAGAATCAGCGTGACGGAGCGGGTGCGCGGCGAAACCTTGCCGAGAGCGGCGCGGATGGCGTTGGCCACCAGTTCCAGCGCGCGCAGATTCTGCTCGCCGATGCCGGGCACGAGCACTCCGGCAGGCAATGGCTCAAAGGCAAAGACGGGCGGCTGACCCGGCCCCGGCAACGCGGCTGCCAGCACGCCTTGAGGCGACAGCTCCACCGCAACCGGCGGACGCGCGCCGGGCTGGGAACCGAATTTGGCCTTGCTGAAAATCGAATTCACTATCGTGACGCCTCAATAAATGTGACCTTGTTGATCTCCTTGAGCGTGGTGATGCCGCGGCGTACGCGATCCAGAGCCGACTCGCGCAGAAAGGTCATGCCCTCCTTCTGGGCCAGTTTGCGGATTTCGGATGTGGGCTTCTTGGCCAAGATGACTTCCCGGATGGGGTCGGTCAGGTCCAGCAACTCGTGAATCGCCGTGCGGCCGCGGTAGCCTGTGCCGCCGCACTCCATGCAGCCCGGGCCTTCGCGAAACTCGAAGCCGCGCCACTCCTTGGGATCCATGCCGCTGGCCAGCAGCTCTTCGTCGCTGTGGTTGACGGGGCGGGCGCAGTACTCGCAAATGGTGCGCACCAGCCTCTGCGCCAGGATGCAGTTGAGCGCGGAGACAAAGTTGTAGGCCTCCACGCCCATATTCAGAAAGCGCCCCAGCACATCCACCACGTTGTTGGCGTGGACGGTGGTAAACACCAGGTGGCCGGTCAGCGCGGAGTTGATGGCGATCTGCGCCGTCTCCTGGTCGCGGATTTCTCCCACGAGGATTTTGTCCGGGTCGTGGCGCAAAATCGAGCGCAGCCCGCGCGCAAAGGTCAACCCCTTTTTCTCGTTGACCGGAATCTGCGTAATGCCGCGAATCTGGTACTCCACCGGGTCCTCGATGGTGATGATCTTGTCCTCGTCGCTCTTGATTTCATTCAGCGCGGCATAGAGCGTCGTGGTCTTGCCGGAGCCGGTTGGCCCGGTGACCAGCACCATGCCGTACGGCTCGCGGATGTAGCCGCGGAAGCGCTTCAGGTCGGCTTCGTTAAAACCGACTACGTCGAGGGTGAGATGGTGGAACTTCTCGCTCATCGATTCCTTGTCGAGCACGCGCAGCACGGCATTCTCGCCGTGAATCGTGGGCATGATGGAGACGCGGAAGTCAATCAGGCGGTTCTTGTAGCGCACTCTGAAGCGGCCGTCCTGGGGCACCCTGCGCTCGGCGATGTCCAGCTCGCTCATGATCTTGATGCGGCTCAAGATGGTGGTGTGATGCTCGCGGGCGATGGGCGCCATGGCCTCCTGCAAGACGCCGTCAATGCGGTACTTGATGTGCACCGAATCGTCATAGGTCTCGATGTGAATGTCGGAGGCGCGCCGCTCCAGGGCGGTGAAGATGGTGGTGTCCACCAGGCGAATGATGGGGCTGATGTCTTCTTCGCTGGTTAATTTTTCAATGGAGATGTTTTCGTCCGCGCTGTCGTCGCCGCTGAGCACGTCGAAGGTCAGCCCCTCGCTGGCCTCGTCCAGAACGCGCTGCGACTGCTCGGTTTTTTTCAGCAGGTCGGTAATCTGCGAGAGCGTCGCCACGCGGGGAATGATGCGGTGCGAGAGCAGCCCGGCAATCTCGTCGAGCACCATGAGCCGCGACGGGTCGCTGACCGCAATCACCAGCGCGTCGCCCTGCTGCTCGATGGGCACAAAGTTGTAGCGGAACATCAGCTCCACCGGAACGGTGCGCAGTAATTCGTGCTGAATCTTGAAATTCTTCAGGTCCACGAACTCGGCGTGATAGCGCTGGGCGAGGGCTTCGGCCTGGGCGCGCTCGTCCTGAACGGCGGTGAGTGGAACAGCTAGCGTGGTTGCCTCAGCCATGGTTATCCCTGACCTCCGGTCGCCTGACCCAGCGAGAAGATGGGCAGGTAAAGCGAGATGAGAATGAAGACCACCACGATGCCCATGATGATGAGGATGGCCGGCTCAATGAGCGCCAGAGCCGCGGTGAGGGCGGTGGCAACATCCTCCTCAAAAAATTCCGAGACGGAGTTGAGCATCTGCGGCAATGCGCCGGTCTGCTCGCCCACGGAGATCATCTCGGCGGCCAGGTCGGGAAAAACCTTGGTCTGAATAAGCGCATCGGCCAGGCTGCGTCCTTCGCGCACCGTGGTGATGGAGTGGGTGACCGCGCGAGCGACGCGCCGCGAACCGATGGAGCGGGCAGCGGTTTCCAGCGAGGGCACCAGCGGCAGACCGCCGGTAAGCAGCGTGGAGAGCGTGCGCGCAAAAAGCGCGACCTGATATTTGAGCCAGATTTTGCCGAAGACGGGCATCCGGACACGGACCCCGTCAACGAAGTCGCGTCCCCGCTCGGAGATGGAGAAGCGGTAGACGCCGAAGGCTATGCCGGCCATCGTCAGCAGTATCCAGAGCAGGTTGTGCTGGAGGAAATCGCCGAAGGCCAGCAGGTGCATGGTCATGGCCGGCAGCTTGTTGCCCAACTGGTCGTAGAGAGATTTAAACTGCGGCACCACAAAAACGAACATGAAGAACATCAGCAGGAAGACCAGCACCAGGAGCACGCAGGGATAGATCAGCGAGGTCACCAGCTTCTTGCGGAAGGTGAGCGAGGTGCGTTGAAAGCTGACGTAGCGCTCCAACACCTCCTGCAAATTGCCGCTGCGCTCGCCGGCAAGCAGCGTAGTGGTGTACATGACCGGAAAGCCGCTCTGCGCCTCGAAGGCCGCCGAAAGCGCATCGCCGGTCTTCACCCGCGCGGACACGTCCTCCAGTTGCGCGGCAAAATGCGCGTTTTTCTGGTTTTTGGCCAGCATCTGGATGGAGCCCAGAATGGGCAACCCGGCGCGAATCAACGTCAGAAACTGCTGGTTGAAGATGAGAAAGGTCTCCTGCTTGACCTTGCCGCGCTTGAAACCGCCAAAACCCGAGCGGGGGCGCACGAAAAAGACATGGTAGCCGGCATGGACAAAGCGGGCGCGCAGTTCCTCGGCGCTGGCCGCTGTCTGCACCTGCTCCTGCACGCGGCCGCGCTCGTCAGCCACCTTGATGATGAATTCCGCCATGCTTCTGCCTGCCGGTCGAGACCCGGTGGGCCTGACCGGATTCTATTCAGAATTAAGGGTATCAGTTCCCGCCCACTCTGCTCGTAAAGGATAGACGCGAAAGGCGGAAGCAGCGCTCGGAGGATGGCTCAGGCCTTCCCGTACTTGCTAGCTGACTGCCCAGGCACTGGGAACATCCCGAATCTCGTACGTTACTTGTGCGTAAACCGTGGGGCTTGTAACGGTCACTTTTTTTGCGTGATATTAATTACTTTGGCTTGAATTCCCGGCAAATTTTCTGGCTACTGTCACAACTGGGGTATAAGTTGTTAGCATAGTCAAATTCCTCAAATCCTCGTTCCGTAAACGCGTCGAGCAGCTTGCGTACGGGCACAGGATAGAAAAGAAGAAAGAACCATGAGGAGATTTTTATCCGCTTTACTTGCAGTGGCAACGGCCCTTGTGATTGCTCCGGCTGCGTTGGCAGATTCAATAACCTACATTGCTGGGGATACAAATGTCGGCAACTCAGTCAACTCGGGTGGGATAGATTACATCTCTGGCTCTCCGGTAGCCCTGACTGAGACACAAGCCACCAGTTCCCTGAGTTGGGCTCTTTCTACTATTGCTGGATCAGGTTATTCTGATACAGGTATCGTAGTTGATTTCAATGGTGGACTCACACTCGGGCAATTGGGGAGTGTATCGGTCGTCAGCACCGGCGAACCTTTATCGATCAATCTTTGGTTTGATACACCAGACTGGTCACTCTCATCTAGCGGAGTGTTCGAAGGTGTGAATAGCGGCAGCTACGCTACCTGCGGGCTTGTATCTCTGACGTCGAGTTCAAGCTGCGACATGCTAGACGGAACCGATGCAGGAAACACGTACACTTTGGCACAGCTTCAATCGGGGTTAGTTCCCGGCTATGGTGCCGACACACAGACAGCGTTGTGGATCGGATTCGTAGGTTCGTCGACTGCGGAGAACGCTCAGATTGATAGTGTTACCATTATGACTACTCCTGAATTCAAGACTACTCCTGAACCCTCGTCCTTGCTGTTGCTCGGCACTGGACTTGCCGGTCTTGCCGGCATGTTGCGGCGCAAGTTGCACGCCTGAAAAGCAGTAGCCTTGCCCGCGTTGGAGCGCGGGCGCGCCAGGTTCCCCTTTACAGAACCTGGGAAATCTCTACATTTCCCCCCCCATTCAATAGCGAGTGGCCGTGGCGCAATTGTAGTGTGCCAAATCCCTTATTAGGTCCTGGGAAACCTTTGTCTTCCCCTCAGTTCTTTGCAATTCATGACCCTCCTTCGGCGCACGCTTACAGATAAATAGGACGCGAATTCCCTCGCCCGCCTGAAAAGCCGCATGTACCCTCGATGGCGCACTCCTGCTCCCGCCCAACCTGTATCTTGATTGCGTTCTATCTTGCGGTTGGGAAGAGGTCTGGATTGGCGCGGACAATGAATTGGACAATGCGCAGTTCCTCGGCCGTGGCCGCTGTCTGCACCTGCTCCTGCACGCGGCCGCGCTCGTCAGCTACCTTGATGATGAATTCCGCCATGCCTCTGCCTGCCGGTCGAAACCCGGTGGGCCTGACCGGATTCTATTCAGAATTAAGGGTATCAGTTCCCGCCCACTCTGCTCGTAAAGGATAGACACGAAAGGCGCAAACAGCGCTCGAAGGGGAAAGAACCGGCAGGCCGGGGCTACAGCGAAACCAGAGTAGCTGTACCCAAAAGCAATCCCGCCAAGTGGCTTTTTCCTTAAGAAAAAGCCACATCGAATACTCTCGGCAAGCACACGTTTACTCTGGTTTCGCTATATTGCTTTGACTCTCCAGCGCCGTTCGATGGGCAAAGGAGACGCTGGGCATCCTTGAAGGCAGAGTTCAGACCGTGCAATTCTGGCCAGCATTCCGGCGCCATCCCGCTGAGGATGGATTGTGTACAGGTTCCTAGAGCGGTTCCACAATTCACGTGCCTTTTCTAGCATGGTGCAAGGTGGCATTTTCTTGAGGAAAATGCCACTTAAGGGCAGTGGTTTCGGAGTACAGCAATTGTGGAACCGCTAGCGCCATCCACCCTTGACCGTCGCGGAAACCCCGCACAGGAGAATGCAATGCAATTTCAATTCAACGGAGTGCTCTATCAATTCACGAATACCCAGCTCATACTGGCCGCGGCTGTGCTCGTCGTCCTGGTTCTGGTCGTCGTTGGTGCTTTCATCGAGAGCCGCAAAGCCAAATCCGCAGCCTTCCGCAAGCGTTTCGGCACTGAGTACGACCGCGCCGTTCTTTCCCAAGGCTCCTCAAGCAAGGCCGAAACCAAGCTGGTTGAACGCGAAACCCGCGTAAAAGCCCTGAAGATTCGCGATCTTGGCGTCACAGAGCGGGATCGCTTTGTCACCGAGTGGCACACCGTCCAATCCCGCTTCGTCGACCATCCCAGGGCCGCCGTTACGGAAGCCGACGACCTGATCAACGCGATTCTTGAGGCGCGCGGATATCCCCTGGCCGGCTTCGAGCAGCGTGCCGACGATCTCTCCGTCACCTACCCCCGCATCATGGAAAACTACCGCATCGCGCACGGCGTTGCCCTCCGCCCCGGCCAGCTTGAAGCCAGCACCGAAGAGCTCCGCGTCGCCATGATCCAATATCGCGCCATCTTCGATGAGCTGCTC
>Ga0181527_1002497_pt1 | contig 17277 bp, 15 predicted proteins | sample PEATcosm2014_Bin_30_FD_119762 | JGI IMG/M metagenome (GOLD analysis project Ga0181527, IMG submission 119762) | Peatland microbial communities from MTU Mesocosm Facility, Houghton, MI, USA - PEATcosm2014_Bin06_60_metaG | ecosystem: Environmental > Terrestrial > Soil > Wetlands > Peat | place...
CGCCAGTTTCACTATCAATAGCGTTTCTCCGGGTCAGTATGTGATCCAGATAACTGGGTATGCGGGAGGGGATTCTGCGCAGGCTATAGTGAACGTGGTTAGTGGGCCGTCGATTAGAGTGTACCCCGTCGCTTGCGGAGCAACTGGAATAACTGGTGGGTGTGAGGCTGGTTCGCATATCTTCCTTAATGGTACTGGGTTCCTACCCACAGATACCAGCTGTGCTCTTGGTGCTCCAGGCTCGAACGCGATTGATGCTGGTACTCAGGCTTGCGCGATAGAGGTGGGTAGCGGTGTGGTGAATGGTAGTTTCACGATTGGTAATGTTCTCCCCGGTCAGTATGTGATCCAGATAACTGGGTACCCGGGAGGGGATTCTGCGCAGGCTATAGTGAACGTGGTTAGTGGGCCATCAATCAGAGTGTACCCAGTCATTTGCCGAAGTACGGGGACGGGGTGTGCGCCTGGTGCGCATATCCTCGTTAATGGTACTGGGTTCCTTCCCACCGATGCGACTTGTGCTCTTGGTGCTCCAGGTTCAGGCGTGGTTGAGGCTGGTACTCAGGCTTGCGTCATAGAGGTTGGTAGTGGTATTGTAAACGCTAGCTTCACAATAGGAAATGTAACGCCCGGTCAGTATGTGATTCAAATTACTGGGTATGGTGGAGGGGATTCCGCGCAGGCCATAGTGTATGTGATTAATGGGCCTAGGCTTACGTTGACAAACCTGAGTAATCCGGGGGGGCCAGCGATGATTGGGCAAGAGATCGGAGTTAATGGTTCTGGCTTTCTGCCAACCGACCAGTCATGCTCCATAAGCGGCATTGGGAATGGTAACGTCTACAATCCGGTTCTTACTGGGTCGGCGGGTTGTGCGATTGCGGTTGGAACTGGGGTGGTGAATGGGAGTTTCATTATCGGAAACGTCTCGCCCGGCCAATATGTAATCGAAGTCACGGGTTGCCAGGGTAATAATGGCTGCGCGCCCAGCGTCGGTGATTTCGCACAGGCGGTATTACGTGTCTTTTCTTCCGGCTCCACCCTAACTCTATCCGCAACGAACTCGTCGGAGGAATCTACGGTCACTTTCTTTGGAACCGGCCTGTCGCCTTCAGATACGGGTTGCATGCTTCTAGCGTATAACCACGCAACCAATACCCTCGACACTAATCTCATCACCTCACCCACCTGCTCAATCACATCACCCGGGGTAGCACAGGGAACTTTCATTGTCAGCCCCTACGCGACGACGAACATTCCTTGGAACCTCACCGTGAGGGGCACCCCTGCACAGGATCTCACCCCGTTCGCCATCTTCAACGTCACCGCCGACGTAATCGTCACCCCAACCTCGGGAACGGTTAACACGGTCTTCACGTTCACCGGATCAGGCTTCAGCGGAACCGCTGATACTTGCACGGCAACAATATACCCGCCCTTCCCTGTGATTCCTTCTACTACTGGTATTACTCTTGTTTCTACTGGTGCTTCTACTACTACTACCGCTGTTGGTACTTCTACTACTACTACCGCTGTTGGTACTTCTACTACAGCTCTTGGTACTTCTACTACTACTACCGCTGTTGGTACTTCCATTACTACCCTTCAGGTAGAAACTTCTACCCAGGCGGGAGCCGGATGCTACGTCTCGACCGGGATAGGCCAAGTATCAGGGTCTGTAATAGTTCCTACCAGCGCAGTTCCGGGCACGTATGGGATTGTTGTCACCGCGGTCAGCGCAGCGGGTTACGCCAACAGTGCTACGGGGGTCTTCACGGTTGGCACTCCGTCTGCTCTGGTAGTTCTGAATCCGGCCAGCGTTGAGCAGGGTCAACCGGTTGGTGCTGCTGGGTTCGGTTTCAACCCGAGTGACGCATACTGCACTGTAAGCTCAAGCACTGGATCCGCGCTTTTCGCGTCTACGCCCACCTGCCAAATTTCAGGCGGTTATGCCTCCGCCGCATTTACCGTGTCCCCCGTCGCGTCAGGTGGTTACTACTTGATTTCGATCATTGGCTGTGAGGTGCAACCATCAGGTAACGTCTGCCCTGCGGGAGCAACCCTTGACTTTGCCTCTAACTTCCTCGGCGTCACCCTAGCCACAACGATAACTACGTACAGCACAACAACGAGCACATCGTCAACCACAACTTCGCTTTCAACCACTACCACGTCAGTGGCAACTTCATTCTCTTACTCAAGCACCACCTGGCAGACAACCGGTATCCTCTACACCACCTTCAGCCATTTCGTGGTCACCACGGTCTCCGGCGTGAGTAGCACAACCTACAGTCAAACGAGCTACACCACGCAAACACATACCACCGTCACCTACTCCACAACCACCCAGTTCACAACCGTCCCGTGCGGGCCGCTACCATGCGGGTTCAGCACCCAACCAGCACCGTTCAACCCTGCTCCAGGCATCGACAGCGCAGGCTTACTAGCAGCGTTACTGTTACTAATCCCGATGTTACTCAGGAGGTTGTTCACTTGAAATTTAGCTCTAGAAATGGCGCAATTGCCCTAATGCTCATGGTCGCCGTTCTAGCGGCGCTCATGGCCACTAACTCCCCCGCGAACATAGCGGCGCAGACGCAGAGTTGCGGTATCAACGGCTGTGTTTCTACGCCGCCGTTGAGTTCAACGACAAGTTACAGTTACAGCGGAACCAGCGTGTCGACCATACACACCACAAGTTCAACAATGTCCACCTCCATCTCCAGCTCAACCACGATCACAACGGCCACGACCACTAGCACTTCCTGGAGTTACACGAGCACTATCTCCACAACCCTAACAACCACCAGTTTCTCAACCGTCTACACGGCCACCCAGAGCACCATCAACACGATCAGCTCTACGCTCCAATCTACCTCAACCAGCACCGCCACCTTCACGAACATCGTAACCCAGAAAGGAGTCACCGGCACAAGCTGCCCCGTCAGCCTGGTAACCAACGGCAACCAGCTCCAACCCTACGCAGACTTTCTGCGCAGCTTCCGCAACAATCAGATCCAGAACACAACCGCCGGCCGCACCTTCCTAACCACCTTCAACGCCTGGTACTACAGCTGGGCCCCAACCGTAGCCTACTCAGCCGCAACCAACCCCTACGCTTACACCGTCGTGCAAGCCACCGTCGTCCCACTCCTCGGCATCCTCTACGCCTCATACTACTCGTACGGGTTCGTGGCCCCTCTAGGCAGTGAAGCGGCCGCCATAACCGCCGGCCTAGTCGCCGCCTCCCTAATCGGCCTCATCTACCTAGCACCAATCGCCTACGTCGCCTCACGAATAATCAGGCGCCACAGCCACATCACCCGATGGACCCTCGGGCCGTCAGCCGCATGGTTTGCGGCCGGTGTCATAATGGCATTCACCGCCTACGCCACAGGCTCCCTCAGCCTACTCGCATTCGCCACAACCAGCCTAATCCTCTCAACCCTCAGCCTCGCAACCCTAACCAGCACCCGACTACTGATGTACGTTCAACTGCCCTCCGTAAACGCCACCAACATGGCCCTACTCCTCCGACGGTTCGCGAGAACAATCCCCTAAAACCACGCCTAATCCCAACGGCCGCATCGCCGCGGCCACCTCCCACCTATCCACTCAGGTGCAGGGACGTTGGAAAGAAGCGCGGGTCAACAAAACCGGGGCAATGCCTAGTCTAGTTCTTCCTTACCATTCGTCGCTAGTAACTCAAACCAAGGAAGTTGTTGAAACACGTCCAGAAGAAGAATCACGTAAGCTTCATTGGCAGATCAATCGGTTAATTCAACCGCTAATTAGTCCTGAGGACCGAGAGTAACGCAAGTACTCTCCAGCTGCTTTGTCGGCTGGGCAATGATCTTGTCCAGGAGTTCATCAACGGGGTTCTTCAGCTTAACTTGAACCATCGGTCCCTCTTGGGGGTCGACATCTCGACCAGAACCTGCTCAACTCCCGCGAAATCTCCTTCACTTCCCGGTCGGTCGTTACAAAAGTGCCAGCGAAGTCCGAAGGCCTCGGGCTTTTCGCCTTCATCGCGGAATCCAATACTTCGTCCATCGAAACAGGCCGATGAAGACGCACTCTTAGCTCCCCAGCCAGTTCGTTCAGTCTTTCGTACGTTTCTTTGCTCACTTTGACCGTTGCCATAGAAACTAACTAACCTAGTAACCACCTAAACGTCCGCAAGCACTCAGACCCCTAAATGGCCGAATAACCGCACACTCCGCCGAAAACTCCAGAAAAACCTGCTGCCATAGAAAACTATGCCCCCCCAAGGGGTCACAGGTAGAAAAAGTGGGACACGCATAAACAATACAAACCCCCAAACCCTCCCCTCACCCAGCGTTAACCCATGCTCGAAGTACCCGGCGATCTACTTGAAGGCGGAGGCCAGATAGCTCGAACCACCATAGCCCTAGCCGCACTCACCGGAAAACCCGTAAAACTCACCAAAATACGCGACAAACGCCCCAACCCAGGACTACAAGCGCAACACGTTGTGGCGGTGAAAGCAGTCGCCGCCATATGCAACGCCGAAACCCACGGCCTAACTCAAGGCTCACAAGAACTCACATTCACCCCACACGACCGCGCCGCCGGCAACTGGAGTTTTGATGTGGGCACCGCGGGCAGCATACCACTAATCCTACAAGCCCTCATGCCCGCAGCCGCCTACGCACCCAGAAAGGTTGAGGTCGAGTTGACCGGGGGGACGGATGTGCGGTGGAGCCCCACGATCGACTACGTCCGCTTGATCGAACTTCCCCTACTGCAGATGATGGGTTACCAGGCAACTATCCAACTGCACCGGCGAGGCCACTACCCGAAAGGCGGAGGCCAAGTATCCATCTCCGTAGACCCACCCCGAGTTCTGAAAGCAGCCAACTTTCTGGAAAGGGGGCAGTTGTTAGGAATCGAAGGGGTAAGCCACTGCGTCAGGCTTCCAAACCACGTAGCCCAAAGGCAAGCGAATGCGGCCAAGGAAAAACTCAACGCGGAAAAGTTCACCCAAGTGAACATCGCCACCGAAACCTATCCACCTAACCAAGACCCACACCTTGCACCCGGAAGCGGCATCACGCTCTTAGCGAAGTTTACTAGCGGAACGATACTTGGCTCCGACAGCCTAGGCGAAAGGGGCAAGCCCGCTGAATCGGTAGGGGTTGACGCGGCAACAAAACTCCTTGCAGAGTTGGCTTCCGGGGCGCCTGTGGACAGACACATGGGTGACATCCTAATCCCCTACATGGCCGTCGCCGAGAGTGAATCGATGATTCAAGTTGCAGAAATCACCATGCACACTCTGACCAACATTAAGGTCGCCGAAATGGTGGCGGGAGTCAAGTTCGAGGTTGACGGAGAATTGCATCATCCCGGGAGAATAACCGTAAATGGCATCGCCTTGAAAACCTAGAGCACAGTTCAAAGCAGAACTAGAATACTGGCCTTCAAACTCCCGTCTGTGGCGGTGAGTCTATGTACTCTTCCTTTAAGGAGGCAAAGGAGTGGGCGATTGTAGAAGATCAGGCGAAGGTCGTTCGGCGCAAAGACGCTTACAATGCAGTTGGCGTGAACTACCCCGTCTTCAATTTCGCAACCCAAGTCCACGATGACGCCGGGATCGAACTCTTCGCTCGCGACATTCTCCCAAGCTTCAGCTAGATCCGCATGGATTTATGACGGTGCGAGTTTCCCGAAAACGTATGGAAGCACGCCGCCATCCCGATAATATTCAACCTCGACCAGGTTATCCAGCCTAGCTGTAACCTCGAAGCTTGTTTGCCTGGTTTTTCCCTTGGCGTTCACCGTTAAACGTGTTTTCGGCCCTTTCATCCCACTAATGCCCTTCACTTCATACGTTTCGTCGCCTTCAAGGCCTAAGGTTTTCCAACTTTCGCCCTGTTTGAATTCTAGGGGTAGGACACCCATTGCGACAAGGTTGCTCCGGTGGATTCTTTCGAAGCTCTCCGCAATCACCGCCCTCACTCCCAACAGTTTCACGGCTTTCGCAGCCCAATCCCTCGAACTACCCGCCCCATACTGCTTCCCCGCCAAAATTAGGAGCGGCGTCCTTGCGGCTATGTAACGTGTGGCGGCGTCGTAAATCGTCATCACTTCCCCCGAAGGCTGGTGCACGGTCCAACCGCCTTCCTTTCCCTCGGCAAGGATGTTCTTGAGGCGTATGTTGGCGAATCCGCCGCGAACCATAACCTCGTGATTGCCCCTTCTACTTCCATAGGTACTGAACATAGTTCTTGGTACGCCATTCTGCTGGAGGTAGAGGCCTGCAGGACTATCGGTGGGAATTGTCCCTGCGGGAGATATGTGATCGGTGGTGACTTTATCCTCGAAAATTGCAAGCACGCGGGCGTTGGAAACGTCGGTCACAGTTTCGTTCTTGTTCATGAACCATGGTGGTTCGCGAATGTAAGTTGATTTCTCATTCCATTCATACGAGTCGCCTCTGGGTGATTGAAGCGCTTTCCACTTTTCGTCGCCTTCGAGCGCTGACCCGTATGTCTCCTTGTAGAATTCGGGTGAGAGTGAGTTGGAGATTGTTTCGCGGATCTTTTTCATCGTAGGCCAAATATCCTTCAGGAATACTTTCCTCCCATCTTTGTCTGCGCCTATGGGCTCTTTGTAGAAATCAAATTCAATTCGGCCAACGAGGGAATAGGCGACCACTAGGATGGGTGACATAAGGAAAGATGCCTTAGCGAGGGGGTGGATGCGTCCGTCGAAGTTTCTGTTCCCACTCAACACCGCCACCGCGTACAAATTTCGATCCCGAATCTGTTTCTCGATTTCAGGAGCAAGTGGACCACTGTTCCCAATGCAGGTTGTACACCCGTAACCCACTATGTTGAACCCAAGAGCATCGAGGTCTTGGAGCAACCCGGATTTAGCTAGGTAATCCTTAACAACCTTTGATCCAGGGGCGAGACTTCTCTTCACATACTCCTTCGGTCTAAGCCCTAGCTCAGCTGCTTTTCGTGCAAGCAGTCCAGCTCCAACCATGACTGTAGGGTTTGAAGTGTTAGTGCAACTGGTTATGGCTGCGATGACGATCGAGCCGTCAGTTAATTCACCGGGGTTGGGTGTTCCGATTCCTTTCGGTGTGTTGTGTAGAATGCTGAGCTGGTAGCCGTCGTCAGCAATATTACGCACGCCTGTAGGAGTTACGGTTCTCTTCTTGTATTGTTCGATGATGTTGGTGATGAGGGTTGGAGCCGATTTGAGTGGTACTCTTTCGTCGGGGTTTCGTGGGCCGGCGATCGACGGTTCAATCTTGCCTAGATCAATTGTGATTATCTTCGAGTAGTTTGCCTGCGGGCTATTCTGGTCAAGAAAGAGGCCTTGAGTCTTACAGTATTCCTTTACGAATTTCGTATGGCTGCTCTCTCTTCCTGTGCCGGTTAGGTAGGAGATCGTTTGTTCGTCCACCGGGGAGAAGCCAACCGTTGCCCCGTATTCCGGGGACATGTTTCCTAGGGTGGCCCTGTCGGGGACGCTTAACTCGCGGTATGCGTCGCCGAAGTATTCAACGAATGCGCCTATGGGATCCTCCTTACGCAGAGCCTCGGTAACCGTTAGAACCAGGTCGGTTGGGGTTGCGCCCTCCGGAAGTTGGCCTGTAAGCTTGACGCCGATAACTTTCGGTATTGGCATATAGTATGGTTCACCGAGCATGACCGCTTCGGCTTCTATTCCACCGACCCCCCAACCTAACACTCCCAGCCCATTGACCATTGTCGTGTGCGAATCAGTGCCTACGAGGGTGTCGGGGTAAGCAGTCAGGACTCCTCCAGTTTCATGGAGAGAAACAACTTTCGCTAAGTACTCGAGGTTGACTTGATGACAGATCCCTTTCCCTGGGGGGAAAATTCGCATACCACTAAACGATGACTGCGCCCACTTCAACAGCGAATACCGTTCAGAATTTCTCTCGTACTCCATCTCCAAATTTAGGAACAGAGCGTTCGGGATGCTCCAACTATCAACCTGAACCGAATGATCGATGATTAGGTCTACGGGAACTTTCGAGTTAACAGTCCTCGGGTTTAGGTTTCTCCTCGCGAACGCATTTCGCATCGCAGCCAGGTCGACAATAAGCGGGACGCCAGTGTAGTCCTGCAGCAGGACACGGTAAGGCATGAACGGCAGTTCTTCACCAATGCTCTCCGGCCACTCAGAAAGCCTGTTCACAGCCACCTTGGCGCCTGGGATCTTGCCGGATGAGCGAAGCGTGTTCTCAAGAAGAACTCTGATCGAGTAAGGTAGCTTTTCTAGGTCACAGCCTATCTCTTTCAATTTCTTGAGGCTGAAGTACTCGGCCCTGCCCTGATTGGTATCGATCGTACTCTTCACAAAATCGAAATTGTCGGTCACGAAGAATCGCAACCAGCATCAACAAATCCCGATATTTCTAGTTTCGTTTGAAGCCTACAGTCAGCTTGCCTCAAGCTCACTACTCGCGAGCCGTTGAGAATCGTATGGCTGAGAACCGTTTGTTCTAGAAGCTTGGTTTCAACTCGACTTCGTGCACGTCTTCAGATGTTCTTCCAAACAAGTTTCGCACATAGTGTTTCCGCATTTGGGGCAAGTCTTGAGTGGAGTTTCTAAAGCACGGCCACAGAATCCGCAGTAGACGCCAGCCAACAACTTTCAGATCAACCCATTTGGTGGGATGCGACCTGCTAAATGAGGTATAACTACTTGTAAATTCGAACTCGTTGAGGTTTGTCTCAACGTTCCTTCCGGTAATTATCTCCAGGGTTGCTTTTGCGACTTACCCAGACGATAGAATCATCGATCGTATTGCGGATTTCGAGAATTCGATGAAAAGGAATGACAGATTCATCTGACCCATCTACTTCCTGAATGGTGAAGTACGATTTACCAAGATTCTTAATGGTAGACGCACGAACGATTTTCACGTCATCCGGTGCTCCTCTGTGCCGGTACGTTATCACATAATCTTTGGGGTTCTCGTTGCTGTCCCAACGAAGCCGGTTGAGAACATTCTTGAGGGGATGAACCACAGATTTTTCATCTGCTGTGTCTGTGACTAGGTTTTCTAGTACTAAGCCCTTATTAGTGCGCCTGCGACGGGTTTGATTAATTGGTGTTTCAATTGAGCGAATACTATCTGCCCGGCGCCACAACTGTCGGCGTGGTCTGTAAGGACGGCGTAATTCTTGCCGCGGAACGTCGGGTCACGTATGGTTATTTCGTTATGAGCAAGAGTGGGAAGAAAGTTTTCAAGATCGCGGAAAAAATAGGCGCCGCCTGCGCTGGCATAGTAGCCGACATGCAAATCCTCACACGAGAAGTAGGAGCCTACCTAAACCTATACTCGTACGAACGAGAGCAAAGTATTACGGTCAGGACAGCTGCCAAGCTAATGGGCAGCATGCTCTTCGAACGCCGCTATTTCCCATACCTTGCACAAACGATCGTGGGCGGGATGGATGAAGCCGGACCGAGACTATTCGTCCTTGATCCCTTAGGTTCGGTGATCGAAGACAAGTTCACCGCAGTCGGCTCAGGGGCGGAGATTGCGATGGGTCTTCTGGAAACTGACTTCAAGGACGGCATGGCTGTTGAAGACGCGAAAGGCCTAGTTCGTAAGGCCGTGAAAGCTGCTTCAGCAAGGGATATCGGTAGCGGAGAAGGTATCGACATGCTCATCATAACTAACAGTGGCATACGCGAAGAACATGAAGCGGTCCTAAAGTAGACTGTTTTCCATTCCGTTTAATTGCATCAGCTCGCTAGCGGGTAGCGAGCGCTTATGCTCTCAAAGAGTGACATGCATCAAATTCAAGCAGAACTCCTGTCATACGATAAGGCAAGAGAAGAGCTTCAAATTCTAACGAGAAGTACAACAAGGCTGTGTAGCTGGGCGATTATTCAGGTTCATCGTGGTAACCTATCGCAAGCGAATAAGACCTTAAACGAAGCGAAGCAGTCGCTTGATGAGCTACAAACCTTGCTCTCGACACATTCCGAGCTGCCCCAATTCGGGCAGGTGCTTGTTGCGTTCCAAGAGTACGCTGAAGCCAAACTACTCTTTCAACTGAAAAAGAGCGGAAAGGTTGCCTCCTTGAAAGAGGTTGGGACTGGCAGCACAGCCTACCTACTTGGCATGCTTGACTTCGTGGGAGAGATGCGAAGGTTGATTCTTGACTCGTTACGGCGTGGAAACGCAGACGATGCGCAAAAACTGCTCACAATTATGGAGGGTCTCTATGAGGATCTCATGTCCTTGGATAGGACCTCAATTCTCCCAAACTACCGTCACAAGTTGGACGCGGCTCGTAGAATCCTTGAAACGACTCGAGGCGACGTCGCTACTGATCTTCGCCGGGTTTCATTGGAGCGAGCCCTAAGAAGCGTGGAGCGCAAGCTCGGATCCAACGTTAAGGAATCGAAAAGCGGACGACATGCGAATTAGGATTCCAACTGGAATTTCGCCGCAAGAAGCCGTAACCATGCAACAGAGGCTCGCCCCACTTATCTCTGAAACAAGCGAATTGCCGAAGAAGATAACTGCTCTAGTTGGTTGCGATGCCACCTACCTGAGTGGGACGACACTGGCTGCCGCCGTGTTAACGGATTATGAGAATCTGAAGGCGCTGAAAGTCAAGACCGTTAAGGAGCCTACTACGTTCCCATATATCCCAGGTCTTCTCGCATTCAGAGAGGCGCCGGCAGTTTTGCGAGCCATCCGCGCCTTGAGAGCTACTTCCTACATTTGCATGGTCGATGCTCATGGGCTCGCTCACCCACGGAGATTCGGCCTTGCTTGCTTCGTTGGCCTAGCTTTAGACCGCCCTACCATTGGTGTTGCGAAGAATCTTCTATACGGTTCGGTGAAAGGGAACCACGTATTGGACGAAGATGGCTACCCGATAGCTGAGAGTATGCTGCTTCCAGGAAGTGGGAAAACCATCTATGTTAGTGTGGGGCACAAGGTATCCTTGAGGGACGCGGTTAGGATTGTTAAGGACTGCCTCACCACACGGGGTCCGGTCCCAATCAGACTAGCTCACGAAGAGGTAACGAAAGAAAAATGGCGAATCAAGAGATCAAACCCAGCCTCCTCATAACACTCTACAAGCTCATAGAGGTAGGCGCTTACCCAGATGAAGTAATGTTCACCACAACTGAACTTGCGAAACTTCTAGGAGCATCCCAGCAAACAGCATCCCGCCACCTGATCGAACTAGAGAAAATGGGACTTGTTCACAGAGTAAAGTTGGGTCGCAGTGAATCCATAAAGATCACTTCGGGCGGCGTGAAACATCTCGATAATATGTTTCTGACGCTCAAGCGAGCATTTGAGATGAAAAAAACTGAACTACTCTTCGAGGGCACCCTATTCTCCGGACTCGGCGAAGGCGCCTACTACATAAATCAAGAAGGGTATAGAAAGCAGTTTGTCGCAAAGCTCGGCTTCGCACCCTACCCTGGCACCTTGAACCTTAGAGTACGGAAAGAGGATCAAGAAGAGGTGCGTATGCTTGAAGCTTCACCTTTCATACTTATCGAGGGATTTACTAACGGCAATAGAAGTTTCGGCCCTGCTAAATGCTTTAAGAGTAAAGCCGCGGACAAAATCAACTGCGCTCTGATCTCTCCCGTGCGTACTCACTACCAAGGCGACGTCGTCGAGATCATATCCAGTGAATATTTGAGAAAAACACTTCGAATCAAGGACGGCGACACAGTGAAGATGAGAGCGTTTAGCTCAGTTCCTCAGAAAGTTTCTGCCTCAGCAAACTAGAACTAGCATACTTCTCATTGTCAAACCTCGACAACCTAACCGCCCTAATCCCTAAGCGGTGGCGCTGAATGATTTCAACGACTGTTTTTTCTAGCTTCTCCTGGTCGTAACCGAAGGCGACGATATCCGGTTTAACCTCCGCTAAGACTTGTTCAAAACCGAAGCCGACATCCTCATACCCCAAGATGGCTATATCAACGGGTTTCAGGCCCTCGACAAGGGCGCGCCGATCTTCCTCCGGCACGACCGGTTTCCTCCCCTTCAGTGTTTCGACGGTAATGTCCGTAGCGACAACCACTACCAGGACACCACCGAGCGACTTCGCCTCTGTGAGTGCAGCCAAGTGCCCTACATGGAGAACGTCATAGACACCACCCGCCAACACGACTTTAATCAGTCTGCGACTCTCCTCGGACAAAGTATAACGGGTTTCAGAACCGTTCCGATGCTGCAACAGGTATTTTGAACTCATCAGGTCGGCTAATGCGTCATGCGTGTTCGTGTCCTGAAACGTCTTTTCCGTGAAAGGACCGTGCTTAAGCTGTGTTAGGTACGCGGCTTTAATGAGGGTTAGTGGATCTGCATTCATTCTAGCCCACCCAACATTCGGCAACGCATCTCCCCACTAAATGCGTTACTGCTTGATTCGAGGTTGAGCCAATTCTAGAAATATTAGAGCATCGAGCAGACCCTCAGCGTATGCAACGGATGCCAGTGAAGTTGTTGCGCGTCCTTCGTCTAAGTAGTGACGCGCGTCTTCCAAATAACGGCGAATAACATCGGCGACTCTATCAATGTTCGATGCTTTGACTAGGGTGCTCTCCGGGATTGTGGACGTTTTCTCGAGCTCCGTTGTGAGATTCGCAATGTATCTACGGGCTCTAGACGCCGGATCTTCATTGATTGCGGTCAACGTTCCTGAATCACCAAATTTTTGCTCGCGCCACAGAAGGCCTGCAATGCTTCTGCCTCCACGAAATGTAGAGCAGCTGGAAAAATGAGACAGTGTGGAGATTTACCGAAATCAACCTGCATAAGGTCAGAGATGGCTGCTGCATGAACAATCATGTCCGGTGCTTCCAATCTCGCTATACCCACAACAAGCGTTTCCGGCTTTATGACAGGGTTTGGTCTTCGGGCTGCAAGGGATAATAGTCCTTCGAGGGCTTGAGGGATGGTAACGTAGCGTTTGGTTTCAACATCTACTTCCAGAAGTAGAAGTGAATGTAAACCGGCTTCCACATTGACTTTGAGCCCCGCGTAAATGCTCTCAGGAAGGCCGTCTCCCGTTACTACAGGCACAGTGATGGTTCTGCCGAACTTATAGGACTGTAGACCGATCGCCCCCGTGGCTGCCGAAGCTACCGAGGCTGCATGGATGATGCGAGTTTGAATACCTGCCCTGTGAGCACGCAGGCGTAAGTCAACGTGAGTTGTCGCCACCATCGGATCTCCAGCCACTAGAAAAGCAATTCTTTCCGTCTTAGCTTTCGACAGAATTTTGTGTTCCGCATCTTCCTCAACATCAATACGTGAAAGGATATCGACGGGCTTACCTATAGCCTCGCTAAGCCTTTCAATTCTCAGTCCGGGCATGACGCTGGTGTAGAATTCCGCGAAAACTCGATCACAGCTTCTTGCTTCAGCTTGCCCGCGGAGTGACAGGCCAAGTTCATCGTACAAACCTAAGCCTATGAAGATTAACTCTCCCATGACTCACACTTGTCCTGGCTGTTAATTGTCGCCAAGAATACTTTAATTCGCGAGAAAACTTTCACACGCCTTCAGCGGGTCCGTAGCTCAGCCAGGTAGAGCGGCGGACGAGATTCAGCTTTGGCCGAAGCTCTTAACTGGATCGGGGATACCCGAAGGTCGAGAGCCACAAGACAGAAAGTGGCCGGCAGGGTTCAAATCCCTCCGGACCCGCCATCAAATTCGGTGCTGCTGGTCCAAGGATTCTAATATACGAGTTGTCCGTGACGTCTGACCGACTTGTCTCACATCTCTTAACCATATGCGATCTGCGTCGCCGCGACCGAACCTTGCCTGATGCGGAGACGCTGAAATTACTTGGAGGCGCCTTGGTAGGCAGGTTGGGTCTTTCCCGAGACGACCAGCCTTACATTGTTCCAGTGAACTTTGCTTTCAAAGACGGTCATGTCTATGTTCATTGCGCCGAGACCGGTATGAAGATTGATTTCTTGCGCGCAAATTCTAAGGTTTGTTTTGAGGTTGACGGGCGCATCGGAACCGTGGCCGAGCCAGTAATATGCGATTATGATACTGCCTATCGCAGTGTCATCGTTCTCGGCCGAGCACGATTATTGATGGATCTTCAGGAGAAGACAGATGCAATGAGATTGATCGCGGTCAAATACGCATTCGGGAAAGATGCGGAAGCTGCGCGAAAGCTTAGCTCGGCTACAGTTGATGAGTACCGATCGTCACTAGGTAGCTTGACCAGCGTGATCGACGTCACTGTTGAACGATTGACTGGGAAGCATTATGGGACAGAGGCCACGGAGCTCGGAACCCATGCCATACTCCACAGAGACCGTTAAGCGCAGAGCTCCGAGACGGATCGCGGGCTCGTACGCATTCTTCGAAGATAATCCAACCCAAGAAACGAAGCTCCAGCCCCAGCGACGACTTCGGGAGAACGCGTGAAGAACAGCGAAACTCGCGTTAGGAATATATCTCACGAATGTTACGGCTGGGACAGAATGACACTAGACGACAAATCGGTCAACCTTCTAAAGCAGCTCTCAGAGGCTTTCGGCCCCTCAGGGTTTGAACATGAGCCTGCTTCAATCATTAAGAAGGTTGGCGAAAAGTACGCAGATGAAGTTTCCTTCGACAAGCTCGGCTCAATAATCTTCCTCAAAAGTGGAAGGAAGAAATCCCCGAAGGTCCTGCTGGCCGGCCATATCGATGAAGTAGGCTTTGTGATAACGGGCATAGACGAGAAGACGGGCTTCCTATCATTCTCTCCCCTCGGAGGATGGTTCGAACAGGTACTGCTTGGGCATAGGGTGACTGTCAGAACAAGGAGAGGAGACGTTACTGGGGTCATTGCCTCCAAGCCTCCTCACCTGCTTACCGCAGAGGAGAGGGAGAAGGTAGTCAAGATCGACTCCATGTACATCGATGTGGGGGCGAGTAGCGGGGAAATTGCCGAAAAGGAATTTGGCATTCGAGTTGGAGATCCCGCCGCGCCGTCGGCACCGTTTTCGATTATTGAGAGAAGACGGATGGCTATCGGGAAGGCCTTCGACGACAGGGTTGGGGTCTTTGTTGGCCTTGAGGTTCTTAGGCGATTGAAAACAGAGAAAATTAGTCACCCCAACACTGTGTACGTAGCAGCCACGGTGCAGGAAGAGGTGGGGCTGCGTGGAGCGGAGACGGTAGCTCACGTCGTTGGCCCCGATGTGGCGTTTGCTCTTGAGGCGGACATAGCTGGTGATGTTCCAGGAATAAAGCCGAACGAGGCCCCGGCAAGAACGGGCAAAGGACCGAGCATACTTACGTTCGATGCAAGTATGATTCCGAACCAAGAACTCAAGTCATTTGTAATCGAGACTGCGGAGAAAGAGAAAATTCCCTACCAACTGTCAATCGTCGCTAAAGGGGGAACCGATGCAGGCAAATTCCAACTCAGCCGAGCGGGATGTCCGTCCATCGTGATTTCAGTACCCACTAGACATATCCATTCCCACTCTGCGATTCTCGACCTATCAGATATTGACAATGCGATCAGACTCATGTTGGCTCTTCTGAAAAGGCTCGACGAAAAAACGGTCCAGAGTTTCGTGAAGATCTAACCACCAATAGGTTTTGAACTTACGCCTGATCAGATTCAATTTGACTCACAAGAAAAGCAATAAGTTCCAACTCTGCGCTTCGAAATCAAGAATGTCATCCATTGGAGAGGATTATCTTTGAGAATCAAGAAAATCTCAGTATGGCGAGTTGATCTCCCCGTACAAGAGGGAGCATACAAATGGTCTGGAGGAAAATTTGTCACAGTATTTGATAGCACCATTATAGGGGTTGAGACAGAAACTGGCGCAATTGGCTACGGGGAAGTATGCCCTCTCGGGCCGTCCTATTTACCGGCCTACGCCAATGGTGTTCGCGCGGGAATCAGAGAACTGGGACCACACTTACTGGGCGAAGACCCGTTAGAACTCACACGCCTCAACCGCTGCATGGACCACGCGCTCAAGGGGCACCCGTATGTTAAGTCGGGAATCGACATCGCTTGTTGGGACATTCTCGGCCAAGCCACAGGCCAACCACTATGTGTCCTCTTGGGGGGCCGTTACGGCAAAGATTTCGGTCTCTATCGTGCTATCTCACAGGAGTCTCCACAAGAAATGGCTTGCAGTGTAGAAAACTACCGTACGCAAGGCTATCGGCGTTTCCAACTTAAAGTAGGCGGAGATCCCGAGATCGACATTGAACGCATCCGCGCAGCATCAGCCAAGCTTCAACCAGATGATCGCCTAGTGGCCGACGCGAACACTGGTTGGTTGATGCATGACGCAATCCGTGTCGTACGTGCGATAAATGACTTGGATGTGTATATCGAGCAACCATGTTCGACTTACGAGGAATGCCTCTCTGTTCGCCGCCGAACCACTCATCCCTTCGTTCTGGACGAAGTGATTGACAGCGTTGATAGCATAGTACGGGGGAAAGTCGATTTCGCTATGGACGTAGTGAGCATCAAAATCAGTAAATTCGGAGGCCTGACAAAAGCGCGACAAGCGCGGGACTTATGCGTGTCACTTGGCATCGCCATGACGATCGAAGACAGTTGGGGCGGCGATATCACGACCGCGACTATTGCGCACCTGGCGCACAGTACACCACCAGACTTTTTGTTTACCACGACGGATTTCAATAGCTATGTTACTGTCGAGACAGCCGAAGGCGCGCCACGACGCGCCAACGGGCGAATGGCAGCGAGTACTCGACCAGGACTTGGTATCAAACCGAAAATGGAAGTACTGGGCGAACCAGTAATGATCGTCGAGTAAGGTTAACTGCCTCCTACGAACAACGCCTTCGGTGTGGAAGGCATCAAGTCTATGTTTGAATTATTAGTTGTCGAGACCAAATTCAATAGCGGTTTGGCTAGTCTACTACGTCAAGTTGGAAATGTGTGTATGAAAAGTAAAACCGGGTCAGAATCCCCTATGTGTTGAGCTACACAGCATGCGTCTCTTGGCGGTCTTGACCTGTTCAATAGTTTAGTAAGATTAGCACGCAATCGAAGAAATGATTTCAAGCTTGAAGCGGGATCTTGCCTCTGCTAGTTCTGCTTGCTTCCTGTTCTTGTCGGTCGTGGTAGTGGGTCTAATTGTGTTCACATACCTCTAATCATTGTAATTTCATGAATTCTCTCGCCATGTTCGTCCGCATTTTGTACATTTGAAGAACTGAGTGGAGGCTTCATCGCCACCGCGAGTTTGTACCATCCAATAGAA
>Ga0181527_1002500_pt1 | contig 17261 bp, 10 predicted proteins | sample PEATcosm2014_Bin_30_FD_119762 | JGI IMG/M metagenome (GOLD analysis project Ga0181527, IMG submission 119762) | Peatland microbial communities from MTU Mesocosm Facility, Houghton, MI, USA - PEATcosm2014_Bin06_60_metaG | ecosystem: Environmental > Terrestrial > Soil > Wetlands > Peat | place...
GGCCAATGCGGCAGGCTTGCCGGCGTTGATGGCATCGTTGAAGATCGCAACGTTCTGCTTGGTTATATCCGATGCGAGGGTGCGCTTGGGGTCGTCCAGGCTCGGCTCTCCCACATGCACCGCCTCCACCACCGAGGGACCATGCTTGACGATGTCGAAGGTCTTAGTGGTAAAGCGCAGGGGCTGGCGGCTGTCTTCTTCGGCTTTGCTCTCAGCGACGGCGGCCTCGGTAGGCTCGGGAACGGGGCGGTTCATCGCCACAAGCCGGTCGCGGGCATCTTCGACATGCGGAGCCATGGGATAGCGGGTGACCACTTTGGCGTAGGCTTCAGCAGCCCGGTCCTGGTAAACCGCGCGCAATCGCTCCTTGATCGCGCCGGGAAGATTGGCCGCGATCTGAATGGCGTGGGCCTGGCCGGCATACGCATCCCCGATGCCCAGCAAGGCCTGGTCGCTCTTGGAGTACAACGGGTAAGTATCCACCACGGTCTTCAGGCGCGCAATAGAAGCGGAGTAATTCTCCCGGCTCCCGTAATAAAGGCCGATCTCTGTTTCCCTCTCGGCCAGAACCTCCTGCACGTCGCGCAACTTCTGCTTGGCGTGGGGCACCAGCGACGAGTCGGGGAACATATTGATCATCGAGCGGTACTCCCGCTCGGCGTTCTGGGCGTTCGTATAGTCGCGGTCCGGCTTCTCCATCTGCTCGTAATAGATGTCGCCCACCTTCATCTGCGCCTCGGCGGCCTCCGGGGCATCCGGGAAGAAGGTGATGAAGTCCTTGTACTCGGCCTCGGCCTGGGTCAGGGCCGCGGTGCCGCCCTCCTTGAACCAGGTGTCGCCCACGGCCAGCTTGGCGCGCATCCGGTACTCGGAGTCGGGATAGGTGTTGAGCATCGTCTGCAAGTCCAGCCGCGCCACGTCGTAGCGGCCCTTCTTCATGGCGATCATGGACTTGTCGAAGAGCTCCTTGTCGGGCTGCCGGGATTTCACGCCGGCCAGCGGGTTGGCGCTCAGGTCCTCGTTCTTCTTATGTTTGGGCTTCTTCTCTTTGGCTTGGGCAGCAACTGCGCCCAGCAGCAGAACCGCCAGAGCTACCGCGGCAATCTTCCTGGTCAACCGGTTCATAACCCCTCATTGCGGCAGCGGCCCCGCGTGAGGCCATACGCCATGAATCTCGAATCCTATTCGCCCGCGGCTTTGCGTGCAGCACCCAGCAGCGCGCGCGCATCCCGCTCCGGTTGTCCGGCGCCAAAAACGGCGTTTCCGGCCACCAGCAGCTCCGCTCCTGCTTGGACGATGCGCTCCACCGTATCGTGAGCCACGCCGCCGTCCACTTCGATTCTAAATGCCAGCCCCAGTTCCTGGCGCAATTCCGCCAGCCGACGGATCTTGTCGAGCGAGAATTCAATGAACTCCTGCCCGCCGAAGCCCGGATTCACGCTCATCACCAGCACATGGTGGACCATGGGCAGAATCCCCCGCAGCAGCTCCACGCGGGTGGCCGGATTCACTACCACTCCCGGCTTCATCCCATATTCGGCGATCAATTGGAGCGAGCGGTGCAGGTGACGGCAGGCCTCGTAGTGGACGCTCACCCAGTCGGCTCCGGCCTCGGCAAAGGCGGGAATAAACTCGTCCGGGTTCTCGATCATCAGGTGGCAATCGAGCGGCAGCTTGGTGAACTTGCGCAGCCATTTCACCACCGGCGGACCAATGGTGATGTTGGGCACAAAATGCCCGTCCATCACGTCCACGTGGATCGCCGTCCCGCCGCCCCGCTCGGCCGCGGCTACCTGCTCCGCCAGATGAGCGAAGTCCGCTGATAATATCGAAGGCAAAAGTTCAATCATTTTGAGACCGGCAGCAGTTCAACCATGTTTTTGAATGCATCTCCTTGCAGGGCCAGTGTATCAGCGCGGAGGGGCGTGAGTCAGCGGGTGATCGTAATTGGGTCTATGCGACCACCTGCAGCCGAATCCCTTCGTGCTCCTGAAGGCACACGATGATTTTTGGATTTTGCACTCAACTCCCTGCCGGATTTTTCCAACTGCGGAGGATTCCCGTTCTGGAGCGACAAATCACAACGGACGTTGCGGGCGATACTCTCTGCGCAAACGATGTGCGCCGTTACCTGTAAACTGCAATTGAAGGAACAGCCATGACCAAGACGATGAGCAGCCGGATGGACCGGGACAATGATGAATTCCTCTCCGCGATGACGATGGAAGAGCGGAGCGATTTATCCAAGGCTGTGCGCGATCTGGTGACGCGGGGCAGAATCCTGCTTGCCGTGGAGAAGTACAGAAAGGGCGAAGCCTCCCTGGGCAAAACAGCAGAAGTAGCCGGACTGCCCGCGGGACAGATGATGACGCTGCTTGGGGAATTCGGGGTGCGGAGCAGGATCGACCTGGAAGATTATCGCCAAAGTCTGGCGAACCTCGCCAAAGTCTGGTGATGCGGCCTCCACTCGGGGGCTCCTGATGCAGGGCAACTGGACATTCATCCAAAGACGCTGGAAATAGCGCAGGAGTAACGCGGCATCGTCACAAGCAAAGCGGGCAAAGATGCGGGATGGATGTGGCACTATCCGTTTGCGCTTTCGCAGTAACGCGGGACCAGGACTATTTACGGCTAGTGTGAGACGGGCTTTAGAGCGGGCTTCGGTGCTGTGGTCGTTGGTGTCGAAGGCGCGGGCGACGCGACCTTGCAACTATTGAATCTGACGAACAACCCAATCCGCTTGCGGATCGTTGTATTACCCGACTTGACAGGAAAAGTGATGAACATATCGGGTGTACGGTCCACTTTTTCCGAAATCTCATTCAAGATAACTGCATCCGACTTCTTGACGATATTAAACCCTGGATACTTAGCATCGGCCAACAAGTTGTTCTCTTCGATGTTATCGGATTTATCTGCTGTAAGATGGTACGAAGCGATTGGTCTGCGAAGCGTGATTTCAAGAGGATAGCCAAAGGCATTCCATGAAAGCATTGAAACTTCCAAGGAGACAAAATCAATTTGCTTGTCTCCAATCACAGAACACGCGAGCAACTCTTTTTCATCAGGCTCTGCTACGAACTTGCCAGCGCCATGACCGATCTTCCCATTTTCGATATAAAGCGTCGCTTTAGGCGCTGCGTAAACCATACCAATAGACTCACCATTGCTGCCTGACACGTTGCTGATAACTGACCAGTCATTCGTATCATTCTTAAACGCTTGCGCATTGGCAGATGTGCCAAGGCTCACAAATGTCGCAAATGTAATGAAATACGCAAGAACTCGCATATCAACTGTTCCTTTCTCGGATTAGTAACCTTGGTAAGATGAGCAAGCCCAAGAAGCGGCTCCCCGCTTCGTCGGTGTGGGCGATAAACCGATAAGCAGTCACCTATTCAGGAGCAATGAAGTCCGGCTGTGACTTAAGAAATTCAAGTAACGCATTTTTTTGTGAAGGCTTTAACCACATTCTTAGTGACGACATATTGGCGATTTCAAATCTGATCGTGCCGTATCTCTTTGTCTCGACCGTCAGATAACCATGTTCCGCTCCGAGCTTGTTAGTCGCCAGTTCGATGTCTGCCACTTTGCCATGGCCTCCAACATTATTTCCAACTTCAAGTCTATTACATTTGCCGTCAACCGAAACCACATCAAAACCGGGCACATCTATACCTCTACCACTTTGTTCAATTGACGAAATATCTTGATCTAAAAAGAATCTTATATCATCTACTGGTACTGGCTCGTATTTCTCCTCTACAGCCGCATCCTTATTCGCACCGACATTCGGAGCTTTTGCGCCCTCAGCGTTGAGCGCGTCTAGGGTTTTCCGGTCGAGTTGGCCAGTGACCGGAAGGCTGCGGTCCGCTTGGAACTTCTTTACAGCGGCAATCGCCTTTGTACCCATCACGCCGTCAGCTGTGCCGGGTTGGTAGCCCAGAGCCAAAAGGTGCTTTTGCGCTGCCTGAATCGTCGTCTTCGTAGGGGCTGTTGATGTTGCGGCGGTCGTTGCCGCTTGCCCATTGGCCGGTGTCCCTGTCAGCAACCAAACCGAAACCACCAAAACGCCAAGAAGCGAAACACGCTTCCCTATGCTGGATGCACTCCATAGGATCATAAAATCTCCTTAACCGGATGATGCACGGAGTATATTCCCGTCCTCCAAAGTTTCGCAACGAAAATATTATGAATAAAATTTGTGCATCGACCAGTCGGGTGTTCCAGATCTGGTTTTCTGACCTCGGGGAGTATGAATTCATTTTTTCATCCAGCCGTTGGCGTCTTGAATCCGCTGGCCGCGACGCGCCCAACGCCGCGCAGCAGCGCCTTCACCGGCCAGCGGCCTTTGTCGTCAGGGAAGAAGATTTCGCCAGCGCGCCGGGCTTCAGGGCGGTAGTACCAGCGTTTGATGAGCGCGAGATGGCCTTGGCGCAGAGTAGGCGATAGGTTCTGGCTCGGGGCGGCTAGCGCGGCAAGCGCCGTCTCCATGCGTGCTTCGAGCGTGCCGCGGGCTAGCTTGGCGGGCTGGTCGTTGACGGCTGGGGCGCATTCCGTAGAACTTCCCTCAGGGGCTAAAGCCCCCGCTGTTATTGCGCCATTTGTGGCACGACTAAAGTCGTGCCCTTTCAAAGCAAAGCTATCTCCTGCAGTCTGTTCAACGGCTATGGCTTCGGGGATTGGCGCGTCTGTAATCGGCGCTTCCGGAATCGCTTCAATCGCCATTGGATGCGCGAAGAGCGAAGTGGAACCCGATTGCTCGTTCTGAATTCTCATGCCCAGCGTCGAAAATCCGGCTGGGCCGCTGAGCCGGCCGTTTTCATAGAGGAAGACGGCGACCTCGCCGGGAACGGCTGAGGCTTGCAACACGACCGCGCGAAGCTGCGAGAGCGGGCGGACCAGCTCGGAGGCGAGGGCGCGCACGCTCTCCACGCGGACGACCTGCGCATGAGCGGCGGCGGCGGCCTCGAATTCAAGATTCGTCGAAGCCTCGTCGCGCTGCGTGCGAAGCTGGACCAGGCGGCTCTCGCCGCGCGTGGCCAGGAACTGCTCGACCGCCTCGGCTTCCTCGGCGTAGCGCTCGTCGGTGCAGCCCTGGTAGCAGGGCGCGAGGCACATCTTCATCTCCGAGTAGACGCAGCCGGGGTGGGCGGGGTTGGGATCCAGTTCCTCGGTGCAGCGGCGCAGCAGGAAGAGCTTGAGCGCCTCGTCGGCAAAGCGCTCGGCCGCCGCCCGCGACTGGAACGGCCCGTAGGACCAGGCCGCCTCGCGCTGGCTGGGGCGATTTGTAACCGTAATGCGCGGGTAGGGATTGCCGCCCAGGAAGCGGACAAAGGCAGGCGCGCCCAGATGCATCCGTTCCAGGGCCTTCGCGCCGTAAATCTCCTCCAAAAGGGAAAACTGCGCCAGCAGCGATTCAAACTCCGAGCCGGTAAGCCGCCAGCGAATCTGCCGCACGCGCCCGGCCAACTGCAAGCGGCGCGGATGCTTGGCTGAGGGCTGAAGCAGCCGTTCGAGGCGTCCGCGCAGGTTGGGCGTGCGGCCGATGTACGGCTCGGCGTGCGCCTCCGCGCCATAGAGCGCGAAGACCGCCGGGCTGGTGGGCAGTTGCGCCAGCGCGGCCCTGGCGTCGGCCGGATCGAAGGCGAGAGTTTCCAACTCGGCCATTCTGCTCAGGCTCCTGCAATTGTCATGCCGTCGATGCGCAGCGTGGGCGAGGCAATCGCGCCGCGAAATTCCAGATCGCTGCCGATGGCGGTTACGTTCAAGAGCATCTCGGCCAGATTCCCCGCGACAGTAATCTCTTCGACCGCGTGGGTCAGCGCGCCATTTTCGATCCACAGGCCCGTCGCGCCGCGCGAGTAGTCGCCGGTGACCACGTTGACGCCAAAGCCCATCAGGCTGGTGACATAAAGCCCGGCCGAAATATCTCCGATGATTTGATTTTGCGTCTGCGTTCCCGGCTCCAGGTAAAGATTGCCGCAGCCGATGCCCGGTGTGCCGGCCAGTCCGCGCGAGGCGTTGTGCGTGGACTTCATGCCCAGCTTGCGAGCGGTGTAGGTGTTCAGCAGATAGTTGCGCAGCACGCCGGCTTCCACCACCACGGTGCGCAGCGAGGGCAGGCCTTCGCCGTCGAATGGGGAAGTCCCGAAGCCGCCCATGCCGGTCGGCAGCAGCATCGTGTTGTCGTCCACCAGGGTTAAATTGGCCGAAGCGATCCGCTCGCCCAGCCGCCCGGCGAGGAAGGACGCGCCGCGCCAGATGGCGTCGCCGGAAGCCGCCTCGAAGAGCGAGCCGAGAAGCGAGCCGGCCACCTCCGGCGCAAAGACAATCGGAACGCGCTGCGTGGGAACGCGCCGCGCGCCCAACCGTCGCAGCGTCCGCCGTGCCGCTTCTTTGCCAATCGATTCGGGCGATTCGAGATCCGCGAGCCGGCGCGCGCCGGACCACCAGTAGTCGACCTGCTTGCTGCCGTCCACATCTTCGGCCATTGGCGATGCCGAGACTCCGGCGTAGCTGGAGCGGTAGCCGCCCACAAAGCCGCGCGAGTTGGCCAGCGCCTTGCGCCCGGTGGCCGCCTGAAAGCTGCCGCCGTCGGAGTTGGTGATGCGCGGATCGGCCGCGAGCGCCGCCGCCTCGGCCCGCCGCGCCCACTCAATGCGCTCCGCGCCGGGCAGCGAATACACATCCTCGTCGTAAAGGCGCAGATCGCCGGGAAGCGAGCCGAATTCGCCGCTCTCCGCGAGACTGCAGCAGGGGTCTTCCTCGGTGATTTTGGCCAGCTCCAGCGCGCCGTCCACCAGTTGGCGGATTCCCTCCGGGGTCAGGTCGCTAGTGCTCGCCGAGGCCGAGCGTGTGCCCAGAAAGACGCGCAATCCCAGCCCGCGCGAGCCGGAGTCCTTCAGTGTCTCTACCTGTCCCAGGCGCACGTTAACGGAGAACTCATCGCCCTCGCGGACGGCAGCCTCGGCGTCGCTGGCGCCGGCTTTCATAGCCAGCGCCACCACATCGGCAGCCAGGGATTCCAGGTCGAGTACAGTCATTTCGGGTTGAGCGGCAACTTCGGTCATAGCTTCAAGCTATCAAAGTTCGCGCGGTTCATGCGCGGAAACCAAGAATCCGTAAATACTGTGGTTCCCGCCTGAATCTCTTATATGCTCACTGCTACCGGCAGAATCTCTTCAACATCGACCCATTGGGTGGGGTAGTTGCCGGTATAGCAGGCGGTGCAGTATCCCGTGTGCTCTTCGCCGTCGCAGCACTTTAGCAGGCCTTCGAGCGATAAGTAGGCCAGCGAGTCGGCTTCAATAAATTGGCGAATCTCTTCGATAGAGTTATTGGCGGCAATCAGTTCGCGCTTGCTGGGCGTATCCACGCCATAAAAGCAGGGCGAGACGGTGGGCGGGCAACTGATGCGCAGATGGACTTCACTGGCGCCCGCGCCGCGCACCATGCGAACGATTTTTCTACTCGTCGTTCCGCGAATGATGGAGTCGTCGATCAGGATGACCCTCTTGCCTTCGAGCAGATTGCGCACCGGATTGAGCTTGAGGCGCACGCCGAAGTCGCGGACGCGCTGCTCCGGCTCAATGAAGGTGCGGCCCACATAGTGGTTGCGGATCAGTCCCATGCGGAAGGGCAGGCCCGCCTCTTCCGCGTATCCCATGGCAGCCGTCACGCCGGAGTCGGGGACGGGTACGACCAAATCCGCCGGCACGCCGGATTCGCGGGCCAGTTGGCGGCCCATCTGGTCGCGGCTCTCCTGCACCCAGCGGCCGAAGATGCGCGAGTCGGGCCGCGCGAAGTAGACGTGCTCGAAGATGCAGCTCGATTGCGCCACACCGGTCGCGTACTGGCGACTGGTGACTCCGTCCTCAGTGACCATGACCAGCTCGCCGGGCAGCACGTCGCGCTCGAAGGTGGCGCGCAGCAGGTCGAAGGCGCAACTCTCGCTGGCGAAGACAATGGTGTCGGGACCGTCGGGGTTTTTGATGCGGCCCATCGAAAGCGGACGGAAGCCGTGCGGATCGCGCGCGGCGAAGACGCGGTCGCGAGTCATCATCACGATGGAGAATGCGCCATCAATCTGACCAAGGGAATCGGCGATGGCGTCCACCAGCGTGGAGGCGGGCGAGTGGGCGATGAGCTGGACAATAATTTCGGAGTCTGAGGTGGTCTGGAAATACGCACCGTCCCTCTCCAGGCGGGCGCGCACATTGCCCAGATTGACCAGGTTGCCGTTGTGGGCGATAGCGATCAGGCCCTTGGTCGAGTCGACGCGGATGGGCTGGGCATTGAGCAGCGCCGAGTCGCCGGTGGTCGAGTAGCGAGTATGGCCGATGGCCATCTGGCCGGGGAGTTTGTCGAGAACGTCGTCGGTAAAAATCTCCGAGACCAGCCCCATGCCCTTGATGTTCGCCAGATGCTGGCCGTCTGCGGTGGCGATGCCGGCCGATTCCTGGCCGCGATGCTGCAATGCGTAGAGGCCAAGATAGGCCTGGCGGGCGGCCTCGGGATGACCGTGAATAGCGATGACGCCGCACTCTTCGCGGAGCTTGTCAAAAGCAGGGAACAGGGAACAGGGATCAGGAATCAGGGAAAGCTCCGGGGCGCTTAGGCTTTGAAAGGGCACGACTTCAGTCGTGCCGCCAGATGCGGCTAAAAAACTTGCGGGCTTTAGCCCCTGAGGGACGTTCTCTCCCAAAGCACCCCATCCCTCGGCGGCCAAAGCCGATTCTCGATTGGGACTTTTGATGGCACGACTAAAGTCGTGCCCTTTCAAAGCCACTTCATGAAGAAGATGCGTTGCGTCGATCTCGCCCTCGACCCCCTGAAAGAGCAGCCCGCTCATGCGGTTACCTCATCGTGGAGGATGGCTTCCAGAGACGAGGCCCAGGGCTTGCGCAGGCTGGCCAGCGGCGCGGAGATAAACGGCTCGCCGTCGACTGTGACCTCCAGCCGCGTTCCGCCGGTCGTGCCAATGCGCGCGGCGAAGAATTTGTACTTGCCGGCCAGTTCTTCGATGGCGGAGATGTTCGACGGATGTGTGGTAACGAATACAGTGGAGGCCGGTTCGGCGAAGACGCCGAAGAGCGGATGAACCATCAGCGACTGATCCTGCTCGACGGTAGCGCCGATCCCCTGCGGAAATCCCGCCTGCGCCAAAGCAACGGCGATGCCGCCGTCGGAGATATCGCGCGCGGAACGTAGCAATCCCTCACCGGCCAACTCGGCCAGCATCTGATGCAGCCTGGCTTCGGCCTCCAGATCAAGCGGCGGCGGCGTGCCCCAAAGGCTGCCGAGAATCACTTTGGCGTATTCGGAGGAGCCGAAGACCGAGCGTGCCGAAGTTGCCACAGCCTCAGTTGCCTCTGCTACTTCGGAAATCACCGGCTGGTAAACAGGGAGAGGTAGCTGGCTCATGGGCAGAGGATCAAGCGGAACATCCAGTTTGGGGTTCGGCTCTTCGTCCCTGGGAACCGGCCACAAAAGTAGAATCGCGTCGCCCGCCTTCTGGAAATCCGCCGGAACCGCCTTGTTCACATCGTCCAGAATGCCCACGATCCCCAGAACCGGCGTCGGATAAATGCCTTCCCCGCGCGTCTCGTTGTAGAGCGAAACATTGCCGCCGGTCACCGGAGTACCGAGAGCCGTGCAAGCCTCGGCGATGCCGTCGATGGCCGCCGAAAGCTGGGCCATGATTTCCGGCTTCTCGGGATTGCCAAAGTTGAGGCAGTTGGTCGCGGCCACCGGCTTCGCGCCGGTCATCGCCACCTTGCGGGCGCATTCGGCCACGGCGTGCATCGCGCCCAGTTTGGGATCGAGATAAGCCCAGCGGCCATTGCCGTCCAGAGCCATCGCCAGCCCGATATCTCCGATGGGTCCGTCGGCGGCATCCGGCTTCGCCGTGCCCTTGATGCGCATCACGCCGCCTTCGCCACCGGGGCCGATCACGGTGTTCGTTTGCACCATGGTGTCGTACTGCTCATGCACCCAGCGCTTGCTGCAGACGTTGGCGCTCGCGAGCAGTTTCATCAAATCCGCCGTGTAGTCGCGGTCCTTGGCGAGCTGCTTCAAAACCTCTTCTGAAGGCTCAAGCGCCACCGGCGCCTTCCAGACGCCGACGGGGCGATGGTAAAGCGGCGCATCGTCGGTGAGCGATTTGTTGGGAATGTCGGCCACCAGCACGCCATGGTGGCGGATGCGCAGCCGCGGCTCGGGCTGCACCGTGCCCACAATCACTCCATCCAGGCCCCACTTCTCAAAGACGCGCAGCACTTCGCCCTCGCGCCCCTTGGTAGCCACCAGCAGCATCCGCTCCTGGCTCTCTGACAACATGATCTCATAGGCCGTCATGCCGGTCTCGCGCTGCGGAACCAGGTCCAGCTCCACGTCCAGGCCCACGCCGCCGCGCGCGCCCATCTCGCAGGTCGAGCAGGTTAATCCGGCTGCGCCCATATCCTGAATGCCGATGATCGCCCCGGTCCGCATCGCCTCCAGGCAGGCTTCCATCAGTAGCTTTTCCATGAACGGATCGCCCACCTGCACGTTAGGCCGCTTGGCCTCGGTCCCTTCGTGGAACTCCTCGCTAGCCATCGTCGCGCCGTGAATGCCGTCGCGGCCGGTCTTCGCGCCTACGTAAATCACCGGGTTGCCCGTGCCGCTGGCCTTGCCGTAAAAAATCTCATCCTTGCGAACCATGCCCAGCGCAAAGGCGTTCACCAGCGGGTTGCCGCTGTAACAGGCCTCGAACTTGGTTTCGCCGCCCAGGCAGGGCACGCCAAAGCAGTTGCCGTAGCCGGCGATGCCGCTGACCACGCCCTCGACGATGGAGTGGTTCTTGCGGAGCTCGCGCTCTTCCGTATCCTGGTTTGTTTCTTCGGAGATCGGCCCGAAGCGCAGCGAATCCATCACCGCCAGCGGGCGCGCGCCCATCGTGAAGATGTCGCGCAGAATGCCGCCCACGCCGGTGGCCGCGCCCTGAAAAGGCTCGATGTAGCTGGGATGGTTGTGGCTCTCGATCTTGAAGGCGCAGGCCCAGCCCTCGCCCACGTCGATGATGCCGGCGTTCTCGCCCGGACCCTGCACCACCAGGGCGCTCTTGGTGGGCAGCCGCTTCAGATGCACGCGGCTGGATTTGTATGAGCAGTGCTCGCTCCACATCACGCTGTAGATGCCCAGTTCGGTGAGCGAGGGCACGCGGCCCAGAGCGGCCTGAATGCGGCTGTACTCATCTGCGGTGATGCTGTGCTGGGCCAGCAGCTCCGGGGTTACCGAAACCGGCGCGGGCAAATCTTGAGAGGAGGCGGAGTTCATCACGGTTGCCTCCATTGTCGCACGCGGCGCGCCTTGCGGAGCTGTCTCCGGTGTGGAAAGCAGGGACCAGTCCCAGATGCCGCAATCCCGGTGCGAGTTTGGAACACTTGCGTCACGATTCCGCGGCGCATCCCAGCCGCTCCGCCGGACAACTCTTTTGCATCGCGGGATTGTGGCGCGCGAGGCAACGCCTGTGCGATACTTTGAGAGCGGATTCCCACCCCGAGCCGGGATGGCGGAACTGGCAGACGCAGCAGACTCAAAATCTGCCGGCCCTTGTGGTCATGGGGGTTCGACCCCCCCTCCCGGCACCACACTATAAATCATTTATTATCAGTGGCATACGCGAAATTTGTGACCGGGATGGGGGAGTAGAGTGCGCGTTATGGCTGATTTTTGCGAATTTGTGTACCAGACCTCCTCTGGATTCACAGCCCTAGCCCTTTCTTGCTAAAGCCTAGCCGACATCTCGGGACCAATCTCAGAACAGATGTCATATCAAGTTGTATTTAATAGAGTTGTTGTGTTATTGAGGGGCCACATCTGCACCTTACTTCACTCGTTTTGTGCCACGCCCTGTGTCACCAACTGAATCAGATTCTGGTTGGCCGGAGTCCGATCTTGATGCCCCCTGTCATAAGTGATGGATTTTGTGGGCCATTTTATCTCCCGTTCTATTCCCTTGGCATAAATAGTTTCTTGATAATGCATCCTTTAGATGTACATTTGACCTATCCGAGGGGCCAAATGGCGATCCCGGTTTACAAGCGCTTAGCTGGAACTGGCGTGCTCTATTTCCTGGCCGGCATGGCAGGTTTGGCAGTGCCTTTCACCGCAGGTAATGTCTCCCCGGTCTGGCCGGCCTCCGGGGTCGCACTAGCGTGTCTGCTGCTTTTCGGGTGGCGTTGCTGGCCTGCCATCTTTCTCGCAGCCTTTCTGGTCAATTATTTCTGGCATCTTTCTCTCCTGGCGGCTCTGGGGCTGGCTGGAGGAAACACAGCAGCGGCGCTGGCGGGCGCGTTCCTGCTCACGAGCATTCCTGGGTTTCAAACCTCGTTGGCCCGCCTTCGGGACATGCTCGGCCTGGTGCTATTGGCGGCCGCACTCGGTTCGACGATAAGCGCTACCGTTGGAACCGCTGTTCTCCTTTCTTCCGGCGTAAAGCCGTGGGCTGCCGGGACAACCGTATGGATGATGTACTACCTGGGTGACGCCATGGGTATTCTGCTGGCTGCACCTCTGTTCCTTTCGCTGCGCGAGTTGTTCAAAGTGCGCTCCGCTGCCCGGATACTGGAGTTGGCCGGGCTGCTCCTTCTCACCGCCATGACCAGCGTGCTGCTCTTCGATGAGCAGTTCTATTTTGCCATTCAACACAACGTGCTTGCGCTGCTGGTTCTCCCGTTTGTCTTGTGGGCGGCAATTCGCTTTGGAGTTCGCGGAACCGCTCTGATCAATGTCATGATTGCCACCGTCGCCTTAGTTGCGACCGCGCACGGCCTTGGACCCTTTTCAAAGGACCAGCCGTTGACCAATGCTCTCCTGCTACAGCTTTTCTTCGCCACCCTGGCTGTCTCCGGACTCCTCTTGTCGGCCGTGATTGCTGAACGGAAAGCGACTGAGGCGGAGCGGGAATATCTCATCCGGGAACAGGCGAAGCAGGAAGCGGAGCGGGAAGGCGAAAAGCGCTATCGCCGGATTGTGGAGTTGGCCAACGAAGGCATTTGGACTCTGGACGCACAAGGCCGCACAACTTTCGTCAACCGTCAGTTTGGCCGGATGCTGGGGTATGAGCCGGAAGAGATGGCCGGAAGGAGTGTTCTTGATTTTTGCCCTGAAGCCCCCCATGCTTCTCTTCTTGAAGTGGACGGGGGCGAGCTTCGTTTGTGCAAGAAAAACGGCGACGAGCTGTGGGTAATGATTTCGGCAACAGCGATTCCGGATGAAGAGCGCGAGGCTGATGGTATGTTAGTCATGCTTACCGACATCACGGAGAGCAAGCGCGCCGAGGATCTGGTACGCAAGAGAAGTTCGGAGTTGCAGGCGATTCTCGACAACTCGCCGGTGCTGATCTTTATGAAAGACCAGGCTGGCCGCTACATCTTTGTCAATCGCTGTTGGACTGAGTGGTTCAAGATCCCTATCGAACGCGCCAAAGGGAAGACAGATTTCGAGCTTTTTCCCGAAGAGGCAGCTCGCCAGTTCACGGCCAATGACAAGTCCGTTGTGGAGAGCAGCCAAGCGCTGGTATTTGATGAACAATCACTGTTCGGCGGTGTTCTCCACCACTATCAGAGCATTAAAGTTGCGCTCCGGGATGAGGATGGCCAATTTTATGCGCTTTGCGGCATCAGTACGGACATCACCGAACGCAAAGCGAGGGAAGAGGCTCTTCGTCAAACACACCGGGCTTTGCGCGTATTGTCCCAATGCAACTCCGCGGTCGTTCATGCCACCGAGGAGCAAGCCCTGCTGAACGAGGTATGCCGAATCGCGGTCGGGCCGGCAGGGTATCAGTTGGCCTGGGTGGGTTTTGCGGAGAGCGACGAAGCACGCACCGTGCGTCCGGTCGCATTCGCCGGCCCAGCGGAAGGCTTTCTGGATCGCATCCATGTAAGCTGGGCCGACGATGAATATGGGAGGGGAAGCATCGGTCCCGCCATCCGCACGGGAAAACCGTTCGTTGTGCGCCACCTAAAGGAACAGCCGGCATTTAGTGTCTGGCGCAATGCGCTGGCGAACCGCAATTTTGAGTCTGTCTTGTCTGTGCCTTTACGCCATGGGGAGCAAGTTTTTGGAGCTTTGGCAATCTATGCGCAGGAACCCGAGGCTTTCGACTCATCGGAAGTCGCACTTATCGTAGAACTCGGGGAAAACCTGGCTCATGGCATTGCGTCTTTGCGTGCACGAAACGAGCGTGCCGAGGCGATTGCCGCACTGGAGCGGGCGCGAAGCGAACTGGAGGACCGGGTACGCCTGCGCACGGCTGAACTGGAGGAGGCCCGGGATGCGGCGCAATCCGCCGACCAGCTTAAGTCGGCTTTTCTCGCCACCATGTCGCACGAGCTGCGCACTCCGCTGAACTCGATCATCGGATTCACGGGGATCGTTCTTCAGGGGCTTGCAGGGCCCTTGAACGGCGAACAGGAAAAGCAGTTGGGCATGGTGCAGAACAGTTCACGGCATTTGCTGGCGCTAATCAATGACGTTCTCGACATCTCGAAGATCGAGGCCGGCCAACTCGACATTTATTGCGCATCGTTTCCCCTGCTCCCCGCCATTCAAAAAACCGTGTCCGCCATCATGCCTCTGGCCGGGAAGAAAGGAATCACGGTGCGGACGGAGCTTTCCCCGGAGGTGGGCGAGATTGTCAGCGACCAGCGGCGCACCGAACAGATTCTGCTGAATCTGCTCAGCAATGCCGTCAAATTCACCGATCAGGGAGAAGTCGTCGTTCGATGCTGGCGGGAGCGGAATTGGATCGTCACCGCGGTTCGGGATACAGGCATAGGGATCGATCCTAAATTTCAACAAAGCATCTTTGAGCCCTTCCGCCAGGCGGACACCGGCTTGGCGCGCAAGCGTGAAGGAACCGGGCTGGGCCTCTCCATCTGCAAGCGGCTGTTGGAGCTTATGGGGGGATCTATAAGCGTAGAGACCGCTCTCGATCAGGGCAGCACATTCACCGTTCGACTACCTTTGGTATGGGACAAGACTCATGAAGAACACAGTTCTGGTCATTGAAGATAACGAACAGAATCTCTATCTGGTGCGCTTTTTGCTGGAGAAGCACGGATTCTGCGTCCACGAAGCCCGGGATGGAAGTCTGGGCGTGACCATGGCCGGCGAATTGCGCCCGGATCTGATTCTGCTCGACATTCAACTCCCCATGCTCGACGGCTACGCGGTGGCTGCCGAGATTCGCAAAGACCCGGCACTTCGGGATACGCCGATCATTGCCGTGACTTCCTATGCGATGGTGGGGGACCGCGAGAAAGCTCTAGCGTCTGGCGCGACCGACTATATCGAAAAGCCGATCAATCCAGGCACTTTTATCGACCAGATTGCCAAACACTTGCCTCGATAACCGGCACTGAATAAGAGGAAGGGGAAACTCCCGTGCAAAAGATCCTAATCGTGGACGACAACGACGAGAACCTCTATTACCTGCAGGCATTGCTGCGCACCACCGGATACGAGGTCGTCACGGCCAGAAACGGTGCTGAAGCATTGAACGCAGCATTGGCCGATCCACCGGAGTTGGTCATTTCTGACCTGCTCATGCCGATCATGGATGGCTTTACTCTGTTGCGGCAATGGAAAGCGGAGCAACGGCTTAATCGGATCCCGTTCGTTGTGTATACGGCAACCTATACCGACCCGAAGGACGAACAACTTGCTCTGGACCTCGGCGCGGACGCCTTTATTGTCAAACCTACCGAACCCGCTCCCTTCATGGTTAGAATCCGCGAGGTTCTGGCGAAAGCCGTGCGAGGAGACATGTCTCCCGCGAATGCTCCGGTTGGCGAAGAGACGGATTTGCTCCGGCAATATAGCGAGGTCCTCATCCACAAACTGGAGTCAAAGGCCCTCAAACTGGAGGAGGCAAACCGCACACTGTCGGAGCGGGAGCAGCAGGCGCGCGCAAACGAGCGCGAGCTCTCGCTCATCTTCCAGAACCTATCAGACGTTGTCTTCAATCTGGCCGTGGAGCCGGACGGCCAGTTCCGCTTTGTTTCCGTTAACCCGGCTTTTCTGCGCGTCACCGGTCTCGAGACCGGTCAGGTGGTAGGGAAACTCACGCGGGAGGTGATTCCCGAGCCTGCCAGCAGCAAAGTTCTGGAGAAGTACGAAGAGGCGGTGCGCGAGAGAAAGACCGTCTCCTGGGAGGAGACATCCGTCTATCCAACCGGAGAAAAGCACGCGAATGTGTCCGTAAGTCCGGTTTTCAACGAGCAAGGCCAATGCACCAACCTGGTCGGCGTCCTGCACGACATGACGGAATACCGGAGTGCGCAGAAGCATATTGAGCGCCTCAACCGCGTCTACTCCGTGTTGAGCGACATCAACCAGACCATCGTTCGCGAAAAGGATTCCCAGGCGATGCTGGAAGCCGCCTGCCGCATTGCCGTGGACAAGGGACAGTTCCGCATGGCGTGGATCGGGATGGCCGATCCCACAACAGGAGTGCTGAATCCCATCGCATCCAGTGGTGTGGCCGAAGATTATCTCAAACGGGTGAAAATAGATCTTCAAGACCCGATAACTGCCACCGGACCGGCCGCGCGCTGCTTTCATTCCGGAGAACCCCAGGTCTGCAATGACATCGAGCACGATTTCTACCGGCCTTGGAAAGAATACGCTTTGCAACTCGGGTACCGGTCGCTGGCATCCTTTCCACTCCGATGCGAGAACCAGATTGTCGGCGTTCTCAACCTCTACGCGAGCGAGTTGGCGTTCTTCGACCAGGAAGAGGCCAAATTGCTCGACGAGATGGCGATGGATATCTCCTTTGCCCTAGAAGTTAACCTGCATGAAAAGGACCGAGTGAAGAAAGAGGAAGAACTGCGCTGGAGAACCGCATTTTTCAAGGCTCAGGTCGACTCATCTCTCGACGGCGTCCTTGTCGTCGACCGTCACGGGGAAAAAATTCTCCAGAATCAGCGGTTGAACGAACTAATGCAAATCCCCAAAGATATATCCGATGATCCAGACGATGCCAGGCAGCGCGCATTTGTGCGCACCATCGTCAAGGACCCCGATCAATTTACAGAGAAAGTGGATTATCTGAACGCCCATCCCGACGAGGTCAGCCGCGATGAGGTTGAATTGCTGAATGGCACCATCTTCGATCGCTACTCCGCCCCGGTCCGGGATCAATTGAACAATTATTATGGCAGGATCTGGACCTTTCGCGACATCACGGAACGGCGGCAACTGGAAGA
>Ga0181527_1002504_pt1 | contig 17218 bp, 21 predicted proteins | sample PEATcosm2014_Bin_30_FD_119762 | JGI IMG/M metagenome (GOLD analysis project Ga0181527, IMG submission 119762) | Peatland microbial communities from MTU Mesocosm Facility, Houghton, MI, USA - PEATcosm2014_Bin06_60_metaG | ecosystem: Environmental > Terrestrial > Soil > Wetlands > Peat | place...
CAAGGGGAAAGTGGAACCAAAGACGGTGCAGTCGATGCTGAGGCACAGCAAAATCCAGACCACGCTCGACCTGTACACGCAGGGCGACTCGGACGAGATGTCCACGGCTCAGCAGCTATTCGCCGATGCTGTGGATTGGTGTGGATTGGAAAAACCGACGCAGGTCATGTAAGTGATTGAAAAAATGGTAGGCACGAGGAGACTCGAACTCCTGACCTCTACCGTGTCAAGGTAGCGCTCTAACCAACTGAGCTACGCGCCTATGCCTGACTATTGTACAACTTGCGGGGATTTCAGTGCACCGTCTTGATCCACAATCAATCCACAGAATTTTTCCTGTGCCGTGATTTTGTTGTCGTTGTCGCCTTGAACATAGAGGTCAAGCGTCGTTTGCGACTTCGAGTGTCGAAGCATCGTCTGCACAGTCTTCACGTCCGTGCCCGAATTCACCAGCCAATTGCTGAGGCTGTGACGAAGGTTGTGAAGTCCAAAGCGGTACCCGTCAGGAACCTGAACACCAGCCGCAATCGCGGCCGGACGCAAATGTTTCTGGACGAATACCGAGGCACAGACAGGAACGCTACCACTCTTTTTGATCGATGGGAAGACAAAATCGGTGTCAGCGATATGCGGACTCGATTCCTTCCATGTACGGAGGAACTGAGCCAAAATGGGGCCGAGGGCAACGGCGGAATCGGACGCCGCCGTCTTCGGCTTGCCGTCCTTCCCATGTCGCCAACGTTTGTTGACCCGGATGCGGCTCTCTTCCCACATGATGTCCGCCCATCGCAAGGCAATCACTTCGCTTGCACGAAGCGCTGTTGCTGCAACGGTGAACACCAACGCGAAGTACAGAGGATCGGTGAAGGATCGCAGAATCACGAGCGTCTGTTCGGGCGTCACCGTAATTGCTTTGTACGTTGACTTGATGTCCTTCAGACGCCAACCAGCACACGGATTCGAGGAGCAAACTTCCTCGAACAATCCATACTGGTAGACAGAGTGCATGATGCCTTTGATCTTCCCGATTGTCGGCCCGCTATAATCGAGAGCTTTGAGCCAATCGCGCACATCCTTACGTCGGATGTCCTCGGCGGGAACGTTTCCCCACTTTGGAATCATCACCTTCTTGACGTAGTGGACAACGCCTTCATTGGGAGATTCCGCGTCGATATAACGCAGGGCGAGCACACCAAACGTAACTGCTTCGGTGGTGTCCTTATTGATCTCAGCGAGCATCCCCATTTCACTAACCCGCTTCCACGCAGCAGACTCGGTCTTCAACTCACTTACAAGTCCGATACGTTTGGTGTTTTCGACCCGCTCTCCGTTTTTGTCGGTGCGGAATCGGAGAAACCAAGTCAATCCGTCCTTTCGTTGTACCTGTCTCAAACTGCCTTGCTGATAACTCATACGGCCTCCAATTCGTTTGAATGTGAAGACCGCCCAGCACAAGTTAACACATAGGCTTCGAGGTCCGAAAGCCTGAAAAGCCATGTCCGACGCGACTTTCCGCCGCGTGGGTAGGCGGTGATTTGCCCGGTGCGGGCTAGATAGAGGACATGCTTGCGGGAGCAGCACAAGAAGGCGGCTGCACGGGCGGCATCGACGAATGGCTCGGGCGGACATTGGGAGCACGGTTTGTGCTCGTGTATGGGTTCATTGCGATTGAGCTGCGACTTGAAGGAATTCAAACATGTTGCCTCGACTGTTCCAACTGTGCCCCCCCGTCGTCCTCGGAGATCGTGACAACGGGCGACCCATGCTGGTTCGCATTAAGCGTCTAAGGAAATCGCCACGGAGCCGTGGCTGTCAACATCGACGCCCGATGCTAAGTATCTAATACGCGATTTTTTGGCGAGTCCCCCGGCTTTTTCTTTCGCCGCGTTCAGGTAAGGTCTTGCCGGTCACACTTGAACCTCTTTTTGGGGGCCTAGCGGCTCCCGCTTTGCCTAAGGCAGGGTGGAACAGCCCCGCGAGGTGGGGGGCCGCCTGTCCCAACGCTAAGCTTCACGCTGCTGCAACGGAGACCTCCTTGCCGCAGCCGCAGACCTGCCACGTGCGACCGTCCTTTGTTCAGCTTGAGGCGGACGATTGCTCCACGTACTTCTTGGTCACTACCTCCATCGCTTTCTCGACATAGTTTCCCAAGCTGCTGAACTTTGCAGTCTTGCCGCTATTGGAGAACTGGGTGTGCACACGCTCACCCCGGTTGAGGTCGGCAAGCCAAATCACAGCCTCAATCTGTTCGTTGCTCCAATCGACCAAATCCCTATCGGTGATGGTCTCTCCATTCGGTGCACAAACATGGGCGTTGTACGTCTTGACCGCAAGCTCTGTTCGCAGCCTTCTTTTGATCCCTTCATGGTCAAGCTTTCCTGAAAACGGCTTGACGCCGTCCATGGCGTTGCACAGGTGGAACCAGCAAAAGTCGGTTTCCATATACTCCGGCTCGTCGCAATCCTCTACCTCACATTTTCCGGGGCCAAGGTGGATGTCGAGGTCGTAAAAAGCGTCGTCGGGTTGGTTCCAGTCCTGCCAGCAGTCGTCGCACCATTTCGTGCGTTCACCGTCAGGGCCGTAGTCACAATATGGGCAAACCAGAGACAAGGGAGCGTAAAGCTTGGCGTCCAAATCTTCTTCCTCTCGCTTCTCTTTTAGAAGCTCGACAACACGGCTCTTGGCATTGAACACCTTGAACGTGGTCTCAAACTGCCGTTCCAGCGAGGCGGCGGGGTCGTTCGCGAGGCGAAGGTTTTCGGCGGTCCAGTGATTTCCAAATTCATCGTCACGACACGCCCAGATCAGAAACAGGCGAAATTCCTCATAGTCGAGACCTGAAGCCTTGAGCAGGCGATCCATAACCTGAGCCCAAGCTCTTAGGGTCGCCTCGTTATTGAACTGGGCAGGACGATCAAGCTCGATCAGGAACCGGGACGCCAGACGCAGAGACTCAGGATCATCAGCTTTTACTTTGAAGGTCATATCACAGACTCCTTAACAAGACTTGGTTTTGGATTTTCGAATTGCCGTTCGTCTTGATCGACGACCGCGAAGCGGTCACTAAGCAAGCGAGCAAGAGATAACTTTGCAGTCGTAATCGAAAACCGAAAACCGAAAACCGCAAATCGAAGTACGGAGTCCGAAGACCGCAGTCCGAAGACCGAAGTACGCAGAGCCATCGCCGAGCACGCATCAAGCACGGCACCGAGGATGCATCAAGCATTGCTTGCGGGATGCTTGAGGGATGCTTCGAGCATGTGTTAAACAGCGTCTTCATCAATCTCGACCTCTTCTTCCGTCTGAGTTTCTTCCGTCTGATTGTCATCTGGAGTCTCGTCGTCTTCCTCTGTCCCCTCAGGCTCCGGCGTATCCTTGGGCCAACGGGCTGCGGCACCTTTGTGGGCACGCTCGGTAGCCATCTCAGTGAACTCTTGCAATTCCAGCCATTGTCTACGCAAACGCTTGTTCACTAGGCGGGTTGGGTCCTCATCGAAGGACTCGAAGTTCTCCAGAACCTCATCCTTGATGACCTTCCACTCTTCCGGCATTGCGTCTGCCAGTTTCCAAAGTTTGTCTGGCTGGTTGGGGATCGTGGCTATGGGATCGGAATCCCACGCTATAGCGAGAAGATTGATGTACGCACCCTGAGCAGCAAGCGACATCATCTGTCGGGTGGGGGATGCAGTCCAATCCTTCACGTAGAACTGAAATGCTGGCGGTTTGTTTTTGGCTTGCTGTTTCTTTTTCTTAGGCATTACCGATCCTCCATGTCAGCCGTCTCCGGCACTTGGCTTGGGCTCGCCATCGAAAGCTGCTCAATCCAATCAGCCAGAACGCCGGGGTCGAAGCGGATTGTGTCGCTGACCCTAATGGCAGGAATCTCTCCCCTTCGGACCCAGCGTTGGATCGTGGCTTCGCTTACATCGAACAGTTCGGCAATTTCTTTGACGCCGAGTGGTCGGGTCTGCAATCGTAGTTTCTTCAAAATCGACATCGTTCTACCTCGCTTGGGGCGGTTTGAAAGTGTTTCAGGTGTTTTGCCCTCATTAACAGCAGTTCGTAGTCGAGGAATTCACTCGCGGACAATTTGAATTTCTTCGGAGGGCGAATTTCCCAGCGGCGATTGGAAAAATGAGACTGGGGGCGTGCCTGATTGGAGACTTGAGACCGACAGTGCTTCAAGTGGGTGGATGTACTGGCAGATCACGTTGTCGGCCCGGAGACGGCATGTGCCTATCGCCGGACGCACTGGACACCCGACTCAGGGTGTCAAGCAGGGCTGGTTGGACGTAAGCGTAATGGCAGACTCAGGCATTGACGAAGCCTGTTTAGATGCCTGAGGCGTCGGGTAGCTTCTACTCGCCCAGCTACGCTTCTCGGGCCAGCCATGATCTGGGCAGCTACGAGCGGAAGTGTGCGTGGTGCAGTAGATGCATCCCGCCGCCCGCGCAGCTTCCAACTTCTCATTAGCTTTCATTTTCGACCATCCCTTGATGTCAGGTGGGTGCGCTGGCGGGACCCAATAGACACCCCGTGGCGTTTTGTATCCCTTCGGCTTCTGTACCCGCTGGTCATTCTTCGAACCGCTATCGTCGGCGACAACGGAAACACCCGCCTCGATCTTCTCCTGCTGAGATTTGAACGCCAGAATGTCGCGTTGCCTCTGCTCTTCACGTTCATTCAACCATTGCTCGCGACCTGTCCAATTGATTTTCAATTTCTCGGCGTAGGCGGCGAAGTCTCGTGCGACCTTCTCCAGCAGGTTTATGGCGGAGTTCAGATGAATTTTATCCTTATCAGTCAGCCCGTCCCCTTTCGTTTCAGCGACGAGATTTGTGACCTGATCCAACCGTTGGACGATGATATGTTCCCCGCCTTCCGAGAGGTTGGGCACCAGAGGGTTTAGCCGTTTGAACAAGTCTTCAACAGGTGTCACCACATTTGGTTTAGGCTCATCGCCAAGCTCAATGCGGTAATCCTTCAGCCGCCGCTGGACAGTCTTGAGGGAGTAGTCGAGTGCACACCGCTTCTGGAAAGCTTTGAACCAGTCAGTCCATGATGGCAGCCCAAGGGTGTTCATCAGCTTGCGGTATCGTCCCCGCTGACTCAACATCGCGTGCATCAGGTCGAGTTCAGGAATAAGGTCGTCGAACGACCGCTTGGCGTCGGACGCTTTGGACGTGAAGATGTCCAGCTTAGCGGTAATCTTCGCATTGAGATCGAGGAATTCCTGCTTGATTTCCCCCGGCAACAACTTGCGACAATTGTCGCCAGTCCATTTCGCCAAGGCCTCCGCCCGCTCCTTGGCCGCAGCTTCCTGTGCCGCCCTCGCTTTACGGCGTTCCGTCGTAGCCGCGATGCCAGCCGCACGCTTCGCGGCCTGCTTTGGGGTCAGCGGTTTCTCTTCTTTTTGCTTCTTTGACATATTTTCTTACCTCCTTAATGGGTTAATACCCAATCCCCGGCGTAACTAATGGTCTTTATTTTTGCCGGGGGATCGGACGGCTCGAAGATGCCGCCCCCGGCGGGGGGCGTGAACCGGCCTGCGTGAGGGGGAAGGTGAACCCGGCCACTGTCAAGACCCCGCCTGTCCCACCCGAGAGGTCTAAGGTTGTGACCGGCAAGACCTTGCCTGAACGCCGCCAAAGAAAAAGCCGGGGGGCTCCTCAAAAACTGGAAGAGAATTCGGGTCGTGCCTTCCGCGCGGGCCTCTGGGGGCGGGGAGAGACCCCGGCCTACAGGGACCGTGAGCCGTTCATAGAGTCCTTGTCTGAACCGTAATACCGTCGGCGCGGACTCCCCTCGTTTCATGAAAGTCTTTGGGCCGGGCGACCTTGCCTGTCCATCATCGGTAAACGTAGCTCACCCAGACCTGAACACCAGAGCAGCCAAAGCTTCCTGTTGGTAACAAGGTCGTCCTGTTGGCGGACGGCAAAGACCATCCTGTTTCCGTCACGGCGGAAGTCACCCACGTCTATGAGACGTTAGTAACTGACATAATTTGTCACTTACTCTCACAAATGTGAGACCTGAGAAGTTCGCAAAATTCCTACCCAAATTCTCGGCCCCCATGGTATAATGGTACTAAGGTCGGGAACACATACGCCGCCTAGATGCCGGTCTGTACGATTGGGTCGCAGCACGGTCACTGCCCACGCTTCCAAGTGGAGTTTGACCAGTAAAGCCGCAAGGGATTTGAAAGCATAGCCCCAGACAGACTGTAAGTCGAGTCAAAGGCACCCACGGTATCCCAAATACCTGAGGTGTCGTATGACCACAGCACTCGCCAAATCAACACCTCGTCCGCCAGCGGACGAGGTTGAAGAAACACTCACACCAACCCAAAAAGCGGGCCGCCAGTTTTCCGCTGACCTGAAATCCATCAACTCACGGATGGACAAAGAAGTTGCGGCGATGAATAAGATTTACGCCGCCAACGACCAAGCGGAAAAATTAGCCGCCCGTAAAAATCTGTTGCCAATCATCTTGGAAGCACAAGACCTTTTCGCACGACCCGGACGGCGGGACGGCGGAATGACCTTCACCAAATGGCTACAGGAATGGCGTCCTAAACTCAACGTTGGACGCACCGCCATCTACGATATGTTGGCGGAAAACAGTTTCGAAAAAAAGCCGATGGCTTTGCCAAAACTCAACGAAGAGAGAATTGTTGACGGCGAGATTGGACGAGTCGTAGAAATTCCCCCGCAAGTAGACGGCAAGATGCAAGAGGTCGTCATGGAGTTTCCCATCACGACGGCGGAAGAAGCGTTGGAAGAAGCGGTGATGCGGCGAGACACCGTGCTTCTTGAAGACGTAAAGCCATTGAAGCATCACACGCTTGACACGTCCATCATCTACGACAAACCCAATGGTGATTGGTGCCACTTCGCCAATGGCAAGCTGGTGTGCTTCTCAACGGAAGCACAGCGGAAAGCCACCACCAAAGCCGCAAAAAAGGCGGCGAAAGATGCCGTAGAGAAGGCGACCGCCGCGCTAGAAGCGGAAGCCGCCAAACTGGAAGCGGAAAAAGAGAAGCCACTTCCCCAGACGGTGAATAAGAAGGACGCCGTGAATGGGGACAAGAAAAAGATAGCGGCGGCGAAAGAGAAAGCGGCGTCAACGCCAAAGAAGCGTAGGAAGACAGCCAAAGACTTCGCCGTCGAGTTGGTCGCCAAGAAGCTAGGCGACAAATTCTTCCTCTTCGCCAAAAATGAAGTCGAGTTTTCCCCCCGCACCACGAAGTCCAGCCACTTCGACACGATGGAAGAAGCGGACAACAAGGCGATTGAATTAAACAGGAAATACTTCGCAACGGTGCCGTCCGCACCAGTTGCGGATGCGGCAACAGTGTAGTAGACGGCGGGATGAAAGTCCCGCCACACCTTTTGCCTTGGAGAAACTATGAAGAAGCATCCGTTCTGGTCGGCCTCATGTCCGTGCGATAAGAAGTTGAAGTATGTGAAGTCCGTCTTACAAAAAGCGATTCGGCGCGGCTATGAACACGCCGCGATCTGGGCCTTGAACGAGATGTACATGGGCCGCCGTTTGGGTATGTTCAATTGCAACATTTGGCGAAGCCTGACCATCATAGGTCTGGAGGACATCGGCATGGCCTACCGGCCTCTCATGGCTGAACTTCGCAACTTGAAATGGGCACAGGAACTCACGGAAGTGCCGCTGAAGACTGGTGGCGTGACGGTCAACGCGGACAGATTGGCTTTTGTGCAAGCCGTCCTGTTGATGTGTAGGTGCAAGAAGTCCCGCGCTAACAATGAGGCGGAATGCTATGTCAAGAAGGACGGCGGGAATAATCCCCCAACTCAAGAAGAGTTAGACGCCATCTACAACCTGCCTGATCTGGCGAAGGATGATCCAGAGTTCTTCGACGATTGCGAAGACCGCCACACTGACGAGGGCATTGCAAAGGGCCGAAATGTGAAGCACTTCCTTGATCGGGGCGCGATACTGAAGAACAAAGCGGAAGGTCTGGGGATGGGGTTGTGCAGCGAGTGCCAGAAGCGGATCAAGCGTATGTATGCGGAGGGCACGGGGTCATTGAGGTTTGAGTTGGAATAGGAGTGCCATGAGATACCAAGCGCAAGCGCGAGTTTTCACTTGTTCCATCAGTGATTTTTTCATCAAGCAAGCTGACCCATGGCGTGCGAGTGCATGGAAGGTTATCCGTGAGACGCCCAACTTGACTTACCTGATTCTCACAAAGCGGCCACACCGCATCCTTGAATGCTTACCCCCGGATTGGGGCCGTGGTTATCCCAATGTTTGGTTGGGCACCAGCGTTGGGTGCAACCTTACTATGTGGCGCATGGACGCGCTGCGAAAAGTTCCAGCTTGCGTGCGCTTCATCAGCGCGGAACCTTTGCTGGAAGACATCAGCGGGAAACTGAATCTTGATGGCATTCACTGGCTGATTACGGGGGGTGAGTCAGGCAGCGGACCACACTCAGAATTTGTCTACAGCGAGAAGAACTGGCGGCTATACTTTGACCCCAACAAATCAGGGAATGGGCGGCGTACCATGAAACTAGAATGGGCACGGAAGCTGCTCGATATGAGTCGGGCCGCGAAGATTCCATTCTATTTCAAACAGGTCACGTCATCTCAGCAGCACGCCAACATGTCCGCGTTGGGTCAAGTCTATCGCGAATATCCCGCGCCTCCAACGGGGCGTATTTGGTTGCCAGATGATGACGAAACAAAAGCGAAGCTCAAACTCGCCAGTCCCATATCATGGACTCACTGGCCTTGGAATCCATGGAAGGGGTGCATTAAAGTTGGGCCTGAGTGCATGTTCTGTTATATCGACCGCCCATCGTGCGGCGGGGGTATGTTTAACATCATCGAGGAGACTCACTCACTCAACAATCCGTACAAGTGGGCTAAGCAAATTACGGGGATGTCGCTAGGGGCTTCAAAGTAGCAATGCACTTGTGGTATAACGGGCGTCGAAGGGAGTAACTCGTATGCCAACAGAAGCACCCGCTCATAACCCCAAGGTCGGTGGTTCAAATCCACCCCCCGCAACCAATCCTCCCGTTTGGGTTCAATGGGTTGAGCCAATCCACTCGCTTCCCCAGTGACTCTAATCCCCGAAATCCAGTCGATTTTCCCCCAATTCTTTGCTCAAGTTTTGCTCAAGTTTTCGCGGGAACGTTCGTCTCAGGAGTTCCCGTGCCTCCGTGCTCTTCGCTCCTTATGTCTCTGTCCGCCATGAGATCAACCCCGTACTCAGCCGTTCACGACTGCCGATCCCCGCTCGAAACCCATATCGATCTTCTGCCGGCCAGCCTGAATTGCTGCCTCGATAGCGGACTCCTGCGTGGGGAATGTGTCGGGCAGGTAGAATTCAGTTTCCACGAACCCATCCGCCTCGTGTTCCTCGACGGAGAACTCTGCCGAGAACTCGCCTTCTCGTAGCTCGCATGACCGTGCCACGATAACGTAGCCCTTGTACCCCAGCCTGCTCTTCATGACTGCTAACCTCTTCGCTTCAATTATTGCACTTCGGGGTGGGGAGTTTCCCCTCAAGCCAACGTCGTCCGCCTGTCATTTCGCAGACTGTTAAGCAGCCCCGAGTACCGCCTCTGTTGACGGTCGTTGCGGACCGCGAGGCCCAGTACCTTTTCCTGCCCGATCAGCACGAGCAGTTGCTTCCCGGCGTGATCCTCGCGTGGATGAGGATGAGTAACCCGAGAGCACAACTGCTAGTTACGCCGACTTATTGTTGAGTAAGGCCATCCTCAAAAATAGTTTTCGCGCTCTACCGGGAACTTTTCGCAAATCGGGTATTAGGTAGTATGTCAAGCGTATATTGCGAGGGTAACTCAACGGTAGAGCGTCCAGTCCAACTGGAAAATGGTGGTTCGACTCCACTCCCCTCGCTCCAATTTGTTCGAATCGAGCAGGCACAACCGACCGAGTTAATCATCAAGCACCACTACCCCGTCCTGCGAGTTGTGCCCCTTCATCTGCGTCAAGCTAATGACCTCGTGGCAAAGATGCATCGACACCACAAACCCCTACGCATAGCCAAGTTTAGTATCGGACTGGAATCGAACGACATCCTCGTTGCGGCGGCGATCTGTATGCGACCTTGTTGCAGGGCGTTAGATGATGGTAAGACTCTCGAAGTGGCGAGACTGGTTAGTGACGGGAGTAAGAATGCGTGCTCCAAGTTGTATTCAGCTTGTGCTCGAATAGCTAAAGAAATGGGCTACGAGAAGATTCAAACTTACATTCTCGACTCGGAGGCCGGCACCAGTCTCAGGGCATCGGGATGGGCATTAGAGGCTACTGGATGTGGTGGGACGCCGCAGGGTAAGCGAACGAAGCGACCTAATGGACATGAGGCTACTATGGTGACATTGGAGTCTAAACAGAGATGGGCGAAGAAACTTTGATACTGCACTTTTGTACCATCTGGTGACTCTAATCCCCGAAATCCAGTCAGTTTCCCCGGATTCTTTGCCCAAGTTTTCGCCAGAACGCTCATCTCACGTGGTTCCGCGCCCTCGCGCTCTTCGCTTCTCAATGTTCCTGTTCAGGTCGCCGTCGCCCCGCCGCAGCATTTCTTGTATTTCTTGCCGGAGCCGCAAGGACAGGGATCATTCCGCCCGACCTTTGGAGCATTGCGCCGAGGCTCACTCGTGTGGGCACTCGCCCCGGCTTGCCGTTGCACCCTGAAATACCGATAAGCCTGTACCAGCCCGGCAGCCATGTGCACGATCACATCTTCCCGCCGTTCCGGGCTGATCGGCTCGGGGCGCGTCTCGGGGTCTTCGTCGTGCTCATAGTGGAGCATGAATATAGGAACCATGCAGCCGCCCTGCTCTTCGTCTTCGACAAGTTCAACCCAGCCGTCGTGACGCATCCTCGTACCCCGCATGAAGCCGTGTGCCCAGTCGTTACCGTGAGCCACGCCATTCTCGTCCTGCAATAGGATCGGGCCGTAGACCTCATCCTTGTTCAGCGTCTCGGCGATGGTGTTCCAGTGCCGCATCATGAGCCCCAAGATTTCGTTCGCCTCATCGAGGCTGCCGAACTCGCAGGCGTCCGACATCTCGCCGCCGAAGACCTCCGGGTAGTATTCGCTCGGCATCACGACCTCTGGTCCCGCGATGAGGGCGGCGAAAAATCCGTCGAGTTGCTCGACGTTCATTGCTCTGCCGCCCTTACAACTCTTGAGGAAGTCTCCGAGGCGGTCGAGTTCGGCGTCGGTCAGTGGGTCGTGTTGGGTGAAGGTCTTCATGGCGAATCATCCGCAGGCTCCGCGAGCATTCTACGCGGCATTCGCTCTCGCGAGCAGAAGACAGCACTCGTCCGGTTGCGACTCATCAGGGGCGAGCCCAGTCAGTGAGTGACGTGGCGATCTTACCCGAACAGCACCGTACAATGACAACGGCAGAGAAACGGAATGCTGATGGTCTTCTTGCGCGGAGTGCTCCTCGTCGTGATTGGCATCTACCTAATTGCGCTACTCGTGGCGGTCTTTTTCTCCGAACGATTGATTTTTCAGCCACAACAGGCTGGATATCGGGATGACGCTGCGATCCTGAAACTCACGAGTTCGGATGGAGCGAAGATATCCGCAACATACCTGCCGAATCCAGACGCAATTTTTACGGTTCTCTTTAGCCACGGAAATGCCGAAGACATCGGTGACGATGAGCCTCTTTTGGAACGAATAAGGGCCGCTGGATTTGGGGTCTTGGCGTATGACTATCAGGGCTACGGCACGAGTGAGGGCAAGCCCACTGAACGCCATGCTTACGACGATGAAGATGCAGCTTACAAGTTTCTGGTGCAAACCATGCATATCCAGCCGACCAAGATCATTGCATTTGGGCGCTCGGTGGGGAGCGGTCCGGCAGCCGACTTGGCATCCCGCCGCCCGGTTGCAGGACTGATTCTTGAAAGCGCATTTACAAGCGCCTTCCGGGTGATGACCAGAGTCTCGGTCCTACCTTTCGACAGATTCGACAATTTGCAGAAGATCAAGAAAGTACATTGTCCTGTATTGGTCATCCATGGAAGACAAGACTCAGTGATCAACGTCGTTCACGGGAGAGAACTTTTTGCCGCCGCGAACGAACCGAAGCAAGCCCTTTGGGTGGACGGGGCGAATCACAACGACGTGGCGTTCGTAGGGGGAGTCCGATACTCCGATGCACTGAAAGCCTTCGCGATCTTGATTCAACGCTACCAGCCAGACGCTGGATCGCAAAGACTCTGATCGTTTGGGTGGTTGCAGTTCCACCCTGCCGTTATTTGATGAAATCACGGTGTCGCTCATGGCATCGCAGACTGGCAAGCAGCCCGGAATACCGCCTCTGCGGGCGGTCATTGCGGACTGCTATACCCAATGCCTTCTTCTGCCCGATCAGAACGAGCAGCCGCTTGCCCCGCGTGATGCCTGTGTAGATTAGGTTGCGCTGGAGCAGCATGTAATGCTGCGTGGCAAGCGGGATCACCACCGCCGGGAACTCCGAACCCTGCGACTTGTGGATCGTGATCGCGTAAGCCAGCGAAATCTCGTCCAATTCTCCAAAGTCGTACTTGACCACCCGTTCGTCGAAGCGCACTGCGACCTGCTGCTCGACCATATCGATCCGCTCGACGATCCCGACATCGCCATTGAACACGTCCTTGTCGTAGTCGTTCTCCGTCTGTATAACTTTGTCGCCGATCTGGAATCGCCACCCGAACCGCTCCACGGCAGGCTGACCGGGATGGGTGGGGTTCAATACCTTCTGCAAGGCTGTGTTCAGCTCCCGCACGCCGAGCGATCCCCGGTTCATTGGGCAGAGAACTTGAACGTCGCGAATCGGGTCTAGACGAAACCGTTCTGGAATCCTCTCCTGCACCAGCTTGACCAGCGTAGCCACGATTTTCTCCGGGTCGTCTCGCTCGACGAAATGGAAGTCGGAATTCGGGTCTGCTCCCCGCATATCGGGCATCTGCCCCCGGCGAATCCGGTGCGCGTTGGTGATGATGTGGCTGTCCGCCGCCTGCCTGAAAACCTCGGTCAGTCGCACGACCGGGACGACGCCGCTCTCGATCAAGTCCCCAAGCACCGTGCCCGGCCCCACGGACGGAAGCTGATCTACGTCCCCGACCAGAACCAACCCGGTGCGGTTGGGAAGAGCCCGCACCAGCGAGTGCATCAGCGGCACGTCCACCATCGAGGTTTCGTCCACGACCAGAAGGCCACAGGCGAGCGTGTTCGATTCGGTTCTAGTAAACCGCCCAGTTGCGGGATCAATCTCCAGCAGGCGGTGGATTGTCTTCGCTTCCAAGCCCGTGGTTTCCGTGAGCCGCTTCGCCGCCCGTCCAGTTGGGGCGCACAGCAAGCACTTGACGCCCTTGGCACGCAGGATCATCAGGATCGAGTTCACCAGCGTCGTCTTGCCCACGCCCGGCCCTCCCGTGATGACCACGACCCGGTTGGCGAGAACCTTCTTCAGAGCCTCGCGCTGGCTGGGGGCGAGCGTTTTCCGTGTCCGCTGCTCGCACCATGCGACCGCCTTCTCGAAATCAATCGGCGGATAGATCAGCTCCGCTTCAGCTAGGCTCTTGATCCTTGCCGCGATGCCCTCTTCTGCCCTCCTGAGGTGCGGCAGGAAGATCAGGGGCTCGCCGTCGATCTCCTCCAGCAATAGGGACCCACTCGTGAGCATCTGCGACAACGCCTGTTCGACAGTCCCTTCGGGCACTTCCAACAGCTTCACCGCCGCGAGCTTGAGTTTCTCCAGAGGCAAAGCGCAGTGTCCGTCCGAAGTCGCTTCCAGCAGCACATGGTCGATTCCCGCCCTTGCCCGATTGAGCGAGTCCCGAGGAATCCCAACCTTCTGCGCGATCTGGTCGGCGGTCGCGAAGCCGATCCCGTAGATGTCTTTCGCCAGCATGTACGGATTGCTCCGCACCTTCTCGATTGCCTGCTCGCCGTAGGTCTTGAAGATTCGCACCGCCCGGCTGGTGCTCACGCCGTGGCCGTGCAGGAACAGCATGATCTCCCGTACTTGCTTTGCCTCCTGCCACGCATGCGCGATCCGCTCCCGGCGCTTGGGGCCGATGCCATCGACCGTTTGCAGTTCGGCGGCTCGGTTCTCGATCACGGCGAGAACATCGGCTCCGAATCGCCCGACCAGCTTCTTGGCGAGAATCGGCCCGATACCCTTGACCAAGCCGCTGCCGAGGTATCGCTCGATTCCCTCAGCGGTGGTCGGCGGCACGGTCTTCATGGTCGTCGCTTTGAATTGCAGCCCGTGTTCCTTGTCCCTGACCCACCAGCCCTCCGCGCTCAGCCATTCCCCTGCGGTCACCGAGGGCAACGACCCAACGACCGTCGTCTCCTCCCGCTGCCCGCGTGCTTTCACTCGCAGGACGCAGAAGCCGCTTTCATCGTTGTGGAAGGTGACGCGCTCGATCAAGCCGGAAATTTCCTCGGTCGCAGGTCTCCGTTCTGGGATTGCAGCGTTCATTGGTTGGGAGTTATTTTCCCACGGATCGCGTCAATCGCTTCGATGCTCGGATGATCCGTCACGCCTTGACCAACTGTCTGCGAAGGGCTTCATGAAGGTACGAGCCGGAGTTGCGGCTGACACTGGCGACGTTCATACTCACGATCATGACACTCAAAAACGCGGCGTTGCTGGCTTTGGTCGGGACAATTCTGATGACGGTTCTTTTAGTGTGGAATTTCGTCTCCAACGTCCTTAATGTTCTCCGTGGCGTGGAGGCTCCGATAGTGCTCTCCGCGTCGTTCATCTATGCGTTCGGTTGCTTAACCGTGATGGTGTTCTTTTTCGTGTTCCATAGAACGCAGTCGTGATTTTAGCGAGAGTTCATTCGCCACGGACGGCTTTGGGTGCGTGACCCCATCAGCAGGTCGATTTTACGGCGATTCGGCTGCCGGGGAGGGGTTCAGGTCGGCTCGGGCGTTTCACAGGTCAAGAACCCCTTTGTGACCACCCCCACGTCGGTATACCGGAGCCACGATGACGGGCATTGCCTCTCCAAATAACTGGGCATATGAGCGTTGACCTGTACAGTTCAACAACTGGGCATCGTAATGTCGCACCTACTGCTTTTGCTTTGTTAATCGGCCTGTTGCCCACCGAAGCAAGGTGCGAGTTCGGTGCCCTGATGGAGAGGGGACCCAGCAAATTGACAAAACCGGGTGTGGTGCAATGCCCCGAACTGGTCAAGGTACGTGAGACAACCGAGCAAGTAAACGGCGGTCTGGCTTCTATCAATCGTTATGTCTTGCGGCTGGGAGGAACCGGGAAAGATCGTGTATCCGTGCCCTTCGGGGTCATTGGTGAGTGCTTCCCCTCGGGCGCAAGCCTGCTTGATCGTTCTTTCGGCAGCACTGAAATCTATTGGCGCATTGTCGGTTCCACTGGCGAACACGGAATGCAAAGCAGGAGACGGCCCGTAGTTTTTCACTCTGAACACAATTTTCCAGTGGGCACCTTCCACCACGATTGCTGGGCTGGAATCTATACCGAGCCAAGGACGCTGGGCAATCACCAAGGTATCGCGGGCAGCGGTCAGTTGCCCTTGGAAAATAAAAGCAGACCAGAAAGCAGCTATCACGACTAGTACGGTTAGAAAAATCATTACCCAATCAGCGGCCTTGGACTTTTCGCGGGGGGCATCCCACCAACGGCGCAACCAAAAGAGAGTGGCGTCCATGAACTCGGATGGGGTTGGTGGATTCTGTGCCTCTTTGTCGAGATTCACGCCGTTTTCCTATTCCTCCTCCGCCACACATCAGCCAAACATCATCAGCCGGTCCAGCGGCCCTACGCAGTCTACTTCTGCTGCGCCTTTAACTTCGCCCAGCGTGCCCGTGCAGCCGCCGCGATTCGCTTTCTGCCTGCTGCTGATATTGTGCGCTTGGGTTTCGGCGCGTGACCTTTCGCTTTTGCCCATCGCGCTTTCTGCGCGAGGCTCATCCGCCTGCGAGCGGCAGCCGACATGCGGTGCCGCGATTTCGTGTAGGAACTCCCGCCGCTCAACTTGCCAAGAACTGAAAGAGCCGCATCAACATGTCTAAGCTCATCTACCAGATTCGTTCTCACTACCCTCAACTCCGATACAAAAGACGCCAGCCCGCTTAGATTTGCCATGAATTCCCCCTCGGCAAGGGATTGTAATTGATGGACGCGGGTTCCAGAGCGTCGTTGGCTTCGACACTTCGTGCGGGCCAAGGCACGATGAGAGATGTTCACGTTACAATCTACCCGACGCCGCCAAGGGCGAAAAGGGTACCGCGACAATGGCAATCTCACGTTCAGTCGCCCTAACGCCATATCCAAAGCATTATGTTTACATCCACTTTCACCCGCAACATCCAGACGATATCAACTATGTTGTCTACGTAGGCAAGGGCACAGACGGCCGGGCGTGGAGTCGCCGGGAACGTCAGAAAGACCATAGCCACTGGATGCGTGACTGGCAAGACTTGGGCTTCACGCCAGATCAATATGTCAAGGTCGTTTTTCGTGGACTTACCGCAAAACAAGCGTTGAACCTTGAAGCCCAACTCATCAAACTGCATCTGAAGAAGGGCTGTATACTTTTCAATGACACAGGTAAGCCCAAGCAAACACGCCGCTATCGACCGTTTTTCCCAGATGTGCCGAAGCAGAGACGGGCGAAATGACTCCCTTCGTGTCCTGAAGACGACGGACGACGTGTTTCGATGCCTTCCGAGCCCCCGAACCGAGTCCATTGTCGCCGTCGCCGTGCAGTGGATGGAGAGTACCATGGCATCCTGCCTTTGCGTCACGGGAGTACCCAACATGACCTTGGACGACCTCCGCCAATCGCTCACCGCAGCCAAACCGCCTGCGGAACTCACACCCGCGCTCGCTGGTCTATGGTGGGACGCAAAGGGCGATTGGACGCGAGCGCACGAATCCGCTCAGCAGGACGAAGGCCCCGAGGGTTCGTGGGTTCACGCCTATCTGCATCGCAAGGAAGGTGATCAGGACAACGCTGCGTACTGGTACAGTCGAGCAGGCAAGCCCGTGTGCCGAGAGCCGCTGGATGCGGAGTGGCTCAGCATTGTGCGTCATCAGAAGTTGTGAGACCAGCTTGGCCGCCGGGCCAAGCTACGGTTTGAGTTTCAGTTCCACCCTTGGTTTCTGGTTCCAGCGGCCCAGATTGTAACGCAGCCGCTGGTCAA
>Ga0181527_1002507_pt1 | contig 17204 bp, 11 predicted proteins | sample PEATcosm2014_Bin_30_FD_119762 | JGI IMG/M metagenome (GOLD analysis project Ga0181527, IMG submission 119762) | Peatland microbial communities from MTU Mesocosm Facility, Houghton, MI, USA - PEATcosm2014_Bin06_60_metaG | ecosystem: Environmental > Terrestrial > Soil > Wetlands > Peat | place...
AACCGCGTCGAGTGGCTTAAGAAGCGCAACGAGCGGCAGATCGGCATCGCGACCGGCCGGCGATGAGGGCCGCTCAGGGCGAGAGCGTTCGCCCCCGCGATCGCCGCCGCGCTGCCCGCAGCACGCTCCATTCCTTGGTCAGCGTCTCGAAGACCTCGGGCGATTCGTAGCGGATGATGTTTTTGCCGTCCGGGATCGGCCCGATCAGGCCGCGAAAGACCGGCAGCCCGCGCAGGCTGAGGTCCGTGCTGCAATCGTCCACGCCGACCTGCGAGTGCCGCTTCAAGAGCGCCTGTTGGTTGTCATACTCGCGGATGCGAATCTGGCCGTCGGCCCCTCGCGTGACCACGCGAAACGTTTCTTTGTCCATGCCGCTAATCCTTCCTGCGGTTGCGCATCCTGCGGCGACGTTAAACCCGTGCACGTATTCCCCATATCGGCACCCCCGCCCGCCGCCGCGCAAGCAAACTGCCGGCCCCGACACAGCGGTGCCATCCGCAAGAATCCGCACATTGAGCATCCCGGCTAGGAGCGTTTTCCTCCGGACTGCAGACGTGCAGCCGGCGGCCGGGCGGACCATTGGAATCGAACGGACCGAATGCTCCCCGTTTTCCGGCTTTGCGGCTGCCACGGATAAGGCCGATTCTGCGGTCTGCCGGAATCACGCAACTTGACTTGAGGCCCGTTATTCGTCGGCTGGCGGCGGTATGGAAAGCCACCGCAGCACCAGCGCGGCAACGATGAGTACCAGCGAGCCGACGGCGGCCATTGGCAAACGGCTGCCGTGGGCCAGAAAAAGGGCGGCGGTCCGCCCGACGACGATGGCCACCGGAATCCCGATCAACAGGCCCCGCAGTCGGCGGCGTTGGCGAAGACCGTACCAAATGCCCGTGCCCAGCCCGACCGCCGCGCCCAGCACCAGCCGCGTGGCGATCGTATCTGCGGCTGCGTCGGGAATTCCCAACACGGGATCCCAGCGAGGATAATTCCACGCCCACTCTTCGCCCTCCCACCATAGGAGGAGCCCCGGAAGGTCCCGAGGCTGTCCGAAGTCGGGCACTCCCCGGCGCCCCGTTGCCAAGAGCACGGCCACCACGGCTGCCAGCAGCAGGGGCGTCGCCAGCGAGAACCGAATCTGCCATCGGCTCATGGGTGCCATGCGTTCGCCTGGGAACAAGTTGGACAAATCTGAAATCTCAAATCACAAATCCGAAATCCCGCCCTATGGCTCGCGGGTGGGGCCGGAAGTCAAGAGCTTGCCGTCGGCGCGGTGGCCGAGCTGCTGGAACAGGCCCAGGTCGATGTCGTTGCCGAGGGCGCGGACCGCGCCGTCGCCGAAGAGGAAGTGGGCGCAGCCGAAGTGGCCGGAGCCGAAACCGCCGACGGCCAGCTCGGCGGCCGGCCCGGGAGGTTTCGGCCCGCCGCTTGCCGGCGGCGCGTTGATGGGCGTGCCCGTGTTGCGCAGGGTTGCTCGGGTGCCGGACATCCAGCCCAGGTCGTCCGCATCGCTCCGCTTCTCGCCCACGTAGATCGTGTTGGCCGGTCCGTCGGTCACGTCGCGGGGCGAGATGCGGCTGTTCAGGTACAGCACGCCGTGGTTGTCGGCGTCGATGGGGGCCTCCACGTCATGGTGACAGCCGGCGTAGTTGCTCACGCCGATGCCTTTCGGCCGCGACCCGGCTCCGCCGGGTGCCCCGGTCTCGGACGGGCACGCCAGCAGGCTGATTTGGAGCGCGCGGACCGGGGTGTTGGGGGCAGCGTAGACCCCGGCGGAGAAGTCTACGTGCTTTGCAGTGCCCCCCTCGTCCAGGTACGGCAGCAAGCGGACGATCCAGCCCATGTGGTTTCCCCGCGGGACGTTGCGGATGGGGCCGGCAGGCTCGCTGCTGCCCGGCGGCAGGACGCCATAGGCGGCCACGTGCTCCTGGATGGCCAGGCCGAGCTGGGCCAAGTGGGTGCGGCAGGTCGCCCGCCGGGCCGCCTCCCGGGCAGCTTGCACCCCCGGCAGCATCATCCCTATCAGGACCCCAATGATGACGATGACGACCAGCAGTTCCACCAACGTAAATGCCAAGCGGTTTGCGGTCTTCACGGTTCGGCTCCTTTCGGGAGGGTAAGCGTAGCGTCTCGGGTCTGCCGGGCCCGGCCGGAGGAATAATCGGCCTCAATGTGGATGCGGCGGCGGCCCGGCTGGCCGGCGACGGGCTCGACGCGGATGGCCACGCCGCCGCCGGTTCCCAGGGCTTCCGCCGGGATGGTCCAGGTCTCGCCGGGGTAGGCGGGATCGGCCGCCAGCCGTGCCGCCGCCCGCTCCAGCCCGGACTCCGCCAGCCACTCCGCCTGGGCCTGCCATTGGTGGATTTCCAGCGATCGCCGCTGCAGGGCGGCCAACCGCAGCACCGAAACGCTGATTGCCGCCGCGACGGCCAGGCTGACCAGGAGCACGAGCAGCGCCACGCCACGGCGGGCGGTCATAAGTCGATCCCTGGCAGTCCTGCGAGATGGGTTTGTCATAGGGGTTCTATTTCGCCTTCTCTTTCGGCTCGGCGAGGCGATGGTCCCGGGCGACCGCCGCCTCGATCCGCAGCGAAAGCCCGGCGGGGCCGGGCGAATCGATCGTCAACTCGGCTACGTCCGCTCGGTGGCGGGCGTGGAGGGCCAGCGCCGCGCGGCAGGGGGCGGGCAGGGGGAACCAGTCCTCGCGCGGGGCCGCCGGCCCTCGTTCCTCCCGGCGGATGACCCGCTCGACGGCCGCCTCGTAAACAACATTTCGCCCGTCCGGCAGCCCCAGGGCGAGCGATCGCGGCTCTCCGGAGGGTGCCCGGTCGCGGGCCGCCGCACTGCGGGCCTCGTGGACATCGGCGCGGAACTGCCGGGCGAGGTTGGCCAGGGCGTCGGTGGCCCGGCCTCGCTCGCGGGCCGCCCCCTCCAGCCGCAGCAGCATGACCAACGAGGTCACGGCCAGCGACATCATCACCCCGGCGACCGTCACGACGACGAGCATCTCGACCAGCGTAAATCCGCGCGGGCGTGTCATTGGTAAGTGGTCAGTTGTCAGTGGTCAGTGGTCAATGTAAAGCCCTGCGACTGCGTCGCGGGGTTGAAAGGTGCAAATGGCTGGGCGTGTCATGGGGCGTGTCTCTCATATTTCCAGGCGACCAGCCGCACCGACAGCTCCGGCCGCACCGGGCCGGGCTGCCAGCGGACGGAGACCGTGATCCGCTTTGCCGCCAGGTCCTTCTGGCCCTCCTGCGGCCCGTCGATCTGGGCCTCCACCCGGCCGTCCGGCAAGACCCGCTTGGCCTGCTCGGAGAGCTCGAGGCCGCGGGCGGCGTTGGGGCCCAGCTCGTCCCATCCGCGGCCGTAGAGGTCTTCCAGTACGTTTTGAGCCTCCTGGAGGGCCACCAGCCGCTCCTGGGTCGCACGGCGCTGGGACACGCTGGCTTGGACCAGCGACAGGCAGACCGTCAGCAGGGCCCCCAGCAGGACGCCGGAGGCAACCAGCTCCACGAGTGTCGTTCCGCGCCGGCTCATAGCGATGCCATACCTTGAATGAGGCCAATCAGCGGGAGGAACACGGACACAGCCACCAGCAGCACCACGATGCCGAAGGCCACCACCACCGCCGGGAAGAGGACCTGCAAGAGTGCCTGCGTGCGGTAGGCAAAGCGGCGGCGGTTGCCCTGGGCCACCTCGCGCATGGCCCAGGGCAGGTTGCCGGCCCGGGCCGCCGCGGCGAGGATCGCCTGGTCGGCCTTGCCCACGAGGCCGTGGCGGCGGAGGCTTGCGGACCAGTCGCTGCCGGCGGCCAGCTCCGCGGCGACCTTGGCCAACCGCCGGCCGATCACCCGCCTGGGATAGGATGCGGCCAGGGTCTCGACCGCCGGTAGCAAGGGCTGCTGTCGGCCGGCCGGCAGGGCCAGGGCGTCGAGGATGGTGGCGGTGTCCAGCCGGCGGGTCAAGCGGCCCAACCCCGGCAGGTTCCAGCCGATGAGCCCCGCATAGCGCAGGACCACATACACGAGCACCAGGAACAGGGCGGGCTCTGTGAGCGACAGCAGCAGCGACCCGGCCCCTGAGGCCGCAAACGAAGACACGAGGCGGGCCGCGGGGGGCAATTCGCGGCCGAAGTCGCGGTAGATCTTTTCGAACTGGGGGCCGATCTTGATCACGAAAAACGTAACAATGCCCACGGCAACGGGCAGCAGCAGGCAGACATACGCGGCCTTGGGCGCGAAGAACTGCCAGAGCGCCTCCTGCCGGCCGCCGGAGGCCAGGGCCTGCCGCAAGGCGGCCGGCAGGCTGCCCGTCCGCGATCCCACGGCCACCAGCGGCACGGCGGCGGGCGGTAGGACGCCGCGGACCGAGGCGACCGCTTCCGGCAGCGGTCGGCCCTCGCTGAGCAGTTGGGCCAGCCGACGGGCCCGCCGGGCCGACGGCCCGCGCCGTTCGCGGGCCAGGGCCTCCAGCGCCGGCACCAGCGGCGCCGACCGCTCGGCCGAAAGGGCCAACAAGCGCAGCATTGCCTGCTGCGCGACGGTTCTCCGGCGGCCCCAAATCACCAGCGCCACAACGCCCAGGACCAGCAGCCCGAGGACCCCCACGTTAATGCCGATGCAGGCCATCACGATGCCCAGCGCGATAAGAACGCGGCCGACCAGACCCAGCAAATCCTCGAGCACGGTCCTCCGGCGTGGTGCCCAGCCGGCCACCAGCCGCACCGCTACCAGCACGGCAATTCCCAGCAGCAGCACGCTGATGGCGCTTGCGAGCATCGAAGCCCCGGCCGGCTCGGACCTTGGGCCAAAGGGGCCGCTAAGGGCGCTGATCAGGGCCACCATCGGCAGCAACAAGGTGAGGATCAGCAGTCCGACCAGGACGAGGAAGGCCAGCAAGGCCAGCGGCGGCGCGACGGCCTGCAACAAGACGCCTTGGTCGCGCGCGCGGCCCTCGAACATCTCGCCCGCTGAGCGGAGGGCCTCGCCGAGGCCGGCCGTCTGCCGCCCCCATTGCACCAGGGCGGTCATGCTGGCCGGGAACCAGGGCTCGGCCGCAAGGGCTTCGTCCAGGGGCCGGCCAGCCTCGACCGCCAGTGCCGCCCGCCGTGCCGCGGCGGACAGCCCGGAGTGCGAGACCCCGGCCGCCGTCAGCCGCAGGGCCTCCGCCGCCGGCACCCCGGCGTCCAGGAGCATGGCCATCAGTTGGCAGAAGCGGGCCAGGGCGTTGGAGCGAACCAGTGGCCCCACCAGGGGCACGAGCGAGACGATCCGCGACCATTTGGCCCCCGGCGGCGCCGCGCAGGTTGCCGCCAGCAGGACCAGCAGGAGGGCCGCGACGCTGGCCACGATCCACACGATCGTGTGCGGCATGTTAATGACAAACAGGGTCGCCTCCGGCAGGCTCATGCCGAAATCACGAAACAAGGCGGCGAATTGCGGAACGATCCATGTGAAAACCGCGGCCAACACGAGGGCCAGGAGCGCCACCAGTGCAGCCGGATACATAAGGCTCAGGGCCACGCGGCGGCGGAGGTCCTGCCCGCGGTACGTCGCGTCGACGAATTCGTCCAGCATCGGCGCCAGCCGTCCACTGCGGACCCCCGCCAGCAGGAGGCCGCGGAAGTGGGCGGGCAGCCGCGAGCCCTCGGCGGCCAGGGCCTGCTCCAGCGGGTCCCCCGCGGCCAGCCGCTTGGCAAGCTGCCGCAGGACCCGGCCCAGCCGCCGCGGGGTCACGTCGCCGGCCACGGCCTCCAACGCCGCCGGCAGCGGCAGGCCCGCCTTGGCCATCGCGGCCACCTGGAAGGCCACCTCGGCCGATTCCTCGGGCGTGAGGTCTCGCGACACGGCTAGCCTCCCAGGGCCTTGAGGATGGTTACGTAGGGCAGAAAAACGGCCACAGCGAAGCACATCACGACCACGCCAATCCCCAGGCTGACCGACGCCGGCAGCAGCACTCGGGCCAATTCGGCCTGCTGGCGGGCGCGGCGGTGGTAATGCTCGGCGGCGTGCCGCAAAGCGGGAAGGAGGGTGCTGTCTGAAACCGGCGGCAAAACGCCCTCACCCCCGGGTCGGGCACCATGCGAAGCATGGTCGTCGCGGGTGCCTCTCCCGGAGGGAGAGGGGAGAGACGCGCCGGAGATCAGCCAGATCAAGAGCGGCGGCAGGCCGCGGCCGGGCGGGGAGGCGCCGCCGCGGCGGACGCCCTCGGCCATCTCGCTGGCGGCCGCCGCCAGGCCGCGTTCGCCGCAGGAACGGCCGGCCAGCCGCAGGGCCTCGTCCAACGGCACGCGGTTTTCCAGCAGCACGGCCAGGATGTCCGTGAAGGCGGCGGCCCGCGACCAGCGGAGCGACCGGCCGAGCCAGGGGACCCAGCCCACGAGGTATGCGGCCCGCCCGCCGGCCAGCGATGCCCGCCGCGTAGCCTGCCACCACAGCCCGGCCAACAGCAGGAGGGCGGCGGGCCCCAGCGGCCCCCAGAACTCCGCCCCATGGCCGCAGCGGACCAGGATTTCGACCAGCGCGACGCCGGGCGCCCCAACCCGTTGGAACATCGCCAACAGCTCCGGGGCGAGCGTGGCCGTGAGGAATGCGAACAGCCCCCAGGCCAGGGCCAGCACGATCAGCGGGTAAACCAGCGCGACGGCCAACAGGCGGCGGAGGTCGGCCATGCGGCGGAGCATGCCGGAGAGCGACTCCATCGCCGCCCCCAGCCGACCGGCCCGCAGTCCGGCCTCGACCACGGCCCGGCAGGCTTCGGGCAATTGCGGGCCCAACTCGCCGAACAGGGCGGCCAGGGGCTGGCCGCGGCCGGACCGCTCGGCCAGCACTGCGGCCAGCCGGCCCACCCCGCCCGGCATGTCCCGCCCCAAGGCCTCCAGGCCGGGTTCCAAGGGCATCCCGGCCCGGGCCAGCGCGGCAATCTCCTCGCTCAGGGCGATCAATTGATCGAGCGTAATGACCGGCGGATTGGACAAGGGTTCGCTCATAGACGCGAGAACCCGCACGTCCTGCCCTATTCAGAAAGACATTCTACTTCAGCCGAGGGCACGGCTGCAAGCCCCAGGAGGCGGCGAATTTCGGCCGGGCTGGTCAGGCCGGTCTCGGCCGCCTCGACCGCGCGGTGCCAGCGGCTCGTCATCCCGGAGCGAACCGCCAGCCGCTCCAATACCGCCGTATCCGCCCGGGCCAGCAGGGCGCGGCCCAGCTCGGCGCCGCCCGGAACCCCGGCACAGTCCCCGCCGCGAAGGCTGAGCATTTCCACCAACAGGAAGCGGCCGAGGTAGCCGGCCCCCGCACAGTCCTGGCAGCCCACGGGGACCATCGCGCGGCGGATGGGCAGCCCCAGCCGGGCCCCGGGGTCGTCGGAAGGCCGGGCACAATGGCAGAGCCTCCGCGGCAGCCGCTGCGAGAGGATGGCCAACAGGCTGCTCCGCAGGACGTAGGGCTCGATGCCCATGTCCAACAGCCGGCCGAGCGCCTCGGCCGCGCTGCCGGCGTGGAACGTGCTCAGCAGCAAGTGCCCCGTCAACGATGCCTGGAAGGCCGCTTCGGCCGTGGCGCGGTCGCGGATCTCGCCGACGAGGATCACCTCGGGATCCTGCCGCATCCAGAACCGCAGCCCGGTGGCCAGGTCCAGGCCGGCGGGGGCGTTGACCTGCGACTGGGCCACTCCGGGCACGGCCACCTCGATCGGGTCTTCGAGCGATACGAGGCTGCGGTTGCCCCCCTGGCGCGCGAGCTCGCGGAGGCAGGCGTAGGCGGTGGTCGTCTTGCCGCTGCCCGCCGGGCCGGAGATGAGGATGGCCCCGGCCGTCTCGCCCAGCAGCCGCCCCAGCGCCGAGCGAATGTCTTGCGGCAGGCCAAGCTCGTCCAGCCGCTCGTAGCGGCCGCCGCGGCCGAAGAAGCGGACTACGGCCCGCTCGCCGTAAAGCGTGGGGAACGTGCTCAGCCGCATCTCCACGTCCGAGCTGTCCTGCCGGATGCGGCCCTCCTGCGGAATCTCGGTGCGGTAGGTCAAGAGCTCCGCCAGGACCTTCAACCGCGCGACGACGTTAGGGGCCAGTCCCAGGGGCAGCCGGGCGACAGCCTGCAAGACGCCGTCCAGACGGAACTTCAGCTCCAGGGCGTCGGCGGCGGGCTGCAGATGGATGTCGCTGGCTCCCGCCGCCCGGCCCGCCGCCAGCAACCGCTCGACGGCCTGCGCGGCATATTGCGGATCGGCCGGGTCCAACTGGGCCAGGTCGCTCTGCAAAGCGTTCCACTGCGGCGGCTGCATGTTGTGTCCCCCCGAGCGAAGCCATTATTCGCGCGGGTATTCACCCGCGGCTATTGTCCGCGGAACCCAATGCCCCCGCAATACCGCTCGCCGGTACGATTTGTTCCTATTTCGCCAGCGGCCGCACGCGCTCGATGATGCCGCGGAGCCAGACCTGCTTGCCGACATCCACCCCGTACTTGTTGTCGTGCCAGTCCTGGGCCATGGCCAGGGCCGCCTGGTACTGCCGCCGGGCCTTCTCCTTGTCTCCCGCCAGCAGGTAGGTGTCGGCGACGCCCACCGTGGCCGTCATGACTTCATCGCTGGCGGGGTACTTCTGCATGGTCTTGCGGTAGGTCAGCAACGCCTCTTCCGCTTTCTTGTTTGCGGCCAGCAGGCGTGCCAAGCCGACCAAGGCCTTGGCCGCCAGCGTGCTCTGGGGATAGCGGTCCTCGAACGAGCGATAGCTCGCCTCCGCCCCGGCCATGTCCCCCAGTGCCGTTTCGCGGATCGTGGCCAGGTCCAACAATGCATACTCGGCCAGAAGGTCCTGCGGATAGCGGGCCAGGAGCGCCTCCAGCGACTCGACGGCCTTCTGCGGCTGGCCGAGCGACTTCTCGCCCGTAAGACTGTAGTGGAGGGTGGCGCGGGTGTAGGCGGCGCGCGGGGCCACGTCGGCCAGGGGATAGCGGGCCAGCACCTGCTGGCAGCCCGAGAGTGCCTCGGCCAGTTTGCCGTCCAATCGCTGCGCGTCGATACTTCGCATGAGGGCGGCCGCCTCTTTGTTGTAGGCGCCCGCCGCATGGCGTTTGCCGCCGGGCGCCGGCGGATCCAGCGAGATCTCCAGGTCGGTGACGGCCTTGCCGCCGTCCAGGAACCGCGCGCAGAGCAGGTGCCCGCCAATGACCTGGTCCACCGCCGCAATCAGCACGTTCCAGCCTTTGCGCAGCGGTGCGGCGGCGCGGTCGCCGTCGTAGGTCGGGCTCCGCTGGATCTGGTTCGACCAGATCTTGCGGCCGTTGAGGATCAGCTTCAAGGCGTCGTCCGAGCTGGCCGCGATCACCGCGCCGGGCCGGTCCGCGGGGCTGTAGAGGTAGACGCAGCAATAGCTGATACCGTAGTCGAAACTCCCGCCGGAGACGTTGAAGAGATCGCACATCGTCGGCCCCTGCACCGCGCCGGAGAAGTGCATCTTCTGCCAGCGGAGCTTCTGGACCCTATCGCCGGCCCGCGGCCGTGCCGTCAACTCGCTGTGCCCCGGGCCTTCCAGAACGTCGGCGCTCATCGAATCGCCGAGGTAAGCCACGTCGTAGCGGAGCGGGCTGACGGCCAGCCAATGCATGATCGAGCCGTCTTCCAGCGTGGAATAGACCAGCACCTCGTCAAGATCCTTGGGTGCGGGCGATGCCTCGGCGGCAATCGCCTGCGCGGCAAGGACCACGCTGCCAAGGCAGAAGCCCAATCCGATCAAACGTTGCGAGCGTCTTAGCACTCTTGCGATGTTCATCGCCTGCCCCTCGGTGAGATTTGAGATTTCAGATTTGGGATTTGGGATTTGGGATTTGGGATTTGAGATTTGAGATTTGAGATTTGAGATTTCAGATTTCAGATTTCAGATTTCAGATTTGAGATTCCTGTTACCTCGGTCCGTACGCCTCCACCTCCATGATGCCTATGGTTCCCTTGGGGTCGTTGGTGGCCTTGACCAAGATGCGGATCTTCTGCGTTACGACCGGTTTCATGAGCCGCGTGGTCTTGGAGACGCGCACGTTCTCGGTCACGCTGTCCACGGTCTGCCAGTCTTTGCCGTCCCACACCTGGACATCCCAGGCGCGGATGCCGCTGTTCTCCGGCGTCCAGCCGGCGAAAGCGATGGTGTAGACCGTGATCGAGGAAATCTTGCGCGGGCCGGCCAGGTCGATTTCGAGCCACTGCGGCAGGGGCCGGCCGGCGGCGGCCACCCAGGTGGTCGGGAAAAAGTCCTTCCAGTGGCTGATGAGCCGCTTGCCGTCGATGGCGTTCTCCGCCTTGCCGTGCAGAACGACTTTGCTGATTCGCGGCTGCTTGGCCCCCCAGTCCTGCTCGGCCACGGTCACTTCCTTCTTCATTTCCGAAGAGGCATGGGCCGTGGCGCCGTTGCTCTTCAGGGCCCAGTTGACCAGCTCGGCGGCCTTGCCGATCGACGCGGAGGGAGAGAAGACCTGCAACTCGGCCACTTCCGCGCGGTCGGTGGTGCTATCGACAATGGTCAGGCGGACCCGGTCGGTCACCAGGGGCTTGAAGCTTTCGCTGCGGAAACGCTGGTAGGGCTGGTCGCGGCGGCTGGCCAGCTTGACCCACGTGCCGTCCGGCCCGATGGCTTCCAGGTCGTAGCCCCGCGGGCCGTATCCCCAGATGCCGACGCGATCGACCGTGGCCGGCCCGGCCAGCGAAACGGTCAGCGATTGGGGCAGCTCGTTGGGTACCAGGCTCCGCCACGAGCTGCCCGACGCGGTGTTTCCGTCGATTGCCGAGACGGCCGGGTGAACGCCCTCTTCGGTGCTGGCCTCGGCCGTGGCCCCCAGCGAGGCGAGGGCCACGTTCGCACCCCATTTCTCGGGCAGCGAATCGAGCTGCGCACCGGCTTCGGCGATCAAGTAGCAAGGATACGTGCCCACGTCGAGCGCGAGCTTGCCTTGCTTCACGGCCACCGGCAGCGGGTTGCCAAAGCAGTCGTAGAGCTGGACCTTCGCAGCGTTGGCGGTAAAGGCGACGGGCGTGACCGGGTCCGGGACGTTGGCCGGCACGTAGTTGCCCGCGGTCCAGAGCACGATCACCTGCCGCCGGCTGCCGGGGTAGCGGAACGCGCGGACTGCCTCCAGCGAGCCGAAGTCGAGTCTTTGCGCCCGGCCTTGTCCCTTGACGAAACCGGTGTAAGTCCGCAGGGCGACCGCGGCCGGCGTGAGCTGATTGGCCCGCAGCCACATGTCGTAGTATCCCATGATGTCGGTGAAATAGTAGAAGTTATGGCGATGGTCGATGCCCATCACGGCGTTCTGCCAGGCGTACTGGCTGACGGCCAGCTTGACGATCTCGCGCAAGGCCGGCAGGTTGCTCCAGCCGCCGTGGAAGTAGCCGGCCTCGGTGAAGTGGACGGGCTTGCCGGCGTCGCCGTTGGCCGCGATGATCGCCGAGAGCCGCTGCATCGAGGCCACGGCGTCGCCGTCGTCGAAATTGCCGGCGTAGGGGTGGAAGGTTAGCTCGTCGGTCAGGCCCTTCAGCCCGAGCTTGTAAAGGTCCTCCAGGTACCGCGCCTGCTCGGTCCCAATGCCGCACAGCACCGGGCCCAAGACCTTGGTGCCGGGCGAGGCCTTGCGAATGTTCTCGTAAGCCGGACGCAGAAAGGTATCGACGTATTCCTTGGGCTGCAGCGTGCCGTTGGGCTCATTGATGATCTCGACGCGGGGGATGCCGTCCTTGACGCGCTCGAACAACTTGAAGCACACCTCGCCGAACCGCCTGGGATCGTTGCCCACCGGCGAGCCGTCGATCTGGTAGCTGACGTTGACGTCGGTGCCCCGGGCATCCTGGACGTTGCGCGCGACGTTGCGCGCGACCTCGTCCACACTGGCCGGATTCATGCTGCTGCGGATGAGCCCCAGTCCAATCGCGTAGTCCGTCTGGATCTGGTTGTCGAAATTCTCGCCCATGCCGGCCCGGTGCTTGAGCACGGAGAAGATCAGACGCTCGCGGCCTTCCAGCAGGCTGTCCTTGGCGTCGTTCACGGTGAAGTAGGCGCGGAACCAGCCGAGCTTGCCGACGGCCATCGGGAGCTTGACCTGGAGGGGGTCGGCCGTGCCCGCGAGGCTCAGCGGAGTCTCGCCCTTGGCGACGATCCGCTCGAAGGCGTCTTCTACTTCGTACTTGATGCGCAGGCCGGCCAGTCCGGCCAAGTTCCGGCAGTGTTCCTTCTTGATCTTCAGCGTGGCCTCGATGCGGTCGCCCTGCCAGAAGACGGCGGGGGTGGCGGCCTCGACGATGGTCATGGGCGGTGCGCCCGGCGTGCGGCGCGTGCCGCGCTGGGCGATCAGCGTGTAAACATACTCGGAATTGGGCACGTAGCCGCCGCGGCTGTAGCTCAGCCCGCCCACGCCGCCGTTCTCGTTCGGGTTATAGGGATTGCCGGCGCCCTCGTTGAGAATTCCCAGCGTCGCCCCGTTGGAATAATGGAACTTCACGCGCATCCAGGGACTGCGGCCCTGGAGCACGGGCATGGGGATCGTCTCCTTGAATTCCAGCGAGCGGACCATCTGGACTTCGCTGCCCAGCGTGAACGCCGGTCCCCGGCCGGCAACTTCCTTGCCGACCGTGGCGAGCACTTTCACCAGTAAGTTGCTGTCGTCCTGGGCTTCGTAGGCGATGCGCAGGGCCTTCTCGACGATCTTGTCGCTCCCCTTGTCTTGCGGCGCGCTGAAATACGCCACGACCTTCGACGCCCCCTCCTGGGCGACCTCGACCTTGGCCGGCGGGCGGTCGGCCAGGTCGATGCCCGTCTTCTCGATGACCACGCACCCGTCGATGCTCATCTGCTCCAGCAGCCCGCTCTTGCCGCCGATCGTGGCCCGATAGACGGGCGAAACGATGGCAAAGCCCTCGGCCGTGCGCGCGATCGTGACGGCCCCCGCAGCCGTCGTCGTTGCGGCCGAGAATTGCAGCAGCCACACTGCCGGACCGGCCAACAGGATGGAAACCAAGGCGGGTCGACTGCGAAGCATTTCGATCTTCCTCCTTCTCAACGGGGTGGCCGCCGGCGCTCATGTTGCGAGGACCTACGGCGCCAGGCCCATGATGCCCACCATCTTACCAAGGCGACGGTGCATTATCCATGTGATAGGAAAGCTTGCCCAATCGCCGCTCAGTTGCGGAACTCCAGCTCGCCCCAGTTCTTGGGCTCAAGCATGAGCTCGAAGACCACGTCGTCGACGATGCCGGTGTGCTGGTTGTTCCAGTAGGTCCGCAGGCGGGTCCGCTGGCCGTCGGGTCCGCCGTGCGTGGCGCCGAAGTCCGCCTGGAGCACGAGCCCGTCGGCGGGCCGCAGCTCCAAGGCCGCCAGCGGAAGGGCCGCCTCGACGACGTAGCCGTCGCCGGGACGCACGCGGACCTTGATCGTCGCGGCGGACAGCACGTCCACATAATCCATGCGATAGTCCTTGACCACGCCGGAGCTGAACTGCTTCGGCCGCTTAACGCCCGAGACCTTGCGATAGAGCACTGCGCGGGGCTGTCCCTGGAAGTTGCCTATCGACAGGCGCAGGTCGCCCGCTCCGGCCTCGCTGCGATGCTTGTCGGCCTTGGGGTCGGTGCCGATCTGGAAATCGACGGTGTCGCCGCTCATGTACATCTCCTCGGGCACTCGGGCCGCGTTGACCCAGGGGGTGCGGTCGCGGACGTCCCAGGCAAGGTACAGGTTCCGCTCGTCCCAGGTCGCCGCCGCCCGCACGGCCGCATCATCCTGCTTCTTGAACTGGATGATCTCCGCGCCGGCGAAGTCCTTGTCGAAGTCGCCGCTCAATTCGGGCGTCTTCTTGCGGGCGGTCGCCTTGCGGGTGCCCACGGCCGCTTGCAGGTATTGCACGCGAAGCTTCTCGGCCTGGGCGACTTCGGCCGCCGAGATGGCCACCTGGCCGCCGCCCAGCGTTCGCACGGAATCCAGGCCCACGACTTCCACGTTCCAGAACGCGGTCTTGCCGGCCTGGACGTAGAGCTTGCCGTTACGGGCGTAGCAGATCGAGCCGCCGAAGTCCTCGCCGCCCATGCCGGGAGGAACGTTGTCCAGAACGGCCCCGGGGACGGCCTGGGCGGGCCAGCGGATCTTCATGCCGTCGCCCTCGAAGAGCTTGGCGAGGTAGAAGCCGTCCTCGGTCAAGATGTGCCACTCGCCCACGTTGGTAGGAAGGACCCAAATATTTCCGATGGGGGCGGGAAGCTTGGCGGTCCCACACGGGCCGAAATCGCCGCGGATCATGCCCACCACGGGCGGGCACGCCTGGTGCGATCCGTGTACGCCGACGAAGTTATCCGGATAGCTCCACAGCTTCTTGCCGCCGGCGACGTCGTAGCAGTCCAGCCAGCTTCCGGTGGCGCCGTACTCCCCGCTGCTCAACACCAGCCGCCCGTCGGCCGAGCTGGTCCCATCGGCCGGCATCTTCGCCGGATTGGCCAGATCGTACTTGGGCGCACCGCAGCTCGTGAAGCCGGCGACCGCGTAGTGCCGGTTGCCGCTGTCCAGCGACATGTCGGACGCGAAGCGCATGTACCAGCCGCTGAAGCGGACGTGCCCCTCAACGCGGGTGATTTCCTGGGGCTGCCGCTGGCCGTCGCCGTTCTCGTCGCTCCAGAAGACGGTCTTGGCGGTCTTGTCCTGCCCTTCGTAGGAGAACATGGCGCGGAGCCGGAAATCCGCCGGGCCGACGCGCTCGAAGATTCGCACCGGGCTGGTCTCGAAGGCCCAGCCCGACGCCACGGCCAGATACAACCGGCCGTTGCCGCCGATGCCGAAACGGGCGTTCGACATGCCGTCGCGCGTGAAGGTCCCCAGGCAGTCGGCCCGGCCCGTGACCGGATCGATCCGCCACTCGCAGCCGCTGCCGACCATCAGGGCGGGATCCAGCGGGTTGATGGCCCCGCCCAGCGCACCGTACGTGGTCGGGCCGAAGAACTCGCGGACGAAGCGGCCGGTCTTGGCGTCCCACACGCTGATGCGTTTGGGGCTCATGTCGGCTTCGGCCACCCAGAGCTTGTCTGCGGAGTCGACGGCGATGCCCTGGGCGAAGGCCATGCCGTCGCGCTGCCAGGGGCCCAGCAGGCGGCGGCCGCCGGGCCGGCCGATGGCCCGCAGCAGCCGGCCGTCGGGAGCGAAGACCTTGACCTGGTTCTGCGGGTCGCGCAGGGCGACGTAGATCTGGCCCTGCCGGTCGACCGCCACGCCGCTGGCGTTGGGCAGCCCGGTCAGCACCTGCCGCGTCTTGCCGTTGGCCGAGTCCAGCGCCAGGATCGTCTTCCCGTCGGATACCACGTACACGACTTTGTCCCCGGCCGCCGCCAGGTGTCGCGGCAGGGGCACCTCCCAGGTGTGCAGGAGCTTGCGGGAGCGGGCGTCGACCACGGCCACCAGGCCCGTCTTCAAGGGGACAACTTCGCCGGGAAAGGCCGCTTCAATGCTGCGGCGATTCGCCGCAGCCAGCGCGTCGGCAGAGAGGGCGCCGGACTGGGCCGTGAGCGATCGGTCGGCCAGCATGTCGTTCAGCACGGCGACCACCGCGTCACGCACGTCCGGCGTATAGTAATTGGGGGCCTTCAGCCCTTCGTCTTCGGACTGGCTGCCGGCGAGCCATTGTTCGGCCCGCTGCCGTGCCCGCGCATCCAGCTTTTTCCAGGCCGTGCCGGCAATGCCGCCGCCGGTCTTGAGTTTCGTCAGCAGGCTCCGCCAGTTGGATAGGTGTTCGCGGCAGAGACGGGTGGAGGCGAGGGTCAGATAGAGACGGCCGTCGCGGGCGGCCAGCCCGTCAATGCGGTTGGGCCTCGAGCGCGGGTCCGGGAAGATGTCTTTCAAGAACAGATCGGGCGAGCCGTCGCTCCATTGGGCATATGCGCCGGAGTCGGCCTGCAGGCGATAGACGTAGTTGGAGTTGTCCGCTCCCCAGTTCACGGCATAGACCAGGTTTTCGTCCACGGCGACAAACTCGGCGCCGGCCATTCCCTGGCGATTGTTTTTCCAGCGGACGCTGCCCTCCAGATCGCAAGCCAGCAGGGCCTTGCCGGCTTCGGCCCCGCTCCAGCCGAGATAGACTTGCCCGCCGCCGGCGGCACAGGCCACCGGAACGCCGTGATCGCCGCCCCAGTTGGAAGTCGGGTCGGAGTCCCAGGGGGCGGCGCCGCTGTTGCCGGCCCAGCCGCACAGCCGCAGGCCGATGCCCTTGTGCCAGATCGCCCGCCACGTGTAAGTCCCCGGCGGCACGGCCTCGCCCGGCGTGCGATAATTCATCGTGGTCAGGCCGTCCCACTGCACCTCGTGCGGCCCCTTCTTCATCGCGGCCGAGCTGAGGAGCTGGCGGACCACCTGCCCCCCGCCGCCGAGGATTTGCAGCGAGATGTAACCGTCCTCGGGCATGGTGAAGCGAACGGGCTTGAAGCCCCTCAGCTCCTGCGTCTTGACCAGGCCCGTCCAGTCGACCACGGGTATGCCGTTCTCCAGGCGCACGCGGAACGTGCGGGCGTCGGCCAGCCGCAACGCGCGCGGCTCGATGTGTCCCCGGCGCTCGAGCGTCGCGGGACCCCAGCAGTTGCTGCTCATGAACGTGAAGACGCGATCCGGCGTGACCCCGGGCTTGAAGATGTCCTTCAGCGACAGGCGGCCCTCGGCCCCGATCGTGAAGTTGGGCTCCACGGTCATCGTGAAGGTTTCGCCCGCTCGCGGCGGCTGTCCGTCCTTGCTGAGCAGCTTCCAGGGCAGGGCGATCTCCTGGACGTAGCCCCTGCCGTCCCCATTCTTGCGGAAGGCTTGCTGCGCGCCGCGGGACTTGGCATCCTTGATGGTGCCTCCCTTGAAGTCCTTGCCGCACTCGACGTAGATCACGTCCTTGCCGTTACGGTCCTGCCAGCAGGTGAAGTGGTTGCCGCACTCCTGCGGCGTGCCGGGCGCGAGCACGGTGCGGAATTGCAGGCAGTCGCCGGCAAAGCCGTAGGAGCCTTCGACCTGGCCGGGATTGTTCAGCGGCGTCTCGTCGATCCAGCGGCCGAGCACGTAGAGGTTCTGCTGATCGTACATGGCGTGCAGCCATACGGCGAAGGTATCGCGCTGGTTCTCCACGTCGCCGCAGACGAAGACGCCGCCGGAGAGGTCCCAATCGTCGCTCTTGCCGTCGACGACTACCTTGCCCGGCGCCGGCAGAACGGCGATGCCTAGGTTCTCG
>Ga0181527_1002511_pt1 | contig 17187 bp, 17 predicted proteins | sample PEATcosm2014_Bin_30_FD_119762 | JGI IMG/M metagenome (GOLD analysis project Ga0181527, IMG submission 119762) | Peatland microbial communities from MTU Mesocosm Facility, Houghton, MI, USA - PEATcosm2014_Bin06_60_metaG | ecosystem: Environmental > Terrestrial > Soil > Wetlands > Peat | place...
CCTTGCGTGTCATCGCCTTCACCTCTCGCCGTATCCGTCGCTCCATCGGCGACGGCGTAGCCGGTTAAGGCGGACCTCTCTAACTGCTTATACCCCCGGACATCTCCGGTGCTTCTAACAGCGCCGGCCGAAGGCTGCGGACCGGCCACTTGGTGGCCCGCGGCGCCGCGGGCGTGATCTCAAACGTGGTTGCTGCCAGCGACTTCAGTGGGACCAGAGGCCGGCCGGGCCCGCGGCCCCGTCGAAGATGGGCAGAGTACTCGACAGCCACGCGGGCGTTCGCGCGCGCGCAGCCGCCGGCGGCTACTCGGGACATTCGGAGTATTCAACCGATCACCCCGAGTAAGCCGAAGGCCGTAGCGAGGGGCGATGGTTGCCAGCAGCCGTAGACGGCCGCCGCATTCCGGACAAGCGACATCGTGAACCGTGTTCGTGCTCGTGGTCGCAAAGACGAGCACGAACACGAGCGCAATTCGCCTCACTGCAGTGCTTGAGTGAGCCGCGTGAGCATTTGGCCGACGCGGCTGTAGTCCTCCCTGAGTTTGTCCGAATCGTCACGGGCAATGTAGCCCAGATCCCGCGCTAACAGCAGGTGATAGCTCGCCTCGGCCGCTGAACTCTGTCCGATTCCCGCAAACTGTCGATACTCGGCTCGATTCAGTCTCCCCGCACCCTCGACCGGGTTCGCGACCACCGAAACTCGGTTGGGACGCCAGCCGTCAGGCGGAGACCGACCAACAGCTGCGCGAACTGGACGGGACGCCGAACAAAGGGCGACTCGGAGCCAACGCGATTCTCGCCGTCTCCATGGCGGTTGCCCGCGCGGCGGCCGGGGACAGCCACTCTATCGCTACTTGGGTGGCGCGGATGCGGTGCTTCTCCCGGTGCCCATGCTCAGCGTCATAAACGGCGGACGACACGCGTGAGCACAGTGAAGCCGTATTGCCGGCACACCTGGCGGGGCTGGTCGTGCGCTGAAGCCGATGTGCCGAACACCGATCTTGCATTGTTCGCCTCCCTTTTGTTGGCGATCCTCCGTGCAGAGGTGGAAGCCTTACAGGGATCAGATGAGGGAGCGAAGGCGGGAGTAACAATCGGCATCCTCCCCTTGCATAACGTGCCGCGACTGTGATCTGGCGTCGTCTTGAGATGTGCGCGTTCGGAGGGTTTAGTATGCGAAAGTGGTTGCCGGTGATCGCGTTGGTTTCCGTGGCCTCTGCCTCCTGAGGCGGTTGCAGCAGATGGGAAAGGGTGTTCGGTATGCTGCGAATCCCTCGATACGCGGTCGAAAAGAGCGACCGCTACTCGGGATGATCGGGGGGCAGCTACTCGGCACAAATGGTTCTGGTTTTGATTTGCCAAGGTTTTTCCGTTCGTCCCGAGTAGGCCGCTTTTTCTCAGCGGCCGTATCGAAGGGACCTTCTGCAAGAAGCGACGGAGTTTGAGGTCCCGTGATCCGGCATCCGGTCAGTTTCTCACCCTCGGGGCGCACGACGCTCGCGGCCAACGGCGCGACCATCCTTGAGGCCGCGGAAGCCGCGGGCGAATCGCTTGCGGCTGACTGCGCCGGCCGTGGAGCTTGCGGCCGCTGCCTGGTCAAGGTGTTGGGCGGGCAGGTGTCTGAGTACTGCGTAGAGTCCCGTGAGGCCGGGGCTGTGCTCGTGCTCGCGTGCCAGACGCCGGTGCACGGCGCGCTCACCCTGCTGCCGCTGGTCGAGGCCGAGTTGCCGCGGCTGCAGTCTCGCGACCGACACGTGGGTGCGGCGCCGCTCGAGGCGTTCGCGCCGTGGCCGCTCGCGCTGGACCCTATTGTCACAGCTTGTGCAGACGACGATCTCGGGGTGGCCCTGGACATCGGCACCACGACCTTGCAGCTCCTCCTCGTTCGCCTGCGGGACGGCGTGGTGGTGGGCGAGGCCGGCGCGTATAACCCACAGATTCCGCGAGGCGCCGACGTCATCTCCCGCATTGTGGCGGCGGAGAGGGGACTGCTCGGCGAGCTGGCCGCGTCGGTGCGCGCTGCGGTCCGCACCATGATCGACGAGGCTGCGGCCGCGGCGCAGGCGCCAGAGGCGCGGGCGCGATCCGACCGCATCCGCGCCTACGTCGTGGCCGGCAACCTCACCATGATGCATCTCCTCTACGGCATCGATCCGTCCGGGATCCGGCGCGTGCCTTCGGAGCCTGCGACGCTCGCCTTCGCCCCGGCGGCTGCGGCCGACCTCGGTTTGCCGGGCGGAGCCGCGCCGGTGCACACGGTTCCGGCGGCGGGCGGGTGGGTGGGGGGCGACATCGTTGCGGGGGTGGTGCGGGCCGGGTTCTCGCGCGCCCCCGCCGGGCTCGGGCTCTATGTCGACCTCGGCACGAACGGCGAGGTCGCTCTGGGCGGCCAAGATTTCGCCCTCGCCTGCGCGTGCAGCGCCGGGCCGGCCTTCGAGGGCGGCGGCATCCGGTGCGGCATGCGCGCCGACGCGGGCGCCATCGACGGCGCGCGCATCGACATCGATCGCGACGCGCTTGAGCTCTCGGTCATCGGCGGCGGCATCCCCCGCGGCGTGTGCGGCTCCGGCCTGATCGCCCTCACCGAAGCGCTGTGGCGCGCCGGCTGGATCGACCGCGGCGGACGTGTCACCAGCCGGTTACCCGCGCGACACCGAGTTCGCCGCACTTGGGGAACCGGCATCGCTCTAACGGCCGACGGCAGCGTCGCGCTGTGGGAGCGCGACCTCTCGAGCCTGCTGCGCGCGAAGGGAGCGATCTTCGCCGGCATCCGCATGCTCCACGCCGCGCTGGGGGAGGGCGCTGGGCCGGTCGAGCGCGTGATCGTCTCGGGCAACTTCGGCCGCTTCCTCAACCTGCCGGGCGCGGTCGGCATCGGCCTGTTGCCGGACCTGCCGCCCGGCCGCTTCAGCTACGTGCACAACGGCTCTCTCGAAGGTGCGGCGCTGGCTTTGCTGTCGCGCGCGTTCGTAGAGGAGATCGCCGCCTACCTCGCGCGAATCACCTACATCAACCTGTCGGAGCTGCCCGGGTACATGGACGAGTTTGTAGGCGCCTGCTTCCTGCCGCACACTTCGCCGGAGTTGCTGCGGCTGTGAGGCGGGTCATAACATGTCGAGCAAAATGACATTGGGGACGCGCCTTAAACGCATCAAGCGGGTCGACGCAGAAAGATATAAGGTCTCGGTGGTATACGAGGATGGCTTTGCCGGAACGGTCGATCTCGGCTTCATCTTCGGAGAGCCAGGTGACAAACCGCTCGTACTGGAGATCCTGCGCGGTCAACTTTTCGGGCGCTGTTTCATCGAGTCGGGGGGGCTCGCGTGGCCAAACGGCTACGAGCTGTGTCCGGACGCCATCCGCGCGTGGATCACCGAGCAGCGCGGGCGCCGCGCTGCATAGCCCGCGGGCATCCGCCCTATCTCACTCGTGATGTCGGTCTCACAGCATGGGCGATCCTGACATCACGAGTGCCGTGGCGCAATGGCGCGAGGTGGCAGGCGCCGTGTTTGTGCCGCACAACGAAGCTGAGTACCTCCGCCTGGTCGCCGTACTCGACCGGCTCATTGATGAAGTCGGCGAAGACGAGGGCCATCCCTTGGCCTCCCTGATGGAAGTCCTAGGTGCGCTGATCGAGCGCTACGAAGCGGAACATGTGCCCGAACTCGGCGGCGGTGACCAGCGCTAGCGCGGGCCCGGCCGTGCGGACGCCGGGTACGCTGTCGCGAAGGCGTGTACGTCACCAGCATTGAGGCCGCCCGTCATCTGCTCGCGCCCAGCCAGCTGGCGGTCCTGAGCCATCCCGGGCGGAGCGCCCGCACTTCGAAGTGCATGTGAGAGCCGGAGTTCGGCCTTTAGCCTTTGACCTTTCACCTTTGCCCTTCTTGCGCATACGCAAGACAAGTGTGCCGGAAGCACTCTGCACCGAAATCGCGGTGAAGATCACACAATGGGGCTTCGGGAACCAGCGCACCCGTGATAAGCGATAGTCCGTGAAGTAGTTCATTGTCCTACTGTGCGCGTGCTCGATACTCGGATGCGGGGACGACGACGCTAACAACTCAACACTCGTGCTCAGAGGCCCCACCAGCGTACCACTTTGCTACACGGTCGATGGCACGCCGAGTGCTGGTTGCCCTACCCAAACGCCTACGCCAATGGTGTGGCATCCCAGGACCCCATCGCCATGCGCAGTTGGCGATGAGGATTGCAACTCCGGACCTTGCCCGACACCTGGATGGCTGGAAAGATGCCTTGATGGCAACTGTCGCTGCGTTTTCTTGCGGCGGCTCATGTGGCCGCTCGATTCCTGACCGCTCTCGCATCAGACACCGTCTCGGCCGAACTGGCCCACTACCCGGAATTGTGGAGCAGTTGACAGCGAACGCGAGCTACGAATACGCTGGGCAGCGTGGACTTGGCGCGAGCGCAGGAATCGCTACAAGCAGCCCAGCTCTGTTTGCGGGAGGGACTCGTGAATTCAGCGGCGAGTCGGGCGTACTATGCCATCTTTCAGGCGGCACAGGTGGCATTAGCTGTAGCGGGACACGCGCGAGCGGAATGGAGTCATCCCGGCTTGCAGGCGACCTTCACCGCCGAGTTGATCCATCGGCGCAAGCTCTACAGCGCGGTCTTTCGCGATTACCTCTCGTCAGGCCAGCGCGTGCGGCAGATTGCCGACTATGGCGCCAGCGGAGTAAGCCGCAAGCTCAGCGAGCGCTTGTGTCGCAGGGCCGCACGGTTTGTAGCCGCCGTCCAGCAAGGAGCGCAGCATGCAAGAAACCCTGAGTAGAGACGACCGTCGTGCGTTGCTCGATGCGAAGCTTACCGAGCTCAGCTTGTACGCCAAGGAGCTGTGTCCAGATGCTGTCGTCGAGGCGAGCGCGGTCCAGTACGAAGACGAAGACGGGCACGTCGACATTCACCCTCCGTCGGGGCTTTCGGAGGAAGAAGAGGAGCGCATCGAGTTGGCGGTGGCGGCGCGTGCAGCAGAGGTGTTCGAGGAAACCGGCCTCTACATCCTCTGCGCGGTCCTCGATCCCGTGTCCAGCGCTGCGCACATGTCCAAATTCTGACCCTTCGACTGCCGACTCCGTGGCCGTGGAATCAAGCCCTTCCCTTCGAAGGCACGATCCGGAGACCGGCTTTGACCTTTAAGCTTTCACCTTTGCTCTTCCGTCGCATACGCGAGACGAGCGCGCCGGAGGTGCTGAGCACCGAAATCGCCCCGAAGATCGCCATCTGACACGCGGAGTCGTCGCTATCCGGATTGATTCGCGAACTCAGAGCGCCCGGAACCGCGCACCTCATGGGATCATGCGCGGAAACCGCAAATGGAGTTCTGCATCGAACACAATCACGAGCGTAGAGTCCACGTTCCAGACGCGACCCCGGAACCGCTGTCACTGCCGTGCCGTAGGGCGAGTTGATCGATGGCGTGGAGATCACAGCCCGGTGAACACGCGCGGCCCGGGTCGTTCCGTTCCGAGCACGGACTCGTCGGTGTGGCTGGCTGGCGACGCGCGCCAGGGTGTCAACGTGGATGCCCAGAGAGACAGGCGGACGACATCAAGTACACGTCCTTGAATCAACGGCACCGGTGAGCGACCAGCTCACAAACTGGATGCCGCCGACGGACCGCACGTGCGGCGATCGTCCGCAGCCCTTACTCTATCCCCGCTAATGGTTCAGTTCCCAGAGTTGCTCTTCGATACCCTGAAGGGTGTTGAGTTCCTGTAGAGAGCGCCGCTGCCCGTCATACTCCATCATAATCTCAGCCGCGCCGGCTATCCTGGAAAGGCGGTCAAGTCGCAAACTGGTGACAGCCGAGCAGGCGGGCGATCCCCACTGCGGGCACCACTCCTCTCGACACTGCCGTTCGTGCTCGCGGTCAAGTGCAGTCGGCCACGGAGGCAAGTGCGCTGCGCAACGAATCGGGCAAGTGGCAGCCTCGCTCTGACACTGCGCCCATACGTCTCCACCGGGATCGTAGGTCGTCGCATCCCATCCCCACCCCCACACCGCGTTCAGGTCCGCTTGTTCCTTTTCCGTGTAGCGCTGCCACTGCTCAAGAAAGCGCGCACAGTCTTCCGGCAGCGGTTCCTTATAGGTGCGGACTTCGCGCGCGAGACGGCCGTAACGGCACACCTTTGCGGCACAACCAACCGTGGCTGCGCTTGCCCCCAAAACGAGTAAGGCTATCGCTGCTCTTTTGAAAGCGACCGGCTCAAGTCGCCACACAAAAGGCTTATAACTCAAGTGGCCCAACCCACGCAATGAGACCCGGCACCGAATCGTGCTTCGTCGGCCGCGCGAGCGGGATAGATATGGCAACTGGGGATAGATATGGATCTTGCCCTCGCTCTCACCCGGAGCGATAAGTTTTGCATGACCATATACGACGAGCCTCAAAACCTGCCCCGGCCTCTTGCATGCGTCAGCGCTGCCTCCGCCGCACTGACTCAAAGTCTAGAGACCGAGCAATTCCGCCGCACACGCCGATCGGATCGAGGACACCGGCCGCCACAAAGACCAGGAACCGAACGCGCGCGCTGGCGCATGAACAGCGAGGAGTGATCAAGTGAACGATCTGAAAGTTATTGAAGCATTCTCCAGGCTCAAGTCATTGCGACAAAACGTCCCGAACGGACCCGTGGAGACGCGATTCGTCAGTGAGTTCCACGACGTTCTCACAATGCTCGAGGCTACGTCGGGCGTGAAGTTGGACAGCTTCGGAATCCCGGCCTCGGAGGTGCGACCGATTGTCACCAGTTTCAGCTACGTGACTGGCGAGGCCGATTACTCCTCGGAGCGGTACTGCGACTACGCGTTCTTCATCATGAAGGTCGACGGCGTCCTCACTATGTTCGAGCTTCTCATTAGCCAGGGGCCGGGGAGCAAGGCGGCTATCGGCTTCAAGCCGCCGGGCTAGTAGTAGGTGGTTTCGATGCGCGCCGTTGTAACGCCCGCACACAAACCGGATGCCAGAAGCGCTCACCAGTTGACCGCGCTCCAGTTAGCCGCAGTAATGCCCCATTCGTGCTTCTCTCCGACCTCAAGGCTGCAGTCACACTCTGCAATGAACTCCGACGCAGTCAGCGGGTACGCACCCGTCGAAAGGAGATTGTACTCTCGGTCTAGCCGTTTCTCGCCGCTTGCAGACCGGATGACCAGCCTGACACGGACATCGGTGAGCTCACGCTCGGTGCCGTTGTAGATGTGGGCCGTGACGAAGCCGTGGCTAATGCCAAGATGGCCGGTCAGCTTCGCCAATTCGTCTGGCGGGAGCGCGGTCGAAACCGTTCTCGAACCCGTGTCCTCCGAAGATTTTGCATCTCGCCATCCCCTGAACCCGTCCAAAATCTGCGCTCTGCCCGTCAGCCGGTTAATTCGAACCACGTACAGACTGTCCCCCAGCTTCATGTGATCGTACCGGTACAGGGTCGGCCAGACAAAGACGCCAAGCACCACTAGGATTGCCACGCCGATCGCCAACGAAACACTCGATATCCGCTTTGCGACGTTCATGCGCTATCCCCTGGGGCCGCGAAGCTGCGCCGGTCGAATCCGTGCGTAACGGTTGTAATGTTCACGAACGCGAAGCTCTGCCTCCTGTTTCGTTTCCCCAAAGCCTGCCACAAGGTTAAGGCGACGAGCCATGTCCGTTCTGCCAAGCGCGAAGCAGCGCCACTTGAAGTGCGAGTCCTCGGGGCTGTGTTCGAAGTGGAGTTCGTAGTCTTCGAACTTCGGGAACTGAGGGTCAGCTGGACACGGCTGTTCGACGGAGCCCCCGAATCGCTGAAAGCCGCACTCGAAGCACTCTCGGACATCCCAGTGCTTTTGTTCCGGATCTGCGGGAGCATCGATCCGAATCGAGAGGGCAGCCGCGCAAGACGGGCACCGGTATTCTGAGAGGTCTTGTCGGGCAGCCTTGAGTTCCTCTCTAGTCCGTTCGATCTCTTCCTGAAGGACCCGTAGCGCCTCACCGCTTGCGAGCTGTTCTAAGTGCGATCGCGGATGCTGGGCGTACAAATCCGGGCGAACCTGTCGGAGGATTCGAATCGCGACATCCTGCGCCTCCATTCTGTCAGTCTCGATCGCGAATTTATCAGCTAGTGGCGGGCTGAAGTTGAGCACCTGTTCTTTGGTGACACCGTGCCAAATCGGCAGAATGACCCTGTCTTCTTCCTCGATCTCACGGTTTACCAGACCACGAAGCTCATACTTGGTCCACTGCTTCTGAATGAAGTGGGGGCTAATGACGACGATGCCAAATCTTGAAGCGGCAAGCCCTTTATCGATGGAAGTCGAGAGGCTATCCCCAATGTGGAGAGAGAACTCGGCGTACCAGACTGAAACACCGAGGTTCCGCAGGGCTTCGGCGAAGGGTTGAACGAAAGAATCTCTGTCTTCAGACGCGTGAGAAATGAACACGTCCCATTCCTTTTGCGCGCGGCTCATCACCGATCCCTGTGAGCCCAATTATCACATGAGCCGCAGGCCCGCACGTGCCGGCACCCTTTCCTCCTTACGGTTGCCGACGCCGTGCTGTCCATATATTCTGTCCATAGCCGGTCTAGTAGGCTGGATAACATAGGAGGACCACAATGCGACAACGATCCGTACCGGCAGGCGAGTTCAAGAACCGTTGCTTGAAACTCATGGACCAGGTGCACAAGGACGGCATTCCCATCACCGTCACCAAACGCGGGAAGCCGCTGGTACGCGTGGCGCCGATCCGGGGCGAACGCCAGCGTCCCGGCCTGAAGGGGACGATTGTCTATGAGGCGAAGGACATTTTCTCGACCGGCGAGTCGTGGGAGGCGGAGCGGTAATGGCGGTCGTCTTGGACACCTGCGCCTGGCTGTGGATGTGTGCCGCTCCAGAGAAGTTGTCCGCTGCGGCCCGTGAGGTCATCGAACGAGAACGCCGGCAGGCGGGCTTGGTGGTGTCGGTGATCTCCTGCTGGGAAGTGGCGAAGCTCGTCGAGAAGCGCAAGCTCAGACTCTCCATTCCCTGCCGGCAGTGGATCGACGACGCACTGGACACCGAGGGCATCAGCTTGCACGCCCTGACTCCCGAGATCTGCGTTGAAAGTACAGAGCTGCCGGGGACCTTTCACGGCGATCCGGCCGACCAGATCATCGTGGCGACGGCCCGCTTGCTCGGGGCACCCGTGGTCACCAAGGACCGCAAGATTATCGAGTACGCTCACGTCCCCACGGTATGGTGAACGCAGCAAACCCACATCACGAAGGCGGGCTGAGCAGTCGGTCCACCGGCCACGAGGTCGCGCAGAATCACGGCAAGCGGCCTGCGCAGCCGGAGAACCGCCGCCGAAACCCACCGTGCACCGCAAAGGCGAAGTTGTCGAGCAGCTCGGGATCCATCGGGTCCCCGTTGAGCGGGATGGTCAGGGATGGCAGGCCTTCACGCTCGGCGACGTGAAAGAACTGTGTCTCGGCAAGCTTGGTGGGCATGCATTCGAGCGGACCCACACTCACCACGCCGTCGATCGCATCTTTGCGCCACTCGTGGATGGCGCCCCCAAGCGTGAGCACCGCCTCGCCGTACAGGGCGGTGCGGAGATACGGATCAGCGGCTTCGAGTGCCTGCTTGACCCTGGTTCGTGAGTGCCAGCAAAGCCGGCGGGCCAGTGCGTTGTACGTCAGCTGCTGCGTGCGGTGGAGAACCGCTCGGCTGAGGCGGCTACCCAGGCTGCCGTCTCTACCGCAATCGTGCATGCACCAGTCGGCGTATTCCAACCACTCGTTGAACGGCGCAAGGTACGCGCGGATACCGCGTTTCTCCAGCTTGTCGACCACGAAGTCGTTGGCGAAGGGATCGCACCGCACGTAGATCTCGCCGACCACCGCCACGGCTGGCATCTCCCGGGGCGTCTTGACGGCGGCAAACGCTCTGGCGGCCCGCCGGAGAATGCCGGTGATTCCGAAAAGCCGGCCGGTCATGGCTTGGAACAGCGCGTCACGCGCGCTTGGCTGCCGGCTCGCCTCCGCCCGAGTGCGCTCCACCAGTTCGGCGGCGTATTGGCGCCACACCGCTTCGGCGGCGCCGGGTTCGGCCTCCACCGGCCGCACGTGGTACAGGCCCTGAAGCAGAACGTCGGTCGCGCTCCACCCCGCGACACACAGCCCAAAGAATCCTCCAGGCATGCCCTCACCGTAGGCGTCGTCCATCGGCGACCAGACACGGACCCGGTCGGCCCACTGCAGCCGTTCCAGCACGACCTTGTGCAACAAGTTGTAGATGCCGAAGCGGCACGGCCCGTTCGAACGCGGCATCAAAAAGGCAAACCGAGCGTTGCTGTCCCGCTCGCGCTCCAGGCGTTGAAGCAAGCTGCCCACCGTAATGCACAACGGCACGCATTCCTTGCCCGAGGTGTAGTGGCGGCCGATCCGCACGCTCTCGCGGTCGGGCATGGGCAGGCTCTCGGCCGGTATGCCGACCGCGTTCAACGCGGCGGCTAGCACATTGGCCCCTGGTCCCATGCGCGGGATGAGCACAACCTCGCCTCGAGCCTGAATGTCGGCCGGAGCCACCCTGATCTGCTGGATGGCCCAGAAGTCGTTGGGAGCTGTGTCACGCGGTTTGGTGTGGAGATCTTGCTGAACACAGTGCAGAAAGGCTTCCACACGGGTCTTGGTCCCGGCGTCGCCGGAGTGACCGTCGGTCTCGATCACCGCGAACGGACGGCCTTGCATCACGTAAGCGTAGAAGTGCAGGCCGAAGCTGTCGGGCCCGCAGGAGTAGTTGCTGCACCAGATGCTGTAGATGCCCTGTTGGCGCCGGATCTGATGCGCGGCCCGCAGACTGCGCTGGCCGTGCCCCCAATACACGTCTTCGAAAACGGGCACCGTATCGTCCACCGGGTAGCAGTCCACCGGAATCGGCATCGCCCCCTGCTCGCGGATGATGGCCGGGACGTTGGAGTTGAGCACCTTGTTGTAGATCGTGTACGTGCGGCCCAGGACGACAATCGGCACGACCTCGTGCGCGCAGCAGAACGCCAGCGCCTGCCGCCCCAAGGCCACGCACTCTTCATCGAAGCGCCGCTGTACGTCGACCGCTTTCCGATACGCCGCCGTCCAGCCGCTGCCATTCAGCCGTAGCGCGTCAGCCACTCGCTGGCAGCTTTTCAAGAACTCGTCCGACTCGAGGTTGCTCCGGCCGATGTCGATCACCGGCGAGAGGACGTCTGCAGCCGCGGCCTTGCCGAGGTCCCAGCGCAGGATGTCCGGGCTCCCCTGCACGATGGGGCAAACGGTTGCATGCGGCTCACCTGCCGAGTGCTCGATCCCTCGCAGCATGGGCAGAAACAGGAAGTCCGGTCGTTCCTCGGCCATGGCGCTCACCAGGCCGTGGAACTGTTGCATGGGCGCGCAAAACGGGACGTTGGCGCCCTCGATGCCCCGCTTGAGCGCAGCTTGGTCGGCGCCGCGGCGCACCAGCAGGTCGAAGCCCAATTCGTAGAGGAACGTCGCGAAGAACGGGAACAGTCCTTTGAGCTGGAACTCGTCAGTCAGCGCGATGGTCGGCCGCCCGCGCGGGACGGTATTGCGCGTCACAATCTGTTCCACCAATTTTTCCCGGCTGCGGAAGGGATCCGGGGCCCGATCCGGGAGCTTCCGCTTGCCCGTGCCCTTGTCCCACAAAGAGCAGCCACCGCCCCAGGTGAAGCGTTGCGTGCGCGCGTCCACGCGCGTCGTGATCCGGTCGATGCGGCAGCGGTTGCCGCCTCCGCCGCAACCCTGCGTCGCCTTGCAGATGAACGTGTCCTTGCTGGCCACCTCGGCGTCGAGGAAGCGTCGTGGATCGATGGGCTGGCGCCCCTCCATCAGCAAGGCCTTACGCGCCAGCAGCGCGATGCCCAGCGCACCCACCGTCCCCGGGTTGGGCGGCACGATCACCGTGCTTCCCGTCTGCCGCGCCACGGCGGCAGCAAGCGCCTCAGCTGAAAACGGCATCCCCTGGCAAAAGATGACGTCTCCGACCGAACGGCTGCCTTTGACCCGGTTGAGATAATTCTGCACCACGGAATCGTAGAGGCCCGCGATGATCGCACGGTTGTCGACGCCGGCAGCGACCGCCGTGTCGATGACTTCGGCCATGAACACGGAGCAGTGCTGGCCCAGCGACACGCCGCACTCGCTGGCGAGCGCCGCCGCGCCAAGCTCCACAACGCCGTCGATACCGGGAAACTTCCGCCCCTGTTCCTCGATGAAGGAGCCGGTGCCCGCGCTGCATGCCTCGTTCATCGCCGCGTCGACCACCCGGCCCTCGGCGAGCCGGATGTACTTGGCATCCTGCCCACCGATCTCGAAGATCGTGTCGACGCGTGAGTCGTAGTGCAGCGCCCCCTCGGCATGTGCGGCGATCTCGTTGAGCACGTACACCGCATCGACCCCGTAGCAGGTAGCCAGCAGGGATCCGACGATTTCCCGGCCGCTGCCGGTGGCGCCGCAGGCCCCGACCGCCGCGTTTCCTGCCGGACCGTCGACGAAGCGCTGCATCAGCGCCTGCGCCGCGCCGACGGGGTTGCCGTTGGTGTTGACGTAATCTTCCCAGACCGCCTCCGTGCTCTCTGCGTCGAGCGCCACGATCTTGGAGCCAGTAGAGCCGATGTCGAAACCCAGGATCAGCCGGCAGGTCGCTGTGCGCGCGAGCGGCCGTTGCGGCCGTGTCATGCGCCGCACGCGTGCCAGAGAGTCGCCCAGCGCCGGCACGACGTCGAATGTGGGCGGCTCGGGCGGCGCAAAGAGTGTTTCCAGCCTCGGCACCGGGAACCCCTGCTCGGCAGCCACCATCGCCGCGCCGAGCGCCTCCAGAAACAGCGCGTCGTCCTCGCTTGTCTCGAGCAACTCCATCCGGCGTGCGGCCAGGAAACGAGCGAAGTGCCTGCGGATGCGCGCGGAGCGACTCACCCCGCCTATCAGCATCACTTTGGGCGGGCTCACCCGCGGCTTGATGAGAACCTGGACGTTCTCGCCAACCGCGTCGTACAGGCCTGCGAGGATGCGAGCGCGGTTCTCGCCCTTGTTGGCCAGGTGGGTCATGTCCGTCTTCAGAATGACGGGGCAGCGCCCGGAAAGCGGCGCCGGATCTTCGACCTGCTCACACAGCGCGCTGGCTTCCTCGATGCGCAGGTTGAAACGCTGAACGAGCTGCCGCAGGAAGTTGCCCGTTCCCTGGGAACAACGCGAGTTCTCGCGGAAGACTTCGGTCCCGCTCGGCCGCAACTCGAGCACCGAGAAGCCGTGGCTCCCGATGGAAACGATGGTGGCCGAGTTGGCTTTACCCAGGAACCGGAAACCGGCGGCCTGTGCCTGCTTCGTCGGCACACGGGCCAGCGTGAGCTGCCGGCTGAATCGGCCGGTCGCCGCAGCTCGCGTGACGCCCTCCCAGTCGACTTCGCTCAGCAGGGCACGCAGGGCGTCGACTGGCTGCTTGTTATGCTCGATGAAGCGGCGGCCGGTCCATTGCAGCCTCCTGTCCACGCCTGTCAACTCGACGATCTTGACGGTTTCGGAACCGACATCAATCCCAACGTAGCGAGCTCGCATCCCTGCTCCGTCCGGCCGTGAAAAAGAACAAACCTCAGTTGCCGGGAGTGTACCCAATACAACCGAGATTGGCCAAGGAAGCGAGGTGTTTTTCGGTCACCTGGCTGCAGCGGCAGGCGACGGAATTTCTGAGCGCCGCATTCGGCGTGGCCAATGTTGCTTGCTCAACGGCCAGACTCGACAGGGTCGACCGCTGCATATCGTGTGCACCACGGGCTGTGAGATGCTCATTCTGATCACGGTCTACGAACCGAAGCCACCGAAATGGATCAGCCCAACGCGGGAGCCTCAGAGGTTGTAGAGCTCGTCGCCGAGGACGTGGACCCAGTTCCTCTTCAACATCTCGATGGCCTCGTCCGTCTTGTCGACGCTCAGAATGAGGATGCAGTTTCCGCCCAGTCGTCCCAGGTAGCCGTAGAGGTACTGCACGTTGATCGCGGCTTCGGCAAGGGGCTTCACGACCGCGCTCAATCCTCCCGGGTGGTCGGGTGTTTCGACCGCGATCACCTCGCGCTCGCGGCAGATGTAGCGGTGTCCGCGCAGGATCTTCACCGCCTTGGACGGATCATCGGCGATGATCCGGATCAGGGCCGTCTCGGCAGAGGCGTCCGCGACGGAGATGGCGCGGATGTTCACGCCTTCTGCGCCAAGCATCCCGGAGAGCTTGGCGAGCTTCCCCGGCGCATTTTCAAGCTCAACGGTGATCTGCCTGATGGCCATTCTCTGCTCCCTCGAGGCTATCGTACCCGGCACGCAGACACTGCTCGTTGATCGCGACGAGGTCCTTCCGACCGGCGCCGAATACCTCGGGCAGGATCGCGATGACGGACTCGATCGCGACGAGCCTCGTCACTTTCACGAAGGCCCCCAGCATGACCGCGTTCGTCCCCCTTGGGTTGCCGAGCTTCTCGGCGATCTCGCTCGCGGGTACACGAAAAATCCCGACGTCCAGGCGATGTGGCTCCTCGGTGACGAGCGTGGCATTCAAGAAGAGCTGTCCGCCCGTTTGGATGTGGTTCTGGAAGTGCACAAGCGAAGGCGTGTTGAAGGCTACGACGTACTCTGGGGCAGAGGCCACTGGCGAGGCGATTTCCTCGTCCGAGATCGCGACCGTGCAATTCGCCGTACCACCCCTCATCTCGGCGCCGTAGGATGGCAGAAACGTCACGTGCCGTCCCTCGACCATGGCCGCGTCTGCGAGGGCATAACCGGCCGCCAGAACTCCCTGGCCGCCGAACCCGGCGAAGACCGACTTAATCAGCATCGCTGCTTCCCCCGTCGGCTGCGGTGGTTGAGGCCGGCTCGTTCGGTCCGCAGGCCACCGACGAACCAGCCCTGTCCCCGAAGTCCTTGACGAGACCGAGCGGGAACTGCTTGCTCATCACCTCGCCAATCCAGTGGACCGACTCGACCGAGGTCTTCTTCCAGTTCGTCGGGCAGGAAGAGAGGACCTCGACCAGCGAAAAGCCTCTTCCCTCCATCTGCGCCTGAAAGGCGCGCCGGATCGCCTTCTTCGTTCGCCGGATGTTCTTGGGAGTATCGACCGCAGTGCGCTCGAGGTAGGCGACGCCGTCGAACACTTTCAACAACTCGCATATTCGGATCGGTGCGCCATGAGCGAGCGGATCGCGACCGCCGGGGGTGGTCGTTGTTTTCATGCCGACGAGGCTCGTCGGCGCCATCTGGCCGCCCGTCATTCCGTAGCACGCGTTGTTGACGAAGATGACGGTGATCCGTTCGCCGCGGTTCGCGGCGTGGATCGTCTCGGCCGTGCCGATCGCGGCCAGGTCGCCGTCCCCCTGATAGCTGAAGACGAGGCGGTCGGGCTGGAGCCGCTTGATTCCCGTTGCGACGGCGGCGCCGCGGCCGTGCGGCGCCTCGACCATGTCGACGTCGAAGTAGAAGTAGGCAAGGACCGCGCAGCCGGCCGGCGGGACGCCGACCGTCCGCTCGCGGACCCCGAGATCGTCGATTACCTCGCAGGTGAGCCGATGGATGATCGAGTGGCCACAGCCCGGGCAGTAGTGGAAGACCGCAGGCTTCAGCGAGCGCGGCCGGCCGAAGACCTGACGGCTCATCGGGCGGCCCCCCTCTCGATCTGGTGGTACTGGCGGGCGACGATCCGGAGGAGCTCGGCCGGCGTAACGATCACTCCGCCGGGCCGGCCGTAGAAATGCACTTCGGCCGCGCCGCTCAATGCGAGCCTCACGTCCTCGACCATCTGGCCCATGCTCATCTCGAAGACGAAGAAATGCTTCACGTGCTTCGCCGTCTCGCGGATAATCTCCTTCGGAAACGGCCAAAGGGTTATCGGGCGAATGAGTCCCACTGCTAGTCCCTGTTCGCGGGCGCGGTTGACCGCACCGCGCGCGATCCGGGCCGAGGTCCCGTACGCGACGACAACGATCTTCGCGTCCTCGGTCCGGTAGGTCTCACAGCGGACCTCACGCCGCTCGATCTGGTGGTATTTCCGGAATAGCTTCCAGTTGTGGGCCTCTTCCACGTTCACGTCGAGCAACAGCGACCGGATGAACCGGCTGTCACGGCCGGCGCATCCTGTCAAGGTCCAGTCTTTCGGGGGCAGGTCCTTGCGGGGCTCTTTTCCGAAGACCACCGGCTCCATCATTTGGCCGAGCATCCCGTCGGAAAGGATGAGGACCGGGGTTCGATACTCATCGGCGAGATCGAAAGCCTCGATCGTGAGATCGTAGAGTTCCTGTACGCTGGCTGCCCCAAGGACGATCGTCCGGTAGTCGCCGTGGCCTCCCCCGCGCGTTGCCTGGAAGTAGTCCGACTGGGCGGGTGCGATGTTGCCGAGCCCGGGGCCGCCTCGGACGACGTTCACGATAACGGCCGGAAGCTCCATCGCGGCGAGGAAGGAGATCCCTTCCTGTTTGAGGCTCACCCCAGGGCTCGACGACGAGGTCATCGCCCGCGCGCCGGAGACGCTCGCGCCGAGCACCATGTTGATGGCGGCGATCTCGCTCTCGGACTGGATGAAGACGCCGCGGTCCATCCGATGGACGTTGCGGGCCATATACTCGCAGAGCTCGTTCTGCGGCGTGATCGGGTAACCGAAGTAGGCGCGGCAACCGGCGCGGATCGCCGCCTCGCCCACTGCGTCGTTCCCGCGCATGAGCCTCCTCTCGATCTTCGGCTCAGTGGTCATCACGGAAGACCTCGATGACGACCTCGGGGCACACGAGGCCGCAGATCGCGCAACCGGTGCATCCACCCTTGCCATCGGCGTTCACGAACTCGGCCGCGTAGTAGCCGGCGGAGTTCAAGTCGCGGGAGGTGACGATCACCTTCTTCGGGCAGAACTCGATGCAAAGCGCACAGCCCTTACATCTTTGGGCATCGACGGTGATGTAACCTTTGGGCATTGCTAGGTGGTGCCTTTAGCCTCCCGGTTTCTCACCGCGGGGGCGCGCGAAGCCGCTAGGCTAGTCATCGCTGTCGATCGTGTCAAATTCCACGGTACCCACCTAGTCGGTCGTAACAGAAAATAATTGAAGAAATAAACAGGTTGACCGTCTCCCCCATAAAGGCAATGGGAGGAGACAGCATGGCGAAACTCGGTCGGCCGAAAAGTCCGCTCATACTC
>Ga0181527_1002512_pt1 | contig 17180 bp, 16 predicted proteins | sample PEATcosm2014_Bin_30_FD_119762 | JGI IMG/M metagenome (GOLD analysis project Ga0181527, IMG submission 119762) | Peatland microbial communities from MTU Mesocosm Facility, Houghton, MI, USA - PEATcosm2014_Bin06_60_metaG | ecosystem: Environmental > Terrestrial > Soil > Wetlands > Peat | place...
AGTAATGGACGTTATCGAAGAAGGGCGGATCGGTCACGACCATGTCGATGCTGCCGGCGGGTAAGGAGGAATTCGCAGAATCTCCACACGACAGGTAGATCGCACGCTCCACAACACCTGCATCATTAGGCCACCCTGCTTCAATGTGCCCACTGAAGGCTAGCGCGCACTGGCGGCCGTTTCCACTTATCCCGTTGACCTCGGTCGGCTTCAACCGATATTCGATTGCTCTCAACAGGCGGGTTCGAAACAAGGTTGAGAACGATCCCGAACTCTTGGATGTTCCCCACAGATTGGCTTCAATGGGTGTCCGTTCCGGCTTCAGGATGTGATGAGAGAACATATGGCGGACCGCACCCGTGCCTTCACCCTTGTACGAAGCAAACAAATTATTGAACTCGAGTGTGCCAGACAGCAATGTAAGCAGCGCGTTACGCGTTGGTATATCCCCAATTTGAAGGATTGCCTTATAAAGCCATGAGGCGGCCAAAAGCTGCCTATCGTTGAAGAAGTCTCGCCACATCTTGAAGTTATAACTGAGGGCCTGGCGTGTGTTGTAGCCGTCGTCAAGACTCAGGGTTGGCAGAGCGAGGTTTCCTCGCCTGCTTTCCTCTTGCAATTGCGAAGTGCATTCCCGGTATGCCTCGTAGTCGGCGGACGTGGCTCGCAGATATTCTTTTCTTCCGTCACGGGTCAGGACGAGCTTTCCATAGAGCCTGAATGCAGGCCGTGAACGGAGAGTTTCGACCGCATCGAGAATGGTGAACGTCTCGTGACACCAAGGACAGGTTGATTTGGAACCTTTTGCTGTGCCTTGCTCCGGGTTAAAGTTGAATCCACACGAAGCACATGTGGCGAATTCCTGTCGGCGCCTGCCAGGGAATATTTCGCCACACGATGGGCAGAGTACCTGGGTGTCAGGCTTGAGGTCGGGATATGCGTTTGCCGCAATTATATAGGATGGGAAAAGGTCAACTGGTCGCTGGCAGTGGACACAGGGCACCTGCATCACCCAAAAAAAGTAAAGGACATCGCAGGCGCGACCGGCATAATCCTTGGCACGGTAGAGATTCCTGATGCGTTCCCCCACGCCGCTTGACAACTCCTCAACAGCAGTTTCTAGCGCGGCGCGATCCATCGGCCCGAGGGCTGTCCGCACAGATTCAACCGCGACAGGGTTAATATCTCGTCCGAGCGCGGTAAAGCCCAGTTTATGAGCTTCCCCTACCGTTGTGCCAGAACCCATGAAGGGGTCGAAGACGGTGAGACCCGAGAGCTTGTGAGTCTTATAAAACTCGCCAGCAAAGTCACAGCTCTCAGGAAGCACGGCGCCCAGGAGTATGCTGCGAAATACTGAGCCGAGGCGCGTGGCCCACCATTTATGAATGTGGTAAATAGGCCGGTGGACTTCCTTGCGCCAGCTTTCCCGAGCGGCGAGCCGCGAGATGAAGTCGATGGGGAAGGAATCGGTTTCGATTATGCGTTGATCATTCATCTTCATCTTCATCGGCAGAATCTACTTGCATGTTGAGTGATTTATGGTCAGTCATGGAGACTTGGCCTGTCGCCGAGCCTTTGACACGCCAGCCTCTGAATCGGTGCTCCCGGCCCGCATCAGGATTCGCCACCTTTTTAGGGATCAACTCATTGGTCTGAAGATCAAAGGAGTAGCCTATGATAAGTTCGTCGGCCTCACGGCGTAAGAGTTTTCCGACCTCGATGAACCTCGCCCTTTCTCGATTGCCCGGCTTGAATTCGTCTGGCAGGATGAGAGTTTGTGCGTGCGCCACGCCCTGAACCAAACGGAATGGTGTGGGCACAACGTACATTTTCCGATCTCGGATCATGATATCTCCATAGCTGCCGAAACCCTTAACACTCTTGTTTTCGTGTTCATATTCATGATCCGCATTTAAGAAGTCACCGTGGCAGATTACAAGGTCCAACACTGGATATGTGTCGCCGTCCGGGTTCTTGGGGTACCGACCGAAAACGTAGTAGATTGTTCGTCCGTTGTGAAATCCAGACGGTGCTTGACTGTTGCTGTCGAAATTGGCGTCCCGGCCAGGGTACGCCAGCCCTTTCAACTCATATCCTTCGGTTGTTGCAACCATTCGGAAGTCCGGGTAACTGTTTCGCCCACCTGCCTCAAAGTTCAGGCCGATGTCTTCAAGTCTCGTTCTAAACCAATTCTGGAAGTGGAACTCTTTGTCGGTACTGCTAACGCGCCGAATCAACGCTCCCTGACTGATCGCTTCTACGCAATGTCGAAAGATCACGAATGGTGTCATGTCAGTTTGTTCCCGGAATGCATCCTAACTCTAACAGATCGTTCATTCTCTGTCAGCCAACATGAAAGCAGACTTGACCTCGCCGCAAAGTGCCAGCTTGCCGCGCCCGCCCTCTTTTCGTTCGTAAACACGAAAGTCTTGCCTCTTCAGGCTGCCGCGTCCAAATCGCTCAATTTCGGATGAACCAAAGGGCAACTCGGGATGGGTTTCAAAGATTTTGTCGGACCACTTTGAAACATCGGCGCAAAAACTGACTTCGTGTTGGCGGTAGCTTAAGGGCGGCATTCGTTTCTCTGCATACCCATGATAACAAACTCACGCTCAAAAAGGCGGTGGCGTGGCTACCCGGCAGAAGAGGTCTGGAGTTTCAAAACCCGCCAGAAAGTCACGGATGTGGGGAAATTCCAGGCCCCCAAAAAGTTCATCCAATAGGATGGTAAATCTGGCGAGCCGGGCCGGTTCACTTTTGATCGGCTTAACTTCATCGAGGAACTTGGAGATTGATTTCTCGATGCGGACAAATTGAGTGCGAGGCGCGCGGGCGGCCTTTTCTTGGACTCTACTTTTTCTGTTGTGAATGCGAGTAGGACTTTTCCCCATGGCTCAGTATGCCATAAGCGGCGCGGCGGGCAACTTCCAAAGCGGCGGCGAGGCGAATGATCTTGGTGTCACCCATGCCCTTGATTTCGTAAAGCTCTTCGAGGGGCCGGCCCCCAAACTTCTCAATTGAACCGTATTTCTTCAAGATATTCTCGGCGATTTTCTCCGCAGGATTGCCTCGAGTCCCAGGAGCGACGAGGATCGAGAGGAGTTCCAGCTCGGTTAGTGACTCTGGCCCCTCCTCAGCCAGTTTCCCGCCAGCGTGTTCCCAATCTTTTTCTTCTTCCATGAATACGTAATGTACCCTAAGCTGCGTTTCCTCGCAATTGCGAAACAGCTTGTTTGACTCGACTGTTGCAGCGACGTGAGCACGGGAAGAAATTCGGACACTTAGAGACCCTCCCAGATTAATTTTGAAAAGGTCGGGCCGTACGTGCAGTTCCATCTTGAACCGTTTGACATACTGTCGATGGCACTGGTTGAGTACCAATGAGGATGTGATAATATATTGTATGTCAGATCGATCGCCGCTCCTTGGACCTAGGGATGTCCATCATGAACTCCGTCAACTTTCTCTTAACCCTATGTTTGCTGGCCGCGATGGGTCGGGCAACCCCGGCGCCTCAAAGCAGGCGTGCTGTCCCCCACCAGCCCTGCGGGACAGAAGGCCCACCATGAAAAAGACGCCTTCGCGACGTAAGGTTTTCAACCAGGCGGAAGCTGGCGGAGCGGGTGTCGCGAGTCTGGCTGCACCCGTAAAGGGAGAGTCCTCCCTGGTTTCCCGGAGGAGCTTTCTCCGTCGTTCGGCCGGGACGCTGGGGGTGATGCTGGCCCCGCCGGCGGCAAAGCCCCGCTCGAACGCCCAAGCCCGAGCCCAGCCCGTGGAGAACCGCCTCCCCGACGGCCTCTACGTGGGCTTGGAGTTGCCCTCGCAAGTTCCCATGCCGACCTGCGTCATGGAAGGACTAAAGGATATCGGCCTTAACTATGCCAATTTTTATTCAGCTTCCAGCGTGGGCGATTACAGGACGGTTGAGGAGATCTCGGAGGCAGGTCAGCAGGCCGTGGCGAAGGCCATGGTCGAGCAGTGTGAACAGGCAGGTTTTCATTTCTCCCCGGCCGTACACTGGAAGGAGATACCCGAGAGCACCCTGGGGTTCTATGGCCAGAATCCCCTCTGCCAAGGGGTGGTGATGGACGAGGGAGAACACGTCCGCCAATTGAATTGGCGTCCCTACGGAGCCCGGTTCGGGATCGAGCCCTGGGCAAAAGTGGATGGCCTCTCGCTCCCGGAAGCTTACGCGCGAACCCTCGAGGGCCTTCGCCGGACCCGTCAGCACTATGGGTCCTTCGGCCTGGACACTGTGATCACGTGCGTGTGGCCGGTGATGTTCCATACCATCGCGCGCGCCGGGTGCGGGGTGTGCGCGAAGGTGATGGGGATGTCGTATTCGCCGGTCACCGTCGCCATTGCCATGGGCGCCGCGCAACAGTATCAGACGAAATTCTGGATCGACCTGGAAATGTGGAGCCAGGGCAGTGGTGACGCCCTGCCCGGCCATAGCCCGGAGGAGTTCCGATCGAATCTCCTGCTGGCTTATGGGCTGGGAGTCGACCACATCTACGTCGAGGGTGCCGGCTGGAATTCTCTGCCCGCCGGCACGCAAGGCGTCCCCTGGAACCTGGTGGGCTACCAATCCCAACAGCTTTATCGCCTCACGGAATACGGGAAGATTTTGCGCTGGTTTTGCCGGGAGTACGTGCCCGCTCATCCCGCCCTTACACGTTTCGTGACGTGACGCCGGAGATTGTTATCGTTCGCTTCCCTGACACCTGCTGGGGTCAGCGTTATTCCATCTCGAGCTGGCCCGACCGCCTTTACGGCGCCGAGAACTTGCACTCCGACGCCGCCACCGAGGCTTGGTTTAAAATCTGGGATCTGCTCACGCATGGGTTCACCGGCTCGGATGGTATTACGTATGAAAAGCGGCGCATTGCCATGCAACTAAAGCCCACCAACCCGGACAGCTCCCCCGTGCCGGAAAACGTTGCGCTCCACCCGTTCTTCACGCCGCTCAACAATGTGGTGGTTTACGACCACCTGGTCGGCGAGTCGCTGTTGGGGACCGCCCGGCTGATTTTTCTCACCGGAATTAGCGTGAGCTCCGACACGTTGCAAGCCATCGCGAAGCGAGTTCGAGACGGGGCTACCTGCGTGGCGCTCCGGTCTCTGGCCGGGACCCTGGTCCCGGAAAAAAGCGCCGGCGGCACGACGACCTCCCTGAGCGGTCAGGGGAAATGGGTCATCACCGATGATTTCGGTGACCCGGCGGTTCGTGCTCAGGTCGAACCCTTCTTGGGAAATCCCCGGGAAATCCGCTTCCGGTTTGGGAAGCACGAACTCCGGCTTCGAAGTGTGGAGGGAGACCCCAACCGCATTCGAGTTGAGGTTTGAACGCCGCCCTTCGGATTATGGGAGGTCCACGATGAAGTCCGTCAAGTTCTTTCTAATCCTATGCTTGCTGGCCGCGATGGGGCGGGGAAGCCCAGCGCCTCAAAGCCGGCGTGCCGACCCCGACCAGCCCGCGCGGCGTTATCAGATTATACAGAACGGAGAGCGTGGCTTCATTGACGCGCAGGGCCGCGGGGTGATTCCAGCCCAGTATTCCTGGGCGGGAGATTTTTCCGAGGGCTTGGCGCAAGTCCGGGTCGAGGACAAGTATGGTTACATCGATCCTGCCGGGAAGACTGTTATCCCTCCCCAGTTTGAGTGGGCAGGGCCCTTCTCGGAAGGGTTCGCCTTGTTCAGGGCGCAGGGAAAATACGGGTATATCAACAAGTTAGGGGAGATTGCTATCCCTGCACGCTTTGAATGGGCTTGGGACTTTTCGGAGGGGCTCGCGCGTGTCCTGCTCGGCAAAAACGGCTATATCGACACCCAGGGTAAGCTTGTGATTCCGCCGCAGTTTATTAATCCCTGGCAATTTCACCAAGGCTTGGCCACGGTGAAAATGCACGGCTGGTGGGGCTACATTGACAAGAAGGGCGACATCGTCATTCCGACCCGCTTCAACTGGGGATGGGACTTCTCCGAAGGGCTCGCCATGGTTCAACTCGGCGGGAAGTTTGGTTATATCGATAAGACGGGAAACATGGTGGTCCCGGCGCGGTTTGATTGGGCCGCGACCTTTTCTGAGGGCATGGCCGCGGTGGCCACCAACACCCAGTGGGGCTTCATCGACCCAACCGGCAAAATGGTCATTCCCGAACATTTCCAATGGGCCGCAGACTTCTCCGAAGGCCTGGCCGGCGTCAAGATCGACGGCGAGTGGGGCTTCATTGACAAACAGGGGGAGACGGTCATCCCTCCGCGATACGACCGCGTCGGGCGGTTCGCAGGGGGTCTGGCCCCTGTCGAACTTAATCAAAAGAGAGGCTATATCAACACACGAGGAGAGTTTGTTTGGAAACCGACAAATTGACCATTTTAAGGATGAGAAGGGTCAGTATTTTAAATGTGGGGTTGCAGAAAACGAAATGAGCCAAATCATGAAACGATCCGCCCTTGGCGTTATTCTAGCTGTGTTGGCCATTAGCCCTTTATCCACAATGGTGCTGGCCCAAGAGACGCGAATTGCCCAAACCCCACCCATGGGCTGGAGCGGTTTCTTTCCCAGCACGAAATCCGGAGACGAGTTGATTCGGGCCGAGGCCGACGCCATGGTGAGCACAGGGATGAAAGCGGCAGGCTACGAGTACATGAACGTCGATGACTGCTGGGAGGGCGGCCGCGACTCGCTCGGCAACATTTGCCCCAACGGCCACTACCCGGATATGAAAGCCCTGGTGGACTACGTTCATCGCAAGGGCCTGAAGTTCGGGATCTATTCCTCGCCGGGCCTCAAGACTTGTGCGGGCTTCGAGGGCAGTTTCGGCCACGAAGAGCAGGACGCTGAAAGCTTTGCTGCCTGGGGCGTCGATTATTTGAAATATGACTGGTGCAGCGGCTCCGGCGACCAAGTTGCAGCCTACCGGCGGATGTACGAGGCGCTGAAGCGAACCGGTCGGCCCATTCTCTATGCGTTATGCCAATATGGCCGGGAACGCGGTTGGGCGTGGGGCGCGTCGGTGGGGGGCAACGTGTGGCGCACGACCAGCGACATCGCCTTGAATGGCATCTCCTATGACGACATCTCTCTCGTGGGATTTGAGCAGAATGGTCTGGAACGCTTCGCGGGACCCGGCCACTGGAACGATCCCGATGGTCTGCTAATCGGACAGCCGGGGATTGATGATGACGAAGCGCGAACCCAGATGAGCCTCTGGTGCCTTCTCGCGTCGCCGTTGATCGCGTCGAATGACCTGACCCAGATGAGTCCGCAGACCCTGGCAATTCTGACCAATCCGGAAGTGATCGCCGTCAACCAGGATAAGGCTGGAATCCAAGGACATCGGGTGGCCGAGGAAGGCCCTTTGGAGGTTTGGATGAAACCTCTCGCCGATGGGAGCAAGGCGGTCGGCTTGTTCAATAGGGAAGGGGCGCCCATACCGGTGACCGTCAGCTTTCGCGATGCCGGCCTGCCGGAGTCCGTTCAGTTGCGAGATTTGTGGGCGAGGAAGGATTTGGGCGTCTTCCAGAGGAGCTACACGGCCACGGTGCCCCGGCACGGCGTGGTAATGCTCAAGGCAACAGGACAATTCTGAAGGCCGCCTCGACCTGAGAAGCCCTTGCGGAAATTTGGTTCCGCCCGCAGGCTCAGTGTCCGATTGCGCCAAGACTGGAGCGTAGCTATGCCCCTTTTTCGCAAGATCATGCCTCAAATTGGCTTTGATGTCACCGCAAAGCGGCATAGCCATCCTGAGGAGATGAAAAAGCATCGACTCATTCTCCTTGCCCTCGGCATCCTCATCGGTTCCCTGGCAACGGTTCATGCCCAGGTCCGTAAAGACTCCGCAACCGACTTGGCTTCCTGCACTTGGCGCGCTTCGGCTGGCGCCCAGGTGACGGTTCTGGGCAATAGAATTGATCTCAATGTGAGTTCGCTTCCTCTCCCTGAGCCGCGAAGCATGGAGTGTTGGGTTTCCCTGCCCGGAACTGGGGCCATGGTGGTGCAAGGGATGCACCGTGGGGCCGTGACGGAGACGGGATGGACATTCTCCTTTGAACGCACCTCTGGAGAGCGCCGCCAGTTACACCAAGGCAGCCAAGAGAGACAGTTCTCGTTTCCCGTGCCTCGGGAGTGGGAACACGACAGGCGAATCGCAATTGTGATCGGCGTTCCCGGCGATAATCCTGGCTACCTACACCTCGAAGACTTGCGTTTGCAACCGGCCTCGGACGCATTGCCCGGCTCTCCCGAGCCTCTTTCTCCCACGGAAGGGCAGGAAGTGACCCCGCCAGCGGGAGACTTTCTCTGGGCATGTCCGCAGCCTGGGTCGGTCGTCGGATACGATCTCGAGTGGCAGCGAGAAGGAGAGAAAGCCCAGAGGACGCACGTAGCGGCTTACTTCCAGAGTGACGCCCAGGGCTTTTGGCCCAGTCAATGGCTTCCTCCGGGGAAGTACGCGTGGCGAGTTCGGGCGCTGAACCCCGCCGGGAATCTCGGGCCATGGTCGAGGATGATGCACTTTACCGTTCGGGCTGAAGAGGCAGCGGAACCGCCCGATGTGCTCCCCAGTCCAAACGGACCCATCACTATTCTGGATTTGCCCGTCGACGATGTGAAGGGTGCTTGGGCGCTTATTCCTGCTGATGTGCGCCCCAACCTTTTGTTCCGCATGGGGGGCTCGCGACAGCACATCGCCAGTATTTTAGCGGCAGCTCAGGTCGCGGGGGCGCCGATTGCCCTCCAGGTTAACGGGCCGCATGACATCATTGCCGGGCGTTGGGACCGCGTGCCCTTGGCTCTGCTGGCGCAATGGGCGCGTGAATATCCTACGCTCAAAGCGTTTTACATCTGTGAGCAGGAGGTGCAAGGCGGAGTAGAGAACCCGGAGGTCACGAGCTACCTGGAGCGACTGATCGCTTTAGGCGCGGAGTTGGGACGGCCCGTTTTCTGGGCCGATGCCAACTGGGGCCGGAACATCTGGCTGGAAGTCGAGGCTCACCAGGACTTTGCCAGATTCCTGAAGGCGCATCGCGGTTATGTCTATCCTTTGTGGAAGATGAATGGCGGATTCGCGCCGTACCTGGCGCCCGCTGGGCTCCTCGGGCTTTGGCTCAGCCATACCGTTGCGGCCTGGGGCGTGCAACCGGAAAGCTTTTACTGGACGGAAGCAGGATTTACAACCTTGGGGATTCAACTGGGTTACAAAGAGGGGTTGCGCCAGGATGCTCCGCTCGTCATCTTCCAGGAGTTGGCACTACTGGGCGCCTCGGCAGGAGCGGAGATTTACTCGTTCGAGCCGGGGGTAGACTTTTTTGGTGAATCTTCGCACCAGAATTTGGAAATCTTTCTGGTCCCTTTAATTCGGATGCTCAATGACTCAGTCATTCCGGACCTGACTGAAGTGCAGGCGGCGACGGTCAAGAAACACGTGCTTGAACCTGCTGACTTGGCCTTTCGCAGCGACTACACGCTTCCGATGCGGCAGCTTTTTGCCAACACGCTGGGCCTTGCCTACCCCTTCCAAATGGTTCCGGAGTCGGGAAGCTGCTACTGGATTCCTTTTGTTCCGGCCGCGGCGACGACAAAAACCGAGGAAACCCACCACCCAGCGGACGCCGATTCCAGCCCGTCGAGGTCTTGCCCCCCTCCCGTTCCGGGTGAGGCAGCCGTCTTTAAGGTAGGCAAAGCGACTTTTGTCTTCAACAGCCGCGTGAACTGGCCCGAGGAAGAGTCATTCAAAATAAGGCTTGCTGGTAGCCACGCGAGTGGCAAGCTGGGGCCGAACGGGTGGGTTGCCGTTCTCAATGAAGATAACGAGCAAGCGCATTTGTGGTTCTTCGCGAGGAGGGGTGCGCACCTAGTGATGGAGTTCGACCAGCCTGTCTTTTGGCGGACACGGGTTGATGATAGCTTTTCTGCCATTTCCGGCCAAACTCGAAAGGCCTCATCGGTGACGGCTAACGCATGGTCTGGCCCAGTTCATCACATCGACATTTCCGCCGACCAGCGACCCTGGGATGTCGTCGTCCGGCGCTCGCAAGCAAAGCCCTCAGACTGAGACAGCATGGATTCGAAATTTGATTATTACCACGTGGCGCGCGCCAGATCGATGATGGCTGCTGGCCTGACGGGCTGTCCTACCTGAATATGGACAAGTCCCAGTGATCGAGCCAGGTGATCTCGAGCTTATCTCCGTGGATGCTGATAGGTAGCCAGAGGTGTCGAGAGTCCGCCAAGTCGTCAGCGTTCCAACGGTCCGCCAGGAAAATGAGCGCGCCGCGACGGCCCGCGACGGGGAGAACGTAGGTACTCTGAGAATTAAAAGTCTGGTCGGAACCGGGACCCACGGTGGGATTTCCCATCACCTTCCAGGGACCCATGATGGATGACGCCACCGCGTACAGGGCCGCATTGGGCGCCCAGCCCGAGCATTTGGAAGTAATGAGGAAGTATCGGCCCCGGTATTGGAAGGCGGCCGGCGCTTCGCGGTACTGGTCGACGAAGACGCGGGTCATGACGCCATCCGGTTTCAGGTAGTCGTTTGTCAGCCGCGCGATGTGCATAGTGTGATTGTCTTCCGAAGAGAAGATCAGATACGCTTTGCCATTGCTGTCCTGGAAAAGTGTCATGTCGCGGCACATGGAGCCGTTCGGGCGCAGGCTGCCGAGATAGCGGTAGGGCCCGGCGGGACGATCGCTCACGGCGAGGCCCGCCCGCGCGTACTTGTAGTCGGCCGAATCCACATGCATCCACATGACAAACTGCTGAGTCTTGGGGTTATAGACGACTTTTGGTCGCTCGACCACTTTGCCTGGAGCCAAGTCACTCGACGGATCGTTTTTCACCGCCGGCAACACGTTGCCTTCGTTCTTCCAATGATAGAGGTCGCGGGATGAATAGCAGGAAACCCCCGTTACGTCCACGCGTCCGTGGACGGTTTTGCCTTCCATAATTTCGCCATACCAGTAGTACACACCGCGGTAATAGAGCATGCCGCCGCCATGCGCGTCGATCGGTTGGCCACCCGTATCGAGCCAGACCTCTCCCGGTTGGAACTGATCGGCCCTGTCGGGTGTTTGGGCCTGTAGATACCCGGCGGTCAGGCTCAATCCCAGCATCGTCATGAACAGTTGCCGGACCATTGCGTTGCTTCTCCTTCGGCGCGGAATCGCATCACGGCCTGATGTGCGGCAGTAAGCCGGACGGCTTCCTGCGTGCGCGGTTGAAGGACACTTGGCTACTGCCTTGAGCCGGTGCTGTCTTAGCCCCGCGATCACGCCATGGGAGGCGCAGGAACATTGGCCTTCACCCAACGCAGCAATTGGCTCATTCTCTCATGATGCGATCCCTCCCAGTAAACGCGCTGGCATCTCGGGCAAACGCGAAAGACCTCCTTGCCCATGATCTTGGGTGGCAACCGCTCCAGTACGGCTTCCCGGCTAGCTTCCTCCAGGATGGTATTGCACTCCAGGCAGCGTGTGAACGGTTGCATAGAGCCGGCGAGGTCAAACCGCTTGACGACTTCGAGCAATTGCTGTTTCGGTTCGGTGGAGCGGACCCAATAGCCGCGATCTACCGCGGTTCGCATCAACAGGTAACGATCCCGAGTCAGCAACACTCGTCCTTCGCGCGCCACGATGCTCGCCAGCTCCGCATCGGAGGCTTGGTTGCCATAGAGCGCATCGAACCCTGCCATGCGCAGATAGGCCGCCAGTCGTCCGACGTGCACGTCCAGCAGGAATCGCAGCGCTCGCAGGGGCGCCGGGCGTACGCGCGAGACCGACGAGATGTCCAAAGACTCGAAGACGGGATACACGCTCACGCGGTCTCCATCACGCACCGGATAAGAGAAGTCGACCGGATGGCCGTTGGCGAGCACGAGGTCCACTTCTGTATGCGGCACGCCGAAACTCTCGACGAAGTCCTTTACAGAACCGCTCACGCTAAAGTGACGCCTGAGCTCCTTCCCCCGGTTCTCATCAGGGAGAAAATCGTTCAGTTCAGCATAGAATCGGAACTGCGCCACGCTCATAAGAGTTATACAACCTTCGCATTGGCACTGCCCTACTCAAATCGTAACGCGACCATCCGGCCGACGAGGGCAGCACGGCATCGATCCCGTCGGGCGCTCGGATGGCGCCTTTATGCCACTTTGCCCAGTTCCTCGATCTGATGCTCAATGCTCTCATCCTCGTCCCCCCCCGTTTGCCCAGCGCCCTGATCGAGGGCCCGGAGGATACCCATCATCCTATGAAGAGGGACGGAGACAAGGAGCTGGTCTTCGCTAAAGCCAGCTAATCTCCTCGCGCCAAAATCGAGCAGCGAAAGCCCTATCTCACCGGTAACCACCGGGTAGGTGACCCCCGTCCGGCAGGCGGGGCCAGAAAGCTCGGCCTTGAGGGAGCCACCCTCCCAATAGCCTGCATAGCTTACGAGACGTTGGAGGACACCGGGTTTCCCAATGAACACCACAATGTCAGGTAAGGTTTCCGCTCGTGACAGAGGCCCGAAGAAGACATGACTTGCCATCCCCAGGGGCGCCGGGACACTTTGCTGGCCGCGATGGATCGCCACCCGGGAGCAGTAGACCTTCTCCTTGTCGACGAGAAAGTGCACCAGCCTTTCTCTCCCTTCTGGCGGCATCTGTCCGAGCCCGAGACTGACCAGGCCCCCAGGGCACCCACAGGTCTCCACCGTGATGGTGATGGATTCGCCTTCCCCAGCGCGCTTCAAGGCCTGGCACACGGAAACCTTCCCCTGAGGAGGCTGGGTCCCTGGTGCGGGCGCACCCGCGAAAGTCACGGCGACCGGTTCCATGTCAAGCTTCAATTCTTTCTTCAACCTATCAGACCATTTTTGCCAATACATACTTCCCTCCGGCTTGCACGGGTCCGTCTGGTTAGCCAGCACCTTGAGTAAGAATGGCTATTTCGGACTCCGCATTCGCGAACGCAGTATACACCCGACTGGCTGGCCAGACGCTGTGTCTCGAATCCGCCACGACGGCCCACTGCAAGGTGAAGGGCAAGCGGGTACCAACGATCAGTGCCGTCCTGACCGCGGGATTTTCTCATGCCCGATACCGTTACGGCAACCGCACGCCGTCGACGTGAGAAGGAAGCTGAAAGCTGACAGCCGAAAGCGGAAATAAGTCTTCAGTTCTCAGTTTTCAGTTATCAGTAATACGGGGTGGGAAGCCGAAAGCGGAAAGCTGAGCACTGGGATCTAGCAGGCTGATGAAAAAGTCGCCGCGAGGCCCAATGCAGCGCCGGCATCACTTTTGAGACGAAAAAAATCTTGACAAAAATCCTGCTTCACCTATAGTCTACTAACTAGATAGGGTTACTTATAACGCTGATGCGGATTTCAAACAAAGGTCTGTACGCACTGGAAGCGATGATGCGTTTGGCGCGGGACTCTCATAAAGGCCCGACGACAATCCACGCCATCGCTTCCTCGGAACGCATTCCCGAGAAGTTCCTGGAATTGATCCTTCTTGACCTGAAGGCGGCGCGCCTGGTGGAGAGCCTGCGTGGCGCCAAGGGCGGCTATCGCCTGAAGCGGGCGCCCTCCCGGATCTTCTTGGGTGAGATTATCCGCACCATCGATGGTCCGCTCGCTCCCTTGGCCGATGCCGAGGGACTACGTCGCCTGGTGAAGAGCGACAAGCGGCACAGTACACTTTATAAGATTTTTCTCGATGTGCGGAACGCGGCGGCCAAAATTCTCGATCACACTTCGCTTGCTGACATCTGTCAGGGCTCAGGGCATTAGACAACTGTTGTTAAGGGCGCATTTTCCTTACGCTTTCATATGTGGCAAGACACAACTTGCTGAGCCAGGCGGATGCTTGGGCAGGAGGCGGCCGTGAAAAATTCGTTCCCAGAAGAACTGGAAATCCCACTGTCGGCAAGCGAAAGGGAGTTGCTCGGCGAACTCTTTCGCACGCTGCGTAGCGTTCGCTACGGCTCCGTGAACCTGACGATACATGACGGCCGTCTGGTGGAAATTGAAAAAGTCGAAAAGATCAGGCCCGCAACCGGGAAGGCAAAGGGCTGAACCCCGGGCCATGGGAGCCGACCCTACCAAGGAGGCGAGTTCAGAGCGAGAGCACACCGACCAGACCCCTGGAGGCGCCGTGCCGGAAAACCAAAGGAGAAGACATGTTACCAAGGCACGCTTCACTAACTTTTCAGGGGGATGTGATGAGGCAGCGATTCATTGATTGGAAGAATAGGGTTACCCGTTTTGCTCACCACCGTCCGGATACCCTCTTCCCGCGGCGCGGATTGGCGCCATGGGTGGTGGGCCTGCAAGTTCTCTGGTTGGCAATTTCCCTGGCCGCGCCGCAACTTTGGGCTCAAGGAGAGGCCTCCATTTCAGGCGTTGCCACCGATGCGACCGGCAGCGTCATCCCTCGTGCCACCATCAGGATCATCAACACGGAGAAGGGCGCCGTTCGCACGATCCTCACCGACGACGCCGGCCGATATGATGCTCCTCTGCTTGCCGTGGGGACGTACGAGGTTTCCGCCGAAAAAGCTGGTTTCAATACGGCGAAGCGGAGTGTCTCGCTCGTCCTGGGACAACGCGCCAATGTCGATTTGACACTGTCCATCGAAGGAATCCACCAAACGATTCAGGTGGTAGAGGCCGCGGACGCACCCGGTGTGACTACCGCCGATGTGTCGGGGCTTGTGAACGAGCGGCAAGTGAAGGACTTGCCGCTGAATGGCCGGAGCTACGACCAACTCCTCACGCTGAATCCCGGCGTTATTAACTACACGTCGCAGCGGTCCGGTGGTACCGGCACATCGAACTCGGTCGTCGGCAATATGTTCGCGGTTTCGGGCCGCCGCCCGCAGGAGAATCTCTACCTCCTGAACGGCGTGGAATTCACCAGCGCGTCGGAGGTCAACAACACACCGGGAGGGACGAGCGGGCAACTTCTGGGCGTGGACGCCGTGCAGGAATTCGCTGTGGTCAAGGACACCTACGGCGCCGATTATGGGAAACGCCCCGGCGCCCAGATCAATATCGTGACTGCCTCGGGCTCGAACCAGTTGCACGGCAACGCCTACGAGTTCCTGCGCAACAGCGCCCTGGACGCACGGAATTTCTTCGACCAGGCGCAAATTCCTGATTTTCAGCGCAATGAGTTCGGCGGATCGCTGGGCGGGCCGGTGAAAAAGGACAAGACATTCTTGTTCGCGAACTATGAAGGCTACCGCCAGGTTCTCGGTCTGAGCGATGTAACCCTCGTGCCGGACGCCACTTCGCGGGCGGCTGCCGTGGCCAGCATTCAACCGTTACTGGGCTTGTGGCCCGTGGCCAACGGGCCGGAACTGCTCACCTCGACGGGGGCGAATAGTGGCATCGCCAAGGCGTTCAATAATCCCCTTCAGCATATCCGCGAGGATTTTGGAACGGTGCGCTTTGACCAAACTCTCTCCGATAAGGATACCTTCGCGGGCGTTTACACCGTGGACGACAGCGGAGCCAATTCGCCCACGAACAATCCGCTCAGCCTCACCGACGTTTTCCTGCGCGAGCAGGTGGCGAGCCTGAGCGAAACCCACATCTTTTCCTCGAACTTCCTCAACAAGGCGACGTTCGGATTCTCCCGCGGCGGTTTCTACTTCAACAGCGGAGTCACCGGGTCTGCATCCTCCGTGCCGGGCGGTTGGATCCATGCGGGCCAACCCGTTGGCGCCATCGTGATTGGCGGTGGCACCACGCTGAACGGCGCGTCGCAACTCACCAACGGCGGCACCAACGCGGGAAGCAACCTATCGGCGGTGCGCAATCTGTTCACAGCCACCGACCAAGTCAGCATCACCCGCGGCATCCACTTGATCACTGTCGGCGCATGGTTCCAACGGCTGCAATCCAACAGCAATTTGCTGAATGACCAGTATGGACAAGCTTCCTTTTCCAACCTGCCGGGCTTCCTGGCTGGCACCGTGAGCACGTGGACCTACGCCCCGTCCTTTACGCCGCTGTCCTGGCGTTCGCTGGAGGGCGCATATTTCGCCGAGGACGCGATCAAACTGCGGCCGAGCTTCGAACTTCGGGTGGGTTTTCGGGGTGAGTTTACGAATGGCTGGAACGAGGCCTACGGGCGCGCTGCGAACTATGTATTTGGCTCGAATGGAGCGCTCTTAACCCAGCCGGCAATCGGCAACTCGGTGTTTTCCCAGAACAACGCCAAGTTCCTTCCGGCGCCTCGATTGAGTTTCGCGTGGTCCCCTTTCGCCTCCAAGAAAACCGTAATCCGTGCGGGGGGTGGTCTCTATTACGCGTTGATTGACGCCCTGGATTACCGCCTGGACCAGGCCGGTCCCTTCAATACCGTCTATGCCGCCAAGAGCATCGCGTTTTCGACCATAAATCCGAACGCGACGTATGCGACGGGAAAAATTATACCGAGCGGCGTGCAGGCGAACCTCCAGACGCCGGCGGTCGAATCGTACACCTTCAGGATCGAACAGCACCTTTCGGCCAACACCACGCTCAGCGTCGGCTATATTGGCTCCCACGGGTACCACGAAATTCTTTCCGTCGACGCCAACGTTCCGATTCCAACAATATGTCCGGCGTCGCCTTGCCCGGCAAGCTATCCTGCGGGAACCTGGTACAACTCGTCAACCGCCCCCTTGGCCAACAGCACGCTAACCAACTCGACCCATTGGTTCTCGGAAGGCGTCAGCTCCTATAACGGTCTGGAAGTGGACGTGAACCATCACTTCAGCCACGGGCTGCAATTTCGTGGGGTCTATACCTATGCGAAGGCTCTCGACAATGGCGACAGCATGAATACCAGCGTCGCGACGAATTCTCCCGCCTTCGCTGCCAATCCCCTGGAGCCGAGCTGGGACTATGGCCGGGGTTCATTTGACATTCGCCATGCCGCGGTCATCAATGCCACCTATGACCTTCCGTTGGGAGAGGGGAAGGCGCTGCACGGGAGCCCCTGGGTGGATCGGCTGGCCGGAAACTGGCAACTCAGCGGAATTGAGACCCTGCAATCCGGCTTGCCCTTCACACCGCAAATGTCCTACAACTCTGCCAACGACGGCGACAGCCGCAATCCGATTCGGCCGTCTTGGAATCCCAACTTTACGGGGCCGGTGATCCAAGGCGGGGCCGATCAATACTTCAATCCCGCCGCCTTCATCCA
>Ga0181527_1002515_pt1 | contig 17166 bp, 9 predicted proteins | sample PEATcosm2014_Bin_30_FD_119762 | JGI IMG/M metagenome (GOLD analysis project Ga0181527, IMG submission 119762) | Peatland microbial communities from MTU Mesocosm Facility, Houghton, MI, USA - PEATcosm2014_Bin06_60_metaG | ecosystem: Environmental > Terrestrial > Soil > Wetlands > Peat | place...
AAGGCACGTGCCAATCGCGCTCGCACCCTCGCCCGTGCACTTCGGCAATTAGGTTACAAGGTCGAACTGACACCGCTAACCCCGGCACCTGCACAGACATGAGGGACGATTTTCGACGGAGCCTTCATAGCCGAAAGTCGGCTACCCATAACGTGCTGGACATAAACGGCTTAGCCGTTTACGTCATGCAGAGCAGCAGCGAAGGATCTCGCCCTGCCCGCTCTTCCCCTTCGGACTTTGCCTGTTTCTTGTCACTCGTCACTCGCCACTGTTCTTGAAGCCGGGGTTTCTCTATCGTAGGGGCAAGTGGCGCTCGCCCATGGCCGAACGCAGTTCGGCCCTACACGGCGCCTGAAGGGTCGCCGCGTAACACGAAGCCGGCCGCAACCGGGCGTGGCGCTCTTGCCTTGAATCGGTCCCTGTCATACGATGTTGCGGGCATCACTTACTGAACTTCGGGAGACTGTCATGCATCGATCCATAAACTGCGCAGTGCTGCTGCTTTTCAGCGTTGCTTGCTCAAGTTGGGGGCGTGTGCACCCTTGCGGAACGGCCTTGACGGCGGCCGGGGCGGGCAACGCGCGATTGCAGGCCCAAGCGGCGCCGACGCCGCCCAAGCTGCCGGGCATTGCGCAGAAGACGGACGGCTTCAAGAAGCTGGCCGGATACTTCAATCTCTACTGGGACGATCGCGAGGGCAAGCTCTGGCTTGAGATCAGCCAATGGAACACCGAATTTCTTTACGTCGATTCCCTCCCTCAAGGCGTGGGCTCGAATGACATTGGTCTTGACCGCGGGCAGCCTGGCGAATCGCGTGTGGTCAAGTTCGAGCGCGTGGGCCCGAAGGTGTTGCTGGTTCAGCCCAACTATTCCTTTCGCGCTGTCACGAGCAATCCTGATGAACGGCAGACGGCCGAGGAGGCCTTTGCCCAATCGACGCTCTGGGGGTTCACGGTTGCGGCCGTAGACGGTGACCGCGTTCTGGTGGACGCCACCGACTTCTTCCAGCAGGACGCGCACAATGTGGCGGCGGTGCTGAGGCGGGCTCATCAGGGCAATTACAACGTGGACCCCAAGCGTTCTGCGGTGTACCTGCCGCGCACCAAGAGCTTCCCGCGCAACACCGAGGTGGAGTCCACGCTCACCTTCGCGGGCCAACCCGAAGGCTACTACGTGCGCGAAGTCGTGCCTTCACCGCAGGCCATTACGGTGCGCGAGCACTACTCGTTGGTGCAATTGCCCGAGGAAGGCTACACCCCGCGCGCTTACGATCCTCGCGCCGGGTTTTTCGACCTTCACTACATGGACTTCGCCACACCCATCGACCAGCCCATCGTCAAGCGGTTCATTGTGCGCCACCGCCTGAAGAAGAAGAACCCCGCGGCGGCGATGAGCGCTCCCGTGGAGCCCCTGATTTATTACGTGGATCGCGGCGCGCCGGAACCCATTCGTTCGGCGCTCGTGGAAGGAGCGAGCTGGTGGAACCAGGCGTTTGAGGCCGCCGGCTACCAGGATGCCTTCCAGGTGAAAGTGCTTCCCGAAGGCGTTGACCCCATGGACGTGCGTTACAACGTCATCCAGTGGGTGGACCGGTCGGCGCGCGGCTGGGCTTACGGTAGCGCCATCATCGATCCGCGCACGGGAGAGATCATCAAAGGCGAAGTGACGCTCGATGCGCTGCGGGCGCGCCAGGACTTCCTGATTGCCGAAGGCTTGCTCGCGCCTTACCAAGAGGGAGGCGCCGGCGCGAAGCCCGCTCTGGAGATGGTTCTCGCCCGCATTCGCCAGCTCGCCGCTCACGAAACGGGACACACGCTCGGCCTCGCCCACAATTTCGCCGCCAGCACGCACAACCGCGCCTCGGTGATGGACTATCCGGGGCCGCTGGTGAAGCTCGGCGCGGATGGGGGATTGGACGTATCCGATGCCTATGCGACCGGCATCGGTGAATGGGACAAGGTGGCCATCGCTTACGGTTACCAGGATTTTGCCCCGGGCACGGACGAGAAGCAGGCGCTGGACGGAATCCTGCGGCAGTCAATCGAGCGCGGCCTGTATTTCATTTCGGACCGCGACGCGCGCCCGGCGGGCGGAGCGCATCCTGCCGCGCACCTCTGGGACAACGGCGCCGATGCCGTCGCGGAGCTCGATCGCGTGATGCAGGTCCGCGCCCGCGCGCTCCGCCAATTCGGAGCGAACAACATTCCCGCCGGGACGCCGCTCAGCACTCTCGAGAATGCCCTGGTTCCCATCTATCTGTTTCACCGCTACCAAACGGAGGCCGCGGCCAAGGTTTTGGGTGGGCTCGATTATCGTTACGCTCTGCGTGGTGATGGCCAAAAGGCGCCCGCCATGGTGCCGTCTGCCGAGCAACGCCGGGCGCTCACTGCGCTGCTCCAAACCATCAGCCCCCAGGCGCTCGAACTGCCGGAGCCCGTCCTGCGCCTGATTCCGCCTCCGGCCATGGGGTACGAGCGATCGCGCGAGAATTTCACCGGCCACACCGGGCTCGTCTTCGACGCCTTGGGGCCGCCCGAAGCCGCGGCAAGCCTGACGATAGGTCTCATTCTCGACCCCGAGCGTGACGCGCGCTTGGTGCAGAACCACGCCCGCGATCCTCGGGCTCCGTCGCTTGCCGACGTGATGGACCAGTTGCTGGCGGCCACTTGGAGGGCGCCGCAGGCCAGCGGTTACCAGGCGGAGATTCAGCGCACGGTCGACTACGTTGTGCTCGATGATCTGCTGCGGCTGGCGGCGAATGAGCAGGCCGCGCCCCAGGTGCGGGCGCTGGCGCGGTTGAAACTGACCGACTTGAAGGACTGGCTCTTGACGGGCCTCAGGCAGAGACCCGAGGAAAACCGTCGCGCCCAGTCCGCTTACGCCGTATCTGAGATCGAACACTTTGAGAAAGACCCCAAGTCCGTCAAGATTCCGTCACCTGTCGAGCCGCCGCCGGGACAACCCATCGGCGATGCTGACCAAGACCTGAGTCATCGGGTCATTGAATGATCGAGTGATGGACTCATCAGTTGATTAACATGAACTGATTGCGGGCGGCCTCCCGATGGGCGAACGGCCTTGGGGTTCGTGGTGTCACCTGTGGCAGCGCTGACTTTTGGGCCAGCAGGTTGGACACTCATGAAAAAATGCTGACCCCTACGCCCTGCTCAGGGCAAGCTCTGAAGGTCGGCGCTACGCTTTTTCGACCACCCCTGGCCCCCTCCTGACCGGAAGGGGAATTAGGGCGTGCGGAAAGTTCCGTGCAGGGCTTTCCCACCGGTAGGAAAATCCAGCGCCAAACCTCAAAAATTCCACCTATAAGCGGGCATTTGGTCCATGCTTGCCTTCATCCTGGATGGGTTATTGCAAGGCTATTAGATGGGGAATTATGTCCGGGTGGAATTGCGCACACTGCCAGGAGTCAGGAGCTAGGAGCCAGGAGAATGGAAGATTCCAGCCTGCGCCCATTGTGGCGGCTCACGAAGATGCTTTTTCAGGGTGCGAAACGGGGGGCTGGGCCTTAGAGATGTTAAAAATGAAGATCGATCCGGCTATGTGCATGAAAACAAAGGTGACGATGACAAAATGCCCATCCAAAAACACGGCCTTTACACGAAAATGCACCAGTTGCGCGATAATCGACAACAATCGAACAGGATTTTTGGACGAAAATGCATGGATTACGCGATAAATCGGGGCTAAGTTGCGCCTTTAGAGCTTGCCCTGCGCGGCCACGAAGGGTCGGCACATGCGGATGTAGCGCCGATGGCCAATCCCCCCCAGTCCCCTAGGATGAAAGATGGTTTGGGACACATTGTCATTATAAATCGGACTATGATTCCGTTTTTATCTGCCAAATAGTCAGATTTAGGGCCCTCCGCAGCCGTGCGGAATCTGAATTGCCCGACTTCTTCTTTGCAGTCGGTCTTAGCGTGTTTTAACCCGGACCCTTTTTCCCACGCGCCCGGATTAGCGGTACAAAGCGGGCTTTGAAGGAGAGTAAGCAGTCGAAGAAGTCAAAGGAGTTGAAGGAGTTGAAGATCTTCCTTTTTTGACTTTTTCATCTTCTTCAACTTTTCGACCTCGTTATGAGCATCAACATCGGTTTGGACATCGGCGCGGTAAGTTTGAAGCTCGCGGCCATTGGCGGGCCGGACGACGGACCGCGCTTTCGCACGCTCGCGGAAAAATCCGAAACCTTTTATGCGGCCGCCTTCCCGGCTTCGAGTCCATTTGCCGGTCGCGCGCTAGTGCTCTCGCGTTACCGGCGTCTGCAAGGCAGCCCCATCCAATCCACGTTCGACCTGTTGAAAGAGCTTTACGACTACCTGCCGGAAGAGAACGTGGAGGGCATTCGCGTGACGGGCTCGGGCAGTCAGTTGATTGCCAAGGTCTTGGGCATTTACTTTGAAAACGAGTTTCGCGCCATTGCCAAGGGGTTGCGGACGTTCTACCCGCAGGTGCGCACGGTCTTCGAAATGGGAGGCGAGGCGTCCAAATACCTGCGTCTTGACCCCAATGTAACTAGCAAGCACCTGGGCATAGTGGATTACCAGACCAGCGGCGAGTGCGCGGCGGGAACGGGTTCGTTCATTGATCAGCAGGCCACGCGGCTGCTTTACTCGATTGAGGAAGTGGGGCCGGCGGCGTGCGGCGCCAGTTGCGCGGCGCGGATTGCCGGCCGCTGCTCGGTGTTCGCCAAGACCGACATGATTCACGCCCAGCAGAAGGGCTACTCGACGGAGCAGATTCTGCGGGGGCTCTGCGACGCCGTGGCGCGCAATTACAAGTCGAGCCTGGTGAAGGGACGGGCCGTGGTGCCTCCGGTGGCCTTCATCGGGGGAGTGGCGATGAACCAGGGCGTCCGCAACGCCCTGCGCGAGGCCTTCAAGCTGAAAGAGGCCGACCTGCTGATCCCCGAGCATTACGCCTGGCTGGGAGCGGTGGGCGCGGCGATGCTGGAATCAGAGGAATACCGCAAGCGGTCGTTCAAACGCATCCACCAGTTGCGCCAGCACGAGGCGGCGCGGAAGAATTTTGCCTGCACCGACCCGCTCTCCATGCAGCACGTCGTCCTGCTGCGTGACCGCACCGCCGAGGCGCAGAGAAGGAGTCAGGAGCCAGGAGTCAGGAGCCAGGAGTATGGGGCGAGAGGTCAGGAAGGTGTTGTTTCCATTCTGTCTCCTGACTCCTGTCTCCTGACTCCTCCTTCTCGCATTGAAGCCTATCTCGGCATCGACATCGGTTCGGTCTCGACCAACTTGGTGGTGATCGACGCGGAGGGAAACCTGCTGAAGGAAATTTACCTCCGCACGCAAGGGCGGCCAATTGAAGTGGTGGACCGGGGCCTGAAGGAAATCGAAGCGGAGTTGGCCGCATCGCTCGACATTCGGGGCGTGGGCACGACGGGCTCCGGTCGCGAGCTGATCGGCGAGTTGGTCGGTGCGGACACGGTGAACGATGAAATCACCGCCCACAAGACCGGCTCCATGCACGTCTGCAATCAGATGGGCATGGATCCCGTGGACACCATCTTTGAAATCGGCGGGCAGGATTCCAAATTCATCCGCATTGACAAGGGTGTGGTGGTGGACTTCACCATGAACGAGGCCTGCGCCGCCGGCACGGGCTCTTTCCTGGAAGAGCAGGCGGAGAAGCTGGGAATCTCCATCAAGGAAGAGTTCGCGCAGTTGGCGCTGGCGTCCGCCAGTCCCGCGCGCCTGGGCGAGCGCTGCACGGTGTTCATGGAGCGGGATGTTACGGGGCTGATGCACAAAGGCGCGGAAGTGGGCGACTTGGCGGCGGGCCTGGCGTATTCGGTGGCGCTCAACTACCTGAACCGCGTGGTGCGCGGGCGCAAGATCGGCAAAGTGATTTTCTTCCAGGGCGGCACGGCTTACAACGACGCCGTCGCGGCAGCCTTTTCGCAGATTCTCGGCAAGCAGATCATTGTGCCGCCGCACAACGGCGTTATTGGGGCTATCGGCATGGCGCTGATCGCCCGCGACCGCATGAAAGACGCCGGCAAGCTCAGCCGCTTCCGCGGTTACGACCTGAGCCGCGTGGACTTCACCACGCGCGAGTTCGTCTGCCAGGCCTGCTCCAATTTCTGCGACATGAAGGAATTCATCGTCGAGGGGCAGCGCACCTACTGGGGCGACAAGTGCTCGGACAAGTTCCGCAAGCGGGCGCGCACGGACCGCCAGCCGGTGATCGAAGATTTGATCGAGTGGCGCGAGAAGCTGCTGGAAGAGGTCCTGCTGCCCACCCGGGGGGGCAGCCGCACGGTGGGGATTCCGCGCACGATGTTCTATTACGACCGCTTCCCCTTCTGGTGCGCTTATTTCCAGGAGCTGGGTTTCGACGTCGTTGTGTCTTCGCCGACCGACCGCAAGATTTCCATGGCGGGCGAAGAGTTGACCATCGCGCAGCCCTGCTTCCCCGTGAAGGTGGCGCATGGGCACGTCCAGGACCTGCTGGAGAAGTGTACCGATTACATTCTGCTCCCCAACGCCGTCAACGCCGAGGCGCCGGAGGGCCTGGTGGATTCGCATCTCTGCCCCTGGAACCAGACGCTGCCTTTCGTGATTCGCGCCGCGCCCCAGCTCGAGTTCGCCCAGGCCAAGTACCTTTCTCCCACCGTTCACTTCCGCTATGGGCACAAGCATGTGGAGAAGCAACTGGCCGAGTTCGCGCGGACCTTGGGGGTGAAACCGCGAACCAACGCGGATGCCGTGAGGGCGGCCTACGCCGCGCAGGAAGGCTTTACCGAGACGCTGCTGCAAGCAGGCGCCGAGGCGCTGGCCAAGCTGGAGGAGACGGGGGAGCCCGCGCTGGTGCTGGTGGGCCGGCCCTACAACCTTTTCGACCGCAGCGTGAATTGCGATATCCCCCGCAAGCTGCGCACGCTCTATGGCGTGAATGTTCTGCCCATGGAAGTCCTGCCCCTCGACGATGAGGACATCACGGACGTCAACCCTAACATGTATTGGAGCTCCGGCCGGCGCATCCTGGCGGCGGCGCGGCTGACCCGGCGCTATCCCAACCTGCACCTGGTTTATATCTCCAACTTCAAGTGCGGGCCGGACTCCTACATCAAATCGTTCATCGACGAAGCCGCGGGCAAGCCCTCGCTGGTGCTTCAGTTCGACGGCCACGCGAATGACGCGGGCTTCATCACGCGTTGCGAAGCGTATCTCGACAGCAAAGGATTCTTGCGATGTCCCTCTTCGGCCACCGCCATGTCCGCCGCCAAATAGGTCCTGGTAATCCCCTGCGCGGACGGACGGTCTACATCCCCACCATGGGCGAAGGCAGCCCGGAGGCCTTTGCCGCGGCGTTTCGCTGGCTGGGTGTGAATGCCCAGCCCACGCCCCTTTCCGACATGCGCACCCGCGAGCTGGGCGCCAAGTACACCAGCGGGGACGAATGCTACCCGGCCAAGGTGACGGTGGGCGATTTTCTGCGCGTCATCGAACAGCCCGGCTTTGATCCGGATCGCGCCTCTTTCTTTATGCCGACGGCGGACGGGCCCTGCCGCTTTGGCCAGTACGCGCCCTTCCTGCGCAAGATCCTGAACGAGGCGGGCTACGGCCGCGTGCAGGTCCTCTCGCCCAGCAGCCTGAACGGCTACGAAGACCTGGGCGAAATCGCCACGCCTTTCCTGCGCATGGCATGGCGGGCGCTGGTGTGCGCGGATACCGTGCACCGGGCGCTGCTGAAGACCCGCCCCTACGAAACCACCCCGGGCGCGGCTGACCGGGCCTTTCAAGAGTCGCTCCTGGATGTGTGCACGACGGTTGAGAATAGCTGCGCCGATGCCGGCTGCCAGCTTCGCGCGCTGGTGGAAGCGATGACCCGCTGCCGCGACCGCTTCCGGCGCGTCCCGGCGCTCTACGACCCGGAAATCCCGCTGATCGGCGTGGTGGGAGAAATCTTCTGCCGGCTGAATACGTTTTCCAACGAAGACCTGATTCGCAAGCTGGAGAGCTACGGCGCCGAGTGTTGCTTGAGCCACATCGGCGAGTGGGTGTCCTACACGAACGCCGAGGCCAAACGCAAGCTGCGGCTGACGGGACGCAATATGTCCTGGGGAATGGCCAAAACCTTCATCCGCTCGCACATCCAGCACGCCGACGAAGAAGCCCTGATCGCGCCTTTCGAGGAGGATTTCGCGGGCTATGAAGAGCCTCCCATCGAGGAAATCCTGGACCTTGCCTGGCCCTACCTGCCCACCGGCGGAGCGCTGGGCGAGATGGTTCTGAGCGTGGGCAAGGCCGCTTATCTCGCCAAGCACGGCGCCGACGGCATCATCGACATCAGCCCCTTCACCTGCATGAACGGCATCGTGAGCGAGGCCATCTATCCGAAACTGTCAAAGGCTTACGGTGGCATCCCCATCCGCAATTTCTACTTCGACGGCACGCAGGCCGACCTCGACCGCGACCTGGGAATTTATATGGAACTCGCCCGCTCCTACCGCGAGAAGAAAACCTTTCGCCGCCACTTCCCCACCTACTTTGCGCAACCCGTGGCGTAATCTGCCACATCGATGAGGGAGCCATGATGGAAGCACAATCCGCCAATTTCGAGCGCAGGCTTTTGGGGCGCACAGGTTTGGAAGTGGGGCGCCTCGGAATTAGCTCTAGTTATGGAGTTCCGGGCGACGCCTTGGAGCGGGCGTTTGAGCGGGGCGTGAACTACATTTACTGGGGCAGCCGGCGGACCGCCTCGTTCGGCGAAGGGCTGAAGCGCCTGCGCCCGCAGCGCGACCGCTTCGTGCTGGTGATTCAATCGTACACGCGAGTCGCCGGACTGATGGCTTGGAGCCTGGAGCGCGCCCTGCGGGCTTTGACCTTTGACCATGCGGACGTCCTGTTGCTCGGCATGTGGAACAAGCCGGTGAAACCAAAGATTCTGGACGCCGCCCGTGAACTGAAACGACGAGGCTTGGTGCGATTCCTGGCGGTTTCCACGCACCAGCGCACGCGGGTTCCGCAGATCGCCGCCGCGAACGATTTCGACATCGTTCACTTCCGTTACAACGCCGCGCATCCGGGCGCGGAAAAGGAGATCTTTCCGAACCTGCCCGCCACCAACCGTCCCGGCTTGGTTTCGTTTACCGCCACAAGTTGGGGGCAACTCCTCGGCAAGTCTTCGCTGCAGGGGTTCTTCATGGGCGCCCATCCGCTTCCCAAGGGCGAGCGCGCCCCCACCGCCACGGATTGCTATCGTTACGTCCTGAGCCGCCCGGAAGTGGACGTGTGCCTGACCGGCCCCGCGGACGCGGCGCAAATGGACGAAGCGCTCGAAGCCCTGCGGCGCGGTCCGATGACGGACGAAGAGTTGGCCTGGATGGCACGCGTGGGCCGGGCGGTGGCGGGGAAGTAAGCAAATTTGCGACTTTGCTGGAGACAGGAAAGGCGTCGGCACCCAGAAACGACTCAGCGCCGCATCCTGTTGGGAATGGGATGCGGCGCCGCCAGTTGCCATTTCACTTTCAGTTCATCAGCTTGCCGCTAAAAAAGCACCTTGAGCGCGAACTGGATTTGCCGCGCGGGGAAGGTGCTGCGAATGGTTCCGAAGGCCGCATCGGAGATATTGGAATCCGGAATGCCCAGGTTGGTGTGATTCAAGGCGTTGAAGAACTCGGACCGGAACTGGAGCCGGATGTTCTCGTGGATTTGGAAGAACTTGTCCACGCCGAGGTCCCATTGCCAGAAGTCGGGGCCGCGGAAAGAGTTGCGCCCGACATCGCCGAAGGGTGCGTTGGCCGGGGGAACGGTGAAGGAATAAGCGCCGTAGTAATGGTTAATCGGGTCGCCCAGGATGGGGCTGGCACTGGGGGTCACATTGGGGCGCATAATAGCTTCGCCGCGGTAGTCGGGAATGCGGCCCGTGACGTCGTTCGCCGCCCCGGGTGTATAGGCCACATCCAGCGGGGTTCCGGAATTGGCGAAATTGATGGTATTGGCCTCCCACCCACCGAGAATTCCATCCACGACGGAATTCCAAGTGGAGCCGAACTTCCGACCCTTGCCAAAAGGCAGCTCATAAACAAAGCTCGTAGTGTTGATGAGCGTCGAGTCCAGGCTGGAAGGGCCACGCTCCGCGGCCAGGTTGTAAATATTCTGTACGTTGGCCGCATAGTAGCCGGAACCGTATTCCAGGGCTTGCTCGGAATCGGTGAGGGACTTGGACCAGGTAAACGAATTGAGGAAGTAAAGGCCGTACGAGGTCTTGCGCTCGAAGCGCAGGGAAAGGCCGTTGTAATTCTGGAAACCGACGGGGTCTATATAGGAGATGGCGCCAAAGGTCGGGTCAGGACGGCGGGCCTGGATGCCCAGGGTGGCGGGTGAGCCGCTGGGCAGGAGCGCATTGGCCACCGCCTGATTGTAATCCCCAATGACGGGCAGGCGCAGGCTGTGATTGCCGGTATAGGCGATTTCCACCAGCGTGTCTTTGGAGAGTTCGCGCTGGACAGAAAGGAACCAGCTCTGCACATAGGGCCAGCGCGTGTTCGCGGGGATGTAGCTGATGTTCGCACTCGCAGTGTTGGCGGCGAAGCTGGCAGGGCTGGCGAAGCCGGTCGGGAAGCCTCCGAAATTCGTCAAGAATCCGGAGGGCAGGGAAGTGCTGCCGCTGGCCAGGGTCTGATTCGTAGTGGCGATATCCACCTGCGGGCCGTTGATGCCGAGTTCGTCGGCGCTACCGAGCCGCTCCAGGTGCACGTAGCTGATGCCGTAGCCGCTGCGAATCACCGTCTTCTGGTCGGCGCTATACGCCAGGCCGATGCGCGGCGCCCAGTCTCTGTAGTCGGGATTGACCAGCGTGCGGCTGTAGATGCCACCGTTCGAGGCCGTCAACATCGCATTTGTGGCGGGATTGAAATTGGAGAGTACGTTGTCGCGTTCCCAGCGCGGGGTGGCGAATTCCCAACGCAGCCCGAGGTTCAAGGTGAGTTTGGAACTGACGCGAAAGTCATCCTGGCCATAGAAGAAGTACTGCCGCTGGCGATAGTTTCCCACCAGATAGTTGGCAAGCTGCGCTTGGCTCGGCACACCGAAGATGAAGTCCGCTAGGTTGTAGCTGGCGGTATCAGCAGTAACGGAAGTGCAGGTAGCCTGGCCGGCAGCGATAAGTTCGGCGCAGGTCGGTTTGCTGGACTGATTGGCATAGGCATTCAGGCCGTACACGGGGTTGATGTCCATCACTTCGGTGTGGATGCTGGCCATCTCAAAACCGGTCTTCAGCGCATGGCGGCCGTGCATCCACGAGTAGTTCACTTTGGGGCCAAAGGAGGTGGGGATCTGAAATTGGGGGTTGGTGGCTTGCCGCCCGATGACGGAGCTGAAGCCGGTGATGTTCTGCGTGTCCAACCCTCCGGTGAGATAGGGCGCCGTGGGAAGGCCGGAAACGCCGTACTCCGAGGCCATGCTCTAGGTGCCCAGGAATACCGGCCACTTCCCGCCCAGGATGTGCGAATAAGACAGGCGGACGTCCAGCAGCGAGCTTGGGGTGACCGTAAACGTGTAGGCAAGCACCGCGTTTTCGTCCTGGGCTTTGACATTGCCGTTGCCACTACCTCCGGCGAGGCTGGGAGAGAGGTCGGGCTCGTAGTACTGGGCGTCAATGCGTTGACTGTAGCGTATGAAACCCGTCATCTTGTTGTTGATCTGGTAATCGACCTTGGTATCGAACTTGTTGGAGAAATCGCGGGTGAGCACCAGCACCTCTAAATCGTTGGAACGCGATGTGGTGGGCGAGGGCAATGTGATCGTGGGCAATTGGCTGAGCACCTTGGCCGCAAACGGGTTCAGGGTGGAAACGGGAATGGGGGTACCGGCCTGATACACCTTGCCGGTCGCGGGGTCCGCCACCGGCTCCGGCAATATACCCTGTTGATCGTTGCTATCCGGGACGGTATCGAAGTCCGCCGTGCGTTGGAGCGAGCGATAGCCTTCATAGTCGCCGAAGAAGAAGAGCTTATTCTTCTTAATCGGCCCGCCGACGGTAAATCCGAATTGGTTCCGTTGCAGCGGGGGCTTTACGTAGGGGGTCGCCGCAGGGAAGACGAAGCCCGCCGCATTCAAGTCGGTATTGCGGAGAAACTCATAAGCCGTTCCATGCAACTGATTGGTGCCCGAGCGCATGGCGGCGTTAACCACCGCTCCACCCACGCGCCCGTACTCGGCGCTGTAGTTGCTGGTAATGACCTTGAATTCCGCAATCGCGTCGGGCGAGGGTTGGGCCACCTGGTTTGAATATCCCTGGTTGCTGGTGGAGTAGGCGTTGTTGTCAATGCCGTCCAGCAGGAAGCTGTTATAGGTGCTGCGCATACCGTTGACGTTGAAGGCGCCTTCGCGCGGCGGAACCGCGTAAGCGTAGATGGACCGGTGGACGTTGGTGGTCAGCAACGTCAGGTCAGAAAAATTGCGCCCGTTGAGCGGGAGTTCGAGGATCTGCTGGGTATTAACCACCTCCCCGTGTTCACTCGAATCAGTATCGAGAGTCGCGGCCGCTCCGGTGACCTCGATGGATTGGCTTACCGCGCCCACCTGCAAGGCGGCATCGACACGCTGACGGGCGTTCACATCAACCCGCACATTGGTGGTCGCGAACTTCGCAAACCCAGTTTTCTCCACGGTCAGGCTGTAGCGCCCCACCTTGACATTGAAGAAGTCGTAATCGCCGCTGGCGTCCGTGGTGGCCCGGGATTGGATGCCGGTGTCCAGGTTCGTCAGGGTTACAGTGGCGCCGGCAATGATGGCACCCGAGGCGTCGCGGACCGTTCCCAGGACCTCCGCGGATTCAAACTGGCCATAAGCCCGAGCGCTCAGGAAGAAGAAGCAAATGGTTAAGAATAGAGTGGTCTTACGCAAAGCTGTCATGTTTATCTCCTCATTATTGGAAACGCATCAGAATGTGTGCTGATTAGCGACAACGGCTCTGAGTTTGAAGTTCGTTGAATAAGTCAGCCGGCCTAGCGGGCAATAGACCTTAGCCCAAGGCTGGCGTCCTGGGAACGAACTCCCATCCTCGACGGGGCGGTCGAACACCCGCCGGAAAGGGGAGGACTTTCTCCACGAACTTCTAACTCAGGACACTACCTTGTCGTGGAGAACGGATTCTGGTCGCACAGCGTTGCGGCAGGTTTACAAAGGCGTGAAATTCTGGTGTGGCAGAGCCAGAGCGAATATGCGTGCAAGGATAACCATCAGCGCGGATAGGGCCCCCAATGGCGCCATCAAATGACAAGGCACTCGAGCGGGCCACCGTCAGCACGATCTTCGGGGGATCGTCGGGGTAGAGGGGAGCCTGCAAACCTTCCCACGGCGCGCGCAATCGCCGCCTCTACCCTAATGACGAAGGGAAGCAAAGGGCCTGGATGAAGGCCCATCAGAAGCGCCTGTTGGACAAGGGGAAAGCGAAAAGCTCGTGGGCGTGCTCCGCGCCATCAAATCCCGCCACTCCGAAGTCGCGGAAAAGCTTCGCACCGAGGCCGACTACTTTGCGAGGAGTGCCGAGCGCATGCGCTATCCCCAGTTCCGCCGCCAACACCTCTTTGTGGGCTCGGGCGTTATCGAAGCCGGATGCAAAACCGTGGTCGCTTCTCGTCTCAAACGCTCGGGCATGTTCTGGACCCTCCGCGGTGCCAACGCCATCCTGGCCCTGCGCTGCTCACTTCTCAATGCCCGCTTTGAGGATTACTGGGAGAACCGCCGGGCAGCTATCGCCGCTTAACTCCAACTTCTATGTCGCGCACCCCTGTGCGCAAAGCGAATGGCGTGGGCTACCACGAAAAGCCGGTGCGCTCCTTTGGAGACCTTGCCATCTTCATTTTCCAACTCAACCAAGTAAGCCTGCGAAGGACCAGGATGCCAAGCACGAGTGCTTCAGGGCTCGGACGCGAAGGCGTGGGCCAAACCCCGCGCCAGCGCCCCAGTGGCCGTGTCGGTGAAGCGCAACACGTCTGCGGCTCCCGACAGGGGAAGCCGTCCGCTGATGGCGAGCTTGGCAACCCCGTGGACCATCGACCATGCGAGCAGGGCGAAGGGTTTCGCGTCTCCCGGCGGCAGAACTTGCTCCGCCTGACACGCTTCGACATAGCGAACCAGGGTTCCGAAAGCGCGCTCGCCCGCTGCCCGCGTTTGCGGATACAAATCGAACCGCCAGGGAACATCGAACATCACGGCGAAATGCTGAGGATAGCGCAGGGCAAACTCGACGTAGCCGCGCCCGCTCAACCGAAAGCGCTCCAAGGCGCCGGACGCCGATTCCGCCGCCTGGGTCATCGCGGCCGTAAGCCGATCAAACCCTTCCGCCGCCAGCGCTGCCAGCAGTTCCTCCTTATCGCGAAAATGCCGGTATGGCGCATTGTGCGACACCCCCGCCCGCCTCGCCACCTCGCGCAAGGTGAACGCGCCGGGGCCCGCCTTGCGTATAATGTCGAGTGAAGCCTTCAGCAGGGCTTGCTTCAGGCTTCCGTGGTGGTAGGATCGGGGTGTCCGCATGGCCTTCTCTTTATAGCAAAAAAATGTTGACACGCGCAACATTTCTAAAGCAGAATGTGGACAGTGCCCACATTGAGGGACACGCTTACGTGGAGGTTGCAGGCCATGGCGAATGTCACCGTAGGGAGTTCTTACAAGCAAAACCCGGTTGCCGACCGCTGGGACGCGATCGTGATCGGCTCCGGCATCGGCGGATTGGCCGCCGCGGCGTTGCTGGCGAAGCACGGCGGCAAGCGCGTGCTGGTTTTGGAGCGGCACTATGTGGCCGGGGGATTCACCCATGCGTTTCATCGTCCCGGGTACGAATGGGATGTGGGCGTGCACTACATCGGTCAGGTGCAAGATCCCTCTTCGCGCCTGCGCCCGATCTTCGACCATCTCACCGGCGGTCGCCTGAAGTGGAGCCCCATGCCCGAGGTTTACGACCGCATCCGCATCGGAGGGCGGGAGTACGAGCTTACGACCGGGCTGGAACAATTTCGCGACCGTATGAAGTCCTATTTTCCCGGTGAAGCCGCCGGCATTGACCGCTACCTGCGGGCAGTGCTGGCCTGCGCGGGCAGAACCTCGATGTACTTTACGGAAAAGGCCCTGCCGCGTCCCATCGCGCGCGTGGCCGGGCCGCTGATGCGCGCGCCTTTCCTGCGATGGGCGCGGCGCACCACCGCCGACGTCCTCGCGGAGATTACAACCAACCGCGAACTGGCCGGGGTGCTGGCGGCGCAGTGGGGCGATTACGGCCTGCCACCGGCGGAGAGCAGTTTCGCCCTGCACGCCATTATCGCGGCGCACTACTTCGAAGGCGCCAGTTTTCCAGTGGGCGGAGCATCCAGCTTTGCCGCCAGCATCGCGCCCGCCATCGAATCTGCCGGCGGGCAGATAGCCTTCAGCGCCGACGTTCGTGAAATCCTGCTCGACCGCGCCCAGCGCGCCGTGGGAGTGCGTATGCAGGACGGCCGCGAGCTGCGAGCCGGCACGGTGATCAGCGATGCGGGGGCCTGGAATACTTTCGCTTCGCTCCTCCCGCCGGAAGTCCCCGGGGTTGCGCCCGCTCTCGCCGAGTTGCGCACTGTCCCGCATTCCATGGCCCACCTGTGCCTCTATGCAGGCGTAAAGCAAAGCGCGGCGGAATTGGGGCTGACAGGAACCAATCTGTGGATTCATCCCACGCCGGATCATGATGCGAACTTGGCGCGTTTCACCAGCGATCCCTCCGCGCCTTTGCCCTTCTTGTTCATTTCTTCTCCTTCGGCAAAAGATCCCGACTTCGAGCGGCGGCATCCGGGCCGCGCCACCCTGGAAGTGATCTGCCCAGCGCCCTACGACTGGTTCGCGCGCTGGGAAGATACTCGCTGGAAGCGGCGCGGACAGGATTACGACGATTTCAAGCAGAGCCTGACGGAGCGCCTGCGCAGCGGTCTGGAAGAGCATGTGCCCGCCGTGCGCGGGAAGCTGGACATCGCAGAGCTTTCGACGCCGCTTTCCACCCGCCACTTTATGAATTACCAGCGCGGCGAAGCTTACGGAGTCAGTGCCACCCCCGCGCGCTTCCGCCTTCGCTGCCTTACCCCCCAAACCTGCGTGCGCAATCTGTACCTCACGGGCCAGGACGTTTGTACGTTAGGCATAACCGGAGCGCTGATGGGCGGAGTGCTGACCGCCTCCGCCGTCCTCGGCCGAAATCTCCTTTCCGTAGTCTCAAAGCCGGACCAGCGTGGCCAGGCAGTAAGCCGATAGCTGGGAGCTGGGAGCTGGGCGCTAGGATTTAGGATTTGGGATCTAGCCCCCGGCTCCTCGCCTGTAACTCGCTGGCAACTACTTGATTCTAAGAGGGCGGTCGCGAGTCACACCCCGTTCATTCCGGGTTCTCCCGGCGGCGCCGCTAAATTCCAACTCCTGACTCCTGGCCCCGTCGGCCCCGGCCCCGATGGGGTAGTGGCAAGTGACAAGTGGCGAGTGAGGAGCAAGCAGTTTATTGGTCCGATGACCCGATGGCCGGATGGCCCGATCCTCTTCGCCCCTGGCACCTGATACCTGGCACCTGACACCCAGTCTTGCGGCTATCCCCCACCTTTTCATCAACATACTGGCCTCGTGTTCGTCCAACACATATAAGTTGCTTTTTATCTATAAGATATTGGCCTAGCGGGGATTTGAGGCGCTTTTCGCAATTTCGCGGGTCTAAAACCATGCTATCTCTTGCATTTTCAATGACATTCTGGGCTTTCTTGATAAGTGATTTCTTTTCATGAGCTTCATGGGTAATTCGTTTCATGCCTCATTATTTTCAATAGCATTCCGGCTTCGAACGTAGCGATTCTTTAATGCACGCTCCCCGCTCGCAAACACAGTCTGACAACTCATTTAAATTCAATAGGATGAAAAATCGGGTGGGGCCGGAGAATTTCCTCAAATTACTCCTAACTTCCTTTATTTTTAATAACATCATGGGTGTCTCGATGACCAGGGACATTGAGAATCTCGCTACGGTTTCTCCCGAAACGCGCCCCAGGTCCTAAATCCTAACTCCTCAGAACTGTCCGGTCATTGAATTTTGATTTTGGGCTAAGCTATTTTCATTCATGGGTTTGCTGTTGAAACGAGCCGTTTTCGATTTGAATTTCGGATGCCTTTTTGGCCATGCTGGGTCGGC
>Ga0181527_1002517_pt1 | contig 17156 bp, 12 predicted proteins | sample PEATcosm2014_Bin_30_FD_119762 | JGI IMG/M metagenome (GOLD analysis project Ga0181527, IMG submission 119762) | Peatland microbial communities from MTU Mesocosm Facility, Houghton, MI, USA - PEATcosm2014_Bin06_60_metaG | ecosystem: Environmental > Terrestrial > Soil > Wetlands > Peat | place...
GCAGTTCGGAATATTGCACGACCAGCAGGAGCAGGCCTACTACACTTCCGGCGTGTATAAGTACGACAACCTCCCCCACGATCTGTCCTATTTCGATGACCAGTTCAAATATGTAACTAAATACTTTTCAACTGTATCCCGCGGTAACTTCAATATAGACTACACGGTGTATCCCACAAACAGCGACAACCCAACTGCAATGTATTCGGTACCCCATACCATGAGCTATTACTCGCCGGGCTACAAACCGGCCAAGGAGACAAACGACAACTATTATGAGCGCAAGACCGTAGGCCTGATGAAATTCGTTGCGGATGCCGTCAAAAGCGCAAATCAAAGCACGGATCCCCTCAACCCGGGGCCTTTCGCATCGCTGCACGAATCCAACGGGGTCATTTATGATTCATTGGGGCACAAGACGGTGTTCATGATCCTGCATGCCGGCGCATCATTCCTTACAGACGGCGGCGCTCAAGGCTCAGCCGCGGCAAACACGCCTTCCGACATGATTGATGCGTTTGTTTCCCAGCAGTTTTTCTCTTTTTTCAAGGACACGATCAAACTCGACACTGCGGGCGTGCTGGTAAGCGGAGCGGGAGGTTCCAACCTTCTCATCGACGAGTTGATGATGTGCTCCGAGACCTCGAACCAGGACTCCCTTAATTTCGGCATTCACGGCATCATGGTGAACCAGATTGCCAGACAAATAGGAATTCCAGACCTTTTTTCAACGTCAAGCGGCGAAACGGGCGTGGGCGGTTTCTGCATCATGGACCCGTACGGGTATTCCGCTTCCAATGGCTTCATCCCGCCCTGGCCTTCGGCCTGGGTGCGGGCCTTCATGGGCTGGGACTCGCCTGTTCCGGTTCGAACGGGCCAGGCCAGTGTCTCCAGGATTAAGGCGCTGAGCGCCGCTCATGCGGGTGATACGACCATTTTGCAGGTTCCCATCAACGACCACGAATACTACCTCATTGAAAACCGCCAGCGGAACCTCGCGGCCAACCCCGGTGTTTTTATCTGGGACACTGCGAAAGGCCCGCCCGACACCATTATCATCGACCCCAATTCCTGGGTCAACATCAATTCGACCCTTGTTGTCGATTCGGTTTCCAACGATCCATCTCATGTTGTTCTTTCCGCCTCCAATTACGACGTGGGGCTCCCCGCTTCCGGAATTCTCGTTTGGCACGTAGATGAAAATATCATTCGCGACCGCATCAACTATGATTTGCTCAATGCGGATTCGAATTACAAGGCCGTTTATCTCGAAGAAGCTGATGGCGTCCAGGACATCGGCGTCATGGGAGAAAACGTCTTCTACCAGGCGGTGTTCGATTTCGGCGGCGAGGAAGACGTGTTTCCCCACCGTACAACCGATTCCACGGGCAAGACGTTTCTTGTTGACAGCATGGGACCGTGGACAAGGCCGTCAACTCATGCCAACGACGGCGGCCAGACCTATTTGTCGATGACGTTCGGCGTGATCGACACGACAAAGAAAGAGATGGAGTTTTCCGCAGCGCATGGCCACCTGGTGAGGGATTTTGTCGACAGCGCTTTCACACTATCGGTCCGATGGGATTACCTTGCCCCGGGCTGGCCAAGGCGCACTGTACCCGAGAAATTATTCGATCCCGCGGTCTTTGGCACCGGAACATCCAAGAAGGTCGCGGTGCTTTCGCAAAGCGGCAGGCTCTATGTGTGGCCTTCGGGCACCGGCTCTTTGCATCAATCGAAAACCGGCTTCGTCCCCTACCTCACCCTGCGCGGCACCGGACCGACTGCGGCGCCGGGCGCCGCGTTTCCCTACGACACGGTGTCCTCCGATCCGGTCACCTACGATTCCCTTGCCGGAGCGTACACATTTCCGACGGTGATCAACGGCAAGCTCGTGATTCCGTCGCGGCAGAAGTTCTTCTACCTTGTCTCCAGCGTTTCCGATTCCGCAATAGCAATCGACTCCTCCGCTCCGTTTTTACAGCCGCCTTCCACGTACCTGTGCAAACTTCCGGGACACTACTGGGCGATGGGATGTTCAACCGGCGTGGTGCTCATCGGCGACACGGGCAGTTACTCGGTGGTCCGCGATTCGATCCGGCTGGGGACGCGTTCCCCGGTCAACGCGGTTGCGGCCCTGGCGAAATTTCCGGACAGTCTGGTGTGCATTCAGACGAACGACACCCTCTCGCTTTTGCAAATCGGCTCGTCCTCTCTCCCGCTTGTCACAAAGCTGGACAGCGGCATTGCGCCGTTTTCCCTTGTCACCGGCGACATGAATAACGACAATCTGCCCGAAATTGTCGTGTGCGACAGCCGCAAGGGCCTCTGGGAATACACAAGCGACCTCATGCCCGCTCCCGGATGGACGCGCATGCCCAACGACTGGGCGTCGGCCCTCGACACGTTCCAGAACCGTCATTTGCTCCCGGTGAACCTGGCGCCGCCGTCGCTCGCGGATATCAACGGCGACGGCTATCTCGACATCATTGCGGGCGGCACGAGCGGGGTGTACGCACTCAACTACAAGGGCGTTTCGATTGCCGGATGGCCCGCCATCCTCGACAACCGGTTCTGGCGGGGAAACATCGCCTGTTCGCCCGTGGTGACAAAGTCTACGGGCTCCGGTAATTCACTGGTGATATTCAGCTCGGCTTCGGGTGAGAACGACACCTGGGAAGTCGATTCCATCCTGACAACAAACAAGGCCGCGGGCACCATCGTGTACCTTCGGCGCGACGGCACCAAAGACACGCTTTCCGGCGTTACCGCGGGTTTCATCGATTCGGCCCTGGTATTCGGCGATTCCCTTGTGCTCCCGATCGTACTCCCCGGCGGTTTCGTGGACGCTCTGGACAAAACAGGAAAGCGGCCCAACTACACCATCGGCGCCAATCAGTTGTATTCACGATGGCCGCTCACCGTAGGCGGTCCGATGGGCGCATCGCCCCTGCTCGACGATATTGACGGAAACGGCACCATTGACCTCGTTGCAATAGCCGCCAATGGATGGATATACCGCTGGAAACTGGGAAATTCGGTGATCGGCGACTCGATGATCTGGCAGCAGACGGGATACAACGGCACTCGCTGTTTTGCGTATCTGGGGCCCGCCCCCAAAAGTACGCTGGTTGAAACCGCTCCGATAACGTTCTTCACCTATCCGAATCCGACAAACGGCAGCGCGTATGTGTGGTTCAAGTACAAATTCTCCGCTGCGGCAAGGAATGTGCGGCTCGACGTGTTTACCATGGCGGGACTGCATGTGCTTTCCAAAACAGGAATTTCCGGCAGCTTTCCCGACTATAACGAACTTCCGCCGGTTTCGCTTTCAACCTTCGGCCCGGGCGTGTACCGGTGCAGGATTGAAGCGGTGGTTGGGGGAACCAAGTATGTTAATTACTGGAAAATGGCGGTTGTAAAGTGAGGAATTCTCCCGGCCGCAGGCAGTTCCGCCCCGGTTCCCTTTTCTTTGCGGTGCCCCGTTTTCTTGCGTCGTCCTGCGCTTGTGCCGTGCTCCTTTTTTGCGCCTCCGCGTTCGGCCAGGAAGAAAACCTCAATTGGAACGCGTTCGGCACCAAGGTCTTTACCATCGAAACCGCCCATTTTTCCATAAGTTTTACGCAGGGGTTGGAAAGCATCGCTCGCGAAGCTTCGGTACAATTCGAGCATCTGTACGGCATTTTTTCCAAAACGTATGGCCTAACCCTGCCGGCAAAAACCAAGGTGCTGGTCATGGACGGCGAAATCACCAACGGATTCGCGGACCCGTATCACAATTTCATCACTATATGGATCCACGACTTCGACATCAACGAGCGCGGAACGCACGACTGGCTCAAGGGCGTGATCACGCACGAATACGCGCACATCCTTTCCATAACGTCAAGTTTCAAGTTTGCGCCGTATATTCCGTCCATCCAACTCGGGTATTTTAGCCATCCCAACGAACCAAACCGCGTCGAGGCGCTGCACGTGTTCCCCGACGACGTTCTTCCCCCGTGGTTTTCCGAAGGGATTGCGCAATACGAAGATTCAAGGTACGGCACCGATTCGTGGGACACTCACCGGGACATGATCCTTCGCAGCCTTGCCGTGTCGGGCAACCTCATGTCGTGGGAACGCATGTGCGAATTTGCCGGCACGGGCCAGGACTTCGAAAAAACCTACAATCACGGTTTTTCCCTGGTACGTTACATTTCCGACACTTACGGGTACGACAAGGTTTCGGCTATTCTGCATGACTGCGCCCACATCTACCGGCTCGACTTCGATAAAGCCGTGAAGGCGGTTTTGGGAATTACCGGACGTCAATTATACGCCGAATGGAAAAAGTCGCTTGAACTGCACTACAATGATCAGGTGAAAAAACTGGGAACGCAGGTGTACGGTGTCAAGATAAACAAAGACGGGTACGACAATTACTGGCCCAAGTTTTCCCCGGACGGGAAGAAAATCTTCTTCATAAGCAACGGCAAGGCCGATTACTCGTTTTACTCCAAGAGCCTGTACTCCTACAGCCTGGTTGATTCGGTAAAGGACGACAAGAAGATCAAGCACGAAAAGGGAATATCCACATTTTACTCCATCAATCCGGTTTCCGGCCTTGTCGCGTACACCAGCATGAAATCGAAAAAGTCGATCGAGGCTCCGGACCAGGGCGGCGATCGACTCTTTGACGCATTCATAGACACGCTTCCGCCGGAGAAACCGAAATTTGACCCCTTCAAACGCAAAACCGAGCGGCAGATTACCCAGAAACGGAGCGTTTTTGGAGCCGCGTTTTCGCCGAGCGGCAACAAACTGGTCTATGCGCGCCGGATAACCGACAAATTCTACGTGTGCCTCATGGACACAAGCGGCAAAAACAGTATCACGGTGTATCCCGACACCACGCCCGCAGCCAAGGCCCAACCGTTCAAGTACATCTACAGCCTCGACTGGAGTTCCGACGGTATTCACATCGCAATCAGCTACATAGAGAAAGGCTTTCGCAAGATCGGCATCTATGATACTCTCTCGCATGAGTTTACCCAGATGAAAAATCCGGGCTACGACGACCGGGACCCGCGTTTTGCCGCGGATGGGAAAAGCCTCTATTTCTCATCGGACAGATCCGGCATTTTCAATATTTACAAGTACAACTTCGATGCGCACAGCCTTGCCCGGGTAACCAATGTGTCCGGAGGCGCTTTCGCGCCCGACATATCAAAGGACGAGAAGAAACTCGTTTTCGCCAACTACGACAAGGACGGCTACGGCATTTACCTTCTGGACTCGGTGCGCGCCCTTGAAGAAACGCGCGCCGACACCCTGTTTATTCCCTCCGTTCCGCTCCGGATTCCCGCGGTAAACGAGGACCTTGCCGGCCCGTCCCGTCCTTATTCCCGTTTTCCCACGATGTTTATGCTGGTCCCCACCATGATCATGGAAGAGGATGTGCCGCAAATCAACAACGTGTTCCAGGGGCAGATGGTCTTCAAGGCGGGCGCTCTTGCCTTCCTCGACGATCCGCTTTCGGCCCTCGACATGGGCTCGCAGCTAGGCGCGTATCTCTTCCTGGAGCCGAACAAGATATTCCAGTTTATCAACTTTGACCAGGGTTTCTTCGGAAGACAAATCAATTATGACCTGGGAGCGTTCGGAACCACCAAAGCGCTGCCCGTTGACCTCACTTTTGATTTCCAGCAGCGCGCCATCACCGAAAGCGACTATTTCTACCTGACGGACGACTCTCTTGGAACCGCCATCGAACAGCAGCTTAACTATCAGATAACGCTCCGCTACGTCGATCTCATGCTTTCCCACCCGCTCGCCGAAGGTTTGAACCTTCATCTTATCGGGAGCTACAACTGGTACGAAGTGTATCTCCTTCTGAGCCAGGCTTACGCCGTATATGCGCCCGGGACCAAAGACTTTTCCTACGATGTTGCCCAAGGGTACCGCGCAGGAGCCTTTCTGTCGTTTTTGATGCCCGAACACGACCAGCGTTCCTTTATTTCTCCGCGCGGGCTCGCCGGAAGGCTCCAGTACGATTACTGGAACCAATACCTGCTTAACCAAAAGGGAATTACCGTCGTCAACGGCATACCCGTTGAAAACTACGACACGTTCAAATACCACGAGCTTGACGCCACGCTCAAGGCCGGCATTACTTCACCCTGGTACGACAAGCACGATATATACGCGGAAGTCCAGGCTACCGCCGTTTTGCCGAACGAGATGCTGACCAACAAGGTGTTCGGCACGCACGACGCGCAAAAGAGCCTGCCGTCCTATTACCAGCCGATCGAATGGATAAAGGGCTATACCTATTACTTCAGGGACACCCTGCGGACCACCGGGGGCAACGACTCAATCATCTTCGACACGGTGCTCATTACCGGCAACGCAGTTGCATCTGTGAACCTTTCCTACCGCTTCCCGCTGTGGCCCACAACCCAGATCGGCGGGAAATTCTGGTTTCTCAACATAGACCAATTTTACGGCGCTGTGAACTTTGCCAGCGGCGCGGGCTGGCAAAAGCCGTCGGACATGCTCACGTTTCGCAAGCAGGACTGGCTCTCGTCCGCCGGCACGGAGCTGCGCCTCAAGGCCAGGTCGTTCGGCCTTCCCATGGCAATCGACCTGCGCTATGACTACGGTTTCAACAGGCCCGTTCCCTTCGGCGGCAGCCGCATCACGTTCGGTCTTGGTTTCGATTTCGACGACTGGGATCTGATCGACCAGCCGGATTACTATACCAACAGGCTTTCGATGAAAATTTCCCGCTGAGGTTCCACGGTGTTGCCCGGCTCACAAACGGCGCAGGCCATGACTCCCGCCGGTTTGCCGGGAGGTCACGGCCCGCATTCGACCCTTGATCCGCTTACGGGGAAGCAGGCTCCGCTCTTACTTTCTTTCGAGCACCCTCACCATGATTATTCCCTCGATGGCCTTGAGCTTCTTGAGAGTTGATTCGCTGATGACGTTGTCGATATCGATAATGTTGTACGCGAGATCGGCCCTGCTTTTGTTAAGCATATCGGCAATATTGATCTTCTCCGCGGCAAGCAGGGTGCTGATCTGGCCCACCATGTTCGGAATGTTCCTGTTCCCCACCAGGATTCTTGTTCTTCCCGACGGGTCCATTTCGCAGTCCGGAAAGTTCACCGAATTCTTGATATTGCCGAACTCCAGGAAATTACGGATCTGCGTTACCGCCATGATGGCGCAGTTGTCCTCAGCCTCGGGCGTGGATGCGCCCAGGTGCGGGATGGGTATCACATTGTCGAGCGTGAGCAGGTCTTCGTCCGGAAAATCGGTTACGTAGGTGGCCACAATGCCGTCTTTGATTGCCGCCTTGAGGTCTTCGTTGTTGACAAGGCCGCCCCGGGCGAAATTGAGGATCCGCACGCCCTTCTTCATGAGTGCGAACTTGTCCTTGTTGAGCATGCCCTTGGTCTTGTCGTTGAGCGGAACATGGAGCGAAATGTAATCCGATTTGGAAATGAGGCTGTCGAGCGACAACGCTCGTTTGACGGTGCGCGACAGCTCCCACGCAGCCTCAACCGAAATAATGGGATCGTAGCCGGTAACCTCCATGCCGAGCGAGATGGCGTCGTTCGCCACTTTGACGCCGATGGCGCCGAGGCCGATCACGCCGAGGCGCTTGCCCTTGATTTCAGGGCCTTCGAAATTGGTCTTGCCCTTCTCGATAAGCTTGGGCACTTCATCTCCCTTTCCTACCAGTCCCTTTGCCCAGACAATGCCCGGTACGAGCCTGCGCGATGACAGGAGAAGGCCGGCGATAGCGAGCTCCTTGACACTGTTGGCATTGGCCCCGGGCGTATTCATCACCACAATGCCTTTCTCGGAGCATTTGTCGATGGGAATGTTGTTGACGCCCGCGCCCGCGCGGGCGATTGCCTTGACCGTCTCCGCGAATTGCGTTTCATGCATGTCTGCGCTGCGCACGAGAACGGCGTCGGGATGCATGAGTTCCGACGCGATTTCGTAATTATCTCTTGGAAATATCTCGAGACCGACGGTTGAAATCTTGTTGAGCGTTTGAATCTTGAACATGAGTTCCCCTTTTCTGCTAAAGTTCCTGCCTTCCGCGGACGGCGGCCGTAACCGCTTCGACAAGCCCGCACCCAACGGCCTTAACAGCAGCGACAGATTCTCATCATCTCCTTGCGGCTTCCATCAATAACTTCCTATTTGTTCGCGGCTTCGAACTTCTTGAGAAATTCGACAAGTTTTCTCACGCCGTCCACCGGCATGGCATTGTAGATGCTGGCGCGCAGACCGCCGACGCTTCGATGCCCCTTGAGCTGGACCAATCCGTTCTGCTTTGCCTCCTTAAGGCACTTGTCGGTAAGCTCGTCTGTCGGAAGAGTGAAAGGAATATTCATGATGGAGCGGTCTTCCTGTGCCGCAGTGCCCTTGAAAAGGCCGGACCCGTCGATAAAATCGTACAAGATCTTTGCCTTGTCCTTGTTGATTTTCTCCATTGCCGGCACACCTCCCATTTCGAGCATCCATTCGAAAACCAGTTTGGCGATGTAAATACCGTAGGTGGGAGGGGTGTTGTACAGGGATTTTTCCTTGGCATGCGTCTCGTAATTGAGCATGGTCGGCGTTATCGGCAATGCCTTGCCGATAAGGTCCTCCCGGACAATGACCACCGTGACTCCGGCAGGCCCGATATTCTTCTGCGCGCCCGCGTAAATCAAGCCGAACTTGGCCACATCCATGACCTCCGAAAGAATATTGGACGACATATCGGCAACGAGCGGCACTGCACCCGTGTCCGGGAACGCGGCGTACTTTGTTCCTTCGATGGTATTGTTGCTGGTGATATGCACGTAGCTTGCCGCCGCGTCGAATTTTTCCTTTGGCACTTTTGGAATATAGCTGAAATTCCTGTCTTCCGATGTGGCAATAACGTTTGCAGCGCCATAGCGCTTTGCCTCGGAAATCGCCTTCTTGGACCAGGTCCCCGTGTTGATGAAATCGGCTTTGCCGCTCTTGGACAACAGGTTGAGCGGCACCATGGCAAACTGGCTGGACGCACCGCCCTGCAGAAACAGGACCTTGTAATTGGCAGGGATATTCATGAGCCTCCGCAAGTGCGATTCCGCTCCGTCAATGATGGCTTCGAAATCCTTGGAGCGGTGGCTCATTTCCATGACGGACATTCCGCTTCCATTGCAATCGAGCATTTCCGCAGCAGCCTTTTTGAGCACCGGCTCCGGCAGCACGGCCGGACCGGCGGAGAAATTATACACGCGGGCCATAGGGGCCTCCTTTGGAGATAGGGTTTGGTGAAAGAGCAGGTAGTTGAGTATTCATGCTGTAATCGTTTAGGATCAACGCAAAACAAGACGCCATACTTCTACTCCTCTGCTCCAGGTTGCCACTCGGCGTTACTTTCCCGGAACTGCAGGAGTGTTGACAAAATCATGCATTCGCCGAGAAGATCGAGATTGCGGATCATGACGTTGTTTCTCGCCTTGATTGCAACAGGCGAAAAATTAATGATGCCGCGTATGCCGCCGTCCATGAGCCGGTCCGCGGTTTCCTGGGAAGCGCGAGCAGGCACCGCTATCACGCCTATCTCAATTTCTCTCTTTCTTACAACATCGGTGATTTCGTGGGCTGGAAACAAATCCACGGAAGTGGTGATTGTTTCGAGCTTATTAATGTTGTTGTCGAAACCGGCAATCACAGAAAATCCGTTCTGCCTCAGGTCTTCGTAGTTAAGAATAGCGGTGCCAAGCCGGCCAAGACCGACCACACATGCCTTTCTCTTTTTGTCCAACCCGAGTTTCCCGCTGATATGATCCTTGAGCCTGACCACCTCGTAACCTGCACCGAAGTTTCCTACTTCTCCAAGGTAGCTCACGTCTTTTCTGATGCTGTCGGGCTTGAAACCGAGGATTTTACCAAGCTCTGAGGAAGAGACCGAGGTGACGTGCTCCTGCCCGAGCTGCTCCAAAAGGCGGTAAATTGAGAGAAGACGCGTGAGAGAAGGTAACGGGATTTCGGACTTGATATGTTTGGGCATACTTGTGCCTTGATTGGTCTGTGATTTGTTTCACTTAATATACACTATTTTACAGGTAAAGTCAACAAGTATTTTGGCTTAAATAGATAGTTTCTGCTATTTCTGAGACAATTAATATCTGTAATGTATTCTATTTGATTATATTACATAATTTATAGAATATCCACGCTACCTATTGTATGATTTGGTAGTTATTTCACAATTACAAGCCTATTTTTAGTTCTTAAAGAACTTTTGTGCTACTTTTCCAGACAACCCAGCAGATCATTTTCGAGAAAGTAAGTGGTCATTTTTCCAAGGAGATTGGATCTTTGTGGATGATAGTCAACGGCAATGCAGACGTCCCGGCGGTTTCCTGGATCTTGGTGTGATGTCTTTTCAGAATGTTCAACGCATGGGGTGTCCTTGTGTGGCCCAAACACTTCCATAGAGCCGCCGATTATCCTGATTGCCGTATTATTACCAGAATATATTTTTCGGATACCCTTTGAAAAGGAACCGTCATGAAATCCTATAAAATTACCACGGTGGTTGAAAAAGACGAGCACGGGTATTACGCCTTCTGTCCCGAGCTTGAGGGCTGTTGCACCCAAGGCCGAACAATCGACGAGGCAATGAAAAACATCCGTGAGGCAGTGAGCTTGTACCTCGAGACCCTTTCGCCAAGGGAACGAACGGCGCTTTCTCACACTGAGGTAATGACCTCAAGCCTAGAGGTAAATGTTGCCTAAGCTGCCTGTTTTAACCTCTGCCGAAGCGGAAAAACTCCTTCTTAAAGCCGGTTTTACTCTTATGCGAAGTAAAGGCAGTCACCGTATCTATTTTAGGAACAATATTCGCATGGTCGTTCCTTTCCACTTCGGCCATACTCTTCATCCAAAAATAGTAAAACAGCTTCTCCGCGCCATTGAGAATGCGGCGTAAAGCCAGCGGTCGCCATCCATCACCTTTCGCGCATGGGTGCCACGTGTTACCCAAACGCTTCCATGAGCCCGTGTGGCCTGAATCTGCGATCCTGGTTCATCTGCATCACAAGCAAATCCAAAGGAACCCCTATACCCCATTACACAATTGCTGCCTTCTGATTTTGAGAGTTGGGCAATAAAACGGGCATAGCAAATTTATAAGGTATAACCCCTGCTTTACTAACACGGGCAAATGCCGAAGACCATGGATATTTTTCGGGATTATCCGCAATCTTTCTTCGTACCGGATTCGGGTAACTGGCATTATGTAAAAAACGGCAGCCAGGATGGCTGACGCTGGCTATGTGCGATTCGTTGCGGGGACGGGACTGCGCGGGCGCAAACTAAGGAAAGCAAAATGGCTGTGAGGGCTAATCTTGGCCCCAGAAAGTAAAATTGCCATTCCGCATGTTTAGCACTCCAAATTGCAGTGAATTGTACCTAATTCCGACGATCCTCTCACCCAACTCATTAGTAAATTCTTTTCCTTTTGATGGTCCTGAAGTATTAATAACTGGCCCGATATACTCAATTTGAGGTCTCGCCACCCGACGAGGTGGTAGCTTGTTTTCTCTGAATGGCTCTCTGGACCAAAGTAATTTGCCTGATTTGTCAACAGCATCAACATGTCGTCTGTCGCTTTCAACAATAAACACATTTCCCGAGGTACTGTCTTTCCAAATAAGAGGTCCACTAAGGCAATTTTCTTTTGATAGAAGTGAATCAAAGCAATCAAAGTTAGTTGCAGATGCCTGACAGTAGCTATGCCTAGGCAGGACAAGTAGGTAGAAAACCGTCCCCACAAAGAAATAAAGAGGTGGGAATTTTAACTTCATGAGGCCCTCCAATAATTCACCGACGATTGAAATAGGTTGCACATATTTTCCCTACCCCGAAAAGAACCTGCACGCTTTGCACTCCTCATGCGTTTGCCCGCTTCGCAAGAGCGCAATTGACTTCTTGAGCAACTGCTCCTGATCTTCCAACGTATTTTCCAGAAACGAAACCGGTGTGCCGTTGTCGCTTGCGCATGCAAACATGGGTCCATCCTTCTTTATGCTCAAATACGTGCCGGCCAGACGGCATGAGTCTTTTCTCCGGCTGTGCATCAATTTGGCAAGAGAGAACGCCAGATATTCCCGCTTATTTTTGCAGTGCCGGCAGCCGCCTAGCACCGATTTGATCTTCTCCCCCTTGTGCGCGTCCGGGTACTCAAAGTAAACACGGTTGGCCTTGAGGACCGATCCTACACGGCTGAGAACATCGAAGGTCGCGGCGTCGAGCGGAACCGCTTTGTTCTCCAGCGATTTTGTCCACGGAACGAGCCATTGGATTTTGACGCCGTCCACGCCGATGGAACAGAAGCGCTTTGCAAGATCCGGTAAGAGCGGCAGCGTCGATTTCATTGCAATGGCGGTGACGAATAACCGAGGCCACGGCCTGCGCCTTCGCAGCTTCTTGGCAAACGACTCGATATTGCTCAGCACCGTTGCAAGCGCATTCGGCGAGCAGCCGCACAAGCGCGAATACAAGGCGGGATCAACCGTGTCCACGGATACCGACACTTTTGACAAAACGGATTCTGCCAGGATGTCCTGCGCCGGGTTGTTGAGAAGGAACCCGTTGGTGACCAGGAACACATCCAGGCGGGCCAGCTCTTTGTTGACGACCTCTACTATTCCGCCAAGGTCGGGATGCAACAAAGGCTCGCCTGCGCAGGACAGCGAAACGCTCCAGCACATTTTTTTGAGCACGGGAACCAGTTTTCTAAACACATCCAATTCCATGGGACCGGCCGGCGTGTTAGCACTTCCGGCCTGGCCGCGATAGCAATACATGCAATTGTAGTTGCACGACGAGTGAATGTCGAGATACGCCTGGAGAAGTTTCATGAATAAATCTCGTATGAAAAAACGACGCGTGCCGGTCCCTGAGAAAAATATACCGTTTTACCGGGCGTGTAGTAAGGAGAAATGCATTCCCCGCCCGGTTGCCTTCACCCCGCGGCGCAGAACTATTTTCTCAACGAACGCGCACCGTGATAAATCCCTCATTCCGGAAATTCGCCATGAAGACCAACCAGACGTTCCTATGCCCTGCCTGCGGCGGCGAAGTAAAAAAGGGCGCGATCGCGTGCCCGCACTGCGGATCGGACGAGCGTACCGGCTGGAGCGACCGAACGTATCTTGACGGGCTGGATATCGGCGACGATATCGACTACGATGAACTTCGCGAACAGGAGTTCCCTTCACGGAACCCGCCAAGGAGAAAGCTTTCCTGGATTGTCATTGTCGCCGCGATACTTCTCGTTCTTGCCGCAGCGGGTTTCATCAAGATGCTGCTGCCGTGATCGGCATCCTGCCTGCCGTTCAAAATCTCACGCCCGCCTTTTTGCCGCGTCGTGTGAAAATGTATTTTGAAGCCTATGCTTCAAACACGCCACGAGATACTTTCCGAGTTCAAGGCATCGGCCATCGTACCGCACCCGACTATGGCGGGCTTTGAGACATTCAACGGCCTTTCTTCATGGATGCCGCAGGGCGTTACCGTGGAATTGCCCCGGGTGAAAATAGAGATACGGCGAATCGACTACCTTCGTAACGTGTCCATGCAGCCCGGCTCTCCGGAAACCATGCTCAGGTTCCAGCAGGATTGCTACCGGCTCTGGTACCAGGTTGACGGCTTGGGAATTTTGCAGAACGCAACGCGGAATACGTTCGGCGCCGCCGCGCCCGGGCTGCTCGGCGTCATGGAGTGCGGTGAACGGCACACCTATTTGCACCAAAAAGGACCGTTCGAATGCTTTCTCATGGAATTTGCTTTGCTCCCTTCGCAGCAGGCGAAATGCTATTGGAACTCCGAGGTTGAGGGCAAGACCGTTCTTGACGGAAACGACAGGCTCTATTTTGAAAATCTGGTGTTCGATTGCATCCACGTGATCACCAACCGCAGGGAAATCCTTGGGTTGGCCTCCATGTCGCGCATCATCGAAATCCTGGTGGTGCTGTTCAAGAAGGGTATCCTCGTTATCGAGGAGAGCCAGTTCCCGAAAAACAAGCAGAGGAGCCTTGTTGCAAAAGCAAAGAACTTCATGAGGTTCAACTACGGCTCGCTGCATCACCAGCTGGCGCTGTCGCGTGAATGCGGGGTGGACATCAACTATCTCAACCTCATCTTCTTCCGGGAAACCGGCACAACCCTGTACAAATACCTGGTTGACATCAGGATGGAGCATGCAAAGTACCTTCTCGAACAGAACGCAGCTTCCGTTGCGGAGATTTCTTCGAAGGTCGGTTATCCCAACGCGAATTCGTTTACGCGGGCATTCAAGCGGATCGAGTCGATCACGCCCACCGCGTACCGGCGGAACCAGGCACGAACCGCTGCGCAGACTTCCGCACCTTAACTCACGGAGCACGCCTCATGGAATTCATTGTGTGTAAATTCGGCGGCACTTCCGTCGCCACCAAGGAATCACTTCAGCAGATAGCAAAGATCCTCGACCTCAAGAGCACCAGGCGCTGCGTCGTGGTTTCGGCGCCGGGCAGGGCAAAGGGCATACCGGTCAAGGTCACCGATCTCCTCATCAAAGCGGCCCAAAAATCGCTTGCAAACCGCGACGCGAAGCCTGAAATCGAAGACGTAAAGGCCCGGTTCCGAAGCATATACGAATCGCTTGGCGTGAAGAAAGAGATTGTCGAGGGCATCATCGAAGACCTGGACGCACGCATTTCGGCCCCCAAAGACCACCCGGGCAAATTCCGCGACCTCGTTGTGGCTGCCGGTGAAGACGTAAACGCCAGACTGTTCGCCGAGTACCTGAAGCACACCGGCAGAAAGGCGATCTATGTGTCGCCAAAAGACGCGGGCATGATCGTAACGGCCAGCTTCGGCGACGCGCAGCCCCTGGACGAGATTGAACTGAAACTCGCCGCGCTCAAGAAAATCTGCTCCGAACAGATTGTGATATTTCCGGGATTTTTCGGCGTGACGACCGAGGGCGAGGTCGCGACGTTTTCCCGGGGCGGCTCCGACCTGACCGGCTCCATTCTCGCGGAAGCAATTGACGCGGTGGAATACGAGAACTGGACCGACGTGGACGGCATTTTCTCGGCCAACCCCAACACCGTGGAAAAGCCCCTCCAGATCCCGGCATTGACCTACAAGGAAATGCGCGAACTCTCCTACATCGGATTCAACGTGCTGCACGAGGAGGCGGTTCGGCCGGTGATGCGCAAGAAAATCCCCATCCGTCTGCGCAACACTTTCAATCTCGACAATCCCGGCACCCTTATCGTCTCGGAACGGCTTCCCAGCCAGCGCGACGTCACCGGCATCGCCAGCGGCGGCGGATACTGCAGCTTCACATTGCAGAAGTTTCTCATGAACCGCGAAAAGGGGTTCGTGCGGCGGCTCCTGTCGATTCTTGAGGAGCTGAACCTTTCCTACGAACACTGCCCGTCCGGCGTGGACAACATCTCCATTATTCTGGATCAAAGCCAGCTCAAGCCGGAAGACGTGAACAATATCGTCCGCCTCATCGACGAGGCCCTCAAGCCCGACGATGTCAAGACCGAATTCGGCATCGCGCTCGTCGCGGTTGTCGGGGAAGGATTGCTGCACAAAATCGGCGTCTTGTCGCAATCCGCCGCAGCGCTTTCGAACGCAGGCGTCAACATCAAGATGTGCAACCAGGGAAGCTCGGAGATAAGCATGATCTTCGGCATCGACGCCTCAGACGAGAAGAAAGCAGTGAACGCGCTGTACAGGGAGTTTTTCAAGTGACTCAAATGTTCACCGAACAACAGGCCCTCGATCTTCTTCACAAATACAATATTCCCGAATCCCGCATCCGGCATTGCCAATGTGTGGCCACGTTCGCTTTCGACGTTGCCGACACCATCCACTCGCGGCACCCTTCTCGTGACGTCAACCCGGAAAAGGTGCGCATCGCCGGTCTGCTGCACGACATCGGCCGCAGCAAAGACGGCGATCACGAAATCAATTCGGTTGCGATCCTCAAAGAAGAAGACCTTGAAGACATCGCCGCAATCGTGATGCACGGCAGCATGTACGAAATTTCGGTTGTGCGCGGCAAAGCAGACGAATCGCTGCTGCCCTCAACCCTGGAAAACAAGATCGTGGCCTATGCAGACGCCCGGTGCAAAGACGCCGTCGTCTCGCTGCAGGAAAGGTTTGACGAAATCCTCGCGCGACGGAACCTTGAACCGGCCAAACTCGCGTCGGTGAAGATAGCCCGGCAACGCTACTTTGATCTCGAAAAGGAACTGCGGGAGCTGTTGACATGAAGGCCCTTGTATTCGACGGCGGTCTTCGCCTGGCAGACAAACCCCGGCCGGTGCGGATGCCGGGCGTGCTGAAGATCGTGCTGGCCTTTTGAAGGGCTAGTGCGCCTCGCTCCAGTTTTTTCCCAACCCGGCCTCAACCAGAATAGGCACATCAAGCTTGTACGCGCCGCTCATGGTGTCGCACACCCACGCCTTGAATTCGTCCGCCTGTTCCTTGTCCACTTCGAATACAAGTTCGTCGTGCACCTGGAGGAGCATGGTGAAACGGAAACGCGACGCAGCGGTTTCTTGAGCGATGCGAACCATGGCGATCTTTATGATGTCGGCGGCCGTGCCCTGAATGGGCGTGTTGATTGCGGTCCGTTCCGCCGCCTCCCTCACCTGCCGGTTATCGGCGTTGATTTCCGGCAAGTAGCGCCGCCTGCCCAGCAGCGTCTCGGAATATCCATTCGCTCGCGCGAGCTCGATGCTTGCCGTCATGTATGATTGAATGGTTGGAAACTGCTTGAAATAGGCATCGATAAACACGGCGGCGTCCTTGAAGGAAATGCCGAGTTGGCGCGACAAGTTGACCGGCCCCATGCCGTACATGAGACCGAAGTTGATGGTCTTTGCCGCGCGCCGCATCTCGGCGGTGACGAGTTCCGGAGCCGCTCCATAGATGGCCGACGCGGTTTGCGTGTGAATATCCTTGCCATCCATGAATGAGGCCACGAGGAAGGGATCTTTTGACACATGCGCCAGTATGCGCAGCTCTATCTGCGAGTAGTCGGCCGAAATGATACGCCGGCCCTCGGGCGCCACAAACGCCTCACGAATGGTGCGGCCCGC
>Ga0181527_1002521_pt1 | contig 17148 bp, 9 predicted proteins | sample PEATcosm2014_Bin_30_FD_119762 | JGI IMG/M metagenome (GOLD analysis project Ga0181527, IMG submission 119762) | Peatland microbial communities from MTU Mesocosm Facility, Houghton, MI, USA - PEATcosm2014_Bin06_60_metaG | ecosystem: Environmental > Terrestrial > Soil > Wetlands > Peat | place...
TCGGCCTTGCGCGCGCAGGCTTCGGCGAAGCGCGGCGCCGCACCGTCAAGCGCGCGTACAAGATCCTGTTCCGCTCCGGCCTCACCGCATCGGAGGCGTGCGCGCGGCTCGCCGCGGAGTTTACCGGCGACGCCGACGTCGAAACAATCATAGCGTTTGTAAAGAGCTCCACGCGGGGGCTCCTGCGCATGCGCGGCGGCGCCGAAAGAGACGGGGACGGTGCGGAGTAGGCTTGGTTCCCCTGCCGTTCTTCAATCCGGTTGGCTGAGCCGGAAACAATAGTAGATAAAGTGTTATTGGATAGCAGTGCGGGGTGACCCCATAGTTAGAGTAAATGGGTCAAGACTTGGGCGCCCCGCCGAGAACGGCGGCGCCCCTCCTTGCGAGCTCGGCCGTTCGGCCTCGGTGCTGCCTGTCCCTACCGCCTTCGGCTAGGGATCAGGCAGCACCGCGCTCCAGCGCGCTCTCCAGTCCGGCCTGGCGCTTGGCAGAAGGCAATGTCCACAATTGTCACGATAAATCGATTTTAATGGTTGAAAAGTTGACGAGATAGGTCTATTGAGAATTTTGTAACCGGGTGCCACGACGGTGCGCGCAACTAAAGGTACGAGCTTGCCAAGGGTACATCCACGCCGCACCGGCTCAGCAAACCACATTATTAGTATGATTTTGCCGCACCCGGGCGAAGCTCCCACAAGCATTTTGCTTTATTCACTTATTAATTGTAGAGGGCAATTGTCAGGTACTCGCCTCCTGGGGAAATGACCACGCATGACAAAGTTGAAAGAGGGCAGATAATGAAACGACGAAGGGAACGATTATGCCGCTTGTAACCATCTCGATTTTGGAAGGAAATTCAGTTGAATTTAATAACAAAATACACGCGGCAATTCATTCTGCGCTGGTGAGCGCGTTCAAGATTCCGGAATGGGATTATAACCAGAAAATCAATGAATACAACAGGAATAATTGGAAGATACCCGATGGTAAAACCGACAAATTCATTTCGATTGAAGTTTTTGTTTATCCCGGAAGGAAAAAGGAAACAAAAAAGAAATTGTATGAAGAAATCGTGACAAATCTCGAAGCCGTAGGAATAAATCGAAACGACGCCGTTATTTTACTTATCGAACAACCGCTGGAAAACTGGGGAATAAGAGGCGGCGTTCCCGCGGATGAAATCGATCTCGGATTCAAGATAAACGTGTAAAGACTGGAAAAACAGGGTAAGGCCGCTGGCCCTGGAATCCCGAAGCGGCACATAAAAACACACAAAGAAGGGGCATTCATGAAACCGCGCGGCCCGTTGATGATCGAACACCGGCTTATCGAAAAAATGATTGAAATAATTGAACGGAAGATACCGGAAATCAACAAGTCCGGGAAAGTGGATCCCGTTTTTGTCGATACGGCTGTTGATTTTATTCGCATGTACGCCGACAAGACTCACCATGGAAAAGAAGAAGACATACTGTTTCGGGAATGCGTTAAGAAAGACATGTCTCCACAAGACGCAACTATCATGAATGAATTAATTGAGGAACACAAATTTGGAAGGAAAACGGTAGCGAATATTGTTGAAGCGAAGAATAAGTACTTAAAGGGCGAGGACACAATAAGAACAATTCTGGAACAGTTGAATGTTTTGGCGGAATTTTATCCCAAACACATACGAAAAGAAGATGTTGTTTTCTTTCCAAATGCGGAAAAATATTTTTCCGAGGCGGAACTTCAAGGAATGCTTGAGGAATTCTGGGAATTCGACAGAGCAATGATCCACCACAAGTACAAACTGGTTGTTGAAGAGCTAAGAAACAAGAATTGCTGACATATCCTGCGTCGGCCGGTCCATGAATAGGCTATTGACAAGAGCGAACTCACATTATCAACGGGCTGCTAATCCGCTCGTGCCGGAAACGTCGCCTTTACGCGCGTCCTCACCCAGTCGTTGCCGTTGCTATACGTGAACGCTTCCCGCACGAATTCCGGAACGTCGAATTTCGGCGTGACCGTCGTTCCGCACTCGACGCCTCCTCCGTCAACCAACCGGTACCAGAACCCGTAAATGGCGTTCTTCTTGAGCGCCTGTTTCGTAAACTCGCAGGCATACGTTCCCGGCGCTGTTTTCCGAAGCGTGTGGGTGAGGCCTCGCTTGATAAAGTAATCGCCGCACGCAATCGGATAGGGAGACGAGATTGACAATTCGAATTTCGACGGCTCGTGCGCTCCCATGCCCGCCAGCTCCGCCCGTTCGCCCAGAAGCTCCTTGACGGCTGCAAGTCCTGCGGGGCTGCCGGCAAGGTTTGCCAGCATCTCAACGGCGGGCCGTTCCCACGCCAGCGTGATGATGTCGCTGCCGGTTATCCAGCACGGCCCGGCAAAATCCGACCAAAACGACCGCGCATAGCCCCGGTACAAGGGGATGCTTTCCGGACAGGCGGTCATGAGAGCGCGCGCGAGCGCAACGCAGACGACCTGACGCGGCAGGCCGCGGCAGGAGTCGCCTACGTCGACAAGGAACGAAACCTTTTCGGCCGATGCCTGTGCCTGACGCATGCCATCCTTGGACGCGCGCAGAACGTGCGCTGTTTCGTGCCGGGGCGCGCACACTGTGCGTCGTGCGTCTTCGTCGCACACACCGCACGACTTGCACGAGCCTGCCACGCCGGCCGCTCCCAGGCAATAGCCGTTGTCAATCATCGCCTGTGCGCTTTCGTGCTGCCGGACCAGAAATTCCCTGGTGACGCCGGTTTCCACGTTCAGCCAGGGCGCGCCGGCGGTTTGGGGCGATGGGCCGGCCAGAAGCGCCTCGTGCGGGATGCCTGATTCGCAGCAGGATTCGATGAAAGCGTCAACGAACGAGGCCGGCACGGAGCGGCGATACACGTATCCTGCGGTCCGGATCGCACAGAGCAGGTTTGGGTACAGCGCCGGATGGGACGCGCGGGCCAGGATTTGCGACAGATGGTAGTCATTCAGGTCGCTTGACAACCGGAATTCGAACCCGTGGCGCTCAACGCCCCTGCGTGTAGAAGCGATAAGAGGCCGGAGCGCTTCGGGCACGGGCGCGTCTTCGAACTCGAGCGGGGTCCAGGGGAACCGGACCAGCGGCGTTGCGGAAAAGATGATGCGCGGGGCGTGGTGTTCGCCCAGTGCCTTCTCCTCGATAAAACGCAGGAACGCCTCAAATTCCGCAAAATCGGCCTCCTCTTCTTTCCCGGTGACAATCAGGAAGATCTTGAGCTCGCGCATCTGCGACGAAAGAATGGCTGCCATGCTCGCTCGAAGGTCGTCCTCCGCAAGGCTCTTGTGCAGATACCTGCGCAGTCGGGGAGATATGCCTTCCAGTCCGCAGGTGAGGCTCGTTTTCCCAACGGCGTGAAGAAGGTCGGTCATGAACGGATCGCGGGCGAGCGGGTCGAAGCGCTGGCTCTTAAGGCCGACACTCGGAAACAAGCGGCCCAGGTGTTCCAGAACCGTTCGAATTTCGGAATGCATGTTGAAGTTGAAACTGTACAGCTCAACTTTGTCAAGTCCCATACCGGCCTTCATCGTGCCCGCCTGCGCCGCGATCTCGTCGGCCGGAACTTCCCGGTACGGCTTCCGGCAAAAGCTCTCGCTGCAAAAGCTGCAGAAGCACGGGCAGCCTTCCGATAGTTGCAGGTTGCCGGTACCGTACGCGTGTTCCAGGTTGAACACCGGCGCGTCGGACAGCAGGGTGTTGAGGTCAAGCGCGGCGTCGCACACCCGGCGCGTCGGCCGCGGTTTGTCCGGCTGCACGAATCCCGGGACCTCTTCGAGCAGCCCGAGCGTTTCCTGTTTGGAAAGGCCTCTGCGTTTTGCGTCGGCGCACGCCAGGAACAGGCGCGAAATGCAGGCAGTGGATTCCCCGACAAAAATGCCGTCGACCGGCGGGTCGGGCGTGAAGAACACCGAGGCGTGCAAAGCATTGGACCCGCCCAGAATGACGAGCGGCGCCGACGGGTCGGCAAGGCGGGCGCTTTTTGCCAGCGGAATTCCGCTGCGCTCCAGCATCACCGGTACATTGATCAGTTCCTGCACGATAGCGTTTGAAAATGCGACAAGGTCGAAGCCGTTTGGGCCGCGTTTGGTACCGGTGCCCAGGAGCCAGGGGATGGAGTCGCGCTCAAAAAGGGGAGCGTCATTGACGGGCGGCAAGAAGGCGAAATCGGGAAACAGTGCGTCGCGTTTTCGCGCGATCTGGTACAGCACCTTGTGGGAAAACGATTCCGCCGTGTCGTAGTAGGTGGACAGCCTGGCGATCAGCACGCGAAACGGCCGGTGGTCGTATTCCGACGCGGGCAGGGTGTTGATTTCGTTTCCCCGCAGCCACAGCCCGTGGCCGGTGAGGTATGGGTAGGTATGGTCAAACCAGCCGGCATAGGAGTTCTGAGGTGATGTGGGCATGTGAGCATCAAAATACAACGTGGTTTTCTAGATTATGAGAGGCGGTGCGAGTAAATTAGATACATTTGGATGGCCGAACCGGAAAATAAAAATAATCAAATACATCTGGTTGGCTGAGCCGGGTGACCCCATAGTTGGAGTAAATGAGCCAAGACTTGGGCGCCCCGCCGAGTACGGCGGCGGCCCTCCTTTCAGGCTCGGCCGGTTGGCCTCGGTGCCGGACCGCCCTGGTCGCCTGCGGCGCGGGTCGGCCGGCACTGCGCTTTGGCGCACCTTCCAGTCCGGCCTGGCGCTTGGCATAAGGCAATGTCCACAATTGTTAAGATAGATCGAGTTACTAATGGTTGAGAAGTTGACGAGTTAGTTCGGTTGAGAATTTTGTAATCGGGTGCTTGTTGGGTGCGCGCAGCGGGTGGTTCGGGCTTGCCACGGGTACATCCACGCTGCACCCGCTCAGCAACCCATAATATTATCTTGATTATGAATGCACTCCCATAAAACTTCCCATTTCCCCGGACCGCGGAAACACGTATTTTAAACAGATTGTTTCTCTTCTTCTTCGCTTCGCCACTGTCCGGACTGGGAAAGGCCAAGGTATGTTTGCCCACAAAAACGTCAATATCGCGCTTGCGGTCCTCGTGTTTCTTCTTTCGTCAATTGTGTATATCATGACGGCCGGGCCCACGGTTGCGCTGTGGGACTGCGGCGAATATCTGGCTGCCGCCGGATGCCTGGGCATTCCGCACCCGCCGGGCACGCCGCTTTTGATCCCCATCGGCCGGGTGTTCCTGATGGCGCTGTCGTTCCTCAAGGACCCCGGATTCAGGCTCAATCTGCTTGCCGTGTTCGGCAGCGGGGCCACGGTCATGTTTATCTACCTGATTGTCATCCGGGCCATGGTTATTATCGTGGGAGAACCGGACACGCTGTGGAAGCGGCTCTCGCTGTACTGCGCCGGCTTGACGGGATCGCTTTTGTGCGCATTCAGCAACACATTCTGGTTCTGTTCCCTCGAAGCATCGGAGCAATGCAACGTGTGCCTGCTGCCGGTGGTGATTACCATCTGGCTCGCGCTCATGTGGTTCCAGTCCAAAGACCCCAAGCGCGACCGGCTGCTGCTTCTGCTCACCTACATCGGTTTTGCGGGAATCGGCATGCACATGATATCCGGAATTACCCTGCCCGCCATATTCCTTTTTATCATGATGGTGGACGAGACCAAGCGCAAAGACTGGCGGCTGTGGATCGTGGGTCTGTGCATGTCCACCTTTATGTACAACCTTTCGTGGTTCATCATCGTGAGCCTCATCAGTACCGCTATTACCTTTGCAATGATGTTCGTGCGGGGCAAAGACCAGCAGAAATGGCGGTTCTGTTTCTGGTTTTCGTTTCTGGCCGTGGTCGGTTTTTCCAACCACGTGTACATGCCCCTGCGCTCCGCGCTCAACCCGCTCATCGACGAAGATCACCCGGTTACCTGGCAGGCCTTTACCGGCGCGCTTGACAGAAAGCAGTACGGTTCCGAGAGCATGGTGTCGCGTTCGCTGCACCGCCGGGGCGCTCTCAGCCGGCAGTTCGGCATCGAGAGCAATATGGGATACGGCGGGTTCCACATCACCCAGTTTTTCCATTTCAGCATCAAGGACACCCAGAAGAACTTCATGGAAGGCAACATGCCCCTCGGGCTGCTCGAACTGCTTATCTATCTCCTGCCCACCGGCTTCATGCTGATGGCGTGGTACTACTATTACAGGAAGAACAGGAACGTCGCCGTTCTGCTCATTCTGGTGACCCTGCTCACCACCGTGGTCCTTGTCTGGTACATGAACTTCGCCGACGGCACCAAGCCGGAACACCAGGATCTTCTCGCGTGGATCCGTTCGGGCAGGGAAGGGCCGTGTCCCAACGTTCACCGCGAAGTGCGCGTCCGCGATTACTTTTTCAACGCGGGGTTCATGTTCTACAGCATGTGGCTGGGTATCGCTTCCGGCTGCTTCCTCATGTATTTATTCACAAATAAGAACAAGCTGTTGCGCACCACGGTCGCCCCCCTGGCCGCGGTGGCGCTGTTCGTGTCGCCGGCCCTGCCCCTCACCCAAAATTTCCAGCCCCGCGACCGCCACATGAACTGGATCCCCTTCGACGCGGCCTACAATTTCCTCATGTCATGCGACAAGAACGCGATCCTCATCACCAACGGCGACAACGACACCTTCCCGCTGTGGGCGCTCCAGGAAGCCTACGGCATCAGGAGGGATGTCCGAATCGTCAACTTAAGCCTGCTCAATACCGACTGGTATATCAAGCAGCTCAAAGACGTGGAACCCAGAGTGCCGATCTCGTTCTCCTACAGCCAGATCGATATGCTCAACGCGGAGCTCAACCCGTTCACCGAGGCTACGCCCTATACTTTGCCCAACGCCGGGATTCAGGTGGTTATCCCGGGGCGCAAGCAGCAGAACGTGATGCGGGTGCAGGACAAGATGGTGCTCAACATCGTTGATTCAGACCGGTGGCGCAAGCCGGTATATTTTGCCGTTACGGTGTCGGACGATAATTTCATGGGCCTCGACCCGTATCTGCAGATGGAGGGCCTGGTGTACCGGATCAACCCGAGGGCCGTCGAGCAGGACAAGCGCATGGATATCGACAAGACCGCCTATCTGCTCGACAAGGTCTACCGGTTCGGGACCGGCAAAATAACCGACGAGCCGGTTGACGAAGCGGCGCGCGGGCTTGAGGCGAATTATACCGCATGCTACGTTGAAATGGCCCTCAGCCTTCGCAAGCCGCTGCTCGACGAGAAGGCCGAACTCGACACCCTGCAGAACCAGATCGCGCTCGCTTCGGTAAAGAAGCTGTCTGCCGTGGACGAGAAAAAGGCCGCGTTTCAGGCGAGACAGAAAGACTACGAGGACAAGTTGAACCTGGTCACCGCCGAACTGCAGAAGTGCATCACGCATGTTCCCTGGGACTGGCGGCCGCGCGCGCTGCTGCAGGAATTCTACCTCAATCACGGTAAGCTTGCCGAAGCGGAAAAGAGCGCGCGCGACGCCATCGCGTCGGACCCGACGAATCCGGAGTTCATGCGCATGCTGTCCCAGGCGCTCGAAATGGAAGGGAAGGGCGGAGACGCGATCCCGGCTCTCAAGGACCTTATCGCGCGCGATCCGAATTATTACGGCGGGTTCGAAAGCCTTGCCCGGGACTACGTCGCCCTCAAGCACTTCGACAGTGCGATTGCCGTGATAACCGCGTTCGAAGAATCACATCCGGGCGACAAACGGGCGGAACAGTTCCGCCAGCAGCTCATGGCGCTTTCGGCCCAGGAGCAGATGCAATCGGCGGCGGCAAAGCCTGCGGTTCCGGCGCCCGTGGTCCCGAAGAAATAGGTCTATTGCTCATAGAGAACGATGATGCGGCGATACGGTCAACGTCGGCAAGAAAAGGTCTTTTCAAGAAGAGGCGCTCGGTTCAGCGCCCCTTCTTCCTGAGCCTGGGGTTGAGCGCGGCCATGCGGGAAAAGTACTCGTCTTTTTCGAACTTTGTCTTGGACTGCAGGAATGCGACCATATACTCAAAGTAAAGAGTTTCCGTTTTGTTAAGACCAAGGAGCCTTGTCAGGCGCAGCGACACGTTGCCCGGCAGGTTCCGCCTTCCCTCCATGATCGACAGGAAATAGTTGGAAGTCGACAGCCCCAGTTGGCGCACGATCCACCGGTGCGAAAACTCGGGGTTCTCCTTTTTTCCCTTCCGGTAATAGTCTTTGAGGTACGTCCTGAAATTCGTGTAGGTAAAAATGTTCTTCATGGTTCCTTTTCCCTTTGTTGGAATGCGACCCGGGGTACCGTTTGGGATTGTTCTCCCGGTGGCTTTTTGCCCGTGCGGGGATGATATGGTGCCCCGCCTCGATCATAAATTACGTCGTTTCCGCAGCCGGAAGACCATATTGAAGATAAAACGTGCCGTTTAAGGTTTCCGCACATGGGTAAAGCCCCCGAAGCCCTTCTCTTTGCGATTTTGGCCGCAAAATGTATTTTTATTTCAGGCGATGGAGTTCGCCCTAACCGCCTCATTGTTGGCTGATGACTCCTACCTTTTGCCGATCCAACCTCATTTTCTTGCGTAGGAGAACGTCATGCACGCAGACCCGATTCCTTTATGTACCGGCCTGATCATCTTTGTCGCCAGCATAATTTCATTGCGTCTTGGCATATCCGTTGCAATCGTTGAGATACTTCTCGGTTCAATCGCAGGGAATTTCGGTCTGCGCACCGAAGAATGGATGCAGTATCTGGCAGGGTTCGGCGGAATCATCCTCACGTTTCTTGCCGGTACCGAAATCGACACGAAATTGATGAAGGAGAACCTTAAGAGCAGTGTGCTGATCGGCGGCCTTTCGTTCTTACTGCCGTTCGTTCTGGTCGCGGTCGTTGCCCTGTTTTTCCTGCATTGGGATGTGCGGGCCGCTCTCATCGCAGGAATAGCCTTATCCACGACGTCCCTGGCCGTGGTATATTCCGTCCTTGCCGAAAGCGGGCTGTCGGATACACGCATCGGCAAAATGCTTATGTCGGCCACGTTCATTACCGACATGGGAACGGCTTTGGCGCTCAGTGTGATTTTTGTCAAGCCGACGTGGTTCACGCTCTTATTTTACGTTGTTTCTACCACGGTGATTGTCGTTGCGGCCAGTTCTTCTCATTTTCTTTTTAACCATTCGGCATTCAGGAACAAAGTCGTTGAATCCGAGATCAAGTACATTTTCCTGCTTTTATTGACGCTTGTTTATTTCGCCAATCTTGGCGAAGGGCATGCGGTGCTGCCGGCTTTCGTACTTGGATTGTTCATGTCAAAATATTTCGGCAAGGAATCGGAGCATCACCTTGTCGTCATAAGACTTCGCACCGTTGCATACGCTATAATAACGCCGGTTTTCTTCATCGTCGGCGGACTGAGGATATCCTTTCCCCTCGTAGCGGCAAGCCTGGGTCTTTTCGTGTTGTTTTTCTTTCTCAAAATCATCGCCAAATTTCTGGGCGTTTACTTTTTGGCCAAGAAATACATACCTCAGGGAAGCATGTATACAACACTGCTGATGAGCACGGGTTTGACATTCGGCACAATAGCAAGCCTTTTTGGGTTGCAGTCGGGGATTATTAATCAGTCACAATACTCGATTCTGGTCGGCGTTGTGGTCGCAAGCGCGGTTATTCCGACATTCATTGCGCAGAAATGGTTTATGCCGGTTGAGGATGAGGACATTCTTGAAGAAGAGTAGCTCAATACCTCGTGTGCCCATGTTTCAACTGATGAACGAAGAGGCAGTATCCCCTCAGATGATGAATGAGTAGTTCCGTTTTGCGTATTGACAACAAATCGTGAAGACTGTACCATCAACATATACGTGCAGATTCGCGTTTTGCGCTCCATACCTGCGCGGCGTTCGCGTGCCATTATTACTCCGGCAGTAATAAATGCACAAAATTCGTGGTCGTTTGTATTGTGAAATTGATGTCTTGTTTTGTGCATTCTCATTGGCGGAGCAATAATCCAGTAGTAGAAATCGACATGGTCACATCTGCTTATCAACCCCAGAACCAAGGTACTCATGTCCTCGTTGCCGACGACGAGGATACGGTGCGGACTTTTCTTTGCGATGTCCTCTTGGATGAAAAATATTCAGTCACCGCCTATAATCCGGTAGAAGCGGACCCGCTCATTTTGCAGATGCAGTACGACGTGGTGATACTCGACGTATTCATGCCGAACACCGATGGCTTCAGGTTGCTCGGGGAGATCCGGAAATTTTCCCCGCAGGTCCAAGTCATCATGATTACCGGTATGCCGGACCAGAACTTGCTTGAAAGGGCAATGGACCTCGGCGCCTATACCTTTCTCACAAAGCCGTTTAATGCCGAACAGATCAAATACAGCATCATGGGCGCGTTGCGCATGCAGGGATTGCTCAAGAGAACCCGCGAAATCGAGGTAGATGCCGGCGTCCAGGGGAAAGGGCTTATAGGGTCATCGGGCCATATTGCCGAGGTACGACGGAGCATTTCCGAAATTGCCCCGCTTGAAATACCGGTGATGATAACGGGAGAGTCGGGCACCGGCAAGGAAGTGGTTGCTCGCTGCATTCACGAATTCGGCTCGCGGGCAAAGCGCCCTTTCACGACCGTCAACTGCGCCGGCTTGCCCCAGGGGCTCATCGAGTCGGAGCTGTTCGGCCACGTGCAGGGAGCGTTCACCGGCGCGGTCAAGACCAAACAAGGCTATTTTGAAGTGACGGAAGGCGGCACGCTTTTCCTCGACGAAATAGGCGATCTGCCGCTTGAGTTGCAAAGCAGGCTTCTCCATGTGCTGGACAGAGGAGAATACAACAGAGTTGGCGACACGGAACTCAAGCATGCCGACGTGCGAATCGTGTGCGCCACGAACTGCGACCTTGGCGCCATGATGGAAAAAGGAACGTTCCGCAAAGACCTGTATTACCGGCTGCGTGGAGCTCATATTTCTCTGGTGCCGTTAAGGGAGCGAAAGGACGACATACCCGTGCTGGTCAGGTACTTTCTATCCGATGGAGAGTATGTCGTTATTCCGGATGCAATGGCGGCCTTACGGGGTCATGACTGGCCCGGAAACATACGGCAGTTGAAGATGACCGTGTCGAACCTGAAGGGCATCTGCATGAACAAAATAATAACCTTGGAGAACGTGGCCGGCATTCTCGGAATCTGCGCACGAGGAAATGACGATGCGGAAATTTTGGTGCCATACAAGGAATTCAAGAACAGGGTGCTGTCGGCCGCGGAAAAAGAATATTTCAAATCGCTTGTTGACGCGTCGTCGGGAAATATCGCCAAGGCGGCCAGAATAGCCGGAATAGATAGAAAGAATTTTTATGAGAAGTTAAAGCAATTTGGATTGACCATCAAGAAAGATGTATAAAAGTGAGGTGGTTTTGCCACGGTCGTCCGCCCATGTTCGCAACCCGATGAAACGAAAGACGTAACCCCCGTTTTCCCTCTTGTTCACCTGTGGTAAAATAACCACACCTTGCTTGTTATCGGTCTACCCGCCGCTCGGCAATTATCCCATATCAGACAATGGTTTACAATCAATAAGTTGCTAACCAGGAATTTGGCGCGACAGTTGCCTCCTATATTCGGCAACCCAATCCAGGATTCACTCTATACGCGAAAGCAAGACAACCGTTCTAGAATGGTGTGGGGTTAGATACAAGGGGTTTAGGCGAGCGAAGAGTGAACACAAGAGGGAAACAGATGTTCAAATTGGCTTTAGGATGGTCAAACCCGTCAAGAGCTTTGCTTCTGTTTTTGACAATGGCCGGAACGATCTACGGCCAGACAACTCATTTTGTATTCAAGCCAAATACCGGTTCCAACATGACCGTGATGGTGCCTCGTGCCATCAACCCGACCATCAACGGTGCAGCTCTTCACAAAGGGGACGAAATAGGAATCTTTACCACAGGTGGCTTGTGTGTGGGGGCATGTGTGTGGCCAGATACAGGAAACATTGCCATTACGGTGTGGGGCTGGGATTCAGTCAACACCGCCGTCATCTGCGCGGGTGCTCGGGAAGGCGACCTGCTGGAGTATCGAATATGGAACAAATCTGCAGAGATACCTGCCGCGGCAAGTTATTCGAATACTCTGCCATGCTACTCGGTTACCGGCACATACTCACGTGACGGCATTGCGGTTCTATCCTCTTTAACCGCCGTCTCAACCGTGTTACCGGCCTATACCGGAACCATGCCGACCAGGAGCGTGCCAGCCAAATTGACGGGGCCTCTAAACCTGACGTGTTACGATCTCCGAGGACGGTCGCTTCCGGCAACTGCAGAGGGTGCCTATATCCGGGTTTCCGAGGCCGGCAATCTCATCAGGATGTTGAGATAAAACGTGCATCGTCTGAGGTCCGGTGCATCCGATTGCAACGGGTCGGCGCGCTGCAGGCCATTACACGGTAACCACCGTGGAAGGGCTTGATGACAAGCGCGGGGTGGCATGTCGTCAAGATGAAAGTTGAAGACTTTGACAACACAGCCAGGTTGATGAATAGTAGACAAGTTTGAGTCCGTCGCCGCCCTCTTTTGAGATCCTCCGGTGCGATTGTACAAGCCGGGGGCCCGGAATTGAAAGGCCTCCTTCATTTTCCATGTCCGTTCTGCTGCCTCATTACTGCCGCGAACGAATGGCCTGCGGAGCCGCCTTGTATTTTCTGTCAATCTCTTGAATCCCAAGCGAGCGCATTCCTCATATCTTACTGTGAGGCCTGCTACGGCTATGGGATTCCTCCGCTTCAAACAGCAAAGGCAGCTGCGTCTCCGGAGAGTAAGAAAAAAGATCAAAAAATATCTTGCAATTTTTAGAGAGTGATGTACAATTTGTGATTAGATTAAGCGCATAAATTCATTTAGAGGCGCCGACATTGAAATTAAGGGGAGGCAGAGGATGACTGCAAGAAAGCCTTTTTCTAAAAGCGGCATGTTTGTTATTGCGGCATTGTTTTTGATGATGATGTGGCAGGGAGCAGGTGCGGCTACAAAATACTGGGTCGGCGGCAATGGTACATGGAATGCAAGTAACCTCAACTGGTCAAACACTTCAGGGGGTGCTGCCAGCCAAACATTCGCCACGGGAGACGATGCCGTTTTTGATCAAACTGCCTACGCCGTGACCGCCTTGGCGCCGAACAACCCAAATTCTATAACATTTAACAGCAGCGGATACGTCGTGAGCGGCAGCACCATCACTCTGAACCCGAATGGCGCCGGCATCATTAACGTCAACGTTGCCGGAATCGCGACTATCAGCTCGATCATTGCCGGCAACGGCACGGTTGCCTTGAACAAAACCGGTATTGGAACCCTTATTCTTTCCGGTGCAAACACTTATACAGGAGGCACCACACTTTCGGCGGGACAGCTCAATATCAATAATGCGACTGCGATCGGCACCGCAGCTATCACGTACAGCCCAGGAACCACGATAGACAATTCGACTGGCGGAGCAATCACGCTTACGCATAACAACGCCCAGAACTGGAACGGGAGCTTCACCTTTATCGGTACGAATGCCTTGAACATGGGCACGGGCGCGGTCGCGCTGGGCACAAACTGCCAGGTTACTCTTGGCGGGAGTACCTTGACAGTTGGCGGAGTGATAAGCGGCGGTTATTCTCTGGCCGAAGCGGGCGCCGGCACCCTTACTCTTTCCGGTGCGAACACCTTTACCGGCGGCTTTACGCTGAATGCCGGAACGCTGAACATCAACAATGCATCGGCCTTGGGAAATGCGGCCGGGACTTTCACCATTGCAGGTGGAACCACCATCAATAATGCAACGGCCGGGGCGATCACCATGGTGAATTATCCGCAGGCATGGAACGGAAACTATACCTTTACCGGTACGAATGCCCTGAACATGGGAACGGGCGCGGTCTCGCTAGGCGCTAACTGCCAGGTTACTCTGGGCGCCAGCACCTTGACAGTTGGCGGAGTCATAAGCGGCGGCTATTCTTTGACTCAAGCGGGCATCGGCACCCTGACTCTTTCCGGTGCAAACACCTTTACCGGCGGCTTTACGCTGAATGCCGGAACGCTGAACATCAACAGTTCGTCGGCCTTGGGTACTACGGCCGGGACTTTCACCATTGCAGGTGGAACGATCAATGCCACGGCCGGGGCCATCACTATGGTGAGTTATCCGCAGGCGTGGAACGGAGACTTCACGTTTACCGGTACAAATGCCCTGAACATGGGCACGGGCGCGGTCACACTAGGTGCAAACCGACAGGTTACTGTAGGCGCGAGTACCTTGACTGTTGGGGGATTGATAAGCGGCGGCTATTCTTTGGCTAAAGCCGGTGGTGGAACCCTGACCCTTTCCGGTGCAAACGCCTTTACGGGCGGCTTTACGCTGAATGCCGGGACGCTGAACATCAACAATACATCGGCCTTGGGCGCCGCGGCCGGGACTTTCACCATTGCAGGCGGGACCATCATCAACAATACGACGGGCGGAGCCATCACCATGTCGAATTATCCGCAGGCGTGGAACGGAGCCTTCACGTTCGCCGGTACGAATGCCCTGAACATGGGCACCGGCGCTGTCTCGCTGGGCGCTAATAGCCAGGTTACCGTGAACGCGAGTACTTTGACGGTCGGCGGAGCGATAAGCGGCGGCTATTCTGTGGCTGAAGCGGGCGCTGGAACCCTCACTCTTTCCGGTGCGAACACCTTTACCGGCGGCTTTATGCTGAAGGCCGGAACGCTTAATATCAACAATGCCTCCGCCTTGGGCACTGCGGCCGGGACTTTCACCATTGCAGGCGGAACGATCAATACCACGGGCGGGGCGCTTACCTTGTCGAATTATCCACAGGCATGGAACGGGAACTTCACCTTTACAGGTACGAATGCCCTAAACATGGGCACAGGCGCGGTTTCACCGGGCGCTAACTGCCAGGTTACGGTGGGCGCAAGCACCCTGACAGTTGGCGGCTCGATAAGCGGCGGCTATTCTTTGACTAAAGCCGGCGCTGGAAACCTTACTCTTTCCGGTGCGAACACCTACACCGGGGCCACGACAATCAACGCGGGAACTCTGGCTGCAGGCTCAATATCCGCATTTGGTAATTCTGCGGTGACGCTGGCGAATGTTGCGGGAGCGGTTTTCAACATCACCGGTTACAACAACTCGATTGGATCACTCGCGGGTGGCGGCGCAGCCGGCGGCAATGTGGTTCTCGGAGCCGCCACCTTGACGGTCGGCGGTGACAACACCAGTCCCGCCGCCTATGGTGGGATCATTTCCGGCACTGGTTCCTTGATAAAGACCGGCACTGGAATCCTCACTCTTTCCGGTGCAAACACCTACACCGGCACAACCACAGTCAGCGCAGGCACACTCTTAGTCAACGGCTCGATTGCCTTGGGGACCGCGGTAACGGTTCAAAGCGGAGGCACTTTGGGCGGCACCGGCACTGTGAATGGCGCCGTGACGGTCGGCAACGGCGGTACCATTGAGCCGACTTTGAGCGGCAGTACCGGAACCTTGACTTTATCCAACGTTACGGGTCCCGCTTTCAATGCGTCTTCGACTCTGAAAATCAGAGCACCATCAAGCACAGCTGATATAGTTTACCTCAGCAATGCCGGCGCGATTTTCAATGCCGCCGGCGTTCCACTGATAATCGATGTCACCGGACTCTCCGGACCGGTAACCGGAGTCACTATCGTGCAAGTTGCCAAACCCACCGGCGGCATCAGCGGTACCTTTTCGTCTGTCACAGCCGGCGGCTGCTATACTCCTACCGTTCACTACAATGCAACATCAATTACAGTGGATCTAAATTTGGCACCTACGATTACTACTAATCCTTCAAATGCCAGTGTCATTTCCGGACAAACTGCAACATTCTCGGTTGCAGCAACCGGTACTGGAACATTGAGCTATCAATGGTATAAGAATAGTGCACTTATTACTAGTGGAGCGACTGCGGCAACGTACATAACGCCCGCAACAGCTCCAACTGATAACGGGTCTACATTTTATTGCGTGGTCACTAATACTTGCTCGCCAGGGTCTGCTACCTCGACATCAACATCAGCAACGCTTACGGTAAATGTGCCTCCTTCAATCACCGCGCAACCTGCAAATCAGACTGTAACGGCTCCTGCAACTGCGACATTTACAGTCACGGCAACGGGGAGCGGAACGCTGGCGTATCAGTGGTACAAGAATTCCGCTTCTATATCCGGCGCTACTTCGAGTTTATACACGACGCCAGCAACGAGCCGGAGTGACAGCGGAGCCACGTTTTATTGTGTGGTGACTAGTTCATACGGAACTGCCGCATCAAATAACGCGATACTCACTGTGAATACACCTCCTTCGATTACCACCCAGCCCACAAATCAGAGTACTACGGCCGGATTAACAGCGACGTTTACCGTTGCGGCAACGGGCAGCCCGACGCTGACGTATCAGTGGTACAAGAATTCCGCATCCATATCCGGCGCCACTTCGGGTTCCTACACCACACCGGCGACAAGTACGAGCGATAACGGTGCCTTGTTCTATTGCGTGGTAACCAATCCGTATGGAACCGCCACGTCAACAAGTGTAACACTGACAGTCGCGCCTCTTTCTGCGCCGATTCTTTCTTTGCCGGCCAGCGGGGCGACCGGCGTCGCACTCAACCCGACCTTATCGTGGGGAAGTGTACCCACTGCGTCTTCTTATGAGCTTCAAGTGTCCTTATCATCGAATTTTTCCTCAACCGTCTTTGATCAATCTGGTCTCACGTCGATGTCCCAGGCGATGTCGGTAGTAACTTCCAATAACATGATGTACTACTGGAGAGTCAATGCCTCCAACGCCGGTGCGACGAGTTCCTGGTCAACTGTATCGAACTTCACAACGATAGTTGCCAATCCGTCGGTGCCGTCTCTCGTGTCTCCTGCCAATGGCGCTACAGGGGTATCGGTAAGCCCGGCCATGTCCTGGACAAGCTCGACCGGGGCTGCGGATTATCGGCTGCAGATCTTTTCCGACGCGGCCCTTTCCACGCTGGTCTATCAGAAGGACAGCATCACCGCCCCAACGTGGACGGTGGCCGTCAGCCTGTTGAATAACACGCAGTACTACTGGCGCGTGGGTGCGAAGAACGCGGGTGGTTACA
>Ga0181527_1002522_pt1 | contig 17141 bp, 6 predicted proteins | sample PEATcosm2014_Bin_30_FD_119762 | JGI IMG/M metagenome (GOLD analysis project Ga0181527, IMG submission 119762) | Peatland microbial communities from MTU Mesocosm Facility, Houghton, MI, USA - PEATcosm2014_Bin06_60_metaG | ecosystem: Environmental > Terrestrial > Soil > Wetlands > Peat | place...
CCGGCCGGCTCACGCTGGTCGTCAGCCAACCCGCCTGCCCGCCCTGCCGGTAAATTCGTTCGTACTTGCACGCTGTTTCTGCCAGCGCCAGCACGCCGCTGCCGTGGTTGTTCCGCTCCACCACCAGCCACGCCCCGTTGTACTCCGCGGCCAGCCCGGTCACATACCGCGCCAGCTCCAGTCCGCCCATGTGCCCGGCAAACTCCGCGCACTGCAAGCCCGTCTCCATCTCCAGCACCTGCGCCGCGGAGTAGTCGCCATCGCTCCCGCCGCCCGCCGGATCCACCGCCACCACGTATTCCTTGCCCCTCACCGGCGGCAGCCAGATCTCCAACTCTCCATTCTTCCGCCGCTCCACTGGCTCCAGGGCGGTCTTCAGCCGTGCCTCCACTGCTGCCAGTTCAAACACGCTCTCGCCGCTCGCCAGGAAGCAGCTCTCTTCATCTTCCGCATACTCCTGCGCCGTCAGCCCGCGAAAATCCGCCCGGATGCGCCGCCGGTACGCGATTTGTCCCAGCTTGAGCCCGCGCGTCTCCATCAGCACGCGTTCCTCGTCCGTCAGGCTCGCCTCATCCACCGCCTCTGACCGGTATCGCGGCTCCATCCACCACGGAAAAAAGTGCCGCACCGCTCCCGTCTCACTGGCCTTGCGCCACTCCTCGTAGAAGCACCCGCCCACTCCCTGCGGAGTCGACTCCAGAACCAGCTCCCCACCCGGCGCCATGGCCGCGCGCAAACCCGCCAGGGTATCCGCCGCGTCGCTCGGCCACCGCGCCAGTTCGCTGCAATGCAGGTTCTGCACCGTCAATCCGCGCCCCGCGTTGCGGTCCGCCGCGCTCACCACGCGATACTCCGCGTCCATCTCCGGAAACACAATTTGCCGCACGTTTGCCCGCCCCGTCTTCAGCGGACCCTCGCGCAGCCTATCCGGCAGCCAATCCACAAACCGGTGCACGATGCGGAAGATCTCCTCCGCCGCCTCCTGCGTGTGTGCCACTTCCAGCGTCAGCGTGCCCGGCTGCGTAATTGTCTTCAGAAAGAACCGCGCCGCCACCCACGTCGTCAGCCCCATCTGCCGCGCCTTCAGCACGATGTTCCGCTGTCCGCGGTTTTGCTCGAAGGCGCGCTGCACCTTATTGGCTTTCAGTTTTCCCGGCCGCCCTTCGCGTGTCCTCACCACCAGCAGTCTCTCTGCGAGCGCTATGCCCAGGGCGGGCCCGCGCAGGCTCACGGAATGGTCGTCCAGAGCCTTCCCCAGGCACTCCAGGTCGCTGCGATCCATTTCGTCGACCGGTAATTCCGCCAGGCGCCGTCCCCACGCCTCAACCTTCGGCCCGCAATCTCCTCTCGCTTCCACTGAACCCCCCGCTAACTCAGCAAACTAACTCCGCTAACTCCGCTAACCCCGCTAACTCCCCATTGATTCCACGCGATACGGCAGCAGAGCTGAGAGTTAGTTCCTCATGGTTGAAACGCTCATTACCTCGTGTCGTAAACGCAACGTGGCCCGGATTTTGCGCTCGGGCCATTGGATGGGAATTCTTATTTGATTCTCTCGATGATAAGGTCGACGTTCCACACACTTCCCGTGTTTGTGCCGCTCCCGATCGTTTCCCACGTAACCGCGACGCTGCCTGCGAGATCGAGGGTGAGTGCTGCGGGCAAATTCCAACCTGCGCCTGTCCCCACCGAGGCAGAAGCGATGGTTAAGCTATGGGAAGCATCGCCGCCTGTCTGCTGTTGTTTTACCGACAGGCTCACCGTGTAGGATGTGGTTCCATCGGTTGTGGGATAGACGTTTCCGCTCACACGATAGACACCCGCTGCTGGCGTCGTATAGGCAGTCGCGTAGGCGCCGGTCACCGCACTTTCAGAAGTGACTCCCATCTCATAAACCGTGCACGGCAGATGATCCCAGCCGTCAAGGCATCCGAGCGTGTTGGATGCCGCTACCGGCTGGCTGCTTGAATTGGTTGCAAGCACCTTCGCCGACGCCGGCACTGCGCCGCCGTTGATCTTGCTCACCGTCGTCGCGCTCTGCGTACCCGTCACGTCCCCGCTCAAGGTGCCGGCGAAACTTGTCGCACTGGTCGCGTTGGCCACCGCCGTCGACCCGATCGCGCTGACAATCTGAGTCCCCGTTGCCGCCACCGGCGCCGATCCCGTCGAAAAATAGCCCAGGCCCGTGAAGGCCGCCGAGCAACTCACCGCCGTCCCGCTTCCGGCGTAGTACGCCACCGCGTAGGCCGCAGCGCAGTTGTTCACCGTGCCTGAGCCGCCCGGCGTTTGAAACACGAAACTGTTTGTGCCGCTGTTGTAGTAGAGGTAGCCCGTGGCCAGTGTCGAAATCGCCACTCCGCCGATCCCGTTGGCGCTTGGCGCCGGCAATCCCGTCGACGCCTGGCCCCACGCGACTGCTGGCGCTGCCGCCAAAATCCAAACCCGCAACCAACGCTTCATCTTTCTTCTCCTCGACTTTCCTCTGCTCGCCCCGCGTTCTCTCGTAGTCCGTACACACCACTGCGGTTGGCGGCGCAGCCGGCGCTATGCGCGCCCTGCTGCGTTCCCGCTCCGACATTCGCTCAGTTGTTCTCTGGATCCCTCGGTCCCACAGTCCTTAAGTCCCTAAGTGCCTAAGTGTGTAATTCCCTTAGCCCCTTAGTCCTTAAGTCCCTAGTCCCTTAGTCCCTGCTTTTCTCATTGCGGCACGTTGGTCGATCCGGCATCTCCATGCCAGTCGCCCAATCCGGCGATATACGTTCCCGTCTGCTCGGAACAGGTGCTTGCTGTCGTGCCCACGCTCACGCCGCCCTTCCAACTGGCAGGCCACGCCCACGTATACGGGCCTCCGCTTGCCGGCTGGCAAACGAAGATCGTTACCTTCCCGCCGCCAGTGCCCGCGCTGATCGACGCCGTCACGTTGCCGCTCAGCACGTAAGTCGCCTCCGCGCGGTCCGTTGAAGGCAGCGTGATCGACCCGCTCGCCGAGGCGTTGTACGTCTCGCTGGGAGCATTCAGCGCCACGCCGTTCACCTTGTAACCATTCGCTGACACGGTCTCTCCCGTCGCCGCCGTACCCGCGCTCATGCCCGGAGGCACAAAGCCGTGGTACTGATCCCGTCGCGCCTCCTCAATCTGATCTGGAGTCAAATTGCAGGTTCCTGCCGCTGTACAGGCAGGATTATTTGGGCCGGGGATAAATGCCCATCCTGGCGCGGCCCATTGGTTGCCCGCGCCTGTTGGTGCCGCAACAGAGATAGCAAGAGAGTGGACCGCCGGAGTAGAGTTGCCCGTCAGAATCGTGGCGACGGCTACCTGTGGCGACCAGCCGTTATAGGCTATCCCCGTGCCAAAGGCTTGCGGATAGCTGCCAGTCGCGCAACCGCTTGATCCGCAGTTCGTGTAGGCATAAGTTTCTCCACCACCTGATCCCGCAATGCGGAAAGAATTATTGTCTCCCGCATTATTGGCTCCTCCAGTGAAAGGCTGATTTACGGGCCTGACCCACGACCAATAAAGGTAATGATCGCCCGCGTAGGTAGCGCGAGTGTCCGTGGCGATGGTGACGGTGGGACCGCCGCTAACAATAACAATTCCCAGTGCTGGCATCTGTCCGGCCGGACCATCAGGGCCGGTTACGGCGGTGGCTGTGCAGGCACTTCCGCAAGCAGTCTGGAGCGCCGCAAGTGTGAAGCCGGTTACCGGCAGCGAGCCGAATGGGAGAATCTGCGGCCCGAAGCCCGCGCCTTCATTCTGATTTTCAGCCGCATTCTGGTTCCCTTGGTTGTAGGTGCCGCTCGGTCCAGTCTGATTCAGTGGAACGGCGAAACTGGCGCTCTCCGACAGATTCTCGATCAGGTTGCCGTTGAAGTACGGGTTCGTAAGTGGCGCTGAGTACAGAGCACCACCGTCTATCTGAACACAGCCAGTGGGGGCAATGTTTCCGTCCGTGTAGCCCAAAGCATATTGATACCAGCCAGAAAGATTGTCTTGCAGAAACAGGTCTTTTATGCCCAAGCAGTTCTGCGACTGGATGCCAAAGCGGTTGTCTACCGTGACAGCCTCGCTCCAAAGCTCTTCGACGGTGAAGCTCGAAAGACGCGGAAATCCGGTCACGGCGCGGCCAGATACGCCGCTGGCGTCGATCTTGATTCCTCCACCTGTAAATGTGCTCCCTTGGTCAATATCCGTGGTGGCGCATCCAGACCCCGAAGAGGAGTAGTATCCACCCACGGGCGCGTCAGAGTCGCAACGCAGAGCATAGGGGTAGCTACCTTGTGAGCAGCCGCCATTCGGACACGGAGGCACGGCCTGAGCAAACTCGGTAGCTGCTGAGGCGTTGATGTCGTGAAATTGATTGAGATAGCACGAGGAACACTCCAGCGCCCCGGAAGTCACGACCTGCGACGCCTGTGCTCCCACGTGGTCCAGCACCATGTTCGTGCTTCCTTCGGCCCAGAAGCACATGCCTGCGCAGCTAACGAAATCTATGTCCTTCCACGTCTGAGAACCGTAGGTGTTGAACGCCGGTCCAGCCGCCACTTCGCCCCACTGGTCGGTAGACAAATGCGTGTGGCTGGTCATGATCGTGACCTGACCAGCACCGGAAGTGTAGGTCACGCCGTTAAAGGTTCCACTGACACCGTTCGAGCTAAGAATGCGGGCCGATTCATATTCGTCTTCGTTGAACCCCGTCACCGTGCACCCTGTGGCCGTCGAAGGTGTGGTCGAGGTCTGGTAATACGTGATCGTCTGCGCGGTGTAGTCCGATGAACTGACCGCCATATTCACCACATCGAACGAGGAGTCGGAGCAACCCGATACGGTAACGAGTTCGCCCGGCGGAACGCGGAGAGCCGCATTGGAGTACGCCAAGGTGACCTGTCCGTACCCGTAGATGTGGCCGGGGTAGATGCGAGTGGCGGTGGCCGTGGAAGTACCAATCTGCCCAGTTGTGATCGCCGATCCCACGGGAAGGTTGGCGATGCCGCACGCGTTCCCGTTCACCGTCCCACTAAAGGTCGGCGTTATTGTTGTTGCTGTGTTTGCCGTGGGAATGGCTGTGCCGAGAGTTCCAGAACACATCGGTCCAACGATGTAGGCAGGGACTGTTCCTGTTTGGAATTGCTGCGGCGCACCGCCTCCGTCTCCGAACCAGCTTCCCCAAGACGGTTGCACGAGAGTTGAACCCAACTGGAGCCAGCCCTGTAGCTGAAACTTCACCGTTCCCGAAGTCGAGCCGGTAAGAATAGACGAATTTTGCAAGAAGCACCCTGCTCCGTGACCAGTTATTCCGCAGGGCAGAAACACCGTTCCCGTACCACCGTAAAGACTACCCACCAAGCTGATGCACGCCTGCACCGCACTGTCGATGGGGGTGCGGCCGTCGATTACCGTGCCCTGAGAGCGAATGTCGCACACCGGCGAGAGTGCTGTGATCGATTGCTGCAATAAGCTGCTGCCCGCTGGGGTAATCTCCCATGTTTGCCCTGCGCCAGGGTTACCTTGGAGTCCGCCTGTACCGGGAGATGTTACTCCGGCATAACCCGCGCCTCCGCTCCCGCAGTTTCCCGGAGTCCACTTGCCGGTCATCGCGTTCCACACTGCGCAGAGACCGCTCGCAACCCCACTGTCTGTCCAATCGGCAAGGTTTGCCGTGCCGAAGGCCGAGCCGCCTACCTTGTAGCCAGACGCACTTACGCTGCCCGTCACGGTAATCCCGTTGTTGCCGTCCGACGCTACGCCTGGCAGCAGGTTGGCCACGGCTCCGCTGGCGCTTGTGGCTCCGGTTCCGCCCGCTGTTAGTGGAACAGCGTTCATGCCGCCGATCGTCGTGCCGCTGGCGGTGTAGTACGCAATCTGTCCCGAGTTACCGGAGTTAATGGTGCCGCTTGTTCCTCCCAATCCGGATCCAGATCCGCACGCCGCGCCCGTGTTCGTGAGATATCCAGACGAATCCACCTGCAGTCAGAAGTGTCCTGACGACGCGGCCAGCCCGGGGAACTTGATGCTCGTCGGCCCCAGAAATGCCGCTACCAGGTTAGCGCTCGATCCCGAGTAGATATCAGTCTCCGCACCCGATCCGCTTTCGTAATTCAGCCGGATATGCCCCGTTGTGTTGCTGGCATCGATATAAGTGTCGCCGCTGTTGGTGCTCTGATACGCCTTGAAGCTGTCCAACGCGCCAATCGCGGAGTTCAGCGCCCAGTTATTGCTCGCGTCCTTCACCATGTACCACTGGCTGTTGCCGTTCCAGTCCTTGTAAGTGTACGAACCCTTCTGGCTCGTGGTTAGTCCGGGCCACAGGTAGTAGTCCACTTCCGCGTCAGCGTTGTTGCGCACCGTCATGGTTCCCGTCGATTGCGACGTCCCGCCCACCTGCAAAGTTCCGTTGAACTGCGCGTCTCCGGCGTTGTCCACGGTCGCCACCGTCGCCGGTGTCGCCCCGCCGCTTGAGAAGCTCACGCCCCCCGTCCCGGAATTGCTCGAGCAGTTGAAGCACACATTTCCCGTGCCCGCCGCGTTCAGCGCCGTCTGGTTGCTGGTGCTGCTCTGCCCGTGATTCCACTGCTGGATCTGCAACCGGTACACGTTATTCAGAAGGTCCTGCACCTGGTAAAGCTGCTGCCCGCTGGTGCCGTCGCTGAAGCCGTAGATCCAGCGGTACCCGTAATCCGTCTGTATCTCGTTCATCAGGCCACGCTCGTTCCCCGCGCCGATTCCCAGCCGGAAATGATTGGTCAGCGTCGCGTCCTGTTGGCTGCCGTACCAGTCACCATTCAATGCGTTGAAACTCCGGTGAAATGTATCGAGGAAGCTGTTGCGCGTGCCGTTGTCGGTTAGTTTTCCCGTGAACATCGTGCCGCCGGTCATCCAGTTGTTGTACTGGCTGCCCGCGTCCGCCACCACCTGGTTCGTCGAGTTCTCGTTGCGCAGTCCCACGATCGTGTTGTTCTCGGCATTCGCTCCCAAATGCAATGCTGTCGCGCATCCCTCTACGTCTCCACCTGTAAATGTGTTGCCATCGCCCTGCTGCAGGTTGATTCCGTACGTTCCGCTGATCGGATTTCCGCTTGCCGTCGGGCAATCGATGTGCAGCCGCACAAATGTGCTCGCATTCATCCAGTCCGTGGTCGCGGGATTCGTCACCTGGTGCCCAATCGCGTTCACCGCGGTCCCAAACCCGCCAAACTCATCGTCCAAAAACGTTCCGCCCGTGTAATTTCCGGTCCCGTCCAGCGTCATGCCTGTCTGGTTTGCGTTGCCCAGGAAGTACAGGCTCTCCAGATCCATCTCCTGCGTCCGGTAGGCCACCAGTCCCTGCGCCGTTGCGCTCGTCGCTGCGGTGGTATTGATGGCAACGTCGTCCATGTGGAAGCCCGGCGTATCCACGGCATACGTCGGATCGCCCACCACCACCATCGCGCCCGTGCCGGAGTAGGCAAACACCGTCCCGCCCTGGCTCCCGCTGGCTGCTGTTCCTCCGCGCAGTGCGCATCCCCGCAGTGATACGTTCCGCGTTCCCGCCGTCACCACAATCTGGTTCGCCGTCGCAATCGTCGCGCAGGGCAGCAGCACCGCGGTATTCGGCGTGGCAATCGTCAGGCTCGATGCCATCGACAAAGTCCCCACAGAATTTCGCGCATCGCACGTGCCGCCGTAACTTGCATTCAACGCGTTCACGCACGCCTGGATTTTCGCCCCAATATCTGCTCCGGGAAACTGGTCAACTTGAAACGCCGCCCCCACTCTGCTGCTCCCAACCAGCGCGGCATAAGTTCCACCGCCCGGCAGGGTTCCGCCTCCGCCATCCACTTGCGTTCCGTAACTCGCCGAGTTTCCCGCGTTCCACACCGTGTACCCGCCGTTACCCTTCAGCAAATTTCCGGCAAAGAACGTCATATCCTGCCCGCCGATCAGGTTCACCGCCGCTGCCGTATCCCACGTTCCCGGCTCGTTAACGCTCGCGGTCGTCGTCGATGAGCAGCCCACTCCGCCCTGCGTCACCGTCACGCCGGCAATCGATCCGCTTGCATTCACCGCCGCCGTTGCCTGCGCCGTGCAACTTCCGCTGAACGCGACCGGCACACTCGTCCCATACGGATCCCATCCCAGCCCGTGTTCGCTGCCCACTGCCACCGCGGTCACCGCGCCGCCCGCCGCCGTCACCGCCAGCGCCGGCTGTACCGCGTTCCACGCCGGCATCACCACCGCGTTGCGCACCGTCCACCCCTGCGCAGTCCCGCTCAGGTCCAGCACCAGCCCCGTCGGCGGTTCGCCCGTGGCCGCGGAATTCCCCGCCAGCCCCACCACGTTATCCAGCACGTTGTTAGATCCCGCCGCTGCCGTGAACGCGTGCACCGCCTGAATCGTCACGTTCTGCCAGCGATTCGAGTCGGCATTCAATCCCGCCGGCGTCGTCACCGGCAGCGCTGGAATCGCCACGCCCGTGTTTACTCCGCGAATGTCGATGTTCCGGAAATCGCTCCACTGCGGCCACTGCGCCAGGTAGAGTCCGCAGGTATGCGTCGAATGCGCGCCCGGATACTGCGCCGCCATCGGGTCCACGCCCGTGGCCGCAATCTCCACGTTCTCCATCTCCGCCACGCGCAGCCCGTTTCCTCCTGCGCCCGTCGTCGCCTGCATCGCAATCGCGCAATTGCCCACCCACCAGGCAGCACCCGTGCCCGCGGTTCCTGTCAGCCCATTGCCGCCCGGCGAAAAAATCGAATTCCCCTCGATCGCCCGGCTCAGTTGACAGGTGCCCGCCGCCGCGCGGCCCTCTGCCGGCGAGCACGACTCGTCCACGCTCTGGTCCACATAAATCGTCAGGTCATGCAGCCGCGTATAACTCAATAAGTTCAGTGCGTCCGGCGCGCTTGCCAGCACGTCCTGGCCCGGGAATCCCATCAACGCGGATACCTGTTTCCCCAAGCCTCCAATGGACTCTCCGTGCCAGCTCAGCGTCCGCGTCTTGCACGTGCCTTCGGGAAGCACCAGCGCCACGCCGTGCGCATTGGCATAACTCAGCGCGGCCTGCAGCGCGTTGGTATCGTCCGTCACGCCGTCGCACACCGCGCCGAATTCCTTCACGCTGCGCTCCGTCTGTTGCGACCCGTGCGTCCGCCAATCCACCACCTTCACGCCGTTCGCATTCGTAAACGTGTCCGTCCCCGCGTAGTTCGGCGGAATCTCCATCGCTCCATTGGTTCCTGCCGCGTTCATCGCCGCCTGCAGCGTCGTCTGTCCGCTTGCCGCTGTGGGCGCCTCCACGCCGTTCACTTCCGGCGTCGTCAATGCGCCCGTCATGTTTCCGCCCGCCAGTGGAACCGCCGTCGCCACCTGCGTATCCACGTAGTGCTTGGTCGAAGCCTGCATCGGCTGCGTCGGGTCTGCATTCAGATAAAGTGGTCCGCTCAGCGTTCCGCCCGACGCCGTCAGCAGGCTCTCTGTCAACTCCGTGATCGCCTGGTCCACGTATGCCTTGCTCACTGCCTGCACCGCCTGCATCGCCGGCATAATCTGCACCTGCACCTGCGCCAGCGTTGCATTTGCCGCCGCCGGAACCACCCAGTACTGCGTATTCACGGTCCCATCGCTCATGTAGTAGACGGCCGTGTAGTACTCTCCCGCGGGCGTCGCGCCCTGGTTCGGCGCGAGGTTCACGCTCACAAAGCCGTCCGGCGCAATCGTCACCGTCATTGAGTCCGCGGCCACTGCCTGGCCCGCCGCGGTCGTGAACCCCGGCCAGCTGATCACCAGTGTCCCCGTGCCCGGCTGCCCGTTGGCCAGATACACCGTGCCCTGCACCGTCGTCGTGCTCACACCCTGCGCCCACGCCATCGCCGCCAGCCATATCACCAGCAAGGCCAGTGCTATCCGGGTGCCCCATCCTCGCCGGGCCTCTGTCTTTCCGGCTAGGGTTGGGGAATGCTGCCACCCATCCTCAAATCCGTGCCCCATCCTTTTCGCGCTCTTGGCGAAAAGGGTGGGAACGTGGCTAACCTGCTCACCCGCTGACTCGCTGACTCGCCGGCTCGGCGTCCGCAATCCTTCGTCCTTCATGAGCTTCATCCCCATCGCGTCCTTCTTCCTGCCGCATCTCCCCGCACCGCGCGAGGCTTCCATACCCCTTGGTCTCTGCTCCATAAGTTACTCTTCCAACGCAAACCAACTTGCTAACGTGAAAACTTACTTACCAGATAACTTGCAACTAACTGGCTAATCTGCGGATCCGCTGACTTGCTGACTTACTGACTTGCTGACTTACTGACTTGCTGACTTGCTGACTTGCTTCTCGGTCACTGGTCCCTTAGTCCCTTAGTCCCTGTCTTTCATCATTGGCTGCTCACCACCGCCAGCTTCGTCCCGCCGTTCTCCTCCATGCTTTCGTCCCACTCCGGCTCCGACGCCAGCAGTTCCGCCCAGCGCGGCCCGCTCCGCTTCTTCTTTTTCTTTCCGTCCGTGCCTTGCTTTTTTTTGTCAATCAGCGACAGCACCATCTCCGTCCCGCGCATGTCGCCTGCTTCCACTTTGCTCACCAGTTTCCTGGCGATTTCGCTGCTCTTCACCTTCACCACCGCTTTCACCGCGTGGCGCAGCTTTTTCCGCGCTCCCTTGTAGTCCTCAAGATCCACGGGAACATCATCGGGAACGTTCTTTCCGTTCTTCTTCTCGTCCGTCTTTACCGTAGCCGTCGCTTTGCCGGACTTCGCCCGCTTCTTCGCCGCCGCGTCCTTTTTCTTTTGCTCCGCGGCGCATTGTTCGACCACTTTGCTCCTGCTCATCTGCCCACCTCTCCGGTTGCCCATCCGCGCCTCCGCGCTCCTTCCGCGGAAATGTTAAGGGGCAACCCTCACCGAGTTGCCCCTCCGGTTTCCGTTTTCGTCCTTACGCCGTTGCCCATCCTTACAACGTTGCCCCATCCTTTTCGCGTTTTGTGCGAAAAGGGTGGGAATCCGGCGCCTGGGACGGGCTCCCACCCCGCGGCCGCGGACTCAGGAAGATCGGGAAAGCGCCTTCCGCTTTCCCGCCCGTAAGTTCGATTTCGGTACGAATGCCCTAAGCTTACCCAATTTGGTAAGAATGATCTGCAAAAGATTTTGTCCTTATAGTTATCTATCGTTTCAACAACTTACATCCCATCCCGCCCGCGCCAACCTTTGACAAGCCACTCGTGCCTCCGCCTTCTCGCCCTCTGGCTTCACCCTTTAACCTCTTCACTCAGTCACTCGCCGCCTCGGCGGGTGACGGGCAACCCAGCAACCTTGCCCACCGCGATCTGGGGCGCTCGGCAACCACGAACGCCGGCATCCATAGGTCTCGAACTGCAAACCCGCCGCGAACGGGGCGCCCCGGAACTCGACTCTTAGATCCGGGAACGCACGAACCCCCTCAGCCACGGACCGGCTCTGCCCAACGCTCTTCGCGCCCGTCCCGCACCCCGCCAACTCCGCTAACCAAGCCGCCTCACCGCCTGCTACATTTTTCCTATGCCACTTTCGCTCCGCAGCCTCCGCTGCTCCGCCCTGGCTCTCCTCCTTTGCGCAACCTACCTCCTGCCCATTTGCGCCCAGACCTCCGCGCCCGCATCCGGCTCCCCGAGCCCCGGCCCAACCCCTTCCAGCCAGCGGCGCGCAAGCACCATCGGACAGCTCTTCGTTTCGCCCGACGGCAAGCGCCTCGCCTGGATCGACCGCGGCGAAATTCGCGTCGCGCCCCTCGACAACCTCAGCCTGAGCCAGCGCGTCACCGCCGCCTTGCCCGACGGCTCCTGCACCGAATCCGACCTCGCCTGGTCGCCCGACTCCGCCGCCCTTGCCTTCCTCTCCGATTGCGCCGACCTCGGCGGCCAATCCGACCTCTATCTCTCGCATCTCGACGGCAATCCGCCCCGGCGTCTCTCCAATCTCCACGGCGATGTCAATGCGCCCGCCTTCTCGCCCGACGGCAAGCGCATCGCCTTCCTCTATGTCGAAGGCGCCACCCGTCCTGCCGGAGCCCTCGCTGCCATGGACGCGCCCACCGGCGTCATCGGCGAAGACCACATCGAGGTCCAGCGCGTCGCCGCCGTTGCAACCGACGCAGCCCAACCTGCCGCCCCCACCTTCCTCACCCCCGCCAACCTTCACGTCTACGAATTCGACTGGTCTCCCGACTCCACGACCCTCGCCTACGTCGCCGCCGACCCGCCCGGCGAAAACAACTGGTGGGTCGCCAAACTCTATACGCAAACAGCCGCGGCGGATTCCAAACCCTCGGCCATCCTCGCTCCGTCCGATGTCTCCGAACCCCTCCACGGCCTGCAAATCGCCCTTCCGCGCTGGTCGCCCGACGGCAAAGCCATCGCCTTCATCGGCGGCCTCATGAGCGATCAGGGCGTCACCGGCGGCGACGTCTGGATCATTCCTTCCACCGGCGGGCAACCCCGCAACCTCACTCCCGGCCGCCCCGCATCCTCGCAATGGATCGCCTGGGGCGATGACGAGCACATCTTTACGCTTGAGCTCGCCGGCGGCGTCAATCGACTCGTCCGTCTCAACCTGCAGATCTGCAGCCCTAGCGAGAAACAGCCCCTCTGTGCGCTCCCACTATTCTTCGCCTATCCCGGCACGGTTGGCGCCGGCAACTTCGAGCACGGCCTTGCCGTCACCGCCGATCGTTCCCTCTTCGTCTTTCAGGCCAGCACCTTCAACAGGCCCCCCGAAATCTACGCCGCCGGCCCCGCCGCAGCCGCGCTCCCTACGCAAACTGTGGGTGCCCCCGGTCCCTCGCATTTGGGGACCGGGGATGCCTCGGACGCATCCGCTGCCCCCTCCTTCGGCCTCACCCAGCTCTCTCATTTCAACGACGGCCTCCAACCCGCCTGGGGAGACTCCGTCTCGCTCACCTGGACCAACGAGAACTTCCACATTCAGGGCTGGCTCCTCCTGCCCGCGCACTACGATCCGGCCAAGAAATACCCGCTCATTGTCGAGGTCCACGGCGGTCCTGCCGCGGATGTCGCCTCGCGCTGGAATGGCGGTGGCGGGGGCTTCAGCGCCACCGGCTATTCCGCCCTCGGCTACTTCGTCCTCATGCCCAACCCGCGCGGCAGCTTCGGCCAGGGCGAGGCCTTTACTCAGGCCAATCGCAAGGACTTCGGCTACGGCGACCTGCGCGATATCCTGGCCGGGGTCGATACGGTTCTGGCCAAATATCCCGTCGACCCCAACCGCGTGGGCATCACCGGCTGGAGCTACGGCGGTTTCATGACCATGTTCGCCGTCACCCAGACTCATCGCTTCCGGGCCGCCGTGGCCGGGGCCGGCATTTCAGACTGGCTCTCCTATTACGGCGAAAACTCCATCGACCAGTGGATGATTCCCTACTTCGGCGCCTCGGTGTACGACGACCCGCAGGTCTACGCCAAAAGCTCTGCCATCTCCTTCATTAAGAACGTCACCACCCCCACGCTCGCCGTCGTCGGCGACCGCGACGGCGAGTGTCCCGCGCCCCAATCCTTTGAGTTCTGGCACGCCCTGCGCGACCTTCACGTTCCCGCGCAGCTGGTCGTTTACCCCAATGAGGGCCACGGTTTTGCCGATCCCGCCCACAGCCGTGACGTCCAGCAACGTGCTATCGAGTGGTTTGCCCGGTATATGCCTTAAAAGCAGGGAACAAGGGACCAAGGGAACGAGAAGGCGCCTCCGCGGGTCCGCAGCCGCAGAATGGAGTTTGCGCAGTTCGCTTGTCCTGTAGCGCGGCGGGTCCGCTTTTCCCTTGTTCCCTCGGTCCCTTGGTCCCTGTCTTCCTGCTCCCCATCCGGCCCCGCGCCAGTCTATTGATCAGATGATCAGAATGATCGGAACCGGAGGACAACCTGGTTCAATGCCAGAGGTAGGCCCGCCCTGATACACTTTTTTCTTGGAGTATTCAGTGTGCGTCTCGCCTCTTCGGCCGCGTGCGGCAGTGTGCCGCCGGGGATCTCGAGCCTGGGTGCGATCCACCTGTTGCAGGCCGACCCTAAGCTGGAAAAGGGAAGGCAATAACTCATTTTTCTTTACGTGTTCGTAGCGACCGTTCCGCGGTTCGACGGCGCGGAGCGGGGAGGATTCATGCGGCGGTTCTTGACGCTTGTTTGTTTGCTTGGCCTGGCCCTTCCGGCTGGAATTTCCATCTCCGGCTGTGTGCGCAATCCGGCTGGAAACTACTGCAACGGCCTCGGCTACGGCCCGAAGGACACCGACGTCGCTTCCATTACCCTGCAGCCGCAGGTCGCCGGCATCTCGCTGGCCTACGGGCAGACCACCCAGATACAGTCTCCCTCTGCCTTCACCTGCAAGGGCAATGCGGCCTCGATTGGTGGCAACTCGGTTAGCTACGGCACCACCAACAATCAGCTCGCCGACGTCTCTCCCGGCGGCCAACTTTGCGCCGGCACATGGAACCGCAACACCGGCGGCGGCATCGCCGACTATACCTACTGCTACTACCCCAATCCCTTGCCGTCCACCAAGGGCCTGCCCTACGCCGTTGCCTATATCACCGCCACTGCCTATTCCGTCACATCCAACCCCGTCGCAGTCTATATTCACGCGCCGGTTACCGCCATCAGTCTGGTCACCACGTCGCTTTCCAGCTCTTCGCCGCAGCAATGCTTCTCGCAGAACCAGCAGGCCGCGCTCGACTCCCAGGCCTGCTACGTCAGCAACGGCAATCAATACGAGTTTTGCGCCCCGCCCACCGTATCCCCGGCGAATTATGCATGCGCAGGCGGTCTGGCCCCGGGCGTTACCTCGGTTCCCCTTTGCTCGGCGTCCATCGGCACGCTCAATTACTCGGTCAGCAACAGCAATGTCGCCACCTTCAACGCCACCACCAATGTCCTTACGGCGCAGCAGCCCGGCACCACTTCCATCACGGCAACCATCGCGCAATCGGCATCGTCGGCCGGCTACTTCTCCACCTGCCCGCCCGCATCCATCAAGATCTCGTTGGCCTCTGGATCCACCAAGGGCATCGTCACCCAGGGCGTCTCGCAAAACCTCTCGGCCACGGTTCTCGATACGCTGAACAACCCCATCACCGGCTTGAACCTCTCTTACGAGTCCACCAACCCCGTTGACATCTCGGTCACAAGCAGCGGCGGCATCACCGCCGCTTTCCCCGGGGTCGCTTCGGTCTATGCGCTGTGCGAGCCGTCCAGTTGCAATCCCGCCCCCATCAATGAGTTCGGCCTTAATGGCAACGGCCTGTCCCTCTCTTCAAATCCCGTCGGCATCACCGTCCCCGGCACCACCAGCGACTTCGTCTGGTTCGCCGCGCCCGGCCAGTCGCAGTATTTCGCTTCCATGGAACTGCTCACCGGAAACCCCGGCTCTACCGTGCGCCTGCCCTTCGTGCCTAACTCCATGGTCATGGACCCCGGGGGCAACAACCTATACTTCGGTTCGCCCCGCGAGCTGATGATCTACTCCACGGCAGGCAACTCCCTCACCAAGCAGGACACCTCGGCCCCCGGCGTCGTGCTCGCCGTCTCGCCCAACAACGATGAACTGGTCATCAACGATCAGGTTCGCGGTCTGTTTTACCTCTACAACACCTCTTCCGGCCCATCGTCCAGCTATGGCGGGATGGGAGTGGCTGCCGCCTGGACACCCGATTCCAATACCCTCTACATCGTCGATAGCGCCGCGGCGGGGGCCAATCACACCAACACGCTCTACGTCTACAACACCAACATTGGCTGGAGCACCTACGATCTCACCGCTTCCGGCGGTTCCCAGAACGTGGCCGTTACGGTCCCCGGCATTGGCGCGTATCTTGCCGGCTTTCCTACCGTCGCCCACACCTGGTGCCCCTCCGGCACGGTCGGCAACAACGCCAGCATTCAGTTCTATCCGCAAAGCGATTCTCTTACCCTGCCCACCAGCATCCTTGGAGCTACCACCGATGGCGCGCACATGCTGGGTGCTTCGCTCAGCGGCAGCAGCATCACCCTCGACGACATCGGACTCGCCATTTCGGCCACTCCGCTCTGCCCTGAAGCCACCACCGGCGCGCCGCCCAATCAGGTGGAGACCATGAAGCCTCTCTCCACCAACCCCACGCTCAACGGCACGGTGAATCTCACCGGCGTCACCAATGCGACCGCCGTCAACCAAATCGTCACCGGCACGGCGCCCACCACGGCCGCGCCCATCGCCTTCATCACCTACACCACGCCCAGCACAGCCAAGGCGGCAGCCCAGCTCCCCTACTACCTGCCGCAGGCCAGCGGCCTAGGCCCCGTGGGCTACGTCAAGTTTGCCGATGCTTCCTCGGCCACGCCGCCCACCGCTCCGCTCGCCGGCGCGTTTTCGCCCGATAACTCCATCTTCTTCGTCTCCACCACGGGCGACAACGAGGTCCACTTCATCAGCATTCCCACCAACGTCAGTATCGCCACGCCACCCGCCGATTCCCAGCAGTACAGTCCTGCTCTGCCGGCCTGTACCCCGCTCTCGGCCGGCGGCAACGACGCCGGGTGCCTCTATCCCGTCGCCCCCGGCGCCAACACCGTGGTTCCCGTAACCGTCATCACCGTCAAGCCGCGCTCGATCACATAGGGTAATGTGCCGCTATTGACCCAGCCCCCGAATACTGCAACCGTGCCCCATCCTTTTCCGCGTACTGTGCGGAAAAGGGTGGGAAAGTGTGCCACTGTTTATGGGCCGGAACAATAACTCCGCTAGCCCCGCAATTCTCACGCGCGGCGAGAACCTGTAGCGCCGGTCTCCAGACCGGCTGTAGCGGGGGTCTCCAGACCCCCGCTGGGCGGGCCGGCAGTTGAAAATGGGCCGTCTTACCTGCGGTCGAAGCGCCTGCGAGAAATACGGACTAGCCCCGCTAACCCCGCTGGCTCCGCTAAAATTAATTCATGATCAAGGGCATCTCGATTCTGCGTCCGGCCGGCAACGCGGCGGCTTACGAACGGCTGAGCGGCTTTTTCCGGGCGCTCGGTTTTGCCCCCGGCAAAGGATGGCAGGAAGAGGGTTCACGCGGCGCGTCGTTCCTGGCTCCGCTCGGCAATCTGGAATTCGTCGATGGCCGCTTCCCCAGGTAGCCGATTCGTTGCTAGCCGATCTCCTCATCGAAGTCACATCGCTCGACTCCATCCA
>Ga0181527_1002530_pt1 | contig 17116 bp, 16 predicted proteins | sample PEATcosm2014_Bin_30_FD_119762 | JGI IMG/M metagenome (GOLD analysis project Ga0181527, IMG submission 119762) | Peatland microbial communities from MTU Mesocosm Facility, Houghton, MI, USA - PEATcosm2014_Bin06_60_metaG | ecosystem: Environmental > Terrestrial > Soil > Wetlands > Peat | place...
CGTCCTCATACAACACCGCTTACAGCGGATGTTGTATTTCGTCCTCGCAAAGACGATCGGGAGACGCATTGACTTATATTTAGTGCTAAGTTCTGAGCTCTGAGCTTGACGAAGAGACGAAGAGACGAAGAACCAGGGTTATCTAAATTTTGTTCACAGAGCCTAGAAGTTTGTATCTCTTATTTTGATAGGTTGAGTGCACTGCCTGGCGTTAGTCGTGGCCCACGTGCACAAAGCCATCATCAGAAGGGTCTGTTTGACAGCTTCTGTCAGTCATTGACGGGGCTGACATTGGAGTAGCTGTTTCAGATTGGGTTCCCGTAGTCATGCGTGTGGGGGCAGGGATGATGGTTTCAGGTAATGGAATACCACAATAGGTCAGAATGTCTCGCGCATAGTACGTGACATACCCACCAATGCTTGCATACACTACGATTTTGATCAATTCAGTGCTGTTCGGATGATTGCGTATCCATTCAGCAAGCGCCGTTTTTTGATACCAGGACATTTGTTCATGTGCGATACGCTTTTGTTCCGTGATGATGGCATTTTCTAAAGGACTCATATCGATGGTTTCCAAAGATTCAGTGGGGGACCATTCAAGTGATCCATCGGGAAGTACTTCAAGCAATCTTATTTTGAGTAGATTATGATATGCAGAGTCGGATGAGAACATGCTTTGTATGGTTGATTGTTGAATAATAGTCTTTAAAGTTTTTGAGCTTTTAGGCGTCTGCTCTGGCGTCGATTGCTTTGTCGATTGAGTATTTTTTCGTTGCCATTCTTCTCGTTTTGTCTGCCAATAACTGGCATAGAGAGATGGTTGAGCGCAGCTGAGTGTGAAAAAAATGAGATATGCTCTTTTATTCATCGTGAGCCTCTTTTTTATGGGTGTTATGGTAGTGACATAGAATATGGAAGATAGTTATAGAGAGTCTTTATAGAATTGCAAGAGGTGCAAACGCTCATGCTTTAGATTCTAAGATTCATTACTATTGCATAACGTTGCTATGAGTTTCAATTTTCTGTGTGTTGAGATAGAAAAGAGGATGAGGACTCGCTTTATAAAGTGCGATAAGTGATCCGATTTTAAGCAAAAGGAGCGCGGCAATGAGTGCCAACGCACCAACGTATTCTTTACTTCGCATGATTATATTCCTTCTTTATAATCAAGTGATTGTGGAAAATTGGACGGTAATTTTTTTTTAGATGTGTATGGACGGTATACTCCTATACCCATCCATAGGAGAATGACATTTTTGCCATCAAGACCCTTATGATATGGAAACACTGCTTACAGTCCTTAGTTTTACCATAAACTCGATAGATGGGCAAAGTATTCAATCATTGTGTATTCAGTGGTTGTTCTGATTATATTACGTAAAGCATTTGGTTAATTAAATTTGCAGAGCCCTTTATCTGCGATGATAATTGTATTTTGATATATGCGCGCATGAATAGAGACACGGCCAAGAATCAGTGTGATCGCTATAGATTTTTCTCTCGATATTCGATCTTATATTTCATGGGTAATAGTGGGGTGATCCGCATGAATTTTCTCTTCTTCACATTCGGCGATACATCTGAGTTCTTGATCGAGGTGCAATTCTTCGATGAGATAATCCATAATTTGCTGCTTTGTTTTATAACCACGATTTGCTGCTACCAGTGCAATATTGACGATGTTGCCGAGAATGCCAATCGTATTTTGAACCACATTTGGTCTATTATGCGGATTGCCGACGATGGCGCTAATATGTGTAACGATATTCGCTATACCATTTCCGATTTCTTGCGGTTTTGGATTGAGTGGTGCTTGATCTATTTGATCGAGCTCATTAGTTGCATTGATGCAGTCTGCCGTAGCGAACGATGCGGTGATGAGCAGTGAAACGAAGAAGAAGCGGTACATTTGTTTCATGTGTTTCATGATAGGTCTCCTAATCAGAATATTTTTGGAGAAATCGTATCTAAGGAATATGATGCAAGGCAATAGTTTTGTGATTCTAGCATCCTGATCCCTTATGTCCCGCGTGGCGCCCTTTGGGACCATTCCCCCCTCAATACGCTTGCGGTCTTCGCCATGGCTTCGTCGGACAGTGACATAAGGGGAATCCAGACTTTGTGCATAACTTAATGAAGGAAGCTATAAGATAGGGCGTAGAATAGATTAAAAAAAGAGGCAGCGCATATGAATGCACCGCCTCTCTCATTTAGGATCATTTACATTGTGACGGAATTAGATTTCTCCAGGGCCGCCATCATCACCAGTTTTTTTAGTGAAGATCAAGACTTCAAGTACCCGTTTATCACTTGCTTTTTGAACTTGGAAGTAATGGTTTTGATACAGTATGCGCTCACCTTTTTTGGGTAAGTGTTGCAGCTGCTCTGTTAAGAATCCGGCAAGCGTTATTGCATCTTCCGATTCAAATTCAATACCCAAATGATTTTCAAGTATTTCAAGTGGGGTACTGGCATCTACCAACCATCCGCCTTGTTTGAGTGGGATGATTTTTTCATTTGCAGGATCATGCTCGTCACTAATTTCCCCAACGATTTCCTCTAAGATATCTTCGAGTGTAATGAGGCCGGTGATGCTGCCATGTTCATTGAGAACAATGGCGATGTGCATGTGTTGCTGTCTGAATTCGCGTAGCAATTGATTTATTTTGACACTTTCTGGAATGAACATGATTGGTCTTACGATATCCTTGAGTGGTTTATCTTCATTGCGAGATATATACCCAAAGACGTCTTTCAAGTGAACCATGCCGATGATGTTGTCTTGCTGTCCATTATACACCGGCAAACGAGTGAAATGTCGTTTGCCAAATATTTCGAGCGTATCTTTGATGGTAGCGGTGACATTCACCGAAACGATATCGGTGGCAGGAACCATAATGTCTTTCACAGGAGTGAGTCCAAGATCGAAGATGTTTTTTAACATCTCGCTCTTTTCCTGTTCCATGAGTCCTTTTTCATTGATGTAATTGATGAGGAATTGGATTTCTTTTTCAGACGAAACCCATTCGACGCCACCGCTAAGCCGTGAACCGCCTAGTGAGTAGACGATAAAATCGGTGAGCTTAAGCAGTATGGTTACAATTGGATAGAGTGTGTAAAAGATAATATTGGTGATCCAAAGTGTGGAAGCAAAGAGACGTTCTCCATGCGATTTAGCAATGTTTTTTGGGAGTATTTCACCAAAAATTAAGATTGCTAACGTTGCAAATCCAATGCCAAGTGAGAAACCTAATCCGCCGGTGATATTCATCCGAGCAAAGAAGCCTTCAACAATTTGCGTACCAAGCGATGCAGCAGTAACTTCTGCGAGGCTACTTGCGATCAGTATAGTGATCAAGACTCGGTGAGGAGTTTTTTCAAGTGCCTGGAAAAAGTGCCCGTATTTATTCGTTGATGCAGCTAGCTCTTTGAGTTTAAATAGCCGTAATGCGGTGATACTGGTTTCAAGGAACGAGAATAATGCACGTGCAGCTAATGCTATACAAAAGAAAATAACTGGTGATGACACGGTCTGCATACTACTATAGGGTTCCATATATATGTACAATCCTCATAATTAATAATTCATACTACAAGAGTATTATTCGGTTTCATCAATTTCTGCAAGAATATCTTCATATCCATCTTCCTCTTCAAGTTCTTGCAACTCTTTATCGAAGAATGTGCGCAACTTTTTGCTGCGGGATGGATGGCGCAATTTTCGAAGTGCCTTTACTTCAATCTGACGTATACGTTCACGAGTTACCGAGAAGTCTTTACCGACTTCTTCAAGAGTATGTTCAGAAGCAACGTCTATACCAAAGCGCATTTTTATAACCTTTTCTTCACGAGGCGTGAGTGTTTTGAGCAACTCGCGGACTCGTTCTTTAAGATCATTGTTGCTGACCGTGTCAGATGGAGAACAGTCGTTTTCACTTTCAATGAAATCCTTAATGTACGCATCATCACTATCACCAACGGGCGTTTCAAGGGAAATTGGCTCTTTTGAAATCTTGATAATATTTTTGATTTTCTTCTCATCAAGGTTCAGCTCTTTTGCCAATTCAGCGTGGCTTGGTTCCCGGCCATGCTCTTGAATGAAGGTTCGTTTTATTTTGTTTATCTTGTTGAGGGTTTCAACCATATGCACCGGAACACGAATAGTGCGTGATTGATCGGCAATTGCACGCGTGATTGCTTGGCGAATCCACCAGGTTGCATAGGTTGAGAATTTAAAGCCACGATCAAAATCAAACTTTTCAACTGCCTTCATTAACCCGATGTTACCTTCTTGGATTAAGTCGAGAAAGTGGAGGCCGCGGTTGACATATTTTTTTGCAATATTTACAACCAAACGTAAGTTTGCATTTGCAAGGTTATCTTTAGCGCGTTTATCTTTGGCTTGGCCTGTTACGAGGTGTTGGTAATGTTTGGATATCTGTGAGCGGGGAAGACCAACTTCAACTTCAATCTTTTTAATTGCCTTAGTAGCGCCACGTTTTGTGCGTTCAAGCTCCTCGATAGTATGTAAAATATCTTCGGAAGGTTTTTTGATTGCAAGAAGTGGTTTTAATTCTTCATCAGTCGTTTTAATGAGCTGTTCTTTTTCTTCAATTTTTCTGATGTGCTTTTCGATTTTTTTGCCGAGTTTTTTAATAAACTTATTAGAAATTCTAATTGAGCGTATCGTTTCGGCAATTTTTACTTTGTTGTCCCGCACTTTTTGAAGCATCTCATCTTTTTTTTCTTTGGTATCAAGCTTACCACGATAACTGAGATAAATTTTCTCTTCATTATCAATCAGTCGCTTGATCTCTTGAATCGTATCAACAAGAGCTTTTTTCTCCATATCGATTTTAGGAAGATTGTCTTCGTCGAATTCAGAGTATTGGATGATATCTTTGAGCGCGATGGTGTTCTTTTGCAGCTTTTCTCCCATCCATACAAACTCTTTATGGATGAACGGAAAGCATGATATTGCATTTAAGCTATCTTCTTTGCTTTGAGCAATTTGATCTGCAATAACCGATTCTGTTTTCTTATTCAAGAGAGGTATTTTACCAATATCGCGCAAGTAACATTTAACGGTATCTGTGATATATGCAGAGCTTGCAGTTCGAGTGGTTTCTTTGTCTTCAGAGTCATCTTCTTCATCATTGTCTTCATCAAATGGATCGGCACCAAGATCCAGAGAGCTCGATATTTTGGCTTTGATATTTAATGGTGAGTGCTCTTCATCATGATCGAAGCCATCAAGCTCATCAGAATTGCCTTGCAACTCTTCTTGCATAATGAATTCGATGTTTTCTTTTTCGATGTGACGGATGAGATCGTTAGTTTCTTGTTCATTGAGATTGTTTTTTTCTCCAAACTCAATCAATTCTTCATAGGTAAGGATGCCATTTCTGCGACCCTTATCTACCAATTCATCAACAAGCTCTTGCTTCTCATCAAGGTTTGACCCTTTACTTGCTTCCACTTTAACGTGGGGTTTTGATACAAGTTTAGTTTTGCCTTTAGACGCGGCTTTAGGAACAGCCGTTTTTTTTGCAGATTTTACTTTTACAGGAACGATCTCTTCATCCTCAGGTTCTTCGTCATATTTTGATTTTGAAAATGCAGAAACCGCAGTTTTTAATAATCGATGAAGAGGATTTTCAGTTTTCTTGTCTTTTTTCATTTTTTTAGTCATTTAAAGTACCCTCAGATTAATTTTTTTTGAATCATCTTCTGTTTGAGTTCAAGAAAATCACGCATAATGGCATTCATTTTTTCCGTGTTCTCTTCTCGTTTTGCCTGTGCGAGTTTAGCTTTGATAGTGGTGACGATGCCTTTCCAATGCTTTTTTTGTAGTTGAGTCATGAGATGATCAAAATCTTTTTGTCCTTGCTCTAACACACCTTCCAGCAATACTTTACTGACATAAAGCTGTTGCTCAATGCCGAGCGTTCCATAGTAATCAGTAAAGGTAAGCCCAGGATTGCTATTTTTGGCTGATGCGAGCTTTTCAAGCAAGATGCTGAGCGGTTTGGGCAGGTAGTCCAGTAGGTATTCCTCATTTTCCCCATTGAATAGTTGGATATTATTCATGATAGCAAAAAATATCATTTTTTCCAATTTTGGTATTCCCTCATCCATCACAAGGTGTGATTCTGGCGGGACTTCTGGACTCTTTTCCTCAGGTTCAGGTTGGGGGGTGGTTCGAAAGTCTTGAAGTTCTTTTTGGAGTGAAGCGAAGGGGATATCAAGGGCTTTAGAGGTCTTTTGCAGCAGTATGTCCCGTTTGAGGGAGTCTTCCTGCTGATGGATGATGCCGATAATTTTTCTGGCTGTTTTGAGCTTTGCCCCTAGAGGTTTTGAGGCAAAATTGGATCCCAGCGAGTTGATAAAGAAATCGAAAATATCCTGGGCCTTATCTATATATTCATCCAGATTCTCCTGTTTTTCCAAAAGAGAGGCAGGATCTTCTCCCGAAGGCATACAGATAACGCTCAGCTCCATGCTGACCTGCCAACAAAGCTCAGTTAGCCGCAATATGGCATCTTGACCAGCTTTATCTCCATCATAAAGCACGATCATGCGTTGGGCATAGCGAGACAATGTCTTGAGGTGATTGCTGGTACAGGCGGTCCCAAGCGTGGCTACCGTGTTGAGGTATCCGTGTTGAGTCATGGCAATGCAGTCGGTATACCCCTCAACCAAAAACACCTCTTCTTTATCATGAATCACTTTTTTTGCCCCATCGAGCCCAAAAAGAATTGATCCCTTAACGAAAAATTGATTTTCGCGTGAATTATAATATTTTGCGCGCTCATCATTCGGTTTAAAGCAGCGGCCGCCAAATCCACAAAAGCGTCCTAAGTGATCTTTGATAGGAAACATAATGCGTTCTTCAAAAGGAGAATAAAGGATTGTTTTTCCTTGTGCGAGTATGTTTGCCTGAATAAGATCATCAGCAAGAATATTGTGTGAACGTGCAAAATTGAGCAAGCGATTAATGTTGCTCAATCCACCAGGGAAATAGCCGATTGAAAAGCGTTCAATGCTTTCTTGTGTAATTTTACGTTGTTTAACGTAACTCATAACGGAAGGATGTTTGGCAAGATTTTCCGAACACCATGTTGCGACCATTTCACATAAATCAAAGTATCTGTTCTTTTCTTCGGCTGATTCGCTTGAATGCGCTTCTTTCAAAAGTGATTCCGGAATATCGATATTATAGCGATCAGCAAGATGCTTAATTGCTTCAAAGGGTGTGCAATGTTCAACTTTGCCAATGAAGGAAATAACGTCTCCACCTTCGTGACACCCAAAGCAGTAGAAAATTTCTTTATGCGGGCTTACGGTGAAAGATGCCGTTTTCTCATGATGAAAGGGACAGTGCCCTTTAAAATAAAGCCCAGCCTTTTTGAGTGAAACATATTCACCAATCACATCAAGAATTGCGACGCGTTGTTTAAGATAAGTAAAAACGTTCATATGGTTGATTTATTTCTTTTTTGATATCGATAGGAACTTATGCCTATTATACACCATCCGGTTACAAAAAGCGCCATTGCAATCCATTGATGCATTGATAATGCGGCACTCCATGGGGCATCAAAATAAATGCGGTCAGCTCGCCAAAAGTCGATAATAAAACGATCGCCACTTGCAAGCACAAAATAAGCGCCCAATAATTGACCAGGTTTCTTGAAATAATATTGCAAAACATAATACATAAGCAGAAAATTACCGAATGAAAAAAGCGCACTGTAAAGTTGCGTTGGATGAAGCGGAATAAAGCACGGCGCTGAACTGTCTAGATCAAAAAAAGTAACCGCCCACGGCATAGTTGTTGGTTGTCCATAACAGCAGCCAGCTAAAAGACAGCCAATGCGCGCAATCGCTTGAATGATGGGTGCGTGAATTGATGCCAGATCAAAGAGTGGTAAAACGGGAATATGGTTTGCGCGTAAATACAACGGGATTACCAACACGATGCCCACGATGGCGCCCATTATTGAAAGACCACCATGCCATATTTCAAATGCTTCAAGTGGAGATTCAAGAAGGTCCCAACTGCTGATCACGTAAAGAATGCGTCCGCCAATCACGCCGGCCAAAATCGCGTATGAAAGCACGGCATGAAATTGCTCTCTGGTCAGAATGCTCGTAAAGCGAGGATGGCGTTCCATCAGCCATATAAATACAAGGAGTCCCAGTGCAATCATTACTCCAAAACTATGAATGGAGAGAGGGCCATAAATATGTAATAATTCTCGATGCATATTAATCTTCTACTGAAATAAGTTCTGCGCCATTGAGATCTATTTTTTCTGGAGTTTTCCAGCTGAATGTCGCAGTCAGCGTTGTAGTTCCCGGTTTTACTTTCCAACGAGCGGTTTTTTTGCCTTCATACCCTGCAATGAACTTGTACTCACAACAGGTAGATATGATACCACTTTTATCAATGGTGATGGTGATTGGATCGGTATTATTAATGATGATTTTTTTATCGTTAATAGAGAGAGAAATGTCTGTTGGTGAGTAACTGATTAATCCATATCGATAGGAAAGTTTTTTAGATGATATTTCAGGATTGATAGTTATGATTTGTTCTTCAGTATTTGCTTTTTCAGTGTATGTTTTCTCTGGTTTTTTTGGTGCTTCATATACATTAAATACGTCAATATGCGCAGGTTTTGCTGCGGGAGCTGGGGCAGGCGCTACTTCAGCTGCGATTGCCACTGGCGACTCGGCCTTTTGTTCGATGGTTGCAAGCTCTTTCCGTTTATTCTTTTTGCGTTCAGATCGTGTCTTTCTTTTTGATGGCGTGCGCGTCTTTGATTGATCTTGCGTGGTGATAATTGGTGCCTTCATTTCTGCATGCAGCTGACCTTCAGATTCTGCTCTGCTTGTAGAATTTTCAAGAGCAGAATTTTTTTCAGTAGTTCTAACATCACAGCTCGCTGCGGACATTGCAGATTTATCATCCGATTTTTTCCGCAAAAATAACATGGTAATACCTACCAGAAGGCAGGTTATGATAATGCGTACATAGCTCTTATTCATCACAGTTCCTTTTTTAATGGGCATTTTGGTATCACCATATCAAGAGTGTATCGTAAAATGAAGCTTCTAATTAAATGGGTTTATCGAGGGCGTAATTGCTGAGTATGCAGGCGAATTCTAAAGATAAGGAGTGATATTGCTGCAGGCGTCATGCCCGGTATCAGCGCAGCCTGCGCGATGGAGTGCGGTTTATGTTTTGCCAATTTTTGTTGCAACTCAGTAGAAAGCCCTGGTAATTGTTTAAAATCAAAATCATCAGGTATGATTAAATCTTGATACTGCTTTGCTTTCGCCACTTCTTTTTCTTCGCGTTCTAGGTACGGTGCATACCGAATTTCCGCATAAATATTGAGTAATGCGCGTTCAGATGCGTGAGCAGGAACGTGCTGTTTGAGCACTTCCATATTGCATTCCAGTTCGCCGAATAATTTTATAAGATGCGCGTGCGTATATTTTTTACGCAGGTCGGTAAGTGTTTCTTGAATGAGATTTTTTTCGGCACAGAAATCTTGATATAACGTTTCATCGATTAAACCGAGCTCATACGCGCGATCAGTCAATCGTAAAAAGGCATTGTCTTGCCGCAAGATTAAACGGCGCTCAGCGCGTGACGTAAACATGCGATATGGTTCATCAACGCCAAGAGTCACTAAATCATCAATCATGACGCCGATATAACTTTCATTGCGATCGAGTATAAATGGCGGTTTTTGTGCTGCGTTTAAATGAGCATTGATACCTGCAAGAAGACCTTGTCCGGCTGCTTCTTCATAACCCGTGGTGCCATTAATTTGGCCTGCAAGAAAGAGACCTTTAATACTTTTTAATTCAAGCGTGGGTGATAATTGATCGGGCCATACCATATCATATTCAATAGCATAACCTGCTTTTGCGATAACGGCATTTTCAAATCCTGCGATCGTTTGAATGTACTCTTTTTGTACTTCAAGGGGCATCGACGTGGAGATACCATTCGGATAAATTTCGGTGTCGCATGCACCTTCAGGCTCAACAAAAATATGGTGCGCCGCTTTATCGGGAAACCGTGAAACTTTATCTTCAATAGAAGGGCAATACCGTGGTGCCGTTCCGGTGATGTGGCCTGAATAGAGTGGAGATTTATCTAAATTTCTTTTAATAACATCGAGCGTGTTCTGATTAGTATGGGTGATATAACATGCGCGTGTATTTTCAACTTTATGCGGATAAAACTCGAATAAATAATTTAATTGATCAGGCTCTTGATATTCCATCTTTGAAAAATCGAGGCTTTCGCGTACTAAACGCGGAGGAGTGCCTGTTTTTAGACGGCCCATGCGCAGGCCTAAGCCTTTCAAGCATGCAGTCATTCCTGCGGGTGCAGCCTTTTCATCGCGTCGTCCGCCTGAATGATTCTCAAGACCTATATGAATACGTCCGCCAAGGAAAGTACCGGTTGTTAAAATAATGGTAGGCGCCGTGTGAATGGCTCCGGTGCTTGTTTTGATTCCGGTGACGGTATTATTTTCGGTCAGAACTTCTTCTGCTCCCGCTTCAATGAGCGTCAGATTAGGCGTGTTTTGGAGGGTTTCTCGAGCCAATTTATTATAGGCATATTTATCGATTTGAAGGCGAAGTCCTTGTACGGCTGGCCCTTTACGGGTGTTTAGCATGCGGACTTGCAGGTATGTTTTGGTGCAGAGCTTAGGCATTAAGCCGCCTAGCGCACTAATTTCATAGACAATATGCCCTTTGCCGACACCACCAACGGCAGGGTTGCAGGGCATTAAGCCAATTTTTTCAATACTGAGGGTAATAAGTGCCGTGCGTGAGCCCATACGAGCAGCTGCGTGAGCCGCCTCGATACCGGCGTGTCCGCCACCGACAACAATGACATCAAAATCGTAATTCATAACCATAAAAATAAACTAGTCCCTAGAAAAATATCTAAGGACTAGTATACGTTACATTGTTAAATCTAGCAAAAGAAATGAGCCTCCATTTCCCCTTACTTAATCTCAAGTCGTTTTGTGAGGTGGGCTATGTAAACGAGCGGACTTAGTTCTGTGTTATATGCGAATGCGGCTTTAAGACGCTCTTCGATAGTAAGAGCAACTGGTAATGATCCTTTTAATTTATCGATGACAGGGTTTAATTTTGCACCAAGAGCTGCAGCAATCAAGGTTGCAACGCCTCGTTTGCCTTTTGCGCTTTGAATTTCAGTGCGTATTTCGCCCATCAATTTAACAATTTTTGCACATTCAGCTACGGCTTTATCGTTCTTTTTATCGCATTTTCCAGAGGTGATCAATGTATTTAATTCATTGATACGATGAGTGAATTGCTCGATGTGCCATGCGCAGTTGTGTTTGTTATTTTTATAATCAAGGAAGTGATAGATGGTGTCGTTAAGCCTTTTAAGAAAATCTCTGATTAACTCTGCGAATTCAGGAGTGCATTTAAAATGTTCTTGGATCCATACTGGAGCCTGAGCATGTTCAATTGATCCTTTACTTGGAACCGCATGCGCCATATTTGCGCCAAGCATAGTAGCCATAATGATCGCGAGCGCCTTTTTATGCATAGTGTTATTCTTCATGAAAGAATCCTTTGTTATACTGTGTTATTAATGTTGAACAAATTATTCACTTTGTTAATTACCAGTATAAAGGGTTGAAATGAAAGATCAAAGGCCCCCCCAATTGATTGATTAAATGGGGTTATCCGTTATATTTGCTCTATGCCCCCGGGGCCAGTTTTTAATTAGATTGAAAGGCTTTTTCTATGTTATATCACCTATCGCAGCTCCTGCAGCACCAATTCTCTGCTTTGAACGTTGTGCATTATGTCAGTTTTCGTGCTTTGGCAGCACTTATGAGCTCTTTATTTTTCTCTTTATGTTGGGGAGATCGCTTTATAGAGTTTTCTCAGGGTCTTTTCAGATCTAAAGCCCGAGAGGATACCCCTGAAGGGCATAGGGCTAAAGACAATATGCCTACAATGGGCGGGCTCTTTATTATTTTTATCGTACTGATTAACGCACTTTTATGGTGTGATCTGAGTCAGGTTCAGGTTTGGCTCTTTTTGCTCTGTATGCTTGGATTCGGAGCTATTGGTTGCTGGGATGACTGGGGAAAGATTCGCTATCGTAAAGGCATATCGGCACGGGCCAAATTCATATGCCAATGGAGCATAGCGGGTTTGATTGCCTTAAGTCTGGTTTTCATCAATGGCACTGAAACCACTCTTATCTTTCCCTTTTTCAAGACCTTTCAGCCCAACATCAGTTGGTTTTATATCCCGTGGGCAATGTTTGTAATGGTGGCGGTAAGCAATGCGGTCAACCTGACCGATGGGCTTGATGGGCTTGCAATCGGTTCATTAATCCCCAATTTTGCTACCTTTTCGATCATTTGTTATTTGGCAGGTCATTTTAAATTTGCTGAATATTTGCATATCCCCTTTGCCGACAGTGCTGAACTGGCAGTACTCGGTGGCATTTTGGTCGGTGCTTCACTCGGTTTTCTCTGGTATAACACCTATCCAGCGCAGATCTTTATGGGTGATGTTGGCTCTTTGGCACTCGGTGCCGTGCTTGCATTCATGGCGCTGGTTTCAAAACAAGAAATTTTGCTGGTGATTTCAGGAGGGTTATTTGTGATGGAGACCGTATCGGTGATGTTACAAGTATTTTCGTATCGCTATTGGGGAAAGCGCATTTTTAAAATGGCCCCTATACATCATCACTTTGAGCTGCTCGGGTGGCCCGAATCAAAAATCACCACCCGTTTTGGGATTATTTCATTTGTACTTTGCTTGCTCACTTTAATGACGCTGAAATTGCGATAGGAAGATCAGTTTCATTCCTGCGCCTTCTTAAGGCTGCGAATGAAATGCATTAATCCATTCAGTTGTGATTTCTTGAGTTCAGCAAGATCACTAATGCCATTGCGATTGAGTATATATTGATAGGTATCATTCTTGACGCCCATCTGTTTCATGAATTCTTGTAGCTCGGCTACTTGCACTGCATCAATAAATTCTTTGTCTCTTTTCTCTATATATTTGCGCTCATCTTCACCATCATCATCGGCAGTTTCGAGTGCGCATAATGATAACACGGCATATCTGCGCATATAGGTATTGGCGCTGCCAATTGCTTGATTGCCTGGCTTTTCGCTTTTCAATGGTCGCGTATCTTGAATAAATTGACCCGAAGGTGCATGAATCAAGCGCGTATGCAATACCGTCTCGATATCTGCTCCCGCACTTTTACTTCCTTCGCCTTTGCTTCCTTCGCCCTTGCTCAGGACTTCTGCAAAATGCCAAATAAATATATTGTGCTGATGGAGTGCTTCCTCAACTGCTTCGTATACCGCAAATAAATTGGCATATTTATGCAGGTTGCTTTTAGAGTTTTTTCGAGCTCCTCCCATGCGCATTTTAGCCTGCAAAAAAGCTTGTGCGAGTTCTCTGATATCATCAGACATGAGATGAGTTTTGTTTGATTGGTATTTTTGTTCTTTTTGTTCCATAGTGTCCCCCTATGTATGTAATTAGCGTATGCCGCTTATAGTCTCTTGATTGGTATTGTTTGATTGACGTGACCGTATAATATGAAATGTGATGAGATCGTTATGTAGTGGCACAGTGTGTGCAGCTTGGCCTCTCACTATTTGTGTATATCTTGCGAGTATCCACGCGCTTCCCCCATTTCGATTTGTTCTAAAGTGTTGTTGGGGATGTACTGAAATGTGTAATGGTGCTTCATTGCTGAGCGGTTCGATCCCAAATATGTTGGGTATGGTGCAAAGGAGGACAATGCCTAATGCACGAGTGTTGAGTGAGTCCATATTAAAATATCCTGGAATGTTTTGTGGGGTTATTATGCAATATTTTTTTTACGTTCAGTCATTACATACATAATGGTACCGAAGATTAAAATTCCGGTGAATACATACAGTATTTCAATACCATTAATCCTGAAATTGTTGATACAGCTCATAAGTAATATCAGGCAATTGCACATTGCGAGCCATGCAATAATTGATAATAGTTTAGAGGTGGGTTTGCGCCAGAGCGCAACGATCAAAGCAAGAGCGCTGAGCGTATACGTAATAGTGCATCCGAATGCGCTTAATTGACGTAATGGGACTGGGTGTCCCTGCGTGATTGCCAGATAAAGAACGGTGAGAAAACCTTCAGTGAGTATACACATATAAGGGATGGCTTGCGCATTGAGTTGAGCAAAGATCGATGGCATGAATATATGCTTTTTTTGTGCCAAGGTGAGCAGATTTAAGCTATTGGTAAAGTAAATCCCATATGCGCCCCCCAATGCAGATATGGCAATGCCCATTTGCATCAAGCCAATCAGTTTTGTGCGCATCAAGGAGCTTTGGGGTAAAATAGTATTGACGAAAAGGCCAAACACCGATTTTGATTCAACAGCTTCAAGCTGCGCCCCGATGATTGCATAGAAAAAAAATTGGTATAACAGGGATAATACAATAACAATGCTGAATGAAATGAGTACGGCGAGCGGGGCATTTCTTTCGGGATTTTCAATACGGTTGCTTAAAGAACAGGCTGCTTCAAAGCCCATAATCGCATAAAGTACGAGGGGTATTGTAGTGTAAAACTCTTGCAGTGAATGCGATGTGGCGATAAATGAATCAGTATTAAAGAATACTATGCCGCACAGGATTACAAAAAGAATCGGCAACAGCTTAAAACATATGAACATCTTTTGAATGGCGGCACCAGTCTTCATATTGAACATGTTGCACATTAAAAAAAAGCTGATGATGCCAAGATCAAAAATAAAGGGTGATATCGGTGCAAGCGCAGGTATGATTTCTTGGATAAAAAGTACCGAAGAGTGAATCATGACGGCGCACGAACCTAGTTTACTGGTGAAATAGCTCCAGGTACTGATAAAGCCGACAAAGGGATGAATCTCTGATTCTCCAAATCCATAAAATCCAGTGGTGGGATGGCGGCGCAGTAATTCAGCGATAGCCAATATCAAGGGAAGCATGAGGGTTCCCACTAATGCATAAGAAAGAAAGCCGATCCAGCCGGCACGTTGGGCAATATCAGGAGTGTTGAGAAATATGCCTACGCCTAACATAATGTTGATATTGATTAAAATGGCGGCAGGCAACGATAGTTTTTGAGACTGAGACATGTAATAACTTTGATTAAAAAATGACTAATGTGTACGCTTATTTGATTATCAATAACTGTAGGATTATTTACTACAATATCAAGAGTTAGACTTATTGGAAAGGGTTAACATGAAAATGCGCGGCATAATACTGGTTTGTTTATTAAATGTATGGGGGTTTTGCAGGGGTGAAATAGCTATTTGCGAGCATGAAGGAGTCATGACGATCGATTCGCTCTATGGACAATATGAGATTCAAGAGCCGGTCCTTATTGACTTAACCAAGAGTCCGATGATGCAGCGCCTTAAAAAAATACGTCAATATGGGATTTCCCATTATGTTGAGTCGCTGCCAGAATATACGCGTTTTGAGCACTCAATAGGGGTCATGCTTTTGACGCGCCGCTTTGGGGCATCGTTGGAACAGCAAATTGCGGCGGAGTTACATGACGTTTCCCATACTGCATTTTCACATGTTGCCGATTATCTCTTTAAAGATGGAGATGGCAAGACATCATATCAAGATGATATGCATGAATCATTTATCGCCAAAACTGGCATAGATACATTCCTGGCGGAATATGGGTATAGTGGCATTTGTTCAAATCATTATAAACATACCTTTACTATTTTAGAGCAAGATTTACCCGATTTATGTGCTGATCGCATCGAATATAATTGCACTGGCGGTTATATAGAAGGCTTGCTGACGCGTGATCAGATTGCTACTATTATCACCGATTTACGCTTTGAAGATGGCCGATGGTTTTTCATCAATGAAGCTTCAGCGCTTCTGTTAGGCTCAGTATCATTGCATTTGAGCGAGCATACCTTTAGCTCGATTCGCAACTTCTTTACCTATCGTCAGGCTGCGAACGCCTTAAAACGTGCGCTTGAAATTGGGCTTTTAACGGCAGATGATATCTGTTTTTCTCACGATGATGATGTCTGGCAGCGATTATGCGCCAGCGACGATGACGTTATTCGGGCTGCCATCGATTGCGTGATTCATTGCGATGATCACTGTATTATGGGGTCTCCAGATTCCTATGATATGCATGTGAAGGGTAAGTTTCGTGGCGTGAATCCATGGGTTAAGACTGATCAAGGCTTTGAACGCTTAACTGAAATCAATACATCTTACCAAGAAGAGTATGAGCGCGTGCGTCAGTTTATAGCTGCTGGATGCTATATTCGCTATGTTCAATAAGTGATCATGTATGCCATCTTTCAGGTTTCTCCGAATATCAGGAGATTATATGAAAAAGCTTTTAATTTTATCCTTGGCGGGGTTACTTGCGGTGACGCAGGTGAGCGATATAGTGGCTAAAAAAAAGGATAAGAAGGAAAAGAAGAAGCAGAAAAAAGCAAAGAATCAAACAACAACGAATGCAGAGAGCGAAAATAATTATCCTGGAGATTATCCAGAGTGATTCGTTGCATGATGAATGTATCGAAAAAGTAGTAAAAGCGGGTTGAGTAAAATTGACTCGCTTTTTTTTGTGCGTACACCAGGCATGAGAGACTTTTGAATATAGCAAGGCTTACTAAGCAATGCACATTTATCCCTTTTGTCCCACCCCTTCGACAAGCTCTATGCTTTACCCACATCTTTTCCATAAGATATTCAATTCTCTCTATCTTATTGTTTCCGATTGTAACTTAACCAGATCTATAAAATCCGTTCGCCCTGACTAACCATTACCCACAATTTTTCCTTCTAAACCAACATAGATCCTAAAATGTTCATATAAAATAAGTAAAATACCCTCCTCCGTTCGTCCTGAGTGCTTCTATCCTGATCCTGAGTTTACGAAGGATCAAGGAGAGAAATGTGCGAAGGATTGTAGTGAAATTATTCCATAACACGAATTTGCGATGAAATGGAATGCATGAAAAAATTATAAGGAA